>Ga0315314_1001055_pt1 | contig 26188 bp, 24 predicted proteins | sample TDP9_MG_FD_203631 | JGI IMG/M metagenome (GOLD analysis project Ga0315314, IMG submission 203631) | Freshwater sediment microbial communities from Lake Towuti, South Sulawesi, Indonesia - TDP9 | ecosystem: Environmental > Aquatic > Freshwater > Lake > Sediment | place: Indonesia: South Sulawesi... | reverse complement strand
CTATGTCGAGGAGAACATGTACACTTGTTCGGCTGAAGGGATAGGCAAGCTAAGGAAGGCAATAAAGGAACATAACCTCAGCCGCGTGGTTGTTGCATCTTGCACACCAAGGACGCATGAGCCCCTCTTTCGAGCCGCCTGTCAGGATGGAGGCCTGAATCCTTACCTCTTCGAGTTTGCAAACATTCGCGAACATTGCTCCTGGGTTCACATGCGCGAGCCTGAAAAGGCTACTGAGAAGGCGAAACGCATAGTCAGAATGTCCATTGCGAAGTCCGCTTTGCTTGAACCTCAAAAAGACATCGAAGTGGAGGTAGACCCGTCGGCTCTCGTTATCGGCGCAGGTGTTTCAGGCATGACGGCGGCGCTGAGCCTAGCGAACCAGGGTTTCAAGATCTACCTAGTTGAGAAGCGCGACGAAATCGGTGGAATGCTCAGAGACATCTACAGACTATATCCCACGGATATGCTGGCAAGAGAAGCACTAGATTCAATCTCGAAGAAGGTGACGAATCATGAAGGAATCACACTGATTACATCAGGCAACATCAAGGACATTTCTGGATACATTGGCAACTTCAACGTGACGGCCGAGAAAGAAGGAAAGGAAATCAAGTTCAAGGTGGGTACGATCATCCTTGCAACTGGAGCCGAAGAACTCAAGCCAGCGGAAATGTTTGGATACGGCAAACATGACAGGGTAGTAACACAGCTTGAGCTTGAGCGAATCATCTCCGAAAGGGCGAGGACACTTCAGTCTCTGAAGCCAAGAAGCATCGTGATGATTCAGTGCGTTGGATCGAGACAGGAGACTGGCAGAGCGTACTGCTCTAGAATCTGCTGCATGGTTGCTGTGAAGAACTCACTGATCGTCAAGGACGTGAATCCAAAGATAGATGTTTACATTCTCTATCAGGACCTCCAGGCTTATGGCAAAGACTACGAGGAGCTTCATAGAAAGGCAAGAGAGAAAGGTGTGAAGCTGCTCAACTACAGTAGCCACAAGCCTCCCGAGGTTGTTGCCCAAAGAGATGGGACCCTGAAGGTCAAGGTCACCCATGCCCTACTCGGTAGAGAAATGGAGATAGACACTGGTCTCGTTGTACTGTCAACTCCTCTAGTCCAGCATGATGACGGTAAGACTCTGTCAAAAATGCTCAAGGTGCCCCTAGGTCACGACCAGTTCTTCCTCGAAGCCCACGTAAAGCTGAGACCAGTGGACTTCGCAACTGACGGGATATATGTCTGCGGTACAGCGCATGGACCCAAAGATGTCGGGGAGAGCCTAGCACAAGCCTACGCAGTTGCTTCGAGAGCAGGAATTCCCATGACGAATAGAAGGGCAAGAACAGACGCGATCACAGCTTTTGTTGACCCTGACCTTTGCTACGGATGCCGGCTCTGCGAGAGGCTCTGTCCATATGGTGCTCCAAGGATCCAAGACGGAAAGGCCACAATAGTCGAGATATTGTGTAAGGGTTGTGGGGTCTGTGGAGCCGCATGCCCTGCACAAGCCATAACGATGAAACACTTCACAGACTGCCAGATATCGGCGGCGATCAGAGCAGCATTTGACGAATCAGCACCAACCGTAGAGATCGCGCCCAAGATTCTCGGTTTCCTGTGTAACTGGTGTAGCTACGCAGGGGCTGATACCGCCGGTGTGAGCCGCATACAGTACCCGCCGAACATCCAAATCATCCGTAACATGTGCAGTGGGAGAGTTGATCCCGTACACATCCTAGAGGCTTTCAGAGCCGGGGCCGACGGTGTGCTCGTGACTGGGTGCCATATCGGTGACTGCCACTATCAAAGCGGCAACCTCGTGGCTCGGAAGAGGATCAAGTTCATGGACATGGTTCTGAAGAAGATTGGAATTGAGTCCCATCGGCTTCGACTTGAATGGGTTTCAGCTCCTGAGGGGGGCAGATTCGGCGAACTTGTTAAGGACACAGCTGAAATGTTGAGGGGCCAGCCGTTCAAACCGTCAGAGAAACTTCTGAAGAGAATCGATGCGGCCATCGAGATTCTCAAGGGAAGGAGGTTGAGATCTATGCTGGGCACATTGCTGCCTCTCGACGTGAAAATTGACGAAGAGAAGTACATGGCTTCGGTCGAGAAGGCCTTGGAGGAGGAGTTAGAGAGGCAAATGATCGTGAATGAGATCCGGCAAAGAGGACCACTGTCCGTTGCAGAACTGTCATCGGTATTGGATCTGACTTCTGAAAAGGTGGTCCAGCACGCAACAGCGCTTGAAAAAACAGGGGCAATAATTGCATCAGGTCAAAAGGAAGGCCAGAACGTCTACACGCTCAAGTCACAAGCCTGATGGAGCAACCCGAGAGGCCTGCCAGTGCTACAAGGTCCCCGGTCCCTTCAAAGCTACTTCTCCGGTCTCTTCGGCTTCTCGATAAGCTTCGTCTTGAAGAGAACCGTTCCGTCGTCATGATGAGGCATTCGTCTTAGCGTATCTTCCCCTTTCTCAATTTCACGTGCTTCATCTGCCAGTCTCGCGGCTGTTCTCATCATCTCGTGGCCCGCAGCGACCAGTCGTGTGTAGCGCTCCCATTCCTTCACTACAAAACATCCCTCGACGGTTAGACTTGCCACGCGACTTGCGATTTCATGGGCCGCCATAGCTTTTGTCTTGGCGTATTCATTTCTGAAGCCAGCGGCTTCCACGGCCTTCTCTTTGTCCACGATTATCTTCGGAAGCGAGAGCTCGCCTTCTCGGCGACAGTCCGCTATGACCTCATCCATAGCGGAGCAGAGCACATTGAATATCCCTGTAACACTCAGGACCTTCATGAGGTCTGCGTTGAAGAGAGCCATCTCGACTGGGTCGAGGAACTCCCTCCTTGCTCCGATCATTGAATCGGCTTCAATTATCAAGTAGCCGAACCCATCCTCCTCAAACTGTTTGACCGCCTTCTTCGCAGGCCCATCAGAAACGACAATCGTGGAGATCTTGGATTCTTTCAATATGCTTCTTGCCTTTGATGGTCCTGGAAGACTGGCGTTCGGACTCACAACCAGAGCGAAGTCGGGCTTGAAGTCCAGTATCTTCGATGCCACCTCCGACGCATCTTCCGGGTTCATCTTTGCTCCTGAGCCAATCACTCTGACCCGTATGTCCTGTCTTTCAGCTCTCTCGTCCAGCAGGAACTCCAACAGAGGAGCCGATCCAATGTTGCCCATCTTCACGAAACCTATTCTGACAACTTTCGAAACAGCCATGTTCTCCTCTCCTAGCTGTATCATTCGATAATCTGCGTTTTTAGTTATAACGCTTAATGTCTTGAAACGGAGCGTGAGATGCCTGCTTCTTGTGGACGCATGTATTCAGTGCTTCACCGCAAACTTGCTTACTCGAGACTTCAAAGATGAAGGGAACAGAAGGACAGGGCCGTGAGCACACAATTCCAATGCTTCAGCCGCCAAAGCCAACTCAAGAAGGAGTTTCAAGGGATTCCTGATCTAACAAGAGAATCAGTGGCTTTCGTCGTCATATACTATGGTGCGCGTACACGCCGTCTTTCTGCTTCTGAAGTTCAATTTTGGCCGGCCGCACCAAGAGGGGCACACACACAACTACTAACGACGACGAAGACGGTTCAATTTCAATCGGCCGCACCAAATGATGCTCTCTCTCTACTAGACCGCTACTGTTTCTTGTTGGGGGAGGAATCCCCCAAACCCCCTCTTTCTTTCATCTCCTGCTCGTGTATCTCGCAAGAACCAGAAGTCCAAACTTTGGAAACCAAAATGTTAGACTTCCAACTTCTGAAACAGGAAACTTGAGCTTTCTCTCTCAAACCCGGCAAAGCTTGTGTGTAAAACGTCTGCGACCGAACTGAATTGTTGATTTTGACATATTCAAACGGCAACAGCCATTTAAAGCGAAGAATGGCAGCCATGTTGCCTGGGGAGTAACTCCAACGGCAAAGGGCAAGACACACGTTTTTCAGACGGTCCTTCGATACGCAGGAGAGGCCATGAAAGAGAATCGCGAGAAGCTCAAGGATGCGTTGTTCGAACGTGCCCGGACCTGTCCGATCTGCAGCGCGCTTAGAAAGAGACACAGATCTGATGTCAGGTGCACGCTTCACAGAATCCAGATACTGAGAAGATAGCCAAATCTGTATCTGGTTCATATCTATTCTTGTTGCCTTGCTGTTCTTGTCGAGTCGTCCCTTCTGGGTCCACATCCACTCCAAAGACACGAGGAATAAATGGTTTAGGTCGCTTGGAGACTTGACTTTCATGTCGAGCCGTTTTCGGAACCAGTTGTTTATGAGGGTTTGAATATTCAGATTAGTGTAGAACTCGTCGAGAGCTTTTGTGTGTGCGCACCAAGAGATACACACACAAACGACCCAAATATACTTGCAAATTCCCGAAGTGAGTGTGTTGGGGGTAATGTCTATCCCTATGTCTCTTTAGGAGGGATTGTGTCTGTGTATGTTTGTTTGGGAGTGTGGGTTTCTTGGGGGTCCTCTCGGGGAGGTTGAGAGTTCTTTGCATGCGCGCAACGGCTTGAATCCTCGTCAAGTGATGAAATGGAATGGGTCCTCATAGTCATCTATGAGGCCAAGTTGTTTCTGTTTTCGCATTATGCGAACCATTGCCTTTCCATGAATCCTGTCATGCCAAATGAATCGCCGGAGTATTTTCATCAATGTCCACTCTTCGTTATCCACTTGGAATACCCGGTCATTGTGTTGCTGCTCGTATAGCTCCCGTAGGGAGTTGAGGCAATTCTGTCGCGCCTGTAGGAAATCTCCAACCCGTTCTTTCGGCCTAAGGTTGGCCCTCGAAAGGTAGTAGTATTGAGTGCCGTTCACGTGATCGAATATCTCCCGAATGGTCTTGGGCACGTCGCCATAGAAGGTCTTTCTGATCCTCCCCTCATCAACCCAGCTTTCCAGCTCAGACGCATAGGGCTACGGGTCTCGCCTGCTTCTTTGCGGTTACGACTTCTACTGTAAGCCTTGGACTACGGCTTCGGCCCAGGCGAGCCTAGAGGTAGTCAACGCAGTAGTACGGCTTAGCTGGTCGTCGGGCTGTTCAATCAATAGGATTTGATTGAGAGGAATACGGAGGTTCTTTCGACGTCTTAATCGAGGATATATGCAATGTAATCACTACAGCTATCAGGACTAGAACAGCTTTGCCTACGAGTAACGGGATGACAAACATTGCCGAGTAGCCGATAGTCAGCCACAGAAGAAGAATCACCAAGATCTTCGTCTTTAATGGAATTCCTCTTCCCTCCAAGTAGTTTCTGACGTATTGTCCAAACCATCTGTTGCTGAGAAGCCAATTGTAGAACTTCTTTGATCCTCTAGCGTAGCACGCTGCGGCGAGCAAGAGAAAGGGTGTAGTGGGCAGAAGAGGAACGAAGATCCCTATGGATCCGAGTGCTACGAAGATCGTTCCAGCAACTATTAGTCCGCCTCTGATCAGTCTGTCATATGCCTTCCCTTTCGGGCCCGGTTCGCTATTATGCCCTCTCCTCTCTCTTCTTACCGTGGCTGGCTCCCTCGGCAATCGTTCCTCATGGACTGCCTGTAACCTTACCACAATAAGAAGACTTACGCAGAACGGTATCTTAGAGTATTTCGTCGCGTGCTATCGTTGTTTGATCATGTACATTCGTTACGCCAAGTCTTAAACGCCTGATGTCAACAAGTATCAAGGCAGGAGAATCGATGTGAGAGCTAACGTCGAAATTGAGGACACCTTTGCTGAAGCTTTTCCCATGATTGCTGGGCGGATACTGATCACAGCCGATAGCGAAAAGTGGGCTATGACTTCAGCTAGAGCCGCAACTGGTTTCGCATCATCCATCATTATGTCTCCTGCCGAAGCCGGCATAGAAGGAAGGATCGTACCGCCAAGCGAGACTCCCGACGGTAGGCCCGGAGCAGTCATCCAGATCTACCATAGAACCGGTCACGAGTGGAAGATGCAGATGTTAGGCCGAATTGGTCAGTGTGTCCTAACCTGTCCCACTACAGCGGCATTTGATGCAATGCCAGACGCTAAGAAACGAATCAGGATAGGAAGAGCTGTGAGAATGTTCGGTGACGGATTCGAGAAAGCTGACGTCGTGGCTGACAGGAAGGTTTGGAAGATCCCAGTGATGGAGGGTGAATTCGTAATAGAGGACAGGTTCGGGGTGAGAAGGGCTGCTGCAGGCGGAAACTTCCTGATCATGTCAGACTCACACAAGACGGGGCTGGAGGCAGCTGAGAAGGCTGTTCAAGCGATTCAGTCTGTGCCAGGTGTCATTCTCACGTTTCCCGGAGGCATCTGTCGATCAGGCTCCAAGGTCGGCTCAAGAAAGTACAAACTCGGAGCCTCCACGAACGACCCATTCTGTCCGAAGCTGCGAAGCCAGATTTCAGACTCCAAAGTACCTCAAGGAGTAAATAGCGTCTACGAACTTGTCTTCAATGGTCTCAATCCGAGTCTACTGAAGAAGGCGACGGCTGAAGGAATGAGAGCTGCGACTCAGGTGCCAGGAGTCAAGAAGATCACTGCTGTCAACTTCGGCGGCAAACTCGGGCCTGTCAAGATCCACCTCAGAGAAGCTCTCACATACAAATAGAGACAGTATGCGTCAAGATTCTAGGCTGAAGATGCGTTTCTCTTCTCATCATAGTTAGAGATGCTTTCTGCTCGGGTTGCCAAAGGAGGCCTTTTCCGCAAGCAAACTCTCATACTGACTCGGACTTATCTAGACGTATACGGGAATCTGTATCGGAGATCTGATGAGATGAACATTGGCCTTCTCACACGAAACGAGAACGCATGGTGCTCATCACGTCTAAGGGAGGCCTTCTCAAGACTAGGGGCGACCCCGCGATGCTTCACGTTTCCTAACCTCGTCTCAAGGATAGCAATCGCCCCCTCCATCTTGCTTGACGGAACGGACGTAAGCAAGGCGATCGAGGCTCTTCTCGTAAGGCCCATTGGAAGAGGGTCGCTGGACGAGATAATATTCCGGCTCAACCTCCTACACACGCTTTCGAGAAGCGGCCTACCAGTCGTCAACCATCCCTCAAGCATAGAGAAGGCTGCTGACAAATATCACACCCTTATGCTTCTCTCAGAGAAAGGTGTTCAGGTCCCCAAAACAATCGTCACAGAGGACGTTTCCGAAGCCCTCAAAGCCTTTCACGAGTTTGACGGAGACATAGTGGTGAAGCCAGTATTTGGTTCACGCGGGATCGGGGCAGCAAGAATCTCAGATCAGGACATAGCTGAAAGGACCTTTAGGACGCTACACTTCAACAGACATGTGCTTTACGTGCAGGAGTTTGTACGGCACGGGTTTCGTGACATCAGAGTCTTCCTAGTTGGCGGTACGATAGTTGCTGCCATGCTGAGGGTTTCAACGTATTGGAAGACAAATGTAAGTAAGGGGGCAAAGCCAACACCTCTTAGATTGGCTCCAGAGATTGAGGAGCTGGCAATCAAATCCGCAGACATTATCGGATGCGAAATCGCAGGAGTAGATCTCATGGAGAGTCCACGCGGCGTCCTCGTGCATGAAATCAATTCTCAGCCAGGTTGGAGAGGACTTCAGAGCACGACCCAAGTCGATATCGCGAGAGAGATCGCCAGCTACGTCATCTCTAAGGCTAAGAGGTGAGTGATATGAGCGCTGTGGAAAACCGCAGGATCTTGAAGCTTCAATCGATAGGAGAGCCGCCGAAGATAGTGGACGACCTTGTAGCTGCTGAATCCCCAGTTCACATAATCATCAACGGGGTTCACTGCCTGACAATCATGTGTACTCCAGAAAGACTAGAGGACCTTGTAGCAGGCCATTTACTGTCTGAGGGAATAATCGATAGACTTGATCAGCTGACGGCCATCAGGGTTGACGACAGACACAAATGCGAAGTCACGCTTACACCAGAGCTCGATCTTCAAAATAGGCTGAGCCAGGCAACTCCATTCCTGAGAATAGTAACTAGCGGATGCGGAGCAGGCGCTCCGTCACCATTTGCCAAACTGACGGATAGACTTGCGCCCTTGACGGTAGATCGTCGACTGGTATTTAACGCCTCTGCCATTCAACGTGCAGCTAATAGCCTGAATCGTGAAGCTTCGGTCTACAGGCGCACAGGAGGCGTTCACGCCGCCGCCATCTGCGATCGTAACGGAATCCTAGATCAACTGGCTGAGGATGTCGGCAGGCATAACGCTGTCGACAAAGTGATAGGTAGCTGCGCGCGTCGGGGCCAAACTTTTGATGAAAGATTTCTTGTGTCCACAGGTAGGCTCACCGGAGACATGATTCTGAAGGTCGCACGCGTCAGTATGCCCGTGGTCGCTTCAATATCAGCTACGCTAACTTCAGGCATAGACGTAGCAGAGAAGACTGGAGTGACAGCGATCGGTTTTGCGAGAGGAAGGAGAATGAACATCTACTCTCATCCGGAACGAATCTGTCTCTCCCGCTAGTTCAGCTGAAGTGGCGTCTTTTCAACGATCTCACTGATCGCACCATAGGCAGGAGAGCTTTCAGGTAGCTCGATGAGTGGCTTCCCCGCAATATCATACTCCTGAACAAGTAGATCCTCCGGGACGACACCAATGCATTCGAGGCCTTTGTCTTCAACAGATCTTATGACAGCTGTCTTCAGGCCTTGTGGGACGCGGTTGGGAATGGCATAGACTTGTCCCACGTTTGTCTCTATCTGTTTCGAAAGTTCGAGTATTCTGCGCGCCGTCTCCACTGATCTTACAGTGGGGTCAGTTGCGATGAACATGAAGTCAACGTCTCTTGTTGTTCTTCGGCTCAGATGCTCCAAGCCTGCCTCCGCATCCATGACCACGTACGGGTAGTTCTTCGAGATCGCATCGATTATCCTTCTCAGAAGGGTGTTCATGTAGCAATAGCAGCCGGGGCCTTCGGGCCTGCCCATGGCTAGTAGATCAAATCTGCTGCCCTCTACAACCGAACTTTGCACCATGAACTCCAGGTAGGACTCCTTGGGCATCTCTGGCGACAGCCTCTCTTTCTCATGAAGCAGTTCCTCCCGAACATCTCCCACAGTTTTCTTGAGAGGAACCCCGAGTACTTGGTTTAGGTTCGAGTTAGGATCAGCATCAACAGCGAGAATCGCCTTGGTCGTCTTCTCCATGAGGGCTCTCACGATGAGAGCCGCTATCGTGGTCTTCCCTGTCCCTCCTTTGCCTGTCACAACTATCGAGAACCCCAAGAAGGCATCCTTCTACTCTTCCGGTGCGTTGCGATGTGTCGTGATCGCGAATACTTTAACCTGCCGCTGCAAACAGGTGACCCAGCTCAATCGCTCCAAGAAATTCCCTGTTTCAGTGGAGCAGCGAACCGACGCAATAGCTGCCGTTAAGAACATGGCAGTCAGAACTAGCTCAGTCAGAACTAGAGACATAAGGGCTATATAGCATAGGAAAATCTTGAGTCGCAAACGTCCCTGTTTGTTGCTTAGGAGGGAAACAATTGTCCAAGAAGGCACTTCACGTGAAGGTGGGAGAACTCAAAACAGACACCGCTATTCTGAAAAATCTAGAGATCAGTGTCGGACGAATCTATGAGGAAACATGGTCTGAGAAGATTGGACCTACGCCGTTTCCATCAGTCATAGACCTAAGGGAGTGGGACTCGAAGCTTCTACAACGCTACCAACCCTTCTACATGCCCTTCTGCGACCTATGCTGCCTCTGCACAATGGGAAAGTGCGACTTGACCAAGCAAAAGCGAGGAGCCTGCGGGCTCGACATCGCCGGGCAGCAATCTCGCATAGTACTGATCGCAGCATGCATAGGCGCCTCGACCCACACCGCACACGCGAGGCACCTCCTAGATCACCTGATAGGAAAGCACGGCCGTGATCACGGCATCAACATGGGCCAGAACGTACAGGTGGAAGCCCCCATCATTAGAACGGTCTGTGGTATGAGACCTAAGATCCTCGGAGACTTGGAAGACGTATTGGACTACGTTGAATCCCAGATCACTCAGCTACTGGCTGCCACTCACACCGGCCAAGAAGAAAGCAACATTGACTTCGAGTCGAAAGTCCTACACGCAGGGATGCTTGATCACGTCGCCCTGGAGACTGCTGACATTGCACAGATCTGCGCAATGAATCTCCCCAAAGCCGACCCAGACGCTCCTCTTGCAGAAATCGGCTTCGGAGCAGTAGACGTCTCAAAGCCGACAATCCTTGTAATTGGACACAATGTCCTTCCCGCAGGAGCAATCATGGACTATGTGGACAATCACAAGTTGTACGGTCAAATCGAGGTTGCAGGCATCTGCTGCACAGCGCATGACATGACGAGATATAATCCTAGAGCCAAGATTGTTGGACCGCTTTCATGGCAGCTGAGGTTCATTCGAAGCGGACTTCCGGACCTGATCGTTCTCGACGAGCAGTGTATAAGGACAGACACGCTCGTTGAAGCTCAGAAGATCAAGGCGCCAGTCATTGTGACCAGTGACAAGAACTGCGCTGGTTTGGCGAACCGGACTGCGGACAGTGTCGAGGAGATCGTGTCTGACCTTGTCTCGGGCAAGGATTCCGGGGTGCTAATTCTGAACCCTGAGAAGGCCGGCGAGGTTGCGGTGAGAACGGCAGGGGAATTAGCGCCCAAACGAGGCAAGTTCAAGACTCTACCGAACGAGGGGGAGATAGCTGCAATTGCCAAGAAATGCAGTAGTTGCGGTGAGTGTAGAAGGGCGTGCCCTAATGATCTGGCCATTCCTGAAGCGATTGCTCAAGCAGCCAAGGGAGATGTCGGACTACTTTCAGAACTCCTGAACGACTGTATTGGATGCGCAAGATGTGAATCTGCCTGCCCTAACAGCGTCGCAGTCCACAGCCTCATCGTCTCAGCAGCGGGCAAGGATCTCTCGCAAGAGAGATTCAAAATCCGCGTTGGTCGCGGCGGAGTTCAAGATGTGGAGATTCGTAACGTAGGAAGTCCCATAGTGCTCGGCGAGATTCCCGGAGTAGTCGCTTTTGTTGGCTGTTCAAACTATCCCCACGGAGGCCGCGAAGTCGCGGAGATGGCTGAAGAGTTTGCGAAGCGACGCTTCATCGTAACGTCATCTGGCTGCGCCGCCATGTCAATTGCTATGCACAAGAACGAGGAGGGAAAGAACATGTACGAGGCCTATCCCGGCGCATTCGATGCAGGATGCATTTCGAACGTGGGCTCTTGTGTCGCAAACTCCCACATCGCAGGAGCCGCCATGAAGATCGCCAGCATATTCGCAAAGCGCAGTCTCAGAGGCAACTACGAGGAAATAGCTGACTACGTCTTAAACAGAGTGGGAGCTGTCGGAGTCGCATGGGGAGCCATGTCTCAGAAAGCTGCAGCAATAGCCAGCGGCTGTTGGCGTCTAGGAGTCCCTGTGGTGGTGGGGCCTCACGGAATGAAGTATCGTAGGATGCTCCTTGGCAGAAAGGATCGCGAAGGCGATTGGTACGTCTTCGATGCACGAACAGGTAACAAGACATATGTTGGCCCAGCGCCTGAACACCTGTTCTACGCTGCCGAAACCAAGGAAGAGGCAATGGTCATGATTGCCAAGCTGTGCATGCGACCGAATGACACCTCAAAAGGCCGAGCAATAAAGCTGACACACTACGTTGATCTGCACAAACGCCTATTCGGCGATGTTCCTGACGATGTTCACCTGTTTGTCCGCAGAGTGACCGACATCCCGATAACCATGAAAGACGAGATCCAAAAGATACTTGCAGAGAAAGGATGGAAGGAGAGAGATATTCCAGATCCAACGCTACTGCCGCGACTGGTGAGGAGGAGGAAGGAGTAATGAGTCAACCTGAACCTTGGCAGAAAGCCGAGACTCCTGGACCAATGAAGGCACTGGTGATATCCAAACCGGAGGTTGTTATCGGTATGATCAAGAGAGCGAAACGGCCACTCTTGATAGTGGGGCCAGAGTCAGCGCAACGAGAGGTTGCCGGAGAAAAAGAGATTGACCAGTTGATCCGAATAGCCAAAGCTGGGAAGATACCAGTTGCTGCAACGAGCCGAGCAGTCGTCGATTTCAAGAAAAGGAACTATGAGCCAGCCTCATGGATGTCGGCAGTTGACATCGCGAATAGGCTCCGAGATTCCGAGTGGCCCGGTGTAAAAGGAGAAGGACAACACGATCTTGCAATCTTCGCCGGAATGCAGTACTATGTCGAATGGCTGTTGCTGTCTGGTTTGAAGCACTTCGGAGGAAAACTGAGAACGATCAGCCTCGACAGGTTCTATCAGCCTCACGCCAACTGGTCATTCCCGAACCTGAGCCCAGAAGAATGGGAGAAAAATCTTAGAGCCATACAGAACGGGCTGGGGAGGGTCCAGTAATGTCTATGTTCAGCGATATGCCGGTTGATGTCGGGGTCATCTACGAAGGGGAACGGATCAGGAAGCCTGACATGTTCGTGGAATTTGGAGGTCTCGACATTCCTGCGAAGTTTGAGCTTGTGAGAGCTCGAAGTATGGACGAAGTCAAAGACGGCAACGTAAGAACTGTCGGCCCAGACATTGAGGAGTTGAACGAGGGAGGAAGTTACCCACTTGGAATTCTCATAGAGGTTGCTGGAAAACAGGTTGAGCCTGACTTGGAGGGGGTCATCGAGCGACGCATCCATGCGTACTGCAACTACGTTGAAGGGTTGATGCATCTCAACCAGCGATACGACATCTGGATTCGCCTGAGCAAGAAATCCTTCCGGAAAGGTTTGAACTCTTTCGGGATATTGGGAAATATACTTGTCAGGCTCTTCAAGAGCGAGCTCCCGATAATCGAAAAGATACAGGCGACCTTCATTACGGATCCTCCGATGGTTGAAAAGATGCTTAGTGAGGCGAGGCAGATCTACGACGCTCGCGACTCTAGAGCCCGTGGGCTTAAAGACGAAGAAGTGGACTCGTTCTACGGTTGCATACTATGCCAGTCGTTTGCTCCTACTCACGTGTGCGTGATAACTCCACAGAGGTACGCGAACTGCGGGGCAATCAGTTGGTTCGACGGGAGAGCTTCAGCGAGAATAGACCCGAAAGGGCCCGTGTTCAGGATAGAACGGGGCGAAATCTTGGACCCGCTTCGAGGAGAATTCTCAGGTGTCAATGCAGCCGCGAAGGAGAAGACACTTGGTGAAGTCACTCGCGTGTATCTCTACTCTTCGTTTGGCTTCCCGCACACGTCTTGCGGCTGCTTCGAGGCGACTGCGTTCTACATCCCAGAGGTTGAGGGCTTTGGGATCGTAGATCGAGGTTATGTCGGGGCGACCGTCAACGGACTTCCATTCTCCACCATGGCTGATTCAACCGCAGGGGGGAGACAAATAGATGGGTTCCATGGTCTCTCGATTGAATACATGAGATCTCCGAAATTCCTACAGGCCGATGGCAGTTGGGAGAGGATCGCTTGGGTACCAGCTAAGCTGAAGGAGAGAGTGAAAGACTTCATACCGAAGGAACTTGTGGACAGGATAGCAACGGAGAATGAGGTCAAAAATGTCGACGAACTGAGAAGCTTCCTCCAGGCGAAAGACCACCCATTAGTTGGACGGTGGGTCAAGGCTCCTGTAGAAGCGGTGGCGGAGGTGACTGCCGAGTTGCCTACACCTGAGGTTGTTCAACTTGCAGGGCTGCCGGCAACATCGATCGGAGCGGGGGGCTTCAAGATAATCCTCAAGGACGCAAAGATAACCGCAAGGAAACTGATCCTCAGGCCCGCAGAGAAGAAAGGGTGAGTAGCCCAATTGTCCGAAGAGAACTCTGAAAAGAAGCCGGGTATGAAACTCAGTCCGAAGATTCTAGAGCTTCTCAGCAAATACAGCGAGATAGAGCTCGAAGACGTTGAGATGGAAATAGGCGATCTGGAGATATGGGTCCAGCCAGCAGTGACGGGCATACAGGTTCCAACTCGCGCTCCTCCAGCCAAAGCCAAGCCAAGCGAGATCCTCAAGACAGAATTCCGTCGCCCTGTGAGGCAGTACCCCGGATCAATCGTTGAGGTTAGGCTTGGCGCAACCCGGGCCGAAGGGGGCACACGTGGGAAAGTGCTCGCTCTGGGAGGCGAGAAGGTTCCTCCGTTCTACCTCTCAGAGGGAACAATGCCACACCCTCCAGTCATTGCGCTCGATGTATTTGATATGGAGATAAGGCTCGCAAAGGCTGTGAGGATGCATGTGGAGGACGTTTTGGAGGATCCAGCCGAATGGGCTAGACTCGCGGTTGAAAAATTTGGCGCGGACATGGTTAACCTGCACCTAGTAAGCATTGATCCCCTAATCAAGGACACATCACCTGCCATCGCAGCAAAGACTGTTGAGAATGTGCTTCAGACTGTAGACGTTCCTCTCACGATCGGAGGATGCGGAGATCCGCAGAAGGATCTTAGGGTCTTTGAGAAAGTCGCAGAGGTCACAAAGGGCGAACGCATACTCTTCAACTCTGTGACCCTTGACATGGACATCAGGAAGACAGCTGAGGTCATCAGGAAATTTGGCCATGCAACGATTGCCTTCACATCAATGGACATGAACCGAGCACGCGAACTCAATCGAAAGCTCTACGAGCATCTGCCACGGGAGGACATAGTGATAGACACTACCACCGCGGCCCTCGGATACGGGCTAGACTATGCCTTCTCGATCATGGAGAGGACAAGGCTTGCCGCCCTCATGGGCGACAAGGAGCTACAGCACCCCATGGCCTCAGGCACGACTAACGCTTGGGCGGCGAGAGAGGCTTGGATGAGTCTGGCGCCTCAATGGGGACCACGGGAGCTGAGAGGCCCCATGTGGGAGACTGTGACCGCCCTGACGCTTCTGTTGACCGGTGTCGATTACTTCATGATGATGCATCCGGCCGCAGTCAAGACTCTGCGAGATGTGACCACCAACCTATCTTCGAGTCTAAGAGAAGACAATGAGATCGCCGAAAATTGGGTGACGTTGAAACTCTAGGTGAGTGTGATGGCTGCAAAGGAACTCAGCCCCATCGATGTCTACGCGTCGCTCCCGAAGACGAACTGCAAGCTTTGTGGGGAAGAGAACTGTATGGCCTTTGCTACGAAGATTGTCAACAGGGTTGTTGATTTGGAACTGTGCCCACCACTATCAGAAAAACAGCATGCGTCGAATCGCATGAAGCTGCAGGAGATGCTCAGGCCTCCGGTCAGAGAGATAACTGTCGGCACTGGGGAAAGAGCAGTGAGGATTGGCGGAAAACTCGTGATGTACCGCCATCAATTCGCGTACTTCAACCCCACGGCCGTAGCTGTTGACATCTCTGATGAGTCCTCGAATGATGAGATCGAGCAGAGAATTGCAGCAGTGGAATCATTATCCTACGACTACATCGGGCAGACGCTGAAGCTTGACATGATAGCTCTCAGATGCACATCAAATGATGCGAAGAACTTCGGAGCTGTTGCCAAGAAGATTTCTGAAAGGACACAGTCGCCCATCATGCTCTGTTCGCTGAATCCTGACATCTTGGAGGCTGCTCTAATCATCATGGGAAAGGCAAGGCCGTTATTGTATGCTGCGACTCGTGGCAACTGGAGGGAGATGGCGGAACTCGCGCTCATGTATGGCTGCCCCATAGCAGTTTCGGCTCCCGGCGACCTAACGATGCTGAACTCGCTGTCCTCGACGTTGCTGGCATGCGGGCTGGAAGACATCGTCCTCGATCCTGGAACGTTTCCTCGCGAGGGCATCGGTCAGACACTAGATAGCCTCACAATGCTGCGCAGGGCTGCCTGCGAAGATGGAAACAAAGTTGTTGGCTTCCCACTAATGGCGACTCCAATGACTGTGTGGTCACAAGGGATAGAGAGTCCTGAGGTCACCAGGTGGGAAGAAGCGTACCTGACCTCCACGCTAATCACACGATATGCCGACCTCGTAGTAGTCCACAGTCTCGATGGATGGGCCGTGCTTCCCAACCTGGTGTTAAGGCAAAACCTTTACACGGATCCTAGGAAGCCGGTCGCTGTTGACCCGGCGCTCAAGTCATTCGGAAACCCCGACCAAGCATCTCCGCTCCTTTGCACAACAAACTTTGCCTTGACCTACTACACTGTTGCATCTGATGTCGAAGCGGCAGGAATAAGCTGCTACGTGCTCGTCATAGACACGGAGGGGATATCGGTGGAAAGCGCAGTCGCGGGAAGAAAACTTACCGCTGACAAGGTAGCGGAATCAGTCAAGACATTCAAGGTCTCAGAGAAGGTCAACCACAGCACCCTGATAATTCCAGGCAGAGCCGCTAGGCTGAGCGGAGAGATAGAAGAAGCCACGGGCTGGAAAGTCCTGGTAGGTCCAATGGACTCTTCAGGAATTCCGAAGTTCCTGCAAGAAAAATGGAAGTCATGAATTCATCTTGGTTTGCTGTCGAACAACAGAGTCATATTGACAAAAGCAAAATCGAAGAAGCAGTCAACTTCTCCATCGTTACCTATGTCATTATATTTGCCGTATGGTCGAGCTACACTATGTTTCATGGGCTATCTGGAGAGTATCCGCTAAGCGCTCTAGTTGTCACGTTGCTTGCGCTGGCAGGCATGTTAGTTTGCGGAGTATTCTTCTGCATGGAATTGCGAAGGCTCAGCAAAGAAAGTTGATAGCCTAGTTCAACCGGATATCTTCGCGCCCTACTTCAGCTACTCAGAAGCCGCTGACAAATGATTGCTTCAAACTATCCTATTCTTGGAATTGTGACTGACGGTGGAGAAACTCTCTCAACGCTGCAAGAGTGCCAGCTGATCCAAGCGTGAAGAAGGCCACTCGAGATCCGTCGATCTCCGTTGTCAATGCAACAGCAGCTCTGAGCCTCTCGACCCATCGATGCGAGCACCTGACAATGCCAATCATCCTTTTCACGTCGTAGTCTATCAACCGTGGAGCTGCCCAGAGAACTCCGTGCTCGCCAAAGACACTCCTTACAGAGTTCTCAATCTCAACCGAAAATTTCTCCCATGTGAGATCGATGTCGGAGGCCACCAGGAGAGCGACATACCTTCGAGATCCTCTGTTCATACCTCTGGTCTCACCATCTCCACTCCCTCTGAAATGTATCGTGGAAAGTGTTTCTTCAAGTTCTTCTCAGCGATGGAGAAAGGGATGCTTGACACTGCGTCCAAGGCACGAGCGTCCTCGAGTCCGAACACGGAGGCGATTGCAGCCATGTCTCTGGGTGATCTCATTGATAGCATGTCTGATGCTCCACTTGAAACGACTAAGGGCAGATGCTTTCTCTGTGCGGCCAAGATTAGGTCGGACATTCTGAGTAGACGAGGCACAGATACAACAGTCAAATCGTCGCTTAACAGGTCAATGACATTTACTTCTACTGGTCTCTCAGACCTTCTGGGCAGGAGCTCGCCAAGCCTTGACTTGGAAACACTAGGAGAGAAGAAGACAAGGTCGACTCTCCGGTCTCTGAAAGCAATAGATGTCAGCTGTCTAGCTGAGCATTCAACCGCAACAACATCATACCGGAACCTGAATTTCCTAAGAGTCATGAGAAGTTGATTTCTATTTCTAGGCTTCAAGTCAATCCTTGAAACTGTTTCAATACCTCGCTCCTCAAACTGTTTGGCGGCTGTCAGTTTCTCTTCATTTGGAGTCTGGAGGTCAAACGTAAGGCCGACTAGGCGTAATCCTATGCGTTTCGCGAGACGAGCCATCTCTTTAGCGGTTTCAGTCTCTCGAGGAAGCCGGAGATGAAGATCGACGAATCGCCTCAACCTATCAGACCCATCTCCTTACAGATCAGCCGTACTGACTCAATTGTACGACGTTTCCCATGGAATCTCAGCTTCATCCTTATTGGGTCGTCCTGCCTCAGCCGGATCTCTCCTTGATATGCAGCTTGCTTGTCAAAGCGAAGATACAGATTCCCATCATGATCAATGCATTGATCAAGATTGTCGGAGAGAAGCGTTTTGTCAAGCGACGACAGCCTCAGAACTAGATCCTTGATGAATCTCTCCGTCATGTTCCAATCAATCAGTGCTGCCTTCAGACCCGTTATAGGGTTTCCATGATGTCCTGTCAGAGACGTTCTTTTGAAGGTGATTTTGCCACGGAGTTCAGCAGGTAGGATGTTTCTCGCCGCCTGGCATACCTTCTCTACATCTTCAGTAGCATGTGCAATGACACTTAGTTCTGCACTAGCTGCTTGCGGTAGCTTCTCCATGCGCTCACCTTGCCACCAAGATAGTCGAGGCCGGAGATCTCCTGAACTCGTCGATCTCGGATCGTGTCAGAGACACTAGCACAGGTGATTCTCCTCTATACGGAACCGCCGAATTTGATTCAATGTCAATTGCTCTCGGCAATCCTTAACAGTTTCGAACTGCGTTACGATTGATGATTGCTTTGACTCTTGGCGCATTCAGGTACAAGATGGTCATCGCCGTGCGAACGGACCTTGAGATGGGAAAAGGTAAGGCAGCCATTGAGGTAGCACACGCAGCCATTTCCGCTCTGGAAGAAGCGAGAAGGTTGCATCATGATTGGGCTGACGCATGGTTGAACGAGGGCCAACCCAAGATCGCTGTCAAAGTGGGATCGGACAATGATCTTGTGACACTTAATGATGAGGCGATTCATCTGGGTCTTCCCACTGCGCTCGTTCGTGATAAGGGGCTGACGCAGGTTCCTCCAGACACTGTAACCTGCCTTGGGATTGGTCCAGCTCCCGCTGAGATCATTGACAAGATGACGGGTCACTTGAAGCTCCTTTGAGCAGCCTCAGCTGCTCGAGTACCTAGCATCGTGGAAATATCGACATTGAACTGGCGACTCTGGGCCTATTTCTACCTCAAACGACTGCGGGAAGGCCTACGTGCTCCTCTCTTGGAACGGCTCTTCGACAGGCCTTCAAGCCATGCCTTAAGTAGCTTCACATTTTCCTTTAGATTGGTTCTCCTTCTTGCATCAACTCTTATCGAGAGCTTTCTACCATTCGCGACAGAGATCCCCGCTTCTTTGAGTTCGGCTTCAGAGAACCCTCTTCCCTGCCGTGTCCTGTACGTACCTTGAACGTATCTTACGACTAGGGGTTTTGGCACTTCAACCATAGAGAGGAACGCCCCTCTCAACATCATCGATGCATAAGGCTTCTGGGATCGGCCAAGTTCTAGAGGCTACATTTCACGGCAGGATGGTTTGGATCGATCAGAATAGTTTCGAACCAAGCGTTCTTTCCGTCTTCCCACAGCCAGTATGAATTGAGGACCTTGAGATTTGGGAATCTCCTAGCCACTCGTCCCTCAGCGATTTGTTTCAGACTTTTCGCTCTCGTGTACTTGACCATGCCCATTGCCCTCTGTCTTCTACCGGAGGTTGGTCGCGGTTTGCGTGCTCCTCCTTTTCTTATGCGCACCCTTGCAACGACGTAGCCCTGCTTCGCGCGATATCCCAGCCTCCTCGCTCGATCAGGTCTAGTCGGCTTCTCAATTCTGTGAATCGTGGGCTCGCCTCTCCACTCGATCGCGTTGTTTCGCATAAGCTCCTTCACGTAGGAAGTGGACGTTCTCTTCCAAGCTTTGGACATATATCTGTACGCTGACATGAGTCCTCTACCGGGTTCTTCGATATGTCTCCGTGCTCCCTCTTTGCGAACTGCTATGGTTGCCTCGAATATCTGATAAATGTTGTGTGTCGGCATTACATGGCGAGTGGTTCATTGTCTTCGGTAGTACGGCTTCCTTACACACGAGAAAGCCTCTGTTGCTGCCAGAGCTCCCTGACCAACTGCGGTTGAGATCTGCTTCACAGGGAAGTAGGTCACGTCTCCGGCTGCAAACACGCCCGAAACGCTTGTTGCTTGATGATCATCGACTATGATGAATTCCTCCTTGTCGAGTTTGATGCCTAGATCTCGCGCCAACCTGCTGTTCGGCAGTTCACCTACCTCCACAAACACTCCATCCATTTCCATTTCAGAACTTGTGTTGGTGGTATTGTCGAGTATGACAATGGACTGCACTTTCCCTTCGCCTTTGATTTCCAAGACTTCTCTGTTCAGAAGTATCTGTACCCCCCTGTCTTTGATCGTTCTGATCATTGCATCTTCCGCTCGCGGCTCGTCTCGCCTATGAATCAGATACACCTGACGGGCCACGCCAGCCAGATAAAGGGCCGATGAGGCTGCAGAGTTGCCTCCGCCAACCACTGCAACGCTCTTTTCTTTAAAGAACGGTCCGTCACAGAGGGCGCAGTAGCTCACACCACGGCCTTTCAGCTGCTCTTCTCCCTTCACGCCTAACGGCTTATGTATTGCGCCAGTCGCCAGAATGAGAGCATTACAGCAGTAGCTCGCCCTGTCAGTCTTGATTGAAATCATATCGTCTTCTCGCTCGATCGTTTCTGCGGTCTCTATCTCACGAATGGTGGCTCCAGCGTTTCTCGTCTGCTCGGCCATCTTGGCGGCTAACTTGAGGCCGGAGATCCCCTCTGGAAATCCTGGATAGTTCTCCACAAGAGGTACCTCGGAGAGGAGGCCGCCAACGGTCTTTCCCTCCAAGACGAGTGTTCTCAGTCCGCTTCTTGAACCATAGAGTGCAGCGGTGAGTCCAGCAGGCCCTCCACCTATTATGATGAGATCCCATTCGGTCACAGGCGTGCAACCTGTGATGAGACAGCCATAAGCTGTTTATTTAAGAGTTCATCACGAAAGACAATATCTTCTTGGAATGATGGTAGATCTGATACGCAGGCAAGAAGGAGGGCGGGAATTGGGGCGCCTTGTTGGAGTGGTCGGCAAGCCGAATGTTGGAAAGTCAACATTCTTCTCAGCAGCTACGCTGGTCTCCGTTCCAATTGCGAACTATCCCTTTACCACCATCAAGCCGAACCGCGGGATGGGATATGTCAGAACTCCCTGCGTATGCACTGAGTTCAATGTCAAAGATGAACCAGTCAACTCTGCATGTTTCAACGGAATCAGGTTGATTCCAGTTGAGATGGTTGACTGTGCTGGGCTGGTTCCAGACGCTTGGAAGGGAAGAGGTCTTGGAAACCAGTTTCTGGACGAGATAAGGCGAGCTGACGCTTTGATTCACATAGTTGATGCTGCCGGCGCAACGGATACTGAAGGAAGGCAATGCGAGCCCGGAAGCCATGACCCCCTTGATGACGTGAAGTTCCTTGAGAGAGAGCTGGATATGTGGCTCTTTCAGATAGTCAAGAAAGATTGGGATAGGATCGCCAGAAGAGCCGAAGAAACGAAGGAGGATCTGTCTCTTCTACTTGAAGACCGTCTCACAGGCCTCGCAATAAGTAGAACCCAAATTTCCAACGCCCTCCACAGGACCGGCCTGAACGGAGAAACGCCAACTGCTTGGAGCGAAGAGGATCTCGTCCTACTAGTGCATGAAGTTCGTGTGCAGTCGAAGCCGATGATGATCTCCGCAAACAAGATCGATCTTCCCTACGCGGAGGGAAATGTTGAGAGGCTGAGAGAATCAGGTCATCTGGTAGTCCCCTGCTGTGCGGAGGCTGAGTTAGCTCTTAGAAGAGCTGCCGAGAAGGGTTTGACGGACTACAAGCCAGGTGACGGCAACTTCAACATATTGAGGCCGTCTGAGCTAAGGCCTGAACAGGCTTCGGCTCTTGACACCATCAAGGAGAAGATTCTGATGAAGTGGGGATCTACAGGAGTCCAAGAGAGCATAAACTTCGGCTTCTTCAAGCTTCTCGGAATGATAACTGTGTTTCCAGTTGAGGACGTAGAGAAGCTGGCTGATCACAAGGGAAGAGTCCTTCCAGACGCATACCTGACACCTTATGGCACGACCGCTAGGCAGTTCTCTTACATGATACACACAGACTTGGGAGAGGGTTTCCTCTTCGGCGTGGAAGCTAGATCGAAGATGCGAATAGGAGAAGACTACTTGCTGAAGGATCGAGACGTGATCTCAATTGTCAGCGCAAAGAAGAGAGGTTGAAAGTATTATTGGGTGGGGACGGCGCAACCTTCTAGCCGCTTAGCGAGGCAACAGAAATGTCGAATAGGTTCTCCGCATTACCGGGGTCGAGGACTATTCTTCGATGGCGTCTCCAATAGGTTCTGCTTGGTACTTCTGCGTCAGCACGACCCTCTTTCGCGGCGGAACGTCGCGGTCGAGAGTGACACCAGGATCGATGAGCGACCCAGACCCTACCTTCACTCCTGGCATGACGCTAACGTTGATCCCTGTTTGGACATCGTCTCCAATGACTGCTCCGAGCTTCGCTCTACCACTATCCACCAGACTTCCCGAAATCATCATCCTCACCGCTCTCTCGTCGAAACGGAGGTTCGCTAGGATTGTGCCCGCACCCAGATTACATCGCTCTCCGATGATGCTATCGCCAACATAAGAGAGATGGGGGATCTTCGTATCGTTCATCACAATACTATTCTTCACCTCACACGCATTGCCAATCTTGACATTTCTACCTACGCTTGTATGCGGACGAATGTGACAGTTCGGCCCCAGCTCCGCGCCATTTGATATGATGGCCGGTCCCTCGATGTATGTTCCAGATCTTACGACGGCATCATTTTCGACGACTATAGGTCCGACAAGCCGTGCGCCATCTTCAACTTCACCCTTAATATCTGGCTTGATGTTTCGAAGAGCCAGTTCGTTCGCGTCGAGAAGATCCCAAGGTCTGCCGATATCTTTCCAAGTCCCGCTTTTCAACTCAGTTGCCCTAACTTCAGCGCCGCTCTGTATCAGCAATCTTAGAGACTCGGTGATCTCAAACTCGCCTCGTTCTGACTTCCCGGTTTTCTGTATCGTTTCGAAAATGCTAGGGGAAAAGGCGAAGATGCCGGCGTTTGCCAAGTTGCCCTCAGCAGGCTTCGATGGCTTCTCTACAATGGATTCCACGCAACCGTTCTTGACAGTGACGATGCCAAAGAATTGTGGAGTCGAGACGGGTACCACAGCCATCGCAGCCTGACAAGTCTTCTTCTCAAATGTCTCCACGACTCTTTCTACGGCTTGGCTCGCGACGTAGATGTCGCCGTATAGTGCGAGAAATGGATGCTGGCCGACGAACTCCTGTGCCATGCCGATCGCGTGGGCTGTGCCGAGAACTGCCGGCTGGACAGCGTAGCTTATTCTGAGGCCTTTGCTCCTTCCGTCGCCAAATGATTGTTGAATCATATCTTTCCATCGGCCGACAACGAGGAGAGCCTCAGATATGTTGCACTTTGCCACATTCTCTAGGACGTGATCAAGTATCGGCTTGCACGCGATGGGAATCAAGTGCTTCGGTCTATTGTCAGTGAGCGGTTGAAGCCGCAAGCCTTCTCCTGCTGCGAGGATGACGGCCTTCAAATCTTCCATTCCTTTGCTATACTTGAACATAGGTTGTGAGCGATACTGAAAAGATCTTCTACTAGTTGTTCAGATCGGGCCTCAACAGTAATGCGTATGGCCGGTTCGGTTCCACTGGCTCTGACTAGGATCCATCCGTTTCGAACCTGTACACGGATTCCGTCAGTTCTCATGACATCTGCTTTCTCGCCAAAAGCCTCCGGAAGGCTTGCCTCGACCTTCCTCATAATTTCGGTCTTTGCTCTATCTTGGCATGGGATCTGTGCTCTCTTCATGGGATACTTCTTGATTCCTGAGAAGAATTCGCTTGTGGTTGTGTCTTTTTCCTCAATCGCCTTCAACAGTAGGATGGAAGATAGGATCCCGTCAGGGCAAAAGTGGAAAGTAGGATGAATCCAAGCCCCGCACGGTTCTCCTCCGAATATGGCATGTTTTGTCACGATGGCGTTTGCCACGTTTGCGTCTCCTACTTTCGTCCAGGCTACTCTTCCGCCACTCTTCTCGACGGCCTCTTGAACGGCTAGGGATGCGTCAATCGGCAGGGCAACTTGCCCGTCTCCTTGTTTCCGAACCTTGTAGGATGCAAAGGCTGCTAGCGCAATGTCTCCATCAACGCACTGTCCTTGCTCATCGACAAAGAGTACTCTGTCAGCGTCTCCGTCATAGGCGAAGCCGATATCGCAGTTCATGTTTCGAACTATTGCCAGAAGTGCGGACACGGACTGCGGCGTCGGCTCAGGGCTTCTTCCTGGAAAGAATCCGTCGGGCTGGTCGTTGAGGCAGATCGTGTCGCAATGAAGTGACCGAAGTGTGTCGGGGGCAAGTTGGTAGGCGGCTCCTGATCCACAATCGACTGCCACTTTCCATTTCTTGTCTAGGTCTACTTGCCGAAGAACCATTTCGATGTATTCTGATGAGAGGTCCGACGAGGATACATCGCTGGGTTGATTCCACGGAGCCCTAGCGAGATTTCCGCTACTGTAGACGCGCTTAATCTGGTTCTGAAGCGATTCATAGTAGGTTCTTCCATCACTATCGAAAACCTTGAGTCCGTTGAATTCTGGGGGGTTGTGGCTCGCCGTGATCATGACTCCTGACACTGCCCCGAGCGACTTTGTCAAGTAAGCGAGGACCGGAGTCGGGAGGACCCCAAGATCCATGACTTCCAGCCCTCCACTGAGTGCCCCGGCTGCCAATGCTGATGAGAGCATCTCACCAGATGTTCTGGTGTCCCTGGCCAAGGTCAACCTGCCCTTCTTGAGGACGAAGCCCAGCGCCAGGCCTATCCTCATTGCGAGAAGCGGCTCGAGATCAACGCCAACAATGCGTCTGATTCCGGAGGTCCCGAATAGACCTGAAGTCTGTAGTTCCATGATTCTGCGTTAAGTACCAGCTGTGAGCGTATTTCAGTTTTCAGCAAGAGTGAATAGGAATGTTCTGAGCGCTCAGCTCATGTAGCTAGCTCTTTTTGGTTTGCAGAGCTTTTTGCTCAAGCTCAGGCGAGAGCTTGGTCAGCCTCGACTTTCTTACCCCGACGTGCCTCAGCGGCGTTATCTTCTTCGCTTCATTGTAGACATCCGATCCGACTTTGCCAAGGACCATTTCTTGTGAGAGCTGGTCGTAGGTCAGGTTCTTCGCCTTCTCCTCAACAATCTTTCGCATAGTAGCTCTGATGGCGTGCTGTTGGGAGGCGTTCAGTCTTCCACGGGCAAAGGCGACAAGCGAGATCATGGTCGTAAACGCGTCTTTGGTCTTCACTTCCATTATACTGTCAACTCTAGTGCTCCCGCGTCTGACAAGGCTCCGAAGATAATCCGCAGAGTATTCGTGGCCTTTGAGTGTGGTCTCCGCCTTGTCCGCCGATACACCGGTGACTAAGAAGTGGAGCTTGGTTGACTGATGAGCAAAATCTCCCGTAATGTCATACAGGGTGTTTTCAACAACCCTGCCGACGAGTTTTGACTGGTCTTCACATGGGATCTGTGCAACGTTCAGCTCGCCAAAGTATGAGGGAGTGTACACTGAATACCAGTCCTTGGAGCGCCACTTGTCTCTGACTTTCCTTGTGGCTTTTGACATGGCTCTCCCTCAACCGAGAGCCTTCCTACCTAAGCTGCAGCTTTAAAAACGTTTGTCAGATGGGATGAACAGAGGGAGAGCTCCTGTCTTGGATAGCGACTTGAGGGTCTGGTCAGCGGCCTGAGCACACTTCAAGAGATCGTCGATTGTGGACATCAAGGTTTGTATTCTCCCTGAGAATCTGATTTCGGTTATGATGTCTGATCCTTTCGATCTTACAGATATCTTCATCCCGTGCGGAAGAACTGAGTTATCTGGGTTGAGCGCTCTTGTTATCGCCTCTGCCTCCTTAGCAGTTTCAGCCTCAAGCACTATCCGCGTTCTCAACTTCTCTGCCTTATGACTCGCTCAACTTCTGAGTCAAGTTCGCTAAGAAATTCCTTTCGTGCGTTTGTTGGGATCTTGCCACCGGAGGCGACGTCGTGGCCTCCACCTGATCCTCCGTATTTGGAGGTAAGGTCCTGCAGGGTCTTTCCGAGATTCACTCCAGATATTATGAGTTGCTCTGTTGCTCGTGCAGACATCTTCAGCTCACCTTCGCGTGTTCTAGCTAGGACCAAGATCGCCTTCATTGGATCGAACGTTCCGGAGGAGATCAAGATTGTTGATATGGCCCCAGTCATATTCGGATCGATTTTTTCCTCTCCGTGTACTGCATAGATCGCGTTGAGTTCCTCGACACGATCAGGCGATTCTGTCACCCAAGTCATGTACTGGGCTATGGTCTTC
>Ga0315314_1001054_pt1 | contig 26198 bp, 30 predicted proteins | sample TDP9_MG_FD_203631 | JGI IMG/M metagenome (GOLD analysis project Ga0315314, IMG submission 203631) | Freshwater sediment microbial communities from Lake Towuti, South Sulawesi, Indonesia - TDP9 | ecosystem: Environmental > Aquatic > Freshwater > Lake > Sediment | place: Indonesia: South Sulawesi... | reverse complement strand
AAACTTTGCCTCCCAGTATAACTGGAAAGACGGTGTGGGGCCGACTGAGAGACGTCCAATACGCCTAAACAGGGCCTGGAAAATGGCCGAGTACAACCACGTGGGAACCGACGAGTTCATGGCCTTCTGCTCTCTGGTTGGGTGTGAGCCACTGATCTGCGTCAATGCCGGCGACGGCAGGCCCGAGGAGGCTGCCGAGTGGGTGGAGTACTGCAACGGCGGCTCGAATACAAAGTATGGAAAACTACGATCTGAGAACGGCCACCCTGAACCCTACAACGTGCGTTTCTGGGAGATCGGAAACGAGTTGTACGGCCGCTGGCAGATGGGCTACTGCGGGGCCGAGGAATACGCTGAACGCTACGGGCGGTTCCACAAGGCCATGTCTAAGGTGGATCCCGAGATTAAGTTCATCGCGAACGGTCACGACCTGGAGTGGGACAAAATCATAGCGCAGCGGAAGGGGGACATCCTCCGCTCCCTATCGATCCACCTCCTTCAGGGTGGCGGAGTCCCGGATGAGGCCCCAGGGGATGAGGTGTATCACAGCCTAATCGGCTACACCTACTGGCTGAGGGATTACTTGGAAGAGATAAGAGGCGAGATGGTCAAGAGGGTCAAGGAGCCGAGGATGGCGATCACGGAGCTGCAGATATTCACGAAGCGCCCGCACCTGCCCAACAATAAGACCCTCACGGAGGCCCTGTTCTACAGCGGAATCGTCAACACCTCAATCAACCTGGGAGACTTCGTGGAGATGATCACTCACAGCGCCCTCGTGAACCACGGCGCAGGCCTCAGGAAGGAGCGGGAGATCGTCTACGCCGACCCCGTGTATTATGCCCGGAAGCTCTACGCAACCCAGACCGGGAGGTGGCCGACAAAAGTCTCGATAGAGACCCCCACATTCAACGTTTCGGAGTTAGCCGGGCTTCCAGCCGCCCGGGACGTGCCCTACGTGGATGCCGTGGCCCTCCTAAACGGCGACAGAGACACCCTGTCCATAATAGTATCCAATCGCCATCCGGGCAAATCGATCGAGGCAGAAATCTGCCTCCACGGCTTCAGGGCTCAAGAGGCCGTGAAAACCAAGACACTGAATGGCCCAAGCTACATGTCGGTAAACACGTGGGAAACGCCGGACCTGGTGAAGACCATGGAAGACCACACAACAATCGCCAAAGAGGAGCCGAGATACGTCCTTCCAGCCCACTCAATAACCAACCTCATCTTCAAGAAAAAATAACGAGTTTTATTGCCCAACAATGTTTTGAACGCCTTGCACAACTCGATGACCGAAACGATAGGAACTGTGCATCTTTGAGCGTTACGGCGGTATCGGGAAGCCGCGAAGCTCGGAGGGCGGATTCGGAGGAAGGATTTGAGTTGAAATCCAGTGCTTCCCCGGGCGTTTTCGCTCAACCCGTCAGAGCCGATCCAAAAAGTATTTAAAACGAGGCCCCTTGGTTAAGGCTGCATCGGAGGTGCGGTGGAGGCGATGGCGAGGAAGGCCAGGATCCGGCTCAGCAGCACCGATTACAAGAAGCTGGAGGAGGTCTGCGCCGAGCTGAAGGCCATCGCCGAGAAGACCGGGGTCAAGATCGCCGGCCCCCAGCCCCTCCCCACCAAGCGCCTCCGCGTGCCCGTCCGCAAGACCCCCTGCGGCGAGGGGACCGCCACCTGGGACAGGTGGGAGATGCGCATCCACAAGCGCCTCATCGACCTGGAGGCCGAGGAGCGCGTGATGCGGAGGATCATGAGGATCCGGGTGCCCGAAGAGGTCTTCGTGAGCATCGAACTCGTGTAGACGCGTTTGTCCGTATCGGAGTCTGTCTGGCCTCTGACCCCCCGGGTGCGCAGGTTATCTCAACAATCCCACGAAGTAGAGGAAGCCCGTCCACATCGACAGGATGAGGGCCAGGGCGAAGGCCGCGCCCCAGGCCGCCATGTTCCAGCTGAGGACCTTCCGCCCGTCGAGCATTCCGACCGGGATGAGGTTGAAGAGGGCTATGAAGGCGTTGAAGAAACCGCCGATGGTGGTTATCGGAAGGATGATAGACCCGCCGGGTAAGAGCAGTCCAGTCCACGAGAAGAGTAGGGAGAGCAGGAGGTTGGCGGCGGGGCCGGCCATGGAGACCCTCCCGATGGTTTCCCTGCTCCCGTACCCGGCCACCATCACGGCCCCCGGTGAGATGAGCTTGATGGGCGACAGGATGGAGACGAGGGTGATGAGGGCCCCGGCCAGGGTCAGCCGGAACTCGGCCCAGAGGCCCTGGCGCTGAGCCGCGAGCTTGTGGGCGACCTCGTGGAGGAGGAAGGAGGAGGTGAAGACGGCTGCGAGGACCCCCGGAACCCAGACCCCGGGCCGTCCTACCCCGGTGGCCCTGAATATGGACATGCCCACCCCCATGACCAGCAGCGTCCCCAGGGCGAGATGCCTGAGCTCCGTGGGGCTGAACCGGAGGGCCGGCCTCCCGGCGGGGCTGGGAGCGGGAGGGGGCCAATACGCTGGGGGAGTGGGGGGCGCCTCTTCCACGCCGGGGGGCGGCTCCATCCCGGGGGCCCTCGCCCTCCACTGCTCTGGGCAGGCGTGGTTTTCCGGCAGCCGGTGTTCCACGCAGAAGTGCCCCCCGCAGAGGAGGCATCGGAAGGGCAGGGCCGTTTCCGCCCCGCAGTATTCGCACTTCACCCTGTGACTCAGCTTCCCGTGGTTGACGTGGCTTCATGGGGGCCACCGCTTAAATCCTTTCCCTCCCGGCCGGAGGACCTCAGTGCTCCACCAGGCTCAACCCCGAGGTGAACACGCCGGGACGTGGACGGGAACAAGGTTTATAGGGGCCCTTCCGGCTATCGATGGCGCGGGCCGAGGTTGCGGAGTCAGGACGAACGCGCAGACGCGCCGGAACGGCACGGTGTAAGCCTTGAGAGCCTGTGGCCCCCACGGGCCTCGTGGGTTCAAATCCCACCCTCGGCGCCAATTTGACCGAAGAGTAGCTTATGGGTCTCAGCCTCGCATGCCGAGAGGTTTTTTCTATCTATATTTTTGCTTCACAATCTATTACTATCCTCTTCTCCGAGGGAGACCTTACTCGCGCTGACGGAGCTGGGGCCCGGCCAGTTGGCTACCAAGATCAGAGACGCCCTGACGCGGATGGTGACGGAGACCCTCGGGGTAGGGGTCGCCCTGGCGTGCATCGTCTGGGTCCTGGGCCACCTGGTCGCCTTCCACTTCTTCGGGTATATCCTGGTGGGTGAGAGCAACAAGCCGGTCCTCTTCGGCGAGGTCGCCCTGGTCACCACGGGCCTGCTCTGCTTCCTGAGGGACCTCTTCCTCAGGAAGACCAAGTCCTAAACGGTCCGCCTTGGCACCGCCACAGGTGCGGGAGCCACTGGTTCTCCCGTCTAGGCCTCATCTAGGAGGAGCCGCTGGGGAGGCCCCTCGGCCGGGCGGTAGGGGGCGTCCAAGACTCTGGCCACCCTTTCGGCCCTGATCCTCCCGATTCCCTTCACTGTGGAGAGCTCGGCCACCGAGGCGGAGAAGGCCCGGCGGACGGTCCCGAGCCGGCGAAGGATGCGGTCGGCGAGGCGAGGGCCGACGCCGGGGAGGCCGGAGACCAGCTCCAGCTGCGTCTTTCCCAGGTCCTCTGTTTTGGCCCATTTCCGGAGCATGGGCCCCCTGGGCTTGGCGAAGCCTCGGTGCCTCGTCAGGGTGTAGATGAGGTCGGCCGTCTGCCGTGCGTCGGCGGTGAAGAAGACGGGTAGGCCGTAGTCGAGGGCCAGGGTGGCGAGGGCCCCCCACGCGGCCCGGGGCCTGTCCATCTCCCCGATGAGGGAGGGTGTGTCGCCCTCCACGATCAGGACGGGGTGGTCGTAGGCCTCGGTGAGGCGGTGGGCCTGGTCGAAGAGCCTGCCCGAGTAGAGGGACTGGAGGAGGTCCCGCCCCGCCTTCCGCTCCACGGCGCACCCCGGCGAGACCACGTAGTCGCCGACCCCCAGCACCCGGTGCTCCACCGCCAGGCCGAGCCCCCTCAGCAGGCCCGGGACGCCCGAGGCCCTCTCCCGCTCATCCGCCAAAACCCGAAGTCTCGCCGACACGGCCAAACCCCGGAGAAGACATAGGCGCGGGAGTTCAAAAAGGTTAAAAATTGACGCCGATGGCCCAGAACGTCTGCGAGAAGCCCGTGGGCCAGGAACCATCATTCAGACTTATCTCTCGTCTCTCTTTTTGAGCAGCCGGCGTGGGCATCGACCTACACAAATTCGACTTTGACCTCTGTCACGCCTTTGAAGTCGGAGTCCGATGTCAGGAACACCTCACAGTGTTTCTCCGCCAGCGCGAGGTGCACGCCGTCGTACAGGGAGAAGAACGTCTTTTCAGCCCTCTTGAAGTACTTCTTCTTCAGCTCTGCTCCTCTGTGGGAGATGGAGGTCGGGACGTCCTCGATTATCGTCAGGTTGGGGATGCCTTCCACGTACGCCCGTGCCCTCACCGCCTCGTCTTCAAGTCCCTGAGCCAGAAACGCATAGACCATCTCGGCGATGACGATGGTGTCCGTGTACCCGGCATGCTCCCCGCCTCTCACCCTCAGGAGCCACTGAACGACTCCGCTGTAGTTTTCCTCCTTCTTTAGAACCTTCAGAAAGGCACTGGTGTCAAAGAAAACCCTCATTCCACGTCGGCCTCGGCCTCGATCTCCTCTATGCTGGGCAGTCTCCTCCCCAAGCCCACGAGCCCCTGAACAGGGTCCTCCGGCATGGCAACCAGTTCGATTCTCTCTCCGATCTCGACCAGCGCCATCCGCGTCCCCTTCCTCAAACCCTTGCTCCTCCGGATTCTTGCCGGGATCGTCACCTGCCCCTTCTCATTCACGGTCACTGTATCCATTTTGTCCCCCTAAAACATAATTTCATACTACAATTTAAAGATTTATCCTACCAAAATTACCCACTAAGATTTTCAACTCATGGCATGTTCGTTGCTCACAGCAGAAGGTCTGCATGAAGCCTATTGGCGAGAATCTGTCCTTTAGGTCCTTGTTCTTCTTCCTGACCGGCGGAGGTAGCCCTACCCCTACTTGGTAGGGATGGGGATACTTCGCGCGCGGTTGTTCGGCCGTGAATAGGGGCGACGCAGGCAGGCCCTCAGGGATAGAGTAGCGAGACCACCGAGGGGACGGGGATGGCGAGCTTCACGTAGACCGCCGCGGCGAGCACCAGCGCGGAGACTAAGAGCAGAGTGTAGTCCACGCGCCTCATCCTCAGCACGTAGAGGTTTGTCCGGTTCTCGGTGGCCCCCCACGCCCGGGACTCCATCGCCTCGGCGAGCTCCAGGCTCCTCCGGATGGCGTTGACGATCAGGGGGATCAGGATCGGGATGTAGTTCCTCACCCTTCGCAGGAAGTTCCCTTTCTCCAGCTCCAGCCCCCGGGCCCTCTGGGCGTCTGTGATGGTCTGGGCCTCCTCGGCCAGGACCGGGACGAACCGGACGGCCGTGGTGAAGGCGAAGCAGAGCTCGTAGGGGACGCGGCTCTGCTCCAGGGCCAGGGAGAGGTGGTCCGGCGAGGTAGTCAGGAAGAACGCAGAGAAGGAGCCCACCAGCACCAGGAGGCGGAGGGTCATGACGAGGGCCCGCTCCGCGAGGACCGCGTACTCCATGGGGGTGTCGATGGGCGGCTCGATCCCCGGGCCCGCCGTGGGGAAGAAGTAAGGGAAGATGAAGTTGAAGATGAAGATGAAGGCGGCGAAGAACGCGGCGCCCCTCAGGGACCGGGCCCACTCCCGCCGGACGCCGGCCAGCACCACGAGGGGGATCGGCGCGAGGAACAGCACCAGGAGGGGGATCAGCTCGCTGAACAGGACCGCCCCCACGAAGAGCACGGAGACGAAGAGGAACTTGACCCGGGGGTCCAGCCGGTGGATGGGCGAGGAGACCACCCTGAACCGGAAGCCGTCGAACAGGCTCACGCTCAAGAGCCCACCCCCAGGAGGCCCAGCACCGCCCTCTCCGCGTCTCGGAGGTTGATGACGTCCCCGGGGAGCCCGAGGTCCCTGAGGCCTAGGAATATCTGGGTTACCTGCGGGAGGACCAGGGAGGCCCTCTCGACGAGGGCCCGGTCGGTGAGGACCTCCCTCGCGCCGCCGTCGCCCACGATCCTCCCCTCCGCCATCAGCACCACCCTCGGGGCGCAGTCCGCCACAAACTCGATGTCGTGGGTGACGATGATCACCGTCTTCCCCTGGGCGCCGATCTGGCGGATGAACCGCCTCAGTTTCTCCTTCTGGCCGTAGTCCTGGCCGATCGTCGGCTCGTCGAGGATGACGACCTCCGGGTCCCAGGCGAGGACCGAGGCCAGGGCCACGCGCTTCCTCTCCCCCCCGCTGAGCATGAAGGGGGACGCCTCGCGGTACCTCGTCAGGTCTAGGAGGCTCAGGGCCCACTCCACCCTCTCCCGGACGGCCTCCTGGTCGAGGCCGAAGTTTCGGAGGGCGAAGGCGACCTCCTCCTCCACCGTCTCGCAGAAGAGCTGGTGGTCCGGGTTCTGGAAGACGAAGCCGACCCTCCGGGAGAGCCTGGCCACGCTGACCTCGCGGGTGTCCACCCCGTCCACCAGCACGCTCCCCCTGGTGGGCTTCAGGAGCCCGTTGAAGAGCTTCACCAGCGTCGTCTTCCCGGCGCCGTTCTGGCCCATGACGGCGACGAACTCCCCGCCCCGAACCGTGAGGGAGACCCCCCTCAGCGCCTCCACGCCGTTGGGATAGGTGAAAGAAACGTCTCTAACATCGATCAGTGACTAGGGCCTCCTCCAGTAGCTTGGACGCCTCCGCCGAAGTCACCGGAACCCCGCCCAGGGATACTCCCCGCTCCTTCAGGAACCGGCAAAGCCTCACCGCCTTGGGAACCCCGACTCCGACCAGGCGGGCTCTTTCCGAGGCGAGGACTTGCCTTGGATCGCCTTCCATCACCACGGTCCCTCCGTCCATCACGATAACCCGGTCGGCGTACCTTGAGGCCAGGTCCAGCCGGTGCTCCACGAGGACCACTGTGACGCCCAGCCTCTCGTTCAGCCCGCCGATCACCTCGAAGATGGTCTGGGCCCCCAGCGGGTCGAGGAAGGAGGTGGGCTCGTCGAGGACCACCACCTCCGGGCCCATGGCGAGGACGCTGGCGATGGCGACCCTCTGCTGCTGCCCCCCGGAGAGCTCGTGGGGCGCCCTCTCCCGGAGGTCCTCTATGCCGGCCATCTTCAGGGCCCAGTCGACGCGCTCCCTGATCCTCTCCCTCGGCGTCCCCAGGTTTTCCAGCCCGAAGGCGACGTCCTTCTCCACGGAGAGGGCGAAGAGCTGGTTCTCGGGGTTCTGGAAGACGAGCCCCACGTGCCGGGCGAGGCCGCTGGTGGGGTGCTCCGCCACCTCCAGGCCCGCAACCGCCAGGTCCCCCTCCAGCCTCCCGCCGTAGAAGTGTGGGATGAGGCCGTTGAGGCACCGGCAGAGGGTGGTCTTGCCGCAGCCGCTGGGCCCCGTGAGGAGCACGAACTCGCCCTTGTCCACCGTTATGGACACGTTGCGCAGGGAGGGCTCCTCTCTTCCTGGGTATGTGTACGTGAGGCCCCTCGCCGCGATGACCGCCAACGCCTGCCCTTCCACGGCAGTGGCAAACTCGCTCTCACTTAAGAGTAGCTACCCAGAAAAGCGTTATTGCAGCCCGCTCCTCAGGAGCCCGAAACAGCGCTCCAGGGCCTCCTTCGGGTCACCCACCCCGTTGACACCCGCCGCCGTGGCGTGCCCCCCTCCCGTGCCGTGGAGGTACTCGCCGAGGGGCTTTGCCACGTCTCGGCCGAGGTGGAGGCCCGTCTTCTCGTGGAAGTCTCGGCTCGACCTCAGGCTCACCTGGAGGTCCTCCCCCTTGCGGCCTGCGACCACGGCCACGTGGGCTCCTAACCCGATCAGGGCCCTGGCCGCCGAGGCCTGGTACGCGCTCACATGGGAGAAGGCCGTGACCCACTCGCCGATCCTCTTGACCTCCGCGCGCTGGCAGGCCTTGAGGCGGGCGACGCGCTCCGAGGGGTCCATGGGCAGTGACAGCAGGGAGAGGGCCTCTTCGGCGTTCACTCCGGCGTCGACGAGCTCGGCCACGGTCTTGAATGCGCCTGAGCCGGCCGCGGCGAAGTGCTTGGTATCGAAGGCCAGCCCGAGGAAGAGCGCCCTGGCCTCCGCCTCCTCCAACCCTGTCTCAGCCTCCTTGAAGAGCCTGTGCACGATCTCGCAGGTGGAGGAGGCGCCCTCGTCAGCCACGCTTAGGGTTGCCAGCCGCTCCGTCTCCGGGTGGCCGGCGTGGTGGTCGATGACCACGATGGGTGAGGGGGAGGCCTTGACCCGCTCGGCCCACTCGCCCAGCTGCTGGGTGGTGTTGGTGTCCAGGAGCACGATGAGGTCGGCGTCCTCGATCCGGGGCTGCGCCGTCAGCTCCATGGGCAGCGTTTCCAGAATCCTCTCGGAGAGCCTGCTGGGCCCCTGGGGCGCCGCCACCTCAACGGTCACCTCGGGCCTGAGGCGGGTCAGGAGCCGGGAGAGGGCGTAGGCGGCGCAGACGGCGTCGGGGTCGGCGTTGACGTGGCAGAGGAGGAGGACCCGCCTGGCGTGGAGGTCGTCGATGAGGGAGGTTATCCCCTGCACCGACATGCGATCTCCCTCAGGCGCTTTTCCACGGCCGAGAAGGCCCGGTCCCTGGCCTCGTCCGCCAGCCCCTGCACGTCAACGTCCTTCGTGAGGGGCGAGAGGGCCACCTCCAGGTCCACATCCACGGTGACGGGCCTCGACCCCGTGACATCGACGCTCACGCTGAGGTCGGTGATCCGGCTCAGGGGGACCCTGGAGAGGATGTGCCTCCGGGCGGCCTCCTCGGCGACCTCGCAGAGCTCCTCCACCTGTTCCGGGGTCAGCTCCGGGATGCCGATCTCTTCCAAGGGCTCTCCCTTAGGCCTCGGGTGTGAGGGGGCGCAGGTCGCGCTGGAGCCGTGTCTGGAGGTCCTTGACCTGGCCCCGGAGGCGCTCCTCCTGCTTGCCGAGGACGTTGATCCTCATCTCCAGGAGCTCCTTCCGCTCGCTGAGCTCGCCCGTGACCTGGGGCCTCCCGGACTTGACGAGGAGGGAGCCGATGGACTTGTAGATGACGGCCTCGTCGGTGAGCTTCCCGAGCTCCTCCAGCGCCTGCTCCACCTCGGTCAGCTCCAGCTCCAGCTGCTGCTTCTGGGTCAGAACCGCCTGGAGGGTCTGCTGCCGCTGCTGAAGTTGCAGGAGGCGCTCCTGGACCTGGGGTGGAAGCTTAGAAATCTCCTGGCTCATCCCGGTTCACCAATCCTTCAGTGCTCATCTCGATTAGCGGCGGTCTCGTCTCTGGCCTCTGAGGATTGTGCGGCGGTACTTAAAGCCTTTCACCCCCGGTCTTCGAAGAAACTTGGCCACGGGGCTAAGTGATATCCGAATGGCGGCTTGGTTTTTCTTTATCTATCTCTTCCTTCAACGGGCCACAGTAGAGGAAAAGTACGAGAAAACCTGTGCTGTTACTGTCATAACATCGAACTGGGAAAAGCCAAAAAGGCTTTTTCAGAATCTCGTTGCTAGGAGTGACTGTCTTTAGTAAGGCCACGTATGTGATGGGCGATTCTCCGGGATATCTGGAGGCTTTCCGTCAACCGCGGGAGGAGTGGTTGAGTATCCTTGAGAATGTCGTCCACTTTAAGTTCTGGTTCAAAGATTATTCTGACACATGAAAGGGGCCTGTCTGGGGTGACCCTGACTCTCCTCACCCAATCATCTTTTAGCAGCGATTTCAGGGTGGCGTCTTCATTTAGCTTGTCGGCGAGGGTTCCCCCCTTCCACCTGGGGCGCATCAAGCCGCCGTACCTCGCTGCCATCTGCTCCTCCAGCCCCTCCACACGCCCATGAACAACGAAGTGGATGTCACACCACCTCCCGTGAGTATCCGCCCACTTCGACTTTCCCCCTAGGGCGTCTTCAAGCGTCATTTCGTCATGCGCCGTCAATACCCAAAGTTGAACCTCGTCGATGTTCTCCCCAAAGAACCTTGCTCTTACAATGTTCCTCCAGTATGAGGAATAAGAGTAATCGTAACTTTTCATATATAAGAGTCGCGCATGAACCTTATATGGAACCGCTTCCGGCAAGCCCCGAGTTATAGGCTCCAACAATTCTAGTTTTACACGGGACCTTTGGAACTGTCTGCAGATTTCCGCCTCTAGGGCTTTTAACAACCCTTGATAGTTACTCAGATCCGACACCTTCTTTGTATCCCTTCTACCTTGTCGAAATCGCCGTCGTGCGAGAAGATCTCTTTCGTGTGGTACTTCTCCATGACCACCACCGAGACCACATCTGTCAGGCTCAGCTCTCCCGAGTACGTAGGATACCGCTCCAGAGCCCTTCTCAGGGTCGGTTCTTCCACGAACACCACGAAAACGCGGGGAGATAAGAGGATCCTCTCTCCAACCCTTCTCGCGTTTTCGGCGCCGAAGCCTCTTCTCCTGCCGACGATCGTCACCGTTTCATCGATGATAAAGTCCGTGGTGAGCGCCGGAGGCAGTTTTCCCAGAAGAACGGCCTCAACTATTGGCCGTGAAGATTCGTGAAACTCATCGTTTCTATCGGAAGCCCCTACCCAGACGGTGGTGTCTACGAAGATCAAGGCTCGCCGGCCTCTAGCCTCTCTAGGTCCTTGAGGACGTTCATCCTCTCGGTTGAGCGGCTTATCCCCACTATTCCCCTCAGCGGGTCCTCCTCAGGCGAGCACAGCCCGTGTAAGAGATACTCGTATTTCTGTATGTAGAGCCTGAGGGCCTCCTCCCCCTCCACGCTTAACTCAAGCTTCCCGTGCTTGGCGAGCACTATCCTCTTAAACTTCTCGATGATGTCGTCGGACGCCACGATTTTCACCTGGGCCATTCGATCACCGCATCACCTTAGTACCGGGGTGAATATAAGCATGGCTGACGGGAATGGAGCGTTGGGAAATGCGGGAAACCGGTCTTCGCTCCACTCTCTGGGTAGGACTAATATTCCAAGAGTTGCGGTGTGACTTGCCGTGTGCCGATTTCGCTAGTTTTATTTAAAAGGATTGCACCAATACCCGTTGGAGTCATTGTTTCCGGACGGCGTGACGGAGGCTGGAAGTTGGGGTATGAGATGTGGGCGGAGAAGTACCGTCCCCGGTCGCTGGGCGAGATGGTGGACCAGGTGGAGATCGTGGAGAGGCTGAGGAGCTTCGCGGAGGCCCGGAACGTTCCGCACTGCATCTTCGCGGGGCCGCCTGGGACGGGGAAGACGACGGCCGCCCTCTGTCTGGCCCACGACCTCTACGGCCCGGGCTACCGGGGCCACCTGATGGAGCTGAACGCCAGCGATGAGAGGGGGATCAACGTGGTCCGGGAGACCGTGAAGACCTACGCCAGGACGAGGACGCTGGGCGAGGTCCCCTTCAAGATCCTCATCCTCGACGAGGCCGACAACATGACCGGCGACGCCCAGCAGGCCCTCCGCCGGACCATGGAGCGGTACACGGAGACCGCCCGGTTCATCCTCATCGCCAACTACAGCGGGAAGATCATCGAGCCGATCCAGAGCCGGTGCGCCCCCTTCCGCTTCACCCACCTCTCCCGCGAGGACACCGTGGGCCGGCTGAGGCAAGTCTCCGAGAAGGAGAAAGTGAAGCTGCTCGATGACGGGATGGAGGCCATCCTCGAGGTGAGCGGCGGGGACCTGCGGAGGGCCATCAACACGCTCCAGGCGGCGGCCTCGGTGGGCAGGCCCATCGACGCGGAGACGGTCTACTCGGTGGTGGGGAGGGCGAACCCGGCGGACGTCCGGGGAATGATCGAGCTGGCCCTGAAGGGCGACTTCCTAGGCGCCCGGGAGAGGCTGAGGGAGATGACCCTGCGGTATGGGGTGGCGGGGAGCGACATCATCCGCCAGGTCCACCTGGAGGTCTTCCGCCTCAGGATCCCGGAGAGGTGGAAGATCCGGCTGGCGGAGGCCGTCGGCGAGGCGGACTTCAGGCTGGTTCAGGGATCTGACGAGGAGGTCCAGCTGAGCGCCCTCCTGGCCAGGCTCGCCGAGGCCGGCTACGAGATGGGGAGGGGCGGCTGACCTGTACGCCCCCTGGGCCGAGAGGCACAGGCCCAAGACCCTGGCGGAGGTGGTGGACAACCGGAAGCCGATCCTAGAGCTCAGGGAGTGGATACTCTCTTGGAAACGGGGGCCTCCCGGGAAGAGGGCCGCCCTTCTCTATGGGCCTCCGGGCGTCGGGAAGACCGTGGCCGTGGAGGCCCTGGCCGGGGACCTGGGCATGGAGCTGGTGGAGAGGAATGCCAGCGACCAGAGGACGGCGGAGGCCGTGGATAGGTCCGTGGGCCGGGCCTCACAGTACCGCACCCTCACGGGCGGGGGGCGGCTCATCCTCTTCGACGAGCTGGACGGGATAACCGGGACCGCGGACCGGGGCGGCGTCAGCGCCATCACCGGGATTATAAAGAGCGCCCGGTGCCCCGTCGTGCTCACCGCCAACGACGCCTACGACCCCCGGTTCTCCACCCTCCGCAGCCACTGCCTGCTCATAGAGTTCACGAGGCCCACCATCCAGGAGGTGGCGAGACACCTGAGGAGGATCTGCGCCCTCGAGGGGGTCAGCGCCGAGGAGGCCGCCATCAGGCTCATCGCCGAGAGGAACCACGGGGACATCCGGTCGGCGGTCAACGACCTCCAGGCCCTGGCCCAGGGCAGGGGAAGGCTGACCCTCCGGGATGTGGAGTGGCTCGCCTCCCGGGACCGAAAGGAGGTCATCTTCGACGTCCTGCGGTCCGTCTTCCACTCCAGGGACTGCCTAGACGCGAAGAGGGCGGTGGACGCGGCCGATGTGGACCTCGACATGCTCTTCGAGTGGATCTATGAGAACGCCCCCCGCCAGCTCAGGGACCCCCGCGACCTGGCGGAGGCGATGGAGGCCCTGGCCGAGGCCGACCTCTACCGGGGCAGGATCCGGTCGACGCAGGACTGGGGCCTCCTCCGGTACGTGGTGGACCTCATGACCGCGGGCGTCGCCCTCTCCAGGAGGAGAACCCCGCCCCAGTGGGTCCCCTTCCGGTTCCCCGATAGGATACGGGCCCTCTCCGCGACCCGCGGGGAGCGGGGGATGCGGTCCTCCATAGGCGCCAAGATCGGGAGGAGGTGCCACCTCTCCTCCAAAAGGGCGGTGGCCGAGGTCCTCCCCTACCTTCGGGTGATCTTCGAGAACGACGCCCGGATGGCAGAGGGCCTGGCCCGGTGGCTCGACCTGGACGAGGCCATGGTGGAATACCTCACCGGTAAAGGGTGAGGCCCCAGAGATCACACGCGCGGCACATACCGGGGTTGGACGCAAGCCTCGAGCGGCCGGGACGATGACCAACCTCAAATGAGGTGTGGAACACCGTGAAGACCGTGGACGTGCCCTACGCGTCCTGGTACCGAGACGCGATGGTGCCCCTCACCTTCCCGGAGGGCTGGGAGGTGACGGAGGCCAGGCCGAGGGGCGCGAGGACGCTCAGCGACGAGGAGGTTCGAGAGCGGTTCGCCTCACCCATCGGGACGGGCCCGATCTCGGAGTTGGCTCGGGGCGCGAGGAGCGCGGTCCTGATCGTGGACGACATCACGCGGCCCACCCCCGCCAGCAGGGTCCTCCCGATCATCTTGGAAGAGTTGGAGCGGGGAGGGCTGGGGGAGGACCGGGTGTGGGTGGTGATGGCCACGGCGGCCCACAGGCCCCTGGGCCGCGTCGACCTCGAGCGAAAGCTGGGTAGGGAGGTCGTGGAGAGGCTGGAGGTGTTCAATCACAACCCCTACGAGAACCTCGAGTACCTCGGGGCCACCTCCCAGGGCACCCCGATCCACGTCAACAGGCACGTCATGGAGGCGGACCTGAAGGTCGGCGTCGGGGGAATCTACCCCCACCCCATGGCCGGCTTCGGGGGAGGGGCCAAGATCATCCTCCCCGGGGTCGCGGGGATGGACACGATCGAGGCGAACCACCGGACCCGGGGGGCGGGGCTGGGCGTGGTCGAGGGGAACCGGTGTAGGGCGGACATGGAGGAGGCTGCCTCCAAGGCGGGTCTGGACATCATCGTCAACCTGCTCGTGAACTCACGGCGGGAGGTCGCCGGCGTCTTCGTGGGGGACATGGTGGAGGCCCACCGGGTGGGCGTGAAGCTCGCCGAGGCCGTGTACGGCACGAGAATGCCCACGGATGTGGACCTGGCTGTGGTCAACGCCTACCCCATGGACACGGAGCTGTTCCAGGCCGGGAAGGGCCTCTGGGCCGGTGTTGAGGCGACCCGCGAGGACGGCACCATCGTGCTCTTGGCGGCCTGCTCGGAGGGGCGGGGGTACCACGCCCTGGTCCAGAAGGGGGGGAGGCTCTGGAGGCCCCCCGCGTCCCTCGCCGGCCGGCGCCTCGGGGGGAGGAGGCTGATGATCGTCTCCCCGAACCTGAGCCTCAAGGATGTCCGCCAGAACTACCCGAGGGAAACCTCGCTATTCGGGAACTGGGACGAGGCCCTCAGGGAGCTCCGGAAGGACCCGGATCACAGGATCAGCGTGGCCGTTTTTCCCTGCGCACCGATCCAGGTACCCGCTTGACATCGCCGAGGCCGTCGGTGCCGGATTAACCGGAAAGCCTTTTCCCGTTCCCTGGCCTCAGTGGACACCGGCCAAGAGGGTTCTGGGGTGAGCCGTGTGGCGGGGGGCCTCCTCGCGGGTATGGTGGCGGCGCTGCCCGGGCTGGCGAGGGGCATCATAGCCCTCTTCATCATCCTGGACCCCCTGGGGAACGTCCCCATCTTCATCGGCCTGACCGAGAGGATGAGCGGGGAGGAGCGGGCCAGGGCCTTCCGGACGGCGACCGTGGTGGGCCTCGCCCTGCTCCTCTGCTTTGCCGTGGCGGGGCTGAAGATCTTCAGCTTCTTCGGGGTCACCGTGCATAGCTTCATGATCGCCGGCGGGATCCTCCTCCTCGTCATCGCCGTCAGGCTCCTCGTCTCCGGCGGCTGGGGGGAGGCCGTCGCCTCTCCGGAGAGCGTCGGGGCCGTCCCCATCGGTGTCCCCCTCCTGGTCGGGCCCGGGGCGATCACCGCCACCATCCTGATTCTCCAGGCCTCCGGCCTCCCCGTCACCCTGGCCTCGGTCCTCGTCAACTTCGCCGTCGTCTGGCTCGTCCTCCGCTTCATCGACCCCATCCACCGGTTCCTGGGGAAGGCCGGCTCCACCGTCATAACCCGGATCATGGCCATGTTCATCGCGGCCATCGCCGTGGGCTACATCCTCGAAGGCCTCAGGCACTACGTCACCCAGTGGCCCAGCAGGAGCGCCATTTTGGGGCTGTCAACGTCCCAGTGATTCTTGATGGTTCTCCCGAACGCTTAAGAGCACCCCGTATATACATGTAATATGGCGGCAGAGTTGGCGGTGATCAGCGTCCGGGTTCCGGACGAGTTGAAGAAGACGATGGAGGCATTTGGCGACCTGAACTGGTCGGAGATCATACGGCAGGCGATCGAGGCCAGAGTGGCCTTCGAGACGGCCAGGCGGAGGGTCAAGGACAGAGCGAGGATGCTTGAAGCGGTCAGGAGGCAGGACGAGATAGCGGCCGCGTTGGCTTCGAGGTACAGGGGAGAGTGGAGCGGGGTCGAGGTGATACGGTATTGGAGGGAACACCGGTATTCGTCCTCGACGCGTCAGTAGCCGTGAAGTGGTATGTTCCGGAGGAGGGGCGGGAGAGAGCGTTAAGGTTAAGGCAGGACTACATGGATGAAAAAATTGACCTGATCGCGCCGAACCTGATTTTCTATGAGGTTGGCAACGCTGTCCGTTTCCACCCCGGGGCCACCGCGAGGGAGGTAGGGGAGGCTGTCAGAGGACTCAGAGGCATGCAAGTTGCCGTTCAGAACATGACCGACACCGTGGTCGACTCCGCCACGGAAATAGCGTTCACAGAAAATATAACGTTCTATGACGCCGTCTACCTGGCTATCGCCGAAAACGTCGGCGTGAAATTCGTCACCGCCGACAAGAAACTGTATGAACAGATTAAGAAAAGAAAGAACCTGATCTCACTCCTTGAAAATTACGTATAGTAACGTAGAACTGGTTATTGTTGGCTAAGTGTACGAACTCTGATCACCGCTTGGAGACACCTAAATTGCAAGTGGGAAGAAAGGCCGCTCAGTCGCCGGCCGCCCGGTAGTAGGGCTCGCGCCTCTCGATGGCCTCCGTGAAGAGACTGATCAGGGTTTTGTCGTCGGCCCCGGCTCGGAGGGGTGTGAGGATGTCCACGAGGTTGTCGCCGCGCATGAGGCAGGGCTTCAGTTTGCCGTCGCTGGTGAGCCGTAGTCGGGTGCAGTGGGCGCAGAACTCGGTGTTCTCGGTGGGCCGTATCACCTCGACCTTCCCCTCGGGCAGGGTGTAGACCCTCCGGTTCTGCATGTCCCGGCGGGCCCTGACCTCCACGGCCCGCTCCTTGAACCCCGACTCCAACCCTTCGAGGGGACAGTAATACCGGGAGTAGTAGGCCTCCTCGAGGTTCACGGGCTCCAGCTCGATCAGCTGGAGGATGGCGCCGCTCTCCTCGGCGAACCGGACCAACTCGGGGACCTCCGCCTCGTTGAAGCCCCGGAGGACCACCATGTTCAGCTTGACAGGACGTAGGCCCGCCTTCACCGCCGCCTTTACCCCACCCACCACGTCCTCTAGGCTCCCACCGGTCAGCCTCCGGAAGGCGCCGGGGCGGAGCGTCGGGAGGCCCACGTTCACCCGGTCTAGGCCAGCCCTGTGGAGAGCCTCCGCCTGCTGGGCCAGCAGGGCCCCGTTGGTGGTCATGGATAGGTCGCGGACGCCCGGGAGGCCAGCTATGCCCTCCACTATCTGGAGGATGTCGGCTCGGAGGAGGGGCTCCCCCCCGGTCAGCTTCACGCCGGTGATGCCGAGGGCCGCGGCCGTTCGGGTGATCCTGACGATCTCGCCGGCAGTCATCTCGATGGACGGGTGTGCCTCGCCCTCCCTGTGGCAGTAGGGGCACCGGAGGTTGCACCGCTGGGTGACGGAGATCCGGAGGTTCAGGGTCGGCCTCCCGTAGCGGTCGCAGACCACCATGAGGGTCCTAGCCTTCTCGGGCGTGCTTCACCACGTGGGGGGCCTCGGGCAGTATAAGCCTTTCCAGGGCCAGGGAGACCGCCTGGGGGGAGCCGGGCAGGCAGAAGACGGCCCTCCCGTGGGCCACCCCGGCGACGGCGCGGGTGAGGATGGCCGCGGAGCCCATCTGCTCCTGGCTGAGGCGGCGGAGGGCCTCGCCGAAGCCCGGAATCGTCTTCTCCAGCAGGGGCTGGACCGCCTCGATGGTCACGTCCGTGGGGCTGATCCCGGTCCCTCCGCAGGTGATGACCGCGTCCGCCTCCCCTGCGAGGGCCTTCCTCACCCACCGCTCGATGGCCGGCCCATCGTCCGAGACGAGCCCCCGGAGGACCACGGCGTGTCCGTGTCTCCGCAGGGTCTCGGCGATGAGGTCTCCGGAGGGGTCCTCCACCCTTCCAGTCGACTTGAGCCTGCGGTAGCGGGAGGTGCTGCAGACGAGGAGGGCGAATTTGAGGCTCTTGGGCGCCTCGGCCTTGTGCCTCGCCGCGGTCTCGCTCACGGGTCGGCTCCCTTCACCTTGCGGGCCACCCGGATGTCCTGGACGGCGGTGTGCGGGTACTGGCCCATGGCGTCCTTCTCATACTGCTTTGTCATGTCCCAGATGGTCAGGAGGGCGACGGCGGCCGCCACGAGGGCCTCCATCTCCACGCCGGTCTGGGCCCTGGCCTTGACGGTGGCCCTGACCCCCACGGTGGAGGGGTCGAGGACCTCCGCCCGGAGATCGACGTCGGTGAGGGGGAGGGGGTGGCAGAGGGGGATGAGGGAGCTGGTGCTCTTGGCCGCCAGGACCCCGGCGATCCTCGCCGCCTCCAGGGGGTCGCCCTTCTCCACCTTTCCCTCTTGGATCCGCCTCACGGTCTCGGGCCTGAGCCTGATCCGCCCCTCCGCTGTGGCCTCCCGGTAGACCTCCGGCTTCGCGGTCACGTCGACCATGGACACGGGTTCCACGACCAGCCGAGACCGGGCTAGGGTCCGCCGGCCTGGGCTGCGGGCTCTCCCCTCGGGTCCTCGGCCTCGGTGGGCTCTGAGCGGAACCTGCGGCTCTCCTCTTGGAGGGTGGCCAGGCGCTGCCTTACGTCGTTCAGCGCCCCCTCGAGGCTGTTCAGGGCGGCTTCGAGGGCGACCATGTGGCGGGTGAGGATGATCAGCCTCGTTTGGAGGGTTTGGGGCGCCTGGACGGTGGCCAGGTAGTCCTTGGACTCGGAGACCTCCCTCATCTGGAGGATCTGTCGGATGGCGGGGGAGGGAGTCTCCCGGATCTCCTTCGCCAGGGCGAGGAGGTCGGAGCCTCCGGCCACGGCCTTCCTGAGCTGTTCGAGGGCGAGGCCCGTGTTGGCGAGGGGGTCGCCGGTCTTCTGGAAGAGGACCGTCTTGAAGGCGCTGAGGGGGTGGCTCAGGGCCTCGAAGCGTCCCTCGATGGCGGCGGTCCTCTCCGGCTTCAGGGTCAGCATGCCCTCCCGGAAGACCTCGGCCAGGGTCCGGAGCCGGGTCACTGGGCCCTCGGCCTTGGCCCAGAGCTCCTCGGGGGGGAGGCGCTCGAAGACGGCGCCCCCGGCGATGTTGGTCGCGATGTCCTGCAGCACCCTCTCAAACTCGCCCAACTGCCGACCGTAGTCCTCCACGGACATTCGCGCATCAACCTACCTATCATGTGCGTCTATCCAGATTTATCTCTTTGGCTCCCTCCGGCAGCCTGAGATGATTTTGAGGCCGCTGAAGAGAGGCCGGCCTCGGGCGGAATCCGTCTCGTCACCGTGTCCTCGGCTACCGGCAGACGCACATCAGCCGGTTGACCGCGCACTACGCTCACGCTGGCGATTCAAAAGGCATATTATAAACTGATGCAAAAAGTAACTGTTGATGAAGGGAATCTCGACGAAGGATCTGCTCGAGACCTTTCTTCTAATAAAACTTATTATAGCATTCATAGTTGGCTTAGGATACTGTGAAAGCGTGATGAGGTTGGGTGCGTCAGCCGCCGAGGAGCCGGACAGGACACGGTCTCCGCCGTCTAATCTTGAAATATTTAGAGCCGGGTATCCGCGGGCGTTCTTCTTTCGGGCGTCGGAGAGTCAGGCGGCCACTGGAAGATACACCTTTGAGGAATGGGACAGCATCTTCTCGCGCCTGGGCGGGATCGAGGGCAAGGTGCTCGATGAGGAGGTTCCCGGCCGATCCAGGTACAACATCGACTACTTCGTGCGCTACAAGAGGGAACACCCGGAGAAGCTTGTCCTCCTGCATTTTAACGGTAGGGCGCGCGACCCACGGTGGAACACCGAGGACTTCTCCGCCGGCCACTGGCTCTACTTTGAGGGCTGCCGCATCACGGAGGACGTGCCCGCCGAAGACGGGGAGACGGAGATCCGCGTCGAGGACCCAACGCTGTTCCGTGTCAACATTGGGCGTTACAGAGACAGAAACGAGGACATCGGCCTCTGCATGATTGGGGGAGACGGAAGGCCCGACTGGAACCAGAGTGAACAGGTACAGTTGATATCGGTCGACGTTGATAGGAGGGTGATAAGGGTCAGGAGGGGCTGTTACGGGACTGAGCCGAGGGCCTTCCCGGCGAACCGGTCATGGGCGGCGGCGCACGTCTCCGAAGGCCCGTGGGGCGCCCAGTCGAACCTAATGTGGATGTACAACTATTCGCCCCTCTGCCCCAAAGACCCCCAGGGCCGAGCACTCACAGACATCTTGGTCGACCACGTAGCCTCTCACTTTCTCCTAGGGGGGAAACTCGAAAGCTTCGACGGATTGGAATTTGACGTCCTCGGCAATTATGCGCCTAGGCCTTACTCCGGGGGCCGCGGCGTGGACACGGATGGGGATGGGGTGGCGGACGACGGATGGGTGGGCGGCCTAAACTGTTACGGGATCGGCGTATGTGAGTTCATTAAACGCCTGCGGGAGCGGCTTGGCGAAGATAGGCTGATACTGGCCGATGGGCATGGACCTTCCCACCAGCGCTGTTTCGGCCTCCTGAATGGGATAGAGAGCGAGGGCTGGCCGTCCCTCTCAGATCACAGGACCGAGGACTGGTCAGGGGGGTTAAACCGCCACCTTTTCTGGAACCAGAATGCACGCGAACCCGTCTTCCACTATATAAACCACAAATTCGTGGAAGTGGGTTTGAGCCCGAAGGACCCTGACAGGATGAGGCCCGAGGTGCCCTTCAACGTTCATCGCCTGGTCTTCGCGGCGGCACAGTTCATCGACGCGGCCGTATGCTACAGCTACGCGCCCACACCGGAGCCCGGCGAGGCCTACGGCGTATGGGACGAACTCTGGAAGGGCGCGGGGCATGAGGTGGGATGGCTGGGGCAGCCGCTGGGCCCACCGGTCCGCCTAGCACTTCAGAAGAGGGACCTCCTCAACGGCGGGGGCAAAACATTGCCGACGGGGTTCCTCGGTCGATGGAGGGGTGAAGACGTACAATTCACGGTCGAAGACGGCAGCCTGAAAGTTTCAGCCAAAGGTGAAAACGTGACGAGTCTGCGTTTCAGGCTCACCAACGTACCATGCGAGGGGCCGGACCTATTCGTTTCACTGAGGATCCGAGCTCAGGCGATGGGGCACTACCCCGAGGAGTTTCCCAGACTCGTCTGGATGAGCGCACTGGAGGGGCGTGGGTCGACGAGGATTATGACGTGGGCCAACGGGAAATGGTTTGAGGCGGGTTTCTACTTCAGGGACATCCGATCGCAGAGTGTTGACCTAGAGTTCGAGGTGGAGGGCGGCGAACCCGTGTGGCTCTCAAACATCACCGTCCACGCGCACCCAGACGCTGTCTACCGCGTGTTTGAAGACGGGATCGTCCTCGCAAACCCATCACATCACGAGTACACGTTCAACCTAGAGGCCATAACGCCCGGGAGGGGATATCGACGACTGGTTGCCTCCTCGATGCAGGACACGGGGACTAATGACGGTTCATCGGTCGGGGGCTCCGTCACACTGGGCCCCTTAGACGGGTTGTTCCTAGCCGTCTCCGAGGGGGGCACGGATCTCCCCGAACCGGCCCAGCCATCATCATCAATAACACCAACAATAGCGATCGTAACGATCTTAATTATGATGGCCACAATAGCAGGCATACTCTTCAGAAGATAAACAAAGACGCATAACGCTCACGTGGGATGATGAACCATGCAGGGTCCTCAGGGGCCACCATGACTCGAATAGGCTCTTCACCATCCTTACCCTAGGTTCTCAATCCTTCTACAAAAGGCTGCATCTTCCTTTTTTCAGATTCCAGTTTTTGCTCCAGCTCTCTAATATAATTTCGATAATCTGGGTTATTGTATTGATTTTCTAGTTCATAGGGATCTGTCCTTAAGTCATAAAATTCTTTATCACCAGTTTTGTATTCTACTAATTTAAACTCTCGAGTCCTGATGCCCCAACAGCTTGTTCCTCCTAAAATTTCAATGAAGAACTCTTCCCTTAGAGAAAGATCGGGGTTTTTCAGAATATCCACCAGGCTCTTCCCATCGAATTCCCAATTTCTCCTTGGTTTGGCAATATTAATTAGCCCTAAGATAGTTGGTGCAATATCGATATTTAAAACTAGATTGCTATTATCCACTCTCCCGCCCTGTATCCCTGGCGCATAAATAGCAAAAGGCACTCTAATGGATTCTTCATAAGGTCGATTCTTTGCCGTTAATCTATGTTCGCCCCACAAAAAACCATTGTCGGCAGTATAGATTACCACGGTTTTCTCCAGTAAGTTTTGGCTTCTGAGCTCATCAAAGATTGCTTTTATCCCTCGATCCACCGCTTGCAGAGTTCTTAATTGATTACGGTCAAACTCATCTATTTCCCTCTGTCTTTCTTCGGTGAGAGACGGGGTATTTCTTAAGTGAGATGGTTTATCACTCATGTCTTCCTCATTGTAGGAGATGGGGCGGGGCGAAAAGTCAAAGTCAGCAAACTTTTGTTCATCCCCTTTAGCCGGTATCACCGGCCCATGAGAAGCGTAGGGAGTTAAATATATGAAGAAAGGCCTTTCTTTATTTTCCCTAATGAAATTGACGCTCTCTCTGAAGAGTAGATCGGTCGAGTAATTGTCTTTAAATTCGACCAAATTCCCATCAATGTTGAGAGAAAAATCAACATAATTCGTGTTGACAAAAGCAACCCATTTATCCCAACCAGGCGGTATGTAAGGGGACAAAGCTCCGTAACCATTGATGTATTTTCCAAATAAGGCGGTCCGGTAGCCTGCCCTTTGAAGCCAGACGGCCAAAGACTCCTTGTCATTAAATTCGCTGGCTCCTCCGAAAGGCGAGTCATTTTTTAAAATCTTGGTGTTATGACCGTAAAGCCCGGTCAAAATGCTGGCTCTTCCAGGGGCGCAGAGCGGCGTGGTCGCAAAACCGTTTTCAAACTTCACCCCTCGAGACAAAAGCTCACTCTGCAAGTTCTCCATCGCCCACAAAGTATCGGCCCTCTGGTCATCCGTAACGATAAGGATGAAGTTCAAGGGATTCTCGGGTCTTGGAAAATATTCCTCGGGTTCTCGGGATTTCCGTGAAGAAAACCACCCCGCTGCTCCAACTGCCACGGCTAGTCCGCCCAAAATCCCTAAAAACTTCCTTCTACTAATCGGGCCACTTTTCAACTTATTTAGCCTGCCGCTGTCGATATTATGAACAGGCTTTATCTAATAAAGCTTTTTCTGCCTCTTGGCGCACGCGCAGGAGATATTTCTAGCGCCCATTCCTCCCAATTTAGAAGCGTATGAATACCCTTGGGTTAAAGAGCCTACCACGACTCGAATAGGCTCTTCACCAGTCTCACCCTGGGGTTTTCCTCGTCTAGGCGGAAGATCCGGATCCTCCCGAACCTCTTGTGCCTCACGAGCCCCGACCCCTCTAGGGCCTCCAGGTGCCGGTTCGTCGTGGCGTAGTTCAGCCCCGCCCTCCGGGCGATCTCCGAGATGTTCAGCTCCCCGATCTCCGCGAGGATCCTCAGGATCCTGACCCGGCCCCGGGAGGAGAGGATGTCCTCAACCGGCACGGGGGCCCCTCCTCCTCGCGTGGAGCATCCCACTCAGCTCCTCCTCCAGGTCTGAGGCGGGAACCTCCGGGAGGCTGATGAGGGTGGTCTTCCCCCGCTGACCGGCCCCGGAGGGCTCCGTCTGGATGACCCCGAGGGCGGAGAGCTTCCTCAGATAGTTCCAGACTTGGGTGTGGGCCCGCCTCTCCTCGCCGTACTCTTCACAGGCCACGGCGTAGGCCTCCTCGGCCTCCCCCATGGTCGCGTGGGCGGCCCCGCCCCACCGGAAGGCCCTCGCCAGGCCTAGGAGGAGCAGCTTCTCATGGAGGCCGAGGGAGGAGACGGTGTCCCTCCGGAGGGTTGGGTAGATGCTGACGGCCGCCCTTCGGACGTGCTCGGGCAGGACCGTGGGCGAGCCCGAGGCGTCGGCGTACTTCCCCGCCCGCCACAGGAGCTCGATGGCGTAGCGGGCGTCACCCCCCTCCCGGGCCGCCGACTCGGCGACGAAGGCCAGGGTCTCCCCCGAGACGGAGCCGCCCCTGAACGCCAAGTCCACCCGGTCGTCCAGGATGCTCCGGAGCTGATCCCGCGAGTACTCCTCCAGCCGGATGATGTTACGCTGGAGGGTGCTCCTCGTGCTGGGGTCAAGCCTCTCCAGACACTCGGGCTCGCGGAGGATGCAGATGAGGGAGAGCCTCTGGGGGGCCCCGATGCGGGCCTCCTGGACGCGGGTGAGGCTGTAGAGGGGGTCGGAGCCCGATCCGCGGATGAGGGCCTCCAGCTCGTCCATGGCCATGATCAGGTAGGCGTCCTTATCGTCGAGGACCTGCATCAGCGTCTGCAGGAGTTCCTCCGCGGAGTAGCCGCGGCGTGGGAAGTGGGGGAGGAACTTCAGGATCGCCTGCTGGAGGATCATGAAGGGGCTTCCCCGGCACTCGCGGCAGTTCACGTGGACGTAGTGGAGGTTCACCCCCCTGTCCCTCGCCTCCCCCTCGATGTCCAGCCCGAAGCGCTGGGAGAGGACCGTCTTCCCCGTCCCGACCCTCCCCGTGATCAGCACCCGCTGCGCCATCCCCCCGGGCCTCTCGACGGCGAAGCGGAAGAACTCGTTCAGGAGGCTCAGCTGGCGGTCCCTGTGGGGGAGGCGGGGCGGAACGTAGTTGATGTCCAGCCTGCTCTCATCCCTGAAGACGCTGGAGTAGCGCCGCCCAGAAGGACTCATCCCACTCCCCCTTGATCCTTTCCTCCGAGGTCCAATTTATGGCTTTTTGTCCCTTAGAAAGGAGGTTACGGTCGGGGAGAACTGGGAGTGTTCCTCTCCAGGGCCAGCCACAGGTGGTCAGACAGGGGCCTGACGAGCCCGGTTCTCGACCCGTCCCGGCGGAGGAGGGTGCGCTCCGCCCGGTTGGCCGAGACCTCGCCGATGACGGAGGCCTCGATGCCCCCGGAGGACAGGGCTCCCATGACCCTCTCGGCCGAGTCGGGGCTGACGGCGATGAGGAGGGCCCCTGAGCCGATGAGCTGCAGGGGGTCGATCCCGAAGAAGCCGCAGATCCCCCGGGTCTCCGGGGCCACGGGAATCCTCTCCTCGTAGACCGTGAACCCGACCCCCGACGCGTCCGCCAGCTCGTGGATGCCCCCCGCCACCCCTCCCTCAGTGGGGTCGTGCATGGCCGTCACCCCTCCCGCCTCGAAGGCCAGGGTGGCCTCCTCCACGACGCTGATCAGCTCGAAGAAGCCCTCAGCCCTCTCTAGGAGGTCTTCGCCCAGCTTTTCCCTGAGCGGGCCGCGCCTGTCCGCGGCCAGTATGGCCGTCCCCTCGATCCCGGCGCCCTTGGTCAGCAGGAGGCGGTCCCCGGGCCTCGCCCCGCCCGAGGTGACGTAGCGCCCCTCCTCGGCCACGCCGAGGGAGTGCCCCACCACCACCGGGTGGTCCAGGCCGGGCGTCACCTCCGAGTGGCCCCCCACCACGGCGACCCCGATCCCCTCGGCCGCGCGGCCGATCTGGCGGCATATGGTTTCGATGACCTCTTCCCCGGAGCCCTCGGGCAGGAGGATGCAGGACGAGAAGTAGAGGGGGTGGACCCCGAAGGTGGCGACGTCGTTGGCGCTGATGTTCACGGCGAGCCAGCCGATCCTGCTGAGGGCCCCGGTGATGGGGTCGACGGAGGAGACGAGGACCCTGTCCCCGACCCTCACTAGGGCCCCATCCTCCCCGAGGGCGGGCCCGAGGATGACCTCGCGGCGCTTGGCCCCCAGGTGTCGGAAGACGATTTCCTGGAGGGTCTGGGCGGGAACCTTCCCCGGTGGGAGTCTCAACCTCTCTACTCGCCCCCTTCGGCTCTGGCTGGGCTTCCTCTCTCCTCCCATGTTTGTGATCTGAGGTTTTTAAGGTCTCTGTGCGTCGTCGGGGCGCTGGCCCTCGTCTATGTGGTGCAAACGGGTAAAGTGTGGATATCTTTGGCGGTGGAAATTGGAAACTTTTAAGTACTTTTTGTTATTTTTTGTGTTTCTGGTTGACATGGAGCAGTTTGGCCAGGGTTCTTCAGGGTGGGAAGGGGACGATCCCGAAGAGGGTTCGGGAGTTGTTGGGTGTGGGGGATGGGGATTACGTTCGCTTGGCGATTTTGGAGGTCATGAGGCAATTTATGGAGGTATCTGAAGCCTTTAGGCTTCATAAACTATTGCTCTATCAAGTTTCCTTCAAAAGTTTGAGGAACTCTTCTCTGCTTAGCCCGGCTTCTTTTATTATTGCTCTGATTAATCCGGGTTTAACGTCTTTCCCTGGATGGATGAACTGGTATCACTATTCTGGTCTTTTTATCATTCATCATGATGACATGTGAGCCTTTCTGACGGATGGTTCTAAAACCCGCTCTTTGGAGGATTTTAATTAGTTTGTGAGGGCTTAAGGGCGGGATCTTAGGCAAGAGCCTTCACTTTCTGTATCCCAACGACCCTCT
>Ga0315314_1001053_pt1 | contig 26224 bp, 23 predicted proteins | sample TDP9_MG_FD_203631 | JGI IMG/M metagenome (GOLD analysis project Ga0315314, IMG submission 203631) | Freshwater sediment microbial communities from Lake Towuti, South Sulawesi, Indonesia - TDP9 | ecosystem: Environmental > Aquatic > Freshwater > Lake > Sediment | place: Indonesia: South Sulawesi... | reverse complement strand
GCGAGTGCAACGATCCTATTCTCGTTCTCTTTAAGAACAATGTTGCATGTGAACTCGTCGTGGTATCTTGGTGTTGACCCTCTGATAGTCTCGGCTTCCACATTATTTACCGTGACTTTCGATTTCGTGGGGGCGATCCCGCTAACGAGAATCGCAAGTCCGGTTGAACTCTGCTTGCCGTCATGCCTGTTTAGGATGGCTCCGTCAATCGGCTCTATTATCTTGACCGACTTGGAGGGCAAAGATAAACTCCCAACCTGACGCGTTAATGTTGATCGTTTTTGAAAGGGACTTATATTCCTTTGTTCGCCTTAGCCTGATGATTGGAACATTTCAGCAAGTCGACAATTGGGGACTCGAGACCTCCCTTGGTGGGAAAAGAGATCATGAATTGAGTGAAAAAGATAGATTGGTCTTTCCAACTGTTCTCGCGGTTTTGTGATGTTTGTGGGAATGAAGCGGTGACAAGAGATATTCCAATATTTATATTGGACATTTTCTAATTCGCACAATGAGATGTCATGATTGGAGGATATAATTGAGGTCCTACAAGGGTTGACAGGAGAAACGCGCGATACCATTTACGATTTGTTCTTTACTGGAAAAAGAATAATTGCTGCTATAGTCCTCCACCATTCTGACTTGACCAAGTATTGGGAACCGAATCTGTTGACCCGTTTGCTTGGAGGTGGGTTCAAATATCAAGAAGCCAAGATGCGATCCGCAGCGCTAGTAAACGAAAGGAGAGTGGCCTTCAAAAGCAAGTCTCTTGACGAGATCTTAACCATGCATAGAGCAAACACGGAAATAAGCTACAATAACATTGCTTCTGTCATTGTCAGAAAGAGGCTCCTGACAGCATCGTTGGAGTTCAAAGTTCAGGACCATCCCGAAAAGAAGATGACTTTTTTCATGCGAAGAGGTCAAGTCGATGAAGTTCAAAGAGTGATAGGCAAAATTCTTCCAAAGGTTTTCCTCGGGTTGGGCTATGAATCTCTTTTTTGAGCGCGGAGTTTTTTCTTTTAACCTCTTTAAATCTAGATCCAACCGTCAAATCCATCACCTTGAGACAGCTCAGGCTCACCCAATCGAAGAGGCGATTGCTGGGTTACAGAATAAGCCATGAAGACATCATAGGTCTTCCCGTATGGATTGTCGCTGCGAATTCCGACCTGCCGCATTTACTTCCTAGGCATTAACTGAAAGGAACGGAGAAAATGTTCACTGACTTAGGCCGCTGGATAGGCGAGCATCTGGTTGGTTCTTTGTAAACACCTCTTTGCCAACTCATCTGAGTTTCCTCTCTCCTGAACCTCCATCATCAAGACGCCTCTATAGTTTACTTTTCTAAGGCTTCTGATCACTTGGCTCCAGTCTATGTTTCCGTCGCCAGGCGCCCAGTGGCGGTCTTCCTTCCCGTCATTATCATGCATGTGGAGAGTCCAGAGGTACTCTCCCGCTTGGGCTATTTCTTTCTCCTGACTGACATCGCGGCTGGACAGAAGGTTGGTGTGACCTGTGTCGAAGCATATTCCTAGTGATGAAGACTCTACATCCTCTATAATTTCTCTGAGGTCGGCCACTCTGCTACCGAATCTTCCTCCTCCTTTGTCGATCATGTTTTCTAGGGCAATCTTTACGCCTAAGTCTTCAGTCTTGTTGATTAGCCCCTTAAGGGCTTCGACAGAGTTCTTTCTCACAGCCTCACGCCCGATAGGGAGGCTGTCAGAGTGATTGGGATGCAACACCATTGTTAAGCATCCTATGGCTCCGCAGTATTCCAGTGTATTTAGGAGCAGATTGATGGTCTGCTCTTTCCTGTCAAGGTATGGAGTAGAGAGGTCAACGCCATTTATAGGGGCGTGTACAGAGTTGGGGTGGAGGGATAGATCCTCCAAGAGATCCTTTAGTTGAGGTAGATTACAGCGAGGAAAGAGCCTTGGATCTAAATGAATCTTATCTGCCTGAATCTCCACCTCAGCAAAACCTGCATCCCTGATGTGTCTTAACGCTTCGTCTAGGGATTGGCTAGCGAACGACCAGGAATGAAACCCAGCCTCCATTTTTCCTATCCTCAAACATGTATTGGACAAGGATTTCAGATACTAACCATCTCTAAGGCGGACTCCACATTTGGGACTTTTGTCATGTTTCTTCTATCCAGAAGATGGGTAGAAAATGGAAGCTCTTTTTGGCGGTAGCGACTGATGTTAAGGAATTCTGGTTGAGAATAGATTGAACCTATCTGACAAGATAGGATCTCAGTTTTTGCTCATTTATCTCTAACCCTAACCCAGCTTTTCCGTTTACTTCTATATACCCCTTTGAGAAAATCTCGATGGGAGAACTGGATATATCTTGAGCTAACGGATTCGGGCTTTCCTTTATGTCATAGATTTCGTAGGTTAAGAATGTCTCTTTGGGCAAAGATGCGGATAGATGAATGCTCGCAGCTCTGCAACCGGCGCCAGACAACCCGATATGAGGTGTGTAGTACATATTGAAGGTTCTTGCCAAGTTTATGATCTTTACGCACTCTGTTATTCCTCCTGCTCTTGAGACGTCTGGTTCGATAATATCAATGCATTCATTGGTTATAAGATCTCTAAAATCGTACCTTGTAAAATGGGATTCTCCGCTGCAGATTGGAACATCAATTTTCTTCTTTAGTTGCTTATAGCCCTCAAGATCATAAGGAGGAACCGGTTCCTCGTACCAAGATATCTGAAGGGTTTCAAGGATCTTTCCCAATCTTAAAGCTTTGCTAAAATTGTATGCGGAGTTCGCGTCCACCATGATCTCAACATCATCCCCAACTTCATTTCTTATCGCCTTCAGATTTCTTACGTCATTTTCGACGCCCATACCAACCTTCACCTTCATCTGATCATGCCCCTCGTCAATCCATTCTCTCGCTCTCTTAGCCATTATTTCAGGTTTCCCAAAAACTATCGAAGAAGCATAGGCCTTAAGCTTCTTCTGAAATCTTCCTCCAAGGAGATTGTAAACAGGCTGATTGAGAATCTTTCCCTTCAAATCCCAAAGCGCAATATCAACACCAGACAAAGCCTCAATAAAGTAGCCCTTATAATGACCTCTAGTTTTTAGAGCAGAAAACATCTCCTCCCACAACACTTCTACATCCAGAGGATGCTTCCCCAGAATAATCTGCTTAAGGAGCTTTTCAATAACTTCGGCAGCAGCCTGAGGTACCTCCCTAACCAAACTTTCTCCGAAGCCACACATCCCATCATTCGTAACTACCTTAACAAAGCAGGCAGAATAGCCCTTCCTGACCTTTTTGCCTAATTCCTCTTGATAGGGAAGATACCCACTGACCGGTGTCTTCGCTTCAGAATAAACTGGATATGCCACGACGTCAACTATTTTCATATCTATCCTTTTCCCTTGATCTCACACTTTGCCTCAATCCTACGTAGAACATTTCAATAAGATATGCGAGAAGCGTAAAAATATCCCCCAAATATCTCTTATCCGTAGCTCCGTATCCATATCCGGCTCAGAGGTTGATCGCTTGCGTTTTTCCTGTTCGAATAGACTCAAAGGCTCTCAATATCAACAGGGTTGCTCTCGTCCCATCTTCGACGGGTACTGGCGAAGGTCCGCCTCCTAGAACGTAATCAGCAAAGGCTTCATTCTCCTGAATCAATCCATAGTCCCATACAGTCCCTTCGAGAATTCGAAGATCTATCTCCATCCTCCTTGCCAATCCCTGAAGTGGAGAGTTGAACCACAGCTCCTGCCAGTTGAGTATGAAGGCCCCGTGGCCCTCACCTAGCAATTCATAAGCCATCATTGGCAGCCCTGCCGGTCCACAATCAGCTATGATGGCGGCCGCCACTGCGCCGTTCTCAAAGCGGATAACTGCGACCGTCGTATCTATGACCTCTCTCCTGGTATGCCTAATGGTTCCGCCCTCGGCATGTATCTCAACCGGCTTCGATGGGTTGAACCAGCATAGCAGATCGATGGTGTGGCAACCTGTAGAGAGCACATTCCCGCCGCCTTCTTTGGAATCTTGAGCCCAAGAAGTGTCGGCCCACTTCGCTTGTATCTGGCGTCCCCATGTCACCGTGGGATCAGACACCAATTCTTTCGCTTTCTGAGATAGCGCAGAGAACCTTTGTGTGAAGCCGACCATGAACTTGATTCCTGTCTCTTCCACGGCTTCTTCCATCTTCTCGCATTCTTTGATGGTCAGTGCCAGGGGCTTCTCCATGAATATGTCCTTTCCCGCTTCGGCAGCCTTTACTCCTATCGGCAGGTGGGTATCGTGGTGAGTGCAGATGTAGACTGCGTCGACCTCTGGATCATTGAGGAGTCGATCTAGGTCTGTTGTGTAGTAATCGCCGCTGAAGTCCTTCCAGGCATTCTTGGCCTTATCTTGGTTGACATCCATGAACCCTCTTATCTTGAATTGAGGTACGTACCGTTGTATGATCTTCATGTGAGTCCGCGCCATACCGCCGCATCCAATAAAGCCGATGCGGGCAACCTCCAACATCAACTTTCCTCTCCTACTCTTCTGACATATTCATGGTATCTTGTGGTTTCCGGGAGTCTTTCAGACTCTTCAATAGACACGCATATTGGTAGCGCTTTCTAAGAGCCGTTCTGCCGCGCAACTGCACGATGTCCTCTATGTCCTTAGGGGTCAGGAAGAGACTTAGATGTGAATGATGATGCTCGAAATCCATCGGGGAAAGAAAGCCTCCTAGTTCCAAGAACTTCCTTAACCAGGAAAGCAAAGGTTCTCTTCGACTCCGCTTTGATTAACGGACCTAAGGGAGGCCTCTATGAAAGCGATTATCTCAACGGTTTCTTCGATAGGCAGCGGCGCCTCTTTCGTCTCGAACATCTTTACGATTCTTTTCAGTAATTCTCGGTATATGTAACGGGTATCTATGGCCGATGATACGATCTTTTTCCCGCCGAAAACCGTGAAGCCATAGCCTCCTGCTCCTTTCCGTATTCCTCTTAACCCTCCTATGCGTCCGTCTTGCCATCGTCCGACGACTTTCTCCCACCTTTCGTCCCAGATGCATACGACGGATCTACATCCGGCTTCCATTATGCTGTAAAGCGTCTCGACACCGTGGATGCCGTAATTGAAGAGTCCGGGATTCTTCGGATGAGGGGGTGCCGGACTGTACACCTCAGCCCCGAGTATCCCCCCGATATCCTGAGCCTCAATATTCTGCAATTCAAGAGCGTATCTCAGGGACGATGCCGAAAAGATCGACACATTGTGAGAACGGGCGAGTTCTGCGAGCCTCTTAGCGTCCGACAAGCTGCAGGTGAAAGGCTTATCAACGAAGATTGGCAGTCCGGCCTCTATGAAAGGCTTTGCTTGTTGCAGGTGTAACCCACCTTCTTGAGCCTCGAGGAGGATCCCCTCGACCTCCCCTATCATGTCTTCGGGTGACTCGACTATCTGGACGCCGTAATCCCCCATTTGATGCGTCCTGCTGGATATTACCTCTTCATCAGCGAAGCTCGTGGGCCCTCCAGGCCACGCCATGACGACTCTGGCGCCGTCTACCCATTGGTCTTGAGAGACGTCCACATGGTTTATGCGTTTTGTAAATTCGACCGCGTGAGATGTGTCGAAACTGGCTATTCCAATTCTGATCAATAGGTTCACCACATGGTTTTATCATCCGTTACATACGTTTCACTAGTACATCGTATTTCTGTCTTATGCTCTTTTGAACCTGCAGATTCGGGTGGTACAGATCTTGTTCACCAGCCCCGTCGATTTTGCTACATCTTTGAAGTTGGTTTCCGGTTCTTTTTCCTCTTCTATCAGTCAATGAAGTGCCGATTCTTCGTGGACAAAGAAAGGACTTCAAAGAGCATCGTTTCCCTTTCCTCCGCCTTAGCTTGAGTCGATTCATCCGATTCAGCCATTCACTGTCAAACAGCCTATGATGGGCGATTTCGCGCGTGCTGCATGCCGGATGTCATGTAATAATAGAGAATTCAAAAACAGAAATAATCTATATATAGTGATGAAACTCCTATTTCATGACGAGGAACGAGATGGTAGAGCTTACCTTGTTCTCATTTCTAGAGTCTCTTTATGAAAGGGGCTAGGTAACAACAATGATGGGGGAAGAAAAAAAGGTTGTTTTTCGCAACTTGGTCAGCCTTCCTTCCACAACCTATGCGACGTTTGGTCTATATAGGTATCCTGCCAAGTTCATTCCCCATGTAGTAGCCTACATATTGGAGAACTACGCCCGCCCAAAGATGAAGGTTCTTGACCCTTTCGCTGGTTATGGAACAGTTGGCGTTGTATCGAGGATTTATGGCTACGATTACGAGTTGTGGGACTTAAATCCTCTCTTGGAAACGCTCCACAGCGTTGCCACGTTGAAGCCGGAAGAAGTGGAGATAAAGGAGATTCTCCATCAATTGGCTTCATCCAACGAAGAATTTGCCCCTCAATGGTCGAAACTTCACTACTGGTTTCCTCAAGAATTCTTACCCCTTCTGTTTAACGTATGGGGTTTCTATCATTCATTGGAAGATAAATACGTGAAACTGCTGCTAACAATACCTCTGCTTAAAACCACTCGCCATTTCTCATTTGACGATATGCAGAGGCAAAAGCTTTCTAGATCGCCAAAATCGGAAAAACGAACCAATTTGCTGCTAGCTTGCGATTGGGAGACTAAATTTCTTGAAATGCTAGAGAAGGAGGTAGAAAAAGTCGTCAAGGGGATAAAAGAGTATTGGACGTTCTCACCGAGACAGACTGAAGCAGTGGTCAAGGGCGGTATAGATACGCTGAACACGAACCTTGAAGAAGAAAAGGACATCCTCATCACTTCTCCCCCTTACCTTCAGTCGCAGGAGTATATCCGTCAAGCCAAAATGGATCTCTTTTGGTTAGGATATTCCGAAGATGACATCAGAAAGCTTACCAAGTTAGAAATCCCCTATCGGGATGTAAAAACGCAGCCGATACATTCTGAAACTTTCTCTGAGATAAGAAGTGGAATAGAAGAAAATCATCTGCAGAGAATCTTTGACAGATATTTTTGGGCAGTGTTGGGGGCACTAACCCGTTTACAGGAGAAAGTGAGAACCCATCTATTTCTCTTTGTGGGTCGGGCAAGCATGAGAGGGCGTCCTGTTCCAATCGATCGCATCTTTGCAGAACACTTCGTTGAGTTGGGATGGACTCATGAAGCTACGCTGGTAGACACCATAGTATCTCGTAGAATGTTTTCCTATCGGGTGAACCCGGCAACGAACCTCAAAGATAGAAGAACGCCAGTTGAGAACTTGGTCATCCTTAGAAGAGAAAGAAACCCCTGAAATCAAGGTTGAATGATATCTTCAAGCGCGAACCAAACCCATGTAGGAAACATCAGGCTTGTTTTTCGGAGCTTGCGAGCTTGGCCCGAACCGTAAATGTTAACTTCTGAAAGGCTCCACTTCTTGTGAGAAAGAAGATGGGTAAGATAACTGATCTCAATGTAACAGGCTTGGAAAAAGCTAAGTTTGCCGCTTCATTAGGAGATGCCAACGAGTATATTGTCACGGGGCTCTTAATACGATTGGGATTTGATACAGCGGTAATGGTTGTGAAAGGTCAACCATACGACCTGCTTGTGTCCGCGTTCAAGCAACCAAAGGGTCAACGTGTTTCTCTTAGATGTCAGATAAAAACTGTTTCCAGAGGTGGTAGCATCAAGTTCATCGGTGGAAGTAGGGCAGGCGTCAATCGTCACTACGTTCCAGGTGTGAAGACCTACAAGTACACACTTGAGCACAATGACTTGGTGATAGGAGTCGATGTTCAGACTCTTGACCTCTACTTGGTTCCCACAAGATTTATCGCACAGTGGGGAAAATCAATAGCCGTCTCAAAGCTGCAACCTGTGAAGAACAATTGGGACATCCTCCTGAACTGGAACGATGACTTCTTGACAAGACTTGAAGCGACTCTGTCTTCGTCCTAAAATTCGGCGTACTTATCTCGTAGGGGCGCTACCTTCCTTGTAGATCAAAGGGTAAAACAAGAAAACGGATATAGGTTTCATCCTCTGCGTTGGATATTTCCAGGTTTCACTCAGGTCCGAGGTTGGAGATTCTGACTGCCTCGATCTGTTCCAAGTCCTCAAGATGTTCTTCTTTATCTGAGATTACTACGGGTGTTCTTGTTTCGTTGGAGAGGTGCAACGCCAGGGCGGCCGAGGACAAGTCTCCCAAGGCTGGTCACCATATCTTGATTTAAGCATGCCTAGATTCGCAGTCGTCTTCTCATCGTGGACCACGTTAGGGATTGCATAGGCTGACCATATCACCATTTCAGGCTCCAAATTCCTGCTCAAGGCCCCCAGTTTTTTCTTGCTTATCTTAGCGATCACCCCATAAGCCCAATCCAGATTATCTGGGTGAATGAAACCTCCAATCTTCTCCCTTCCTAACGGGCTAAGTTTCCCAGCACGTCGAATTGCATCGGTCTGAGTTCGCCTATTGCTTCTACTTTCTTCGAGAGTCCATTGTCAGTCTTTGTGGTCTCATAAAGGCTTTCTGAGATCCACATCCTGTCAAGTTCAAGGGTGTTCTTTATCCTCACGACCTTGGCCTTCTGAGGTTCAATCGGTCCGCATGTCCGAATGCCGATGCTGATTGCGTCGCGGTCGTTGGGAAGGAAAGGCGGAATTCTACCGACTTCCGGCCATGTCCCTGTTAGGGAGTTCACGAAGGTGACGTCGTAATCGATCTTGGAGACGGCCCTCTTAGTCGTGATGTCTGCTAGGCCTATGCCGACGGCGTTTCCATGAGACTCTTCGGCCAGATCGAGAACGACGATCCTCCTTATCTTCGGCGCTCTCGGATCGATTTCATCAGGCATCACCATCCAGAACCTTCCTGTCACGTTCGTGTCCATCCCTAAGCCGCTTATATGTTTCCCCATCTCTTCAACTATCAAGAGGTCGATCTCTTTGAATGGCAATCTGGCCATCAAATCCTTCGATTTCTCTAGAAGATTCTTCTCTTCCTTTTCGATCTCTTCTGGTTTCAGAGCCTTGACGATGGCTATCTCGTGATAGGCATTTTCCACAATTGCCAGACCCATTATTACTGGTGCATTCTTGATTATCAGCCTAGCCGCCTCGCGTATGAGCTTGTGATAGCCTTCAGATTGATACCTGTGGATTGTCTCCGCTCCTTTCTGCTTCCCCAGACCTATTGTCATCATCTTCATCAAACCGCTCTCTATCACATCTTTGAATTCTGTATGAGGCTTCACCCTGTTGACTACGATGATGCCGTCTGACCTGAGGGCTATTCGATCTGCATATACTGGCTCACCGTTTTCAAGCCTAGCTATCTCTTGGACCTCCATCGAGGCGTGAATTGGAGCCCCGACAGTTTCAGAGGTGACGCCCAGGCTTCTAAGGACACCTATCTGTCCTTCAGGAGTTGCACCACCATGGCTTCCCATAGCGGGTATGAGAAACGGCTCGCCGCCGCACCTCTTCACCTCGTCAACGACCGTTGCGAGTATCTCTGGGTAATGGGCAATCCCTCGGCTACCAGCGGTTATCGCTATTTTGGCTTGAGGTCTAATCTTTTCTGCAACGCCAGCTTTCTTCAATTCTTCCTTTATGGCTGAGACATAGTCGTCGGTTCGTGGAGCTGGAAGATTCTGTCGAATTTCTATCATCCTCGGAATTGACTTCGCATCAGAAGACATGGTGCATCAGTTCCGAACAGTAGGCGAGGGTTGGGTTTAAATCCTTTTCCGTCATCTTGAGTGTAGTCACCGACTGGAAGAGATCCGGTTCAAGATTTTCCATTTGAGTATATTCGGATTCTTCTCGAGCCGATGCGCGGGAAGTGATGGGGACGCCGGCTGCGAGGAACTAATTAGCGGTAAAAAGGTTAAGAAAATTCGCCACGTAGCCAATTATCCTTTTTCATATGGACAACAGTGGAGCCAAGATAGCCCGAATGCGCATACATAGAAGCCACACAGGTCCTATGCCGGGGATTTCAAACGCTTTCATGTAGGAAACTGCGAAATTCCTTCATCTTTTCTCCAGGTATCGGGTTGACAGCTTTTATCCAGTCTATCTTTCCGAAATGCTCAAGGTCGAGTGTGTAGATGATTCTAATCTGATTTGCCTTCATCAGGTTGAGGATGTACCCGTCCCAAGCGTCGAGATCGTACTCCTCGGTATTGCCAAAGGATTTCTCCATGTCTTCCCTGGCGATATGACCATGCCAAAAGACCTTTCTCGAGGAGAGCAGATTCCGCAGTAATTCATTCGTTTCCTCAGGTGAGACCCCATAGAACCTAGTCAAAATGTAATGGGTGCCAAACACCACAGTATATGGGATGAGAGCTCGGATTCTACCTCGCACCGCGTCCTCTATGACTTCTAAGCAATAGTCCGTAACGGGATTCTTGGACAATCCAACAGCTAAGATTCCAACATCGATTACTGCGTCAGCCCTAACTTCCTTCTCGCCCATTCGTCCAACATCCGCCTCTTCACGTCCATAGAGACTACTTTGGAGTGGACGCCTCTTATCTCTACTAGATGGTTTTTGAGATACTCGAGAACTTCATCGGCATCCTTCTCCTCCCTCACCGGCTTAACAACGATCACTTCTCCCTCCAGAGACCACTCAACCTGTTCTCCCTCGCGAATCCCAAGCTTCTCCCTTATCTCTATTGGAATCACGGTTCTGCCCTGAGAAGAAACTTTAGTCTTGGCAGACATCGGAGTCACTGGAATGGATGATGGAATACCATTTAATAAGTATTACCCGAAAGGAGGCATATCACTTAGGTTTCAGCAGCATTGCAAAGATGTTCGAGTCAGGACCTTTCAATGAAGTCTTGGTTCTCTTCGATGGTGATCCTTATTATTGGAGACAGGTTCAGTCTTTTCCAAAGCGCCAGCTCTCTTCAACTCTCCCCTCATTGGTGAGACATAATCGCCGATCCTTGGTGCTTCAAGCTTCTGACGCACCTCGACCATCCTTGGAAGCGATTCTGTGCCGAATGACATGGGGATCTATTCCGAACGGTGAGAACCTCTCATTGCAGATTGATACGCTTAAAGAGTTTCATATTACTCTTCTGTTGAGAGAAGAGCTGGCAATTCCGCGTGGTGCTCATAGATGTACGAAGCGAAACAGCTCAGCTTCCGACACGTGATCATCGATCCAGATCCCATAGAAAGCGGGAACTCCATCTGCCTAATCGCCGACATTAACCAAGACGGATTTAACGACATAGTCATCGGCAACTACGCGCCGCAAGATGCTGGCGAAGGTACCCTAGTTTGGTATGAGTATCCCGCCTGGAAGAGACACGTAATTGCGAAAGCAAACTTGGAGGCCGGAGGCGTAGTGGCAGAAATAAACGGTGATGGACGCCCAGACATCGTAGCAGGACAACCATCCTACGGCTGTGAGCTCTACTGGTTTGAGAATCCTCCTAACCCAACACAGCTCTGGACCAGACGCGTCATAGACAATAGTTTCCAGAAGTATCATGACCAGGCGGTTGGTGATGTGGACAGCGATGGAGAAGCCGAGATTCTGGTTCCTTCCCAAAGGGGCAGAGTTCTGGTCTACTATGATATCCCTCCCGACCCAACGGTTTCGCCATGGCCAACGAAATATCGGCACCTCATATGCGATGACATAAGCGTTGAAGGGCTCGCAATCGCAGACCTAGACGGAGACGGCGTAAACGAGGTTGTGGCCGGCCCAAACATCTTCAAGCGACCAAAGTACCCAGATGACAAATGGTCGCGGACAATTCTCAAAGAGTTCCATGCAAGAACGTATGGCGGATTAGTCTTCTCCGAAACTAGGGTCCAAGTAGGCGATGTGAACGGCGACGGCGTCCTCGACCTTGTGATGAGCGAAGCCGAGAGCGCATGGGGTAGATTGGCTTGGTTTGAGGGACCAGACTGGACGATGCATATCATCAACGAGAGCCTCTTCAATCCTCACAGCCTAGCTGTTGCAGACTTTGACAGAGATGGGCGCCTTGACGTATTCGTGGGAGAAATGGGTCTTGCAGGAGGCTGTACTCACCTCAATCCTAGGCTGTTGATCTACCTCAATGACGGGGACGGTTCATTCACCGAGTTCCTTGTGGACGCGGGAGAGCCGACCCATGAGGCGAAGGTGGCGGATATCGGAAACATCGGGAAACTATCGATAGTCGGCAAACCCTTCAGGGAACTCAAGAGAGTTGACCTCTGGAAAAACGTGAGCAATGTCTGACATCCCAATAAGTCGAAGTAGATCTCTCTGATGAACCAAGAACAGCCAAATAAACTTGGTCGAGAGTTAGCCTTTTCTTTCCGAATCCATCCGGGCAGTAGATGTGAAGGATTCCAGCTTCGAATTGACGCCATCTGCTTTCTAGGATCTTGTATAGCAGTCTAGGTTCTGGTACCCTTGGTTCTACAGCCGCCTTCACGAGATGCAGTTCAGAGAGACCCCTTTTTCTTCATCGGTTCTCTGTGGTCGATGAGTTGAGAGCCACTCCGACAAGTATTGAACAAAGAAAGGGGTAGATGTGCCAGAAATTGGCGGAAAACCGTCTGTCAGACCTCCGCAGGGAGAAGCTTTAATGAAAAGGCATACCTATTTTCTGGTCGAGGAAGTGGAATAGATGTCACGGGTTAGGCTAAGCAAAGAGACGTACCGCGACAAGGTGTACGGCTGCTGGCTCGGGAAGAATGCCGGTGGCACCCTTGGCGGCCCTCTTGAGAGGATCTGGGGGGAGGAAGAGCTCTTCGATGTTTGGTGGTACCCGAAACTCGAGGAAGGCGGGATCCCGAATGACGACTTAGAGATTCAATTGGTTTGGCTTCAAGCAGTCAAAGATAGAGGGATCTATCTCTCCGCGAGAGACCTCGCCGAATACTGGCTCGACTGCATAGTATACAATTACGATGAATATGGCTTGAATAAGACGAATTTGAGGAAGGGCCTGCAACCACCTGTTTCAGGATGGTACAATAACTGGTTCAAGAACTGCATGGGCAGTCCGATCCGCTCAGAGATCTGGGCCTGTCTCGCTCCCGGCGCTCCACATATCGCAGCAAGGTACGCTTACCAGGATGCGATCTGCGACCATGCCGGAGGAGAATCTGTTTACGGTGAGATCTTCAACGCCTGTATTGAATCGGCAGCTTTTCTGATGGAGGATAGGGAGAAGCTGCTGAAGATCGGGCTCTCGATGATCCCGAGTGAGAGCCTCACATCCAAAGGTATCCGTACAGCGATTCAGTCTTACAATAGAGGGCTGGAATGGAAGGAGGCGCGCGAACGAGTTAAGAAAGCCGTGCACAGCCCAGTAGCCCAGTTCTCTCCTATAAACCTCGGTTTTCAGACGATCGGTCTTCTCTACGGGGATGACTTCGGCGACACTATGTGCAAGGCTGTGAACTGCGGATGGGATACTGACTGCACCGGCGCCACTGCAGGAGCGATATGGGGCATCATGAATGGAAAGAGCCGTCTGCCTCAGAAATGGACGGCGCCGGTGGGCGACCGAATAACCATCAGCAAGGGTATAAGGAACCTCCGTGCGCCTGCAGATCTGCGCGAACTCACCGAAGAAGTATGCAGATTAGGCGAAAAGGTTCTTGTGGCATTCGATGTGCCTGTCGAACTCTGCGGCGCAGACGATTTCTCGGATGCGGAGAAAATGGTTACGAGCTACGTGGACGAAGTGAAGAAGCTGTGGGGCATCCCACCGAGCCGGCTGGACTTCGACCTCGTCACAGTGAGGGCTTCCATCGTCTACTCAAACGGCCCGGCTGTGCTTCCTGACGCATCGAACTCGTTCAGCCTGATTGTGGAAAACGTCAGACCGGAACCAGTATCCGCCAAAGTGAGGCTCCGGTTGCCGCGTGGTTGGAAGGCGGAACCTTCCCCTGAACAACATATCAGCCTAGGAGCAAGGGAGAGATCTGATCTGAGGTTTTCGGTAAGAGCGTCCGTGGGAGATATAGACACGTCCAACAACGCCTCAGCGGAGATAATCTTGAATGAGAGACCCGGAGTCCTGCGCCTGCCGCTCAACTTTGTGGGAGGATTCCGTTGGCTTGTTTCCGACGTTTTTGACGGGTCTGCTTCTCTTGATGCGGTGTATGCGCCGGAGAAGGATGCTTCGTTGATTGGGGTCGGAGAAGGCTGGAGAGATGTGTCATGGCCTGAAAATGCTCTTGAGATCGAGCCGTACTTTAGGGATCAGCCAGGGGCCATATATCTTCGGCATTTCCTTCATTCGCCTGAGAGCCGGAAGATCACCTTAGGCGTTCCGAACAACAGCAAGATGCGGCTCTGGCTCAACGGGAAAGTAGTCCACGAGACCCTGAAAGTTGTTTCGCTTCGTCCAAACTACCGCGGCGACGGCTCCAACTACGTCTCCGCTGTCCTTCAGCAGGGATGGAACCAAGTCATGACAAAGATTCTACGGGGTGATAAGCCTGTGGAAGCACACTTCATAGTCGCAGACGCTGAATGGCATCATGGGATGGTGGACCTCGTCCAGTGTCGATTTCCATGGGAGTGAACTGTGTCAGAAGCTTTCTACTCAATAGTGCCTTTGATGCTCCCCCTTTTTCTTACTGTCGGTTCATGTTCGATCCTTTCAACAGTCTCCTGCGAGAGATGAGAATTTTTTTCTGCGTACCTGGAAACAACTAAATGCAATGTGTAGCACGCTCCAAACGGCGAACATAGGTATAAGGGTAAGAGCGCTCAAGTCGCAGCAGTACATTGAAGTGTCAGATGAAGCAGGTCTCAAGTTGTCTCAGTTTGGAAGAGGAATACCCAAAGCTTTAAGTGTTCTTCAGCACGAATAGGAATCGGGTGATAGAATGATCTTCATCACCTTGGCGAGGTGGAGGAAAAAGCCAACAAAGGACATGGTTGCTCAGGGCGGGAAGCTCGTCGAGCAGATGGTTAAGGAGGGCGCTAAGGTCTTAGGCTGGTACTGGACGTTGGGCAGATATGACATTGTCATGATAGCCGAGGGAAAGGATGAGAAGGCAGCCATGAGGTCGCTCATCCGATTTGGCGACTTGATCTCAACAGAAACCCTAGTCGCTGTGACGAGAGAGGAAGCCATCAAGCTCCTCGAAGCGTAGCCGTCAAATATCAGATCTAGAAGTTGCCACTGTGAGCCGGAAGGTGGGGCTCCTCCCTTTTTTTATCTTGGGTTGCAATCAGATAAACAATATCTTAAAGAACACAGTCGAAGTCTGAGAAATTCAAGGCAATAGATTACATTGATGACAATGTGAATCTGTCAACGTAGCGCGGCTTTGAAAGATAGAAGCCTGAGCTATGGATCGCACCCAAGTTCGCGTTTGTTCCACTACACCATCGCTGAACATAAGCGAAACTATGCGTCTTCTGGCTCTATCCTGGGAGGTTTCCTGATTCTGAGAGGTCTGTTTCTTGGGCTGGATTGGCTCCTTAGTTGCATCAGTTTTTGCGTGCTGCCTTGGGTCTGGATTGGGGTCGCTGCCTTGCGCCTTTCATTAGTGTGTCATATTTTGTTCCACATTTCTCTCAATTTTTCTCTACTCAGCAAAATGTAATCTTTGTCCCTCGAAAAGATCTCTAGTGTTATTGTTCCGTCATAATATTCTTTCAGAACTCTAAGCGTTTTTTCCCAGTCTATGTCTCCACATCCCATGGGCAGATGCAGGTCCAGATCTCTGGTATTATCGTCTAGATGAACGTGCCTTAGTTTCTCATGGAATTTTTTAATGAATCGTTCAGGCTTCTTACCGAATAAGTTAGCGTGACCAATATCGATATGCAAGAACAGTTGGGGAACTTTATTTAAGATTCTTGAAACGTTTTTCATATTGTCTTCTAACGTGTCTGTTGGTTCATACATCAGTTCCAGATTATGTTTCCGCGCTTCTTCCACAAGTTCTGTCAAAGTTTCCACTTGGAATCTTATTCCTTCTTCCCAGGAAAACATTCTACTAGGCCAGTTAGCGTGAATCGTAACTAATGTAACCCCAAGTTTTCGAAAAACCTCAAAATACCTTACCGATTCTTTGACCGCTGTCGATCTCAAAGTTTTTATTGGAGAGCCGATAGGCAAATACCAAGCCGTATGTCCGACAACACCCAGCTCATATTTTCGCAAAGAACTTATGACTTTGCCTACGTCAACTTTTTCTGGAACTGCTTTGTCTTCTTCTAGAAACAAATCCACGAACTCAAATCTGTTTCTTCCAATCCATTCGATTTCTTCAAGTATGTTTTTTCTTGGGTTGTTGGGAAATCCGATTTTCATAATGCCTCTTGATCTTCGATCTCATATAAATTTGTTTGTTGAAGTAACTCTTAAATCAGTTGATATCCTGAGAGATTGCGAAGGATATATTCGCTGGTCAGTCAAAAGACGCCACGAATATTGAAGTTTCTGGGCGAGAAGTTTTTAGGGGGATCTTTGTAAAGATATCTTGAGAAACTTAGGAGGCTTGACTGAGTGAGCAGCGGCATCTACCGCGCCAGACTGAGAAAGAGCCCTGACAAGAAGACTGCGCAGTTTCTATCCTCCCTAGAGGATGACTATAGAATATTCGAGGTAGATATAGAAGGAACAGAAGCGCACAACATAATGCTATACGAGCAGGGAATTCTCTCTAAGAAGGATCTAAGTGAGATATTAACGTCGCTAGAGAAACTCAGAACAGAAAACAAATCCGGAAAAATTGAGATCGAATCTGAATACGAGGATGTTCATGAGTTCATTGAAACCTATGTGATTCGAGACATAGGAATTGAAGTAGGCGGCAAACTTCATACAGGGAGATCAAGAAATGACCAAGTTGCCTTGGATATTCGAATGAGCCTCCGCTGGGGGATTATTGAAGTGGCGGAGAGAATCCTCCATCTTACTTCTTCGTTACTGGATAGGGCGGAAGAATGTAAGGGGGCTGTAATGCCTCTCTACACTCATACACAACCTGCCCAAGTTGGAACCCTAACCCATTATCTACTCGCTTATGTGGATGTGTTACTCCGAGACCTCGAGAGGTTAGATTCCTGTTACAAGAGGGTGGATCTCAGCCCCTTAGGAGCCGGACCTATAGGCGGGACGAGCATACCGGTTGATAGAAAAAGAACGGCTTCTCTCTTAGGATTCGCTGGGCTTATGGAGAATTCCATCGACGCAGTCAGTAGTAAGGACACCGAGATAGAGTTCCTTAGCGTCCTCGCAAACCTAATGTCCAGTTTGAGCAGGGCAACCGAAGACCTTGTCCTATGGTCCAGCTCCGAGTTTGGTTATATAGAGTTAGCTGAGGATTATTCCTCCACCTCCAGCATTATGCCCCAGAAGAAGAACCCGTGTACCCTTGAGCTTATCCGTGGCAGAACGGGCAGAGTCTTCGGTGCTTTAAACGGAATTCTGAGCATGGTAAAAGGTTTGACTACAGGATATAACCGCGACCTTCAAGAGACGAAACATTACCTATGGATCGGCCTTGATACGGTAAGCGATTCTTTGGAAATCTTAGCCGGAGCCTTCGAAACTATGAATGTTGATAAGGCCAGCATGATGGCGAAGGTCACGGATGGATATGTTGTAGCTTTGGACCTGGCTGAGAGCTTTGTTAAGTTAGGTCTCTCTTTTAGGGAGGCGCATATGCTGGTTGGTAACCTCATCCGTGAAATGGTGGCTTCCCGAATCAGAATGTCAGAGCTAACACCTGAGGTTGTCGAGAAACTTGCCGAGCAACTCCTGGGTAGACGAATCAAGATAAACGGAGAGTTCATCAGAAGAATCGTCAATACTGAGTGCTCCCTTTTGAACCGCAAGTCAACTGGAAGTCCAAATCCCGATGAGACAGAACGTATGCTAAAAACCAGAGATGCGACTCTCAAAACTCGTAGAGAGGTTTGGCTGTCAAAGAAGAAAGCTCTAGAGAAGGCCCGAAACCTGCTTAAGGAAACAGTTAAGAAATACATGTCAGAAATATAATTGAAGGTGAAAGTAAAGTTGGAAGAGTCAAAGAAGATTGCGGTTTCTGCCTATTCTGGTGGATTAGACTCTACATTAGTTTTGATCTATCTTAAAGAGAAGTATGGGTATCATGAGGTTATTCCAGTCTGTGTGGACGTAGGTCAAGGAGACGAAGAGATCGAAGTAGCTAGAGAGAGAATGGCCATTTTAGGTTATGACATGAAGTTCTTCGATGCAAAACAGGAATTCGCTAAAGATTACATTTTTCGATGTATAAAGGCGAATGGAAGCTATCAGGGGTACCCTCTTGGGACTTCTATGAGCAGAGTTCTGATATCTACTAAAGTGGTTGAAGTGGCGGAGGAGGTCGGTGGAGAAGCTGTTGCCCACGGATGCACCGGTAAAGGGAACGATCAGTTCCGTATGGAAGCTACTTTTGAGTATTTGATGCCCCGCTTAAAGGTTATAGCGCCCATAAGGGAATTTGATCTCTCCCGTCCAGAAGAAGAAACGCTCCTTAGAGGATATGGAATAGAACCAAAGAAGAGAAGAGGGGAACTCGGCGGCGATGTGAACATGTGGTCCCACTCTATGGGCAGTGGACAAGTGGAAGACCTTTACTCTCATTATCCGAAAGATTACATTTGGGCGGTCCCCCCAGAAGAAGCCCCAAACAAGCCTAGGCAGGTAGATGCCACATTTAGTAATGGTGTTCCAGTGGACGTTGACGGAATAAAAGACCCCGTTGAAATCATCCTTTACTTGAATGAGGTCGGCGGCCAGAATGGTGTAGGTAGAATAGATATGCTCGAAGACGGCATGATAGGCTTGAAGTCGAGAGAGCTCTATGAAGCACCAGCAGCCACGATACTCCTCACCGCCCACGCCGACCTTGAACACCTAACTCTTACAAAAGACCAGCTTCGCCTCAAAGAGGAGATCGATAGGCTATGGGCAGAGATGGTTTATCATGCTGGCTGGTTTAATCCGTTGAAGAGGAATCTAGATGCCTTCATAGAATCCACACAGAAGCATGTGAATGGGACAATTTACATGAACCTCTATAAAGGAACTATAACGATTACGAAACGCGAATCTACAACTTCTCTATTCGCGCCGGAGCTGAGGTCTGTAAAGAAGGGAGGCTTCGACCAGAGACATGCAACCGGTGCAGTCCGCATATTTACAGTTCCTTACCAGCTTTTCCATGATAAGAAACGTTAAACTGGAGGCCTCAGCACTCTCTCTAAATTAAAGATAACGGAGAAATAACTAAAATATTACATGCACATCATAGAACGATTACTTCCACTGCTGAATTGACTCGAAGAGTGAACTTTGATCCGTACACCAAAGATTTCCGGCGCGTATCAGATTTTTCAAGAGTTGAAAGACTAGGGCCTAGGACCGAACGGGACTTACTCAAAAATCTCACAAAAAACACGCACGCGCATGCAACACAACGCAGCCTACAATTTAGCAGGGAAATAGTATCACTACTTTGGACTGGGAGTCTAGCCTTTCCCAAGTAGATTTAAACGCCCATGACCTTTTATGGTGTGGATGAACGCCCTTGAACTCGATTATCCATGCTTGGCTTTTGAGTTTGTTAGCAGGCTTGAGCACGAGTCTAGGCTGCATCATCATAATCGTTGTTGGAAAGTCAAGAGAGAAATTCTTGGATTTTTCCATGGGGCTCGCATCAGGAGTCATGTTGACAGTGGCTTTTCTTAGCCTCGTCGATAAAGCATTAGACATGAACGCTGGGTACTACACAGTAGCCTTAGGCTTTGCTTTGGGAGCTGTCTCGATCATGGTTCTAGATACAAAGATACCGCATATATTCTCGTTCAAGGAGTACACCCCTGAAAAAGAAAAACTGGTCAAAACGGGTTTCCTCGTTGCAATTGGCATAACCTTGCACAACGTTCCTGAGGGACTAGCTGTGGTGGCAGGCTATGCATACTTACCAGAACTCGGATATCTCGTGGCACTTGCGATAGCCTTTCATAATATACCAGAGGGGATCGCAACTGCTAGCCCGTTGTGTGCTGCTGGAATGAAAAGGAGAAAGGTCTTTACCATTACGGTTCTATCCGGATTAGCAGAACCTCTCGGTGCACTGATAGGTTCTTTGCTCTTGATGTCGCCCTCCCAGTTTGCTATCGCCTTCACATTAGCATTTGCTGGCGGGATAATGACCTACATTACGGCTGACGAGTTGATTCCAACAGCACATGCCCATGGACACGAGCACTACGTTGCCATAGGACTCACCGTAGGCTTCACACTCATACTCATTTTGACAAACTTATTCGGATTATAACCAAATTGACACTATGGATACGGATTTCACCGCAATAACGTTTCTGACTATACTACAGCAGTTTCAGTTCTAATATGCCTCTACTCATGCTTACGTGATTCCAATATCTAAGGATATGGGATGCTTTGAATTGACTAATACAACATCTTGAAAGTAACAAAGTAGGAAGTTTAGAAGAAACACATTAAAGAAGCTAATTCGCTCTTGTCGTATGTAGCTGTGGCGGATAAAGAAGGAGCTATCAGAATGACTACGAGAAAGGTGGTCGTAACTGGTGCTGCTGGATATATAGCGGGATTGCTGCTACCGACTTTTCGGGAGCGGTATGATCTGACTTTGATCGATGTTCGTACCGCGGATCGGAATGGAAATATCGTGAAAGGTATTCAGATCGCTGATCTGCTCAATCGGGATCGCGACACCTACCGACATCACTTTGAAGGGGCGGATGCGGTGGTACATTGCGGCTTTGTAAGCGCGAAAAGTCCCGTTAAATCCGACGAACACTTCTGGGCTGAATTGTCCAATGTCGAGATGGCCTACAATGTATACCAGACATCCTGGGAAGAGAAGGTGCGCCGAGTAGTCGTAGCGAGCTCCAACCATGCAGCTGACTACTATGAGCCGTTGATTCTGGATGGTAAGTGGGATTTTGTTAGTCCGGATATGCGGGCGCTATCAGACAATTACTATGGATGGGCCAAGGAAGTCTACGAACATCTAGGATTCGTCTTCGCCACGGGCAAGCAGAACGGGCGCCCTCTTGGGAACGTGCAGATCCGCATCGGCGGGCCGCGAGAGACAGATGTGGCAAACTGCAAGTTAGGTGACTTGAGATGCGTGAGACGGGCGTTAGCCGTCTATATCAGCCAGCGGGATATGGCTCAGTTGTTCATCAAAAGCATCGAAACCGAGGATATTCGCGACGAGCAAGGTATACCATTTCAAATATTCTACGGTATCAGCAACAATCCACACGCTTTTTGGAGCATCGTCAATGCACGCCAAGTGATTGGATACGAACCTCAAGACAACAGCGAGATCCGATTTGCGGACTTATTTGCAGACCATGTACAAGCTGCCCGGGGACAATGACTCTTTCACTCTCGGTTGCCTTGCCAATCTCCTAGATTCATCCATCTCTTTCCATTTTGGTTTGGGGAAATCCTCCTTCAAAATTCATTTAGGGAAGAAGCTTGGTTTAATAGGTGAAAAGTACTTCTTTACACGAAGGTTGTCTGGCATGTCGTTTGAAGAAGAGAAGGTTGTCTACTTTTTGGAGAAGGGGCCGGTATGCTCTGGTAAGATGCTGGAATTGGCGAAGGAGATGGCCGAGAAACGAGGAATTAAAAGCATTGTGGTCGCTTCTACAAGAGGAGCCACTGGAGCGAAGGCTTCTGAAGTGTTTAAGGGCTGCAATGTGGTGGTGGTGACTCACAGCACGGGTTTTAGTGAACCGGATCTGCAAGAGCTAATTGAGGACAATAGGGAGAAGATTCTGTCAAGCGGCGCAAAAATACTCACCACGACACATGCCATGGGCGGTATCGGAAGAGCCGTAAGGAGAAAATTCAAAACTATTCAGGTGGATGAGATAATCGCTAACACTCTACGCGTTTTCGGAGAGGGCATGAAAGTGGCTATAGAGATAGTCCTCATGGCCGCCGACTCCGGGTTAATCCGCACAGATGAAGATGTCATCTCAATCGGAAAATACGATACTGCAATCGTCGTAAGGCCGGCTAACACACAGAACTTCTTCGACTTGAAGGTTAAGGAAATCCTCTGCAAGCCACTACTTTGACGGTCTTGGCGCCAGGGTTGAAGAAAGAAAAAGACGAAACAATCACTTTTTCTGGCAAGTCTTCAAGTTCACACGGCGTTCTTCTGTCATTTTCAAGAAGGAAACCCAAATATGTTACACAAAAACAAGTTCTAACAGAGATCACCAGAACCGAGACAACATTGAAGGAGGGTTCTCTTTCCAAACCCTAGATAAGCGGCTCAGTAGAACACAGTATTTTTGCATCGCATCTGCAATCGAGCCTAGACATGAACTTCACTTTTTCTGTCTACCGGTTTTTCCAATCCAATCAAGGCTTAATATTTCGATTGCAGAACGGTTGTCTTGTACGAATCAGGGGTTCCAAAAGTGTCTTCAGGAAACAGTACATATGCGCTTCTAGAGTGGCGGGCCCGCTGGGATTTGAACCCAGGATCTCCGGCTCCGGAGGCCTGCACGCCATCATGAAAAGGGCTCAGCGCCTTGATCCTGACTGGGCCACGGGCCCGACGGGAGGCGACGACGACAGCTTACAAAATGGCTTAGGTTCCTAAATATACGTTGTGCCGGGAGAAAGGACAAAGTTTATGAACTAATGGGTTTCACATCTTTTGGGTCGAAATGAAGTTCTGGAAGATGCATGGTCTGGGAAACGATTACATCGTCATTGATAATAGAGACGGGAAAATCGATGAAGATCAGCTTAGTCCGGTGGCCGGCAGGCTCTGTAGGAGAAGGTTCTCTATTGGGGCTGACGGGCTGCTTCTCGTATATGATTCCCCGGTCGCTGATTCCAAGATGAGGATTTTCAACGCCGATGGGAGCGAGGCTGAGATGTGTGGAAATGGTATAAGATGCTTTGCTAAGTACTGCTACGAGAACAGGATACTGCGGAAGAGTCAGATGAGGGTGGAGACTCTGGCTGGAGTAAGAAATGTACAGCTCAACCTCGTGAACGACAAAGTTGAAACCGTAAGAGTTGACATGGGCAAACCCGTCATCGAAAGGAAGAACATACCGATGCTAGGAGAAGGTCGATGTATTAACGAGGATCTCATGATCGATAATGAAACCCTTAAGATAACATGCCTCTCAGTAGGGAATCCCCACTGCGTCATCTTCGTAGAAGATGTCGACACTTTTCCTATTGAAGAGACAGGTCCAAAGATCGAGACTCACCATCTCTTTCCGAAAAGGACAAATGTAGAGTTCGTCCAGATTCTTGACCAGAAGAATCTAAAGGTTCGCGTCTGGGAGAGAGGCGTAGGGGAGACCCTTGCATGCGGAACAGGAGCCTGCGCCAGTGTTGCGGCCGCGAGACTCTTGGGCAAGGCGGATGCGGCGTGTATCGTTCATCTGCAAGGTGGAGATCTAAGCATAGAGTATGAGGATGAGATCTTGATGACCGGTCCCGCTGAAAGGGTATACATAGGTGAGTTAGGCTTGGAGGATATTCGATGAAGATGGAATTCGCGGATAGGATTGGGCGGCTGCCACCTTACATCTTCGCTGAACTCGAAAGGATCATAGCCGAGAAGAAGAGACAAGGCATAGACCTAATCTCGCTGAGCATAGGCGACCCCGATCTCCCGCCACCGCCGTTCGTTCTGAATGCACTGAAGAAAGAGAGCTCAAACCCTAAGAACCACAACTACTCGCTGAGCCAAGGCGAACTCGAATTCAAACGCGCCGTTGCGGAATGGTACAAGAAGCGGTTCAGTGTTGATCTCGATCCTGAGAGAGAGGTTATGGCCCTGATAGGATCAAAGGAGGGAATAGCCAACTTGACAAGAGCCTTTGTAAACCCTGGAGATCGCGTCTTGGTTCCGGATCCAGCCTACCCAGTCTATGCAAACGGAGGAACATTGCTAAGCGATGGTACACCCATTCCCATGCCCCTTCTGGAGAAAAACGGCTTTAAGCCAGAGCTGGGAGCGATAAGAGAACGCAAACCCAGGATGATGTTCCTCAACTATCCTAACAATCCCACAAGCGCAGTGATGGATAAAGCCTCTTTGGAGCCCATTGTCGAGTTTGCGAGACGAAATGAGATAATCCTATGCTACGACAACGCCTACTCGGAAGTTTCATTCGACGGATACAAGGCGCCGAGCGTCCTAGAGGTTGAAGGAGCAGAAGAGGTTGCCATCGAATTTCACTCGTGTTCCAAGACCTTCAATATGACCGGAGATCGGATAGGGTTCGCGGTTGGAAACAGCCAGATAATTGCGGGCCTTGTTAAGGTTAAGTCTCAGATCGATTCCGGGCCGCCAGTCTACACCCAGAGGGTGGCTGAAAAAGCACTGGCAACGTACACCAGTAGAGGGGACCCGCCCAAATATGTCAGGACTGTGAATCAAACATACGTCGAGAGAAGAGACCTCCTCATCAACGGACTAAACTCCTTGGGGTTCGCCTGCAAGAAACCGCTTGCGACATTCTACGTTTGGCTCAAATGTGGAGAGGACTCAATGAAGTTCACGTCAAAGCTCTTGGACGCTGGAGTAGTTGTGACACCGGGAATAGGTTTTGGAGATCACGGGGAGGGGTACGTCAGGTTCTCCATCACACAACCAGAAGAGAGAATAGAGGAAGCCTTGGAAAGAATCCGAGAAGCCCTCTAGAAAAGAACTGAGTTGCAATGGGTTTCTTGATCTTGACTGACGATCAGAACGCGAAGGAGAGGCCATTCCAAGGCCCCGAGGTTGGAAACCCTCAGTATCTTGCTGGCTGCTTAGTTGACCGTCGAGGAAGAGATAGCAGAGGGACACCCATTCGCACAAATGGAGAGGTCATACCTCCCCACTAATCTTTGGGGTTTTTGTGAAAGCCGTAGAGAAATCAGAGCTGAGAACGGACTAAGCCGTCTAGGTCTTCAGGTAACAGTTGGGATAAGTTTTTAGGTGTCTATCTCCAAGATATGATTGCACAATCCCCGATGACTTGCGACGGACGGACTGAACCTTCATGGTGAGCTATTGCAGAACTGAGGGGGTGCAAAGGTTGAATTCTAGCGTTCGGATGCCAGTACGCGTCACAGCCAGAATGCCGGACGCAAACAAGGCTCACAAAAGTGATAAATAGTATCGCCAGCTTAGGCTAATAGCAACATTAGGAAGAAGGTGCGATCTTGGGGACAGATGAGGAATCTGAAATAAGGAAGAAGATCGTCGAAGTCTCGAAGAGACTTTATGAACGAGGCTTGATAGCTGGAGCGGGGGGAAACGTCAGCGCTAGAGCGCCCGGATCCGGAGAGGTCTTTATTACGCCCAGTGGACTTTCCAAAGGATACCTCAAGATTGCCGATATACTCAAGGTCGATCTGGACGGCAATGTCATACAAGGCAAGCTGAAACCCACATCAGAGACACCGATGCACACAACCATCTACAAAGTGAGGGACGACGTGAATGCTGTTGTCCATGCTCATCCCCCTGTCTCGACAGGGTTTGCCTGCGCTAGAGTGCCGCTCGATTACTCTGTGGATCCTGAAATCATCGTGATGGTTGGAGAGATCCCACTCATAGACTATTTCACACCAACTACTAAGGAGCTGGGCGAAAAAGTAGCCGAATGCGCCAAGAAACACGACGCCCTTCTTCTAGCAAGCCATGGGGCGACGACTTTGGGTTCAAACCTCGAGCAAGCGTACCAGAGAATGGAGCACCTAGAAGATTTTGCAAAGATCCTCCTCGTCTCAAGATTTCTAGGCGGTCCAGTATCCCTCCCTGAGAGTGAGATCAGAAAGTTGAGGAGTCTCAAGGCTATAGAATACCGGGTCAAACTTGCAAAGGAACTAAGGTAAACACTTTGTTTCGACTCGGAGGTTTCTGACCTTTTTGTCGAGATACGTAGAAAAGGGGCATGACATCACTACACTTATGAATCTTTCCAAATTACTGTGTTATCACAGGACATTTGGCACATCTCTGAAGTATACTTCTGCGGGGGTCATATAGTTTAGGGCCATGTGTGGCCTTTCGTAGTTGTAATATTCGATGAATTTCCAGTGGAAATGGAATCCTGCGTGTTCCAGATCGTAGGTTCGGAACCATCTTTCAATCTTGCCTAGCGTTGTAGGTTTGCCTATTCCTCC
>Ga0315314_1001051_pt1 | contig 26238 bp, 24 predicted proteins | sample TDP9_MG_FD_203631 | JGI IMG/M metagenome (GOLD analysis project Ga0315314, IMG submission 203631) | Freshwater sediment microbial communities from Lake Towuti, South Sulawesi, Indonesia - TDP9 | ecosystem: Environmental > Aquatic > Freshwater > Lake > Sediment | place: Indonesia: South Sulawesi... | reverse complement strand
GTATGGCGTAGCAGTTGGTACTCCGGTTGCCCTTCGGGCTCCCTTCGTCCCAACTGCTTTAACATACGGCGAAGAATCCACCTTAAATATGCCTGTTTTTTGTCTTGACAATGGGTAGGGGTATAACGTTCTTGTATTTCATTTGGAAAGTACTTCCAATTCTTTAGATTAAGCCATTCCAAACTCATAGTTAATCCTCCAAAATAGTGATTTTTTCTTATATATACATCTATAACCGATTTTCACCAATATCATGACCATATTACGCAGACCAGTATACTATAACCTCCTTCCAGAAAATGACTTATGAGTATAAAATTTTTTTATTTTTTTCAGAATGTTGCTTGTTATAACGACGTCAGGTATGAAAGCGCGCTTAATAATTGGTGCATACGATGCAGTAGGAAGCTAACCAAGCAATTCAAAAAGTTCTTCTTAGGAGGTAAGTGTCAAATCATACACCAGTCTGGCGACCAGGCTCAAAAATATCGTATTGTCAGGGAAGGGTTATCGTCCTTTAATAATCCACGTGTGGAAAAGACATTATATCCGTAAGCTTTCCATCTCTAAAAGTAAGATGGAAATCCCTTAATCGCTCTCTGTAAGGGTCTTCAAGACTAGTGTATTTTGTACTCACAATACTTATATCTTCGTAGTAAGGATCTTTATATACATAGGGTTTTTGTGGAATGTTCGTAGCTTTGTAACTGGCATAACCCGACGACCCCGAGTATTCAAAATATACTAACCCGTTCCAAGCGGCTTTGACTTGCTCAACGGACATTCCCTCCACAATAATTCCCTCTGAAATAGCCCATTCATAAAATTGACAGATATTATCGAATGGACCAACATTATTCGCATCACTGTAAAGCTTCAACATGTCTCTGAATTCTCTAAATGATGCGGCTACTGCCTTTGCATTTTCATCTCTACCCTTATTTGGCAATGGCCATCCTTGTTTGTCTATCAGTTGTAAAACCTTAATTGCAGCTTCGTTCGGTTCCTCACGACAGACCATAGTCCCCAATATAATTTCAACTATTTCTTTTTCTATGACCTGTGTTGAATTTCGTATAGAAAATCCAAACTCAGGCCATGGGCTTTCTAAGCTTTCTAAGAGCTTCAGCTTCTTAACCCAAAATTCCTTGCTTGCTTGACGCAACTCCTCTCGATGTTTTTCAACATAAGCTCTCCTCTTTTCAAGAGCGTAGTCATAGTAGTCATACGAAGAAGTTGAGTTACAACCACTCGTAGAAAATCCAAAATATATACCCATCAGAAACGTTATGAAAGTAGCCAACTTTCGCATCTTTCTCTATATCGCTACTACTCACGTAATGTTTCAATTACAGGCTCTATGTTCGACACATTGAAAAAGGGAAAGACGACATCACGATGTCTTTTATTTTTAAATATAGATGTTTTTGGCTTCAAATCAAGAAAAAATATAGGAGATTCTTTTAATCCGAGGCTGATTCCTTCTTCGTAATACTCAATCCGAGCGATGAGCGGCGAATCAATCGTGCCGTAGTGCCACAACAGGGTCAACGCGTGCCGCTCGCAAAGCCGGATAAAGGCCGGCTGCCAGGCTTATAAATATAGAGAAGGCGATTGCTCCCAGACAAAGCCACAAGGGAAAGCTGAAATAGTTGACATAGGGAACGCCCTGTTTGGCTAAAAAATGATTGGCGATTTGATTGATGAGCATACTCACTACCCATCCGAGAGAAAGACCAAAAACGCCGCCTAAAAATCCAATCATTCCGGATTCAAAGAAGAATATTTTTTTGACGTCTTTATCGCTTGCCCCAATAGCCTTCATAATTCCAATCTCTCGATATCTTTCTAAGATGGACATCACCATCGTATTGATTATCCCCAAAGAGGCGACTGTAATACCAATCATCGCAACCGCAGCAAGGAACATATCCATAAATAAAAATGCCGTCTTGATTTCTTTTAGCTGGTCTATGAGTGCAAAAGTCTTAAGCCCCTTCGCTTCCATTTGTTCTTTAACGGGGTCAATATATTTTATAGAAGCCACCTTGATAGTTACCGCCGAATAGCCTTTGAGCTTCTCCGCCGGCTGGAAAAAATCCCGGATGTTTGTCAGCGATATTTTTTTCATACCTTCAGCCGGGCCGGGAGGAATATAAACATCGCTGCGCACCGGAATAAATCCACCCGTTCCCATCCGTTCAGCCACCCCGACAATGGTGAAGCCGTAGCTCTCCTGGCTGAAAGGAAGTTTTTCACCCTGCATAATTGACATTATGTTCGCCGGATTAAGAAGGGCTGAATCAATAGCAAGTGTGGAGACCTCGATTTCTTCTCCTATCACGGTTTCGGTTTCCTTGACATCCATACGGTGTAGCAGCGAATCACTTATAATCAAAGAATTTTCCGCATCGCTGGCATAAGCCTTGCCTGCCCTTAGTTTCATTATTTCTGATTGGCAAACATCGGCAGACATAACCTGGACAATACTGAACTGTTCTTTTTCCCTGAATTTAATCAGAGCAGGAAAACGAATCTCAGGAAAAGCCGATTCTACGCCTTCTATTTTTCTGACTTCCTGCAGAAAATCATCGTCGAGGATTGGACTGTTTGGGGAATCTGGGACTTGCTCATTTTGCGTTTGGTCATACTGCTCATCGGGGTCCGTATGAGAGTGTTCGTCTCTGTCTCTACCTGAGGCTGGAAAGACGGCGATATAATTGAAAAGCCCCATTTTTTTGAAGCTGTCTGTAACGTTTTTCTGAACGCCTTTGCCGAAAGAAAACATCGAGACCAGAGCCCCTATTCCTATTACCACGCCAAAAGTGGTAAGAAAAGTACGGAGTTTCCTCTTGAACAGATTGGAAAAGGATTGCTCGATGTAATCGGAAATTCTCATCTTTTTACCTGATTTTCTCCTCTTGAACGATTTCTCCGTCGCACAGACGGATAATATCATCTGCGAATTCAGCCAGTAGAGAATGTTCGTGGGAAATCATAATAACGGTTAAGCCCTGGTTCTTGTTCAGCTCTGCCAGCGTCTTCACAATTTGTCTTGATGTGTCGCTGTCCAGATTGCCGGTTGGCTCGTCAGCAAGCAGAATTTTCGGCTGATTGATTAGCGCACGGGCGATGGCTACTCTTTGTTGTTCACCGCTGGAAAGCTCGGCTGGTCGGTGGTCTTTGCGATTGATTAGTCCCACCTTTGTCAACATCTCCTCTGCCCGGCGATTTCTTTCTTTTTTAGGCACACCTGCAAAAAGCAGCGGAAAAGCTACGTTATCCAGAGCTGTATAGGAGGAAATAATATTGAATGTCTGGAATATCATCCCGACCTGGTATCGCCGGTAAAGGGCCAGGTCTTCCTTGTTCAGTTCCGAGATAAATTTACCCTGGACTTTGATACTACCTGAAGAGGGTCTGTCCAAACCGCCTAACAGATTCATCAAAGTAGATTTGCCTGACCCGGAAGGCCCTGTTACTCCCAGGAATTTCCCTTCTTCAAGGGATAAATTCACATCCTTAAGCGCATTAACGTGAATCTTGCCGGACGAATAGACCTTGGTCAGACCTTCTGTCTCGACAAAGCCGTCAGAATTCATACTCTATCCTTGATACGTTACTTTGCTCTTTTGAAAACCTTTGCAAAATTTCATTTTTAAGCAAGAAGCTCTAAATTATATGCCGTAACTATGAGCTTTCAGTCTCAACTTTTTTGCTTTCTTCTATTCTTTTTTCCAGGTTTTCTTTTACATCGCTGCATCGGTGCTGTAACCAATGGCTCAATAGGGCAGACATTCAACTGACGGGCGGGGACATTCACTGAAGCTATACGTACTTTTATACCCTGGCCTAAGCGAATACTGCATCCTGAACGTTGGCCGACAATACATAGTGTCTTTGCATTATATTTCCAATGGTCCTGCCCCAAATCAGCCATCCGGATAAGCCCTTCGATGCCTAACGTTCGCGACTGCACGAATACGCCAAAGCTTGTTAAGCCGGTAACGACGCAGTCAAGCTCCTCGCCGATTTTCTTGCTCAGCATTTGAAGTATCAGCACTGTCGTCAATTCTTTTTCGGCGTCCTCCGCCCGCTGTTCGGTAAAGCTGATGTGTTTGCCAATCTCAGTTAAATCCAGACCTGCGGTATCATCTCTGGCCAAGTCCAGACGGTTTTGCAGGTAATATTCCAGAAGCCGATGTACGAGCAGGTCCGCATATCGACGTATCGGGCTGGTGAAGTGACAGTAGTGTCTCGAGGCTAATGCGTAATGGCCGATATTCAGCGGGGCGTACTGGGCCTTCTCAAAACTTCGCAGCACCGCCAAATTCACTGCGAAAGAGCAATCGGCGCCTTTGACGGCGGCCAGCAAATCCTGTATTGCGGTGCGGTCGGGATTCCGCGGCAGAGTGAAGCCGAATGCCCTTAGGAGCTTGGCGAGATTTATCATGCTCAAAGCGTCCGGCTCAGGGTGTATCCGCCGAATGAAGGACAGATTCAGCCTGTCCAAAAGCGAGGCAATGGCTTCGTTGGCCTCGACCATAAACATCTCGATTATTATATGCGGATAGCTGTTATCAGCCGGGTGGGCACCCACAACTCGCCCGGATTTATCCATTACCAATTCCGTCTCAGGCAAATCCAGATGTATCATTCCATTTTTCGTTCGCCGTTGCTCAATTACTCGGCTTAACGTCTCCATATTTTTCAACAGCTCAATCACCTCAGGCCTGACATCTTTGGTATGCCCTTTCAAAATGCTGTCGGCTTTCTGATAGGTCAAACGCTGCGTCGAGCACATAGTAGAGTTGGCAAAACTGCGGGATACGACGTTGCCCTTCTGGTTGTAAGTTAGATACACGCTTTTAACAAATCGTTTCTGCTCGGGCTGGAGACTGCAAATACCGTTGCTTAAAATCTCCGGTAGCATTTGAATTGTTTTGCCGGGTAGATAGACGCTGTTCCCACGAACTTTTGCTTCGGCGTCCAGCGGCGAATCCTGCGGTACAAAATAGCTGACATCGGCGATGTGAACCCCAAGCACCCAGTTGCCATCGGAGTTTTTTTCGAGGCTTATTGCATCGTCAAAATCTTTTGCGTCCGGCGGGTCAATCGTTATTATGACTTTTTCAGTAATGTTGTCCCGATGGTTAGGTTCTTCGGGATTGAATTGGGCGGCACCTTGGCGCGCCTGCTCAAGGCAATCTTCGTCGAATTCGCCCGGCAAATGATACTGGCGGATTATCGATTGTATCTCGCTTTCGTATCGTCCTGCCTTGCCTAACACCTCAATAATCACCCCGCGTGCCAGATATTTTTCCGTCGGATACGAAAGTATTTCCACCACAACCTTGTCTTTTTCTCTGGCTCCCTTTGCACCGACGTCGTCAACGGAAATCGGCTCGAAAAAGCTTGAGCCGTCCGGCTGAACAATCCAGGCCTCCGGATGCTTCAAGAGTGTCCCGACGAATCTGTTTTGTGCTCGTTCGAGGACCTCGATTACCTCGCCGCTGTACTGCATTTGGCCGCCGCGTTTGCCTTGTCTTTTAACCTTTACAATGACAATGTCACCGGTCATTGCGTCGCCCGTAGCATCGGGTGGAATGAACAAATCGCCGTGTGAATTGGGTTCACGGGACGTTACGAAGCCGAATCCTTTGGGATTTGCCCTGAATGTCCCCACGATTTGACCGGCCAGTGAAGGCAGGCTGACCAGGTTCTTCGCGCCGATTACCACGTGCCCGGCCTGCCGTAGCTGGTCGAAGGCCGATTTGAACTGTGGATAATCTTCCGAGCTTACGCCTAACGCTTTAGCTAATTGTCCGAGTTTCAGCGGTTCATAATCGCTGTGCTTCAGCAGCTTGATTATTCGCTCTTTAAAAATTTCTGCCATTTAAGTCTATTTGTAACGGCAATCTCATATTTAGTCCCTGGTTTTACCGAGGGTCGTTTAGCCGTCGTCGGTAAGCCTGCCCTGAGCTTGCCGAAGGGCGACGCAGTAATATTTAGCCCGCAATTTATTACGGGTTTTTGTTTATGGAGTTAGTATTACAGGTCATCAGTCTATAAAAGCAAGTAAAAAATACCTAATTATCTCACCTCAATATTTCAAGTGATTTTGCCGGTTTTTTCTTGAAAAATGCTCAACAGATGTTATATTACATATTTGTGCCTAATAAAACCTTTTTGAGGAGAAATCCGAACGGCGTTCAATCAGCGAGTTTTTCATAAAGACAATGCTAAGCCGCTGAATATTTATACAGTATATGGAGTTATAATGGAGACTTTTCAGAAGGTCAATCGGATGAAAGGGACAATGTCAACAGTTTTGGCTTTAGCTTTGTGCCCGATGCTATGTCAGGCCCAGAACATCGGCGCTGATAACCTCCCCTCACCGATAATTACAGCAAACTCCGTGGAAACATGCCTGAATAGCAGGTACTCACAACATTCACTGAGCGGCTCTGCCAATGCTCAGCAGCTAAGTAATATCCTATGGGCCGCAGGAAAAGCACCTTTCACAGGAGCTCACAGGGACATATATGTCCTCACACCATCTGCGACATACTTATATGACCCGCATAGCCACTCGCTAAGCTGGCATTCAAATGAAGTAAGAGATGATGGTGCCTTTGCGATAAGATATGAAAGTGAGCTTGATTTTGATACCGGCGTTTCGTTTATGCCGGCGTTGCTTGCCTCTGTTTCTTTATGTAAGAGTACCGAATCGCCGGTGGCGAGCTGTCCAAAAGGAATTGGATACCCGAAGGCAAGGCTGATTTTTGGAGTACAGCCGGTTAGTGGGCTGACGACTAAATTGGCTGTGCATTCTTCTGTGCCGGAAGGTGAGCCTGGATGGCTGCCGGACCCTTCAACCACAGGCGATAACAGACTTGAAAAAGTGTTGGCTAATCTGAATTACGTCAGCAGTTTCGCTCAGACGAATTTGACGCTAAAGCAAATTTCCCAAATTTTATGGGCGGGATATGGCTGCACCGCTCATACAGCAAGTAACGGTAGGGCAGGTTTGACCGTCCCTTCAGCCTGGGCAAACTATTATTTGACCCGGAGCATTTATCTGGCGAACGAGAATGGTGTTTATCGTTATCACAATAGAAATCCCGGCACAAGCTTGACTACCAGGGACCATAGAATCGAGCAAATAGACTCTACCCAGGCTGGAAGAGGTGGTACGAGACCTGCTGATGCTCGAGGCAGGCTGCAATCTGCTGTTGCCGGTTTACCTCAGGCGCCGTGTTATGTCATACTTTGCCTTGATTCTTCTTATGTGGGGCAGGAGTACGCTCGTTTAGAAACGGGTTTTGTGGCTGGCAGTATGCTTATCCAGGCCGCTGCAATGGATTTGGGCTGTCACTTTAAAACCCGGCTGACCTCAGTCGAGCAAAAAAATATTCAAGCCGCCACAAATATACCCGCATCGCATATCCCTCAGGCGATAGTCAGCATAGGTTCGTTGGAAGTCTGGGTGTCTATTTCTGTGGTTCTTCAAGGTGACGGCCGCCCTGATGTCGGCTGGGTCGTCCCATTGACCGTCAAGTTCTTTACGCCGGGAGCTGATGTATTAAATGATACTCCGGCCTATGAGTTCAATTTGACCACTACCAAGTCTGCCGCCGGGAACTCGGCTGTCTGCGAGGCTACGGGCCTCGCACCGGGTATTTATGATATCGCAGTGCTTGGCCAGTCCACTCTGATGAATATCAGGAGAGGCGTAGTCATTTCAGCTACAGGCACGTCGGTGGATTTGGGCACAATTTTTGAGGGCGACGCAAATCAGGATAACATTGTTGATTTTGATGATTACGCCGTCTTATCGGCGTGCTGGCTGGCGTCTAAAGACCAGGCTGAATATAACGCCGGAGCGGATTTCGACCGCAATGGGCTGATTAACGCCGCCGACCTTTATCTATTGGCTGCCAATTGGCTCAGAACCTCCCCCGTAGAAATCCCGCCTTAATTATGTTCACTCTTATCGTCATCCTGACCGCAACCGCAAGCAACATAACTGTCATTCCCGCGAAGGCGAAAATCCAGTTTTTTCGCTCCGCCTCCCCTGCTTTTGCAGGTTTTTATTTTCCGCAACAAATACTAATTAACTAATCCACTAATTCGCTAATTCACTCATCACCCATCGAGCCACGGGTCGCGAGCGATGAGCGACGAGAGACGAATTACACCTATTTCGCTTTAAGGGCATTCAGCTTCTTGGCAAGACGTGATTTCTTTCGTGCGGCGGTTTTCTTGTGCATCGTGCTCGTAGCGGCGGTCTTATCCAGCTTTTTAACGATAAGCTTGTATTGTTCACCTGCCGCCTCTGCGTTACCACTGCTCAGTGCCATCTCAAAGTGCTTGATTTGCGTCTTTATCTGGCTCTTACGTGCCCGATTAATTATCCTTCTTTTGGCGTTTTGTCTGGCCCTTTTTTTTGCCTGTAACGAATGTGCCACTGCAATCTCCTGAAAAACTATCAATTTATTTACAAAAACTCACCGAGAGGTTGGTTCTGTTTTTTGACTTCTTAGTTTATCTACTCGCTGGCTGACATCTTTATATGCAAAATCAAGCTGAGCGATTTTGCGATAAATCTCTAATGCCTTTTCTGCTTCGCCCTGCTCCTCATAAGCCCGCGCTAGATTATACCGCAATTCTTTCCCCGCAGCATCATCTTTTAGCTCGTGGGACTCTATCGCATTGGTAAAAACGTCTATCGCATCGGCCAGCCAGCCCTTCATAAAAAAGCAAAAGCCTATTTGATTCATCGAGGCAATCTTTCGTCTGGGGTCTTTCTGTGACTCCTGGAACAAAGGTATCGCCTCATTGTATTGTTTGTTCCTGACCAGACGAAGAGCATATTCATACTTGGCTGCCAGGTTAGTCGGATAGTTCTGCATGGAGAGCTTGTAATGTTCCACTTCGGTATCGTTTAATTGCCCCGTGAGTTCTTCGAGTGAGGCCTTGATTTGTGCATCATCGGGATTAGTCTCAAGGGCGGTTTTTGCCTCTCTTATTTTTCGTTTGAGTCCTCTTATTTTTACCTCACCTGCCCGCTGTTTATAGCTAAAATCTTGTTTGTTTTTATAGGTATTTTCCAGCAGTGCTATGGCTTCGTTTTCGCCTTCGTCAGTTTCCAGGTCTGCAAGGGCATCGGCCAGACTATATATATTCGTCGGTATGTTCGGGTTCTGGGCCATCTTTTTTCGGGCGTCTTCGACCGCTTTTACGCGATAGTCCTCCGTCTTGACGACACTATCCTGAGCGTGAAGTATTTCCTGCTGTTCACGGTCCTTGATGGCTTTCCTGAAATCCCCCTCCTCATCGTATTTGCCTCTGGCCATAGTAAGTTCCGCGGAGAGGTTCTTAAACTCATCTGCCAGTGCTCCATCCTCCGGCCTAAGTCTGGAGGCGTACTGGCACGCTACAACAGCCTTGTCGAATTGCCCTAAGGCGGCGTATGAATCTTTTAAAAGGATATATGTTTGGGCCGATGGTCTTTTGGCGGCATTATTTTTCTGAAAAACCAGGTTGGCAAGCCAGCCGGCCGTTTTTGTATATCCGCCCGCCACCGCAGCCTTTAGCATTGCCTCGGCAAAAGGCAGATGTTCGGGGTCCTTTGTAAAAAGATATTCGGCGTTAAGCATCTGCTCAAGAGGCGTTTTGCCTCGAAGATGCTTCATTTTTTCAACCATTGAAGGTTTTTTGCCGCCCCTTGCCTGACGCTGCAGAGCCAATTCACAAAGCGGCAGGTGACCCTCTTCCAGTGCATCAGGACTATAGCGCAGTCCCTGGAGGTACATATCGATTGCGTAATCGAAATTGTTTGTCTGGGCTACTTTTCGTGCTTTGTCAAAAAAGGCCTCGGCCTTGGCCAATGCCCGGGCATCTTCTTCCGGCATACCTTTTTACCAAATTTTCCTGTTACATTATTAGACCGGCTTATGGTAATCTTCGGCAAAAGTTTGTCAACAAATAAAAAACTTGATAAAAAATGAGCCTGTGCTATAAAAGAATCAAAACGCATTATTCTGCGTTTGGATATCATGAACGTAATCTGAACAAAAATGTATTTAGGGAGAAACTAATATGGTTGATGCGCTCGAGAAGTATGACCCGCAGATTTATGAGCTGATACGGCAGGAGGCGGCACGACAGAGCGGCTCAGTTCGCCTCATCCCCTCAGAAAACTATGTATCAAAGGCCGTGATGCTGGCCAGCGGAAGCTGCCTTACAAACAAATACTCCGAAGGTTACCCGGGCAGACGATACTACGAAGGCCAGCAGGTAACAGACCTTATTGAAAGGATGGCTCAGGAACGGGTCAAAAAGATATTCAAGGCCGAACACGCGAACGTTCAGCCCTATTCTGGCTCAATCGCAAATTGGGCCGCATATCTGGCACTCATCAAGCCGGGCGATACCATTATGGGTCTGTCTCTTCCGCACGGCGGACACCTCACGCACGGCTGGAAGGTCAGCGTTACAAGCAAAATATTTAATTCCGTTCAATATACGGTCAATCCTGATACCGGCAGATTTGACTATAACCAGATTGAAGAGCTTGCCAAAAAATACAGGCCGAATATCATCATCTCCGGTGCCACCGCGTATCCGCGAGAGATTGACTTTGAGATATTTGGCCAAATAGCTAAAGAGGTAGGTGCCTACCACGTCAGCGACATAGCCCACGTTGCAGGTCTGGTTGTGGCCGGCATACACAAAAGTCCCGTACCCTACGCTGACATTGTATCAACCACTTCACATAAGACTCTGCGAGGACCTCGTGGCGGAATGTTATTATGTAAGGCCGAACATGCCGAAAAGGTCGATAAGGCGGTATTCCCAGGCCTCCAGGGCGGCCCGCATATGCACACCCTGACCGCAATTGCTGTGGCGATGGCTGAGGCCGACACCCCGGAATTCGTCGCTTATGCAAAGCAGGTAGTCAAAAACGCAAAAGCCCTGGCCGAAAAGCTGCTCGAATATGGTTTCAATCTTATGTCAGGCGGAACCGACAACCACTTAATACTAATCGATTTGCAAAATAAAAAAATACCCGGCAAAAAACTGGCGAAGGCGCTGGACAGGGCCAGAATCGTTACTAATTATAACACGACACCTTTAAACCCGTCACATCCATCCGACCCCAGCGGCCTGCGTATAGGCACGCCGGCTATTACTACCCGCGGAATGAAGGAAGAGCAGGCTCGACAAATCGCTACGTTTATAAATATAGTGGCTGAGAACATTGATAATGAGACCGTAATTGAGGAGGTTGGAAAGGAAGTCTTGCTTCTGTGCTCGCAATTTACCGTCCCAGAGCACTTTATCATACCGAATAAAAATAACACTGTGTAAAGTAATGCAATTTAAACCGAGCCGAACCAAAGTTTCGCAGGCGTCTTATATAGACGGTGAAGTGGTATTTGGGATGTTATGCGGACCAATATAAACAATGTTGGACCGAAGGAGAAACAAATATGAACAATCAGCCTTTCGACATGGAAAATTTTCTTCGTTGCGCCAAGTGGAATACTCTTCTCAATCTATACGGTTCAGCTCACAGCTCAATAATTGGATTTCTCAGCACGACTTGGCTGGCTCAGTCAAATAAACATTTTGTGCTTGACACTGCACCCGCGAATCAAGTTGGCCTAAGAAACAAGGGAAAACTTGCCGACCTCCTACTCTGTTCTGACTCAACGCCTATCGTTGTTGCTGAAGTTGAATCAACCGTTGACAAGTACAACCACAAACTGAAAGTTGTTGAATCCTATCTCAACAACCAAAAGGAATTCTCGGATCTTGAATTTGGCTTGTTATTCTTGTTAAACTACACAACAGGGCGCGATGCTTACACTCATCACTGGGATGAACTAAAGGATTCTATCGAAAAGACCAAGCATAACATTGCCCTTGTCTCATTTGTAAAGAAACATGCCGAACTACCATTTAACAAAGATTTGCATCCACGGCTTATGGAAGAGCGAGGTTATTACCAATGGCGTTACACTTCCATTGATTTTTGGATTCATTTTGAGGACCAGCAGACGAAATCAGGCAACTTGTGGAATGGAAATCTGTGAAATCGGGGAAATAGAGGGTCAGCTCCTTCGACTCCACTCAGGATGAAGAAGTTAGAGATTGGAGAATTAGTTAATCGGTGAATGGTTAATTTATAAGTAAAAATTCGAATTGACCAATTAACATTTAACGTGCATCCAACTTTATCTCACTTTAGGCACATTAGCTCACTTTAGTCACTTTAGCTCACTTGCCTGTGGCACAAGTTAGGCACTTTATTTTAGCTTACTACTCACTAATTTCCAATCGCTATACACGGCTTTTTTATTGCTTAAATGTCTTTGATATTCTTCGCGTTTGACTGCCTCTTCGGCTATTTTCAGGGCTAACAGCTTTTTGTGTTCGCAATGACGGCGGAAACAAAGCCCCAGCCATCTAATGAATTTGTAAATACATAAACCTGCAAACCAGATAACAACCCAGGTAACCAGGTATCCGCTAATTGCACTGCCTAAACCTGCTAATACGAACAACCCTGCCAATTGTACTTTTGGAAGTTTGACCCAGAAATTGTCTCTTGCCTCGTTTAAGCCTTTTATGCAGGAAGTTACCGCCTCTGCGTTGTCCTTAAAATAATTGGGTTTAGTTTGTTTGCAGGCCTCCCAGCCTTGGAATTCCCGGCTGTGCATATCCAATCTGTAGCGAGCCGAGTGATACTCCCCGGACATTAACAGAATGCAAAAAGACGAAGAGAAGACACTGGCACATAACGCCAGGAAAAAAGTAACGCCGCGCAGTTTACCATTGAGCTTCATAACGTTAAGCCTCCACTGTGTCCCGACTATGTAAAATATAACTAATATTTTTCGGGCGGCAAAGTCCTGAAATGTTCTTGTTTTCTTGAGCATCATTAGGATTAGTGACTGTTTTACTACGTGAGATAATTCTTTGATATCTCACGGGGTTAATTGGTTCCCAACTACCTGCTTGCGCCGGTACGGCACCACATCAGGTCGAGGGCATTCGGCGTCGAAGCCTGGGTCTCCGCTAAAGGCTTGCGTGGACAAGAAATGAGACGGGCTCCGCTTTTTAGCGGAGCCCGTTGGTTTTTCCGGTGTGTTGCTTCGGATTAACTGGGGATTACGTTCGTTGCACAAGGGCCTTTTTGACCCTGTCCGACCTCGAATTCCACCCTCTGGCCTTCTTTCAGACTGGCGTGGCCGGTCTTCTTGATTTCCGAGTGATGAACAAACAAGTCCTTGTCGGAGTCATCGGGTTTGATAAACCCAAAGCCTTTTTTCCCATTAAACCATTTTACTGTACCTGTACTCACTACTGAACTCCTTTAGCCTTTTAACAGCCATAAATTGTGTCTCTCGGGTTTTGTTAAGAGAATATTCTTGAGAGACGTGAGAATATACCCAACTAAACTAATAATTGATTATAAAAGTATAGCTAACCGGACGTCAATAGAAATAAATAAAAAATTTTCATAATGGGTGACATTGTGGTCAGTCCGATTTGTTATTGACGATTCACCATTCACCAGTCACCAGTTCGTGTCAGTCAGTGTCTTAGGAAAGTTCAAATACTCAAGTTTGCCGAACAGCACCTCGGCGTTAACTCACCTTTCTCTTCCTGAAGCTTCACGAAGTGCCTTTAAAAAGTCCCGTCGGACCTGATACCCTAATTCCTCCGCCTTATTTACATCCTCCCAGGTTTTGTCATATTCGCCTTTGGCGGCGTATGCAGCCCCACGATGGTTATAGGCTTCGGCATCCAACGGATTCATCTCGATGACCTTGTTGAAGTCCAGGATAGCCAGGTCATATTTGCCTTTAGCTCCATAGGCACGCCCACGATTGTAGTAGGCTTTGGCAAAATCCGGCTTTATCTCAATGGCGCTGGAATAATCTGAGATAGCCAGGTCATACTCGCCTCTCTTGCCATTAGCAGCCCCCCGCTTGTAGTAAACCTCGCCATCCCCCGGCTTTATCTCAAGGGCCTTTGTATAATCTGAGACGGCCCGTTCATATTGCCCTTTGTTATAATAGGCAAAGCCTCGATTGACGTAGGCCTCAGCGTACCCCGGCTTTATCTCAACGGCCTTAGAGAAGTCTGAGATGGCCGAATCATATTGGTCTTGAGCGCCGTATGCGGCCCCACGATTGTTATAGGCTTCGGCAAATCCCGGGTCTATCTCAATGGCCTTGGTATAGTCCAGGATAGCTTGGTCATATTGCTTTTTCCTGCCGTAGGCGCCGCCCCGATTGTAGTATGCCTGAGCAAACCAGGGGTTTATATCAATGGCTTCGGTGTAATCTGAGATGGCCCGGTCATACTCGCCTTTTTTGCAATAAGCAATCCCGCGATTGTAGTAATCTTCTGATGTTGTCTCACATCCTGCCGGGAACAGACAAACAGCCATCCCTAACGCAAGCAGCATGCACTTAAACGTTTCTTTGTTCCGAACGCGAATCATATTATCTCCATTTCCTTACAATCCCCGCCGATGGGCGGATTTGCCGGCAAAAAGCTGCCGAGCGAACTTACATCAGTCTGTCTTTGACCTATCGGCTTCTCCGAATTTACCGTGACGAAGAACATTTTCGATGGCTTACATAAAATCCATATTATCACAATTTCCATTTTTTGCACGATTTTTCCGTTAGACAGGACGACAGACGACGGAAAACAGACGACGGACGAGTCATGAGCGACAACTTTGTGCCTTATGTCTTGTGCACTTATGCTCTTTTTCTTTTTTCATTTGACTTTCCCCGCCCTTTCCGGTATTTTACCCCACCAGAAACGAAAGACACCAGGGGGCGAATTAAACTTGCCCTGAGCTTAGTCGAAGGGACTTTGAGTCAACTCGAAATTTGCTTCTTAGTTTACCCTGAGTGTAGTCGAAGGGATACACACGAGGGACGAGAGACGAAACTGCCGGGAATTGCAGGGTTTTGTTGAAAAAACCTTTTGGTTATATGATATTAGACTCAATGTAATACAAAATACATGATTAAGGAACCTACTGTTTTTATCTTAGGTGCAGGTGCCAGTTATCCCTATGGATTACCACTTGCAAAGGATTTACGAACTCAAATATGTTTCGAGTTTGAACTCCATATCAAAAAACTGATTGAAAGCAGGGAAAAAGATTCATGGAGGCGAGAGGAGATGTGTGAAGAAGTTCAGGAATTTACAAATGCATTCTTCAAATCGAGTGACTGCTCTATAGATGTTTGGTTAGTGAAAAATCCCGATTTTATGCGGATAGGAAAACAAGCCATAGTATCTATAATACTTAATGGTGAACACAAGGGGGGTTTTAGAGAAAAAGCCCCATATCAGGGCCAAGACTGGTATTCATATCTATGGCAAAGGATGACAGCCGAGTTTACCCACCGAGATGACTATAAACTCTTCTCTGAAAATCATATTGATTTCATCACATTTAACTACGACAGGTCGTTAGAGTATTTTTTGTTTGAAAGCCTCGAAAATGCCTTTTACGGCATTTCATCTAAAGACGTTATAGAACAGCTTATCAAGCGTAAACTTATCCATGTTTATGGCCAAATTGCTTCCTTAGATTGGCAGGGATTAGGAAATCTACCTTATGGAAAAGACCCTGGTAAAGTTTGGCCAGGTCGATTCGTCGAAAACCTAAAAATAATCTATGAGGCAAAAGATACAGCAGAAGTAAAAGAGGTACATAAGTTAATTGATAAAGCTAAAAGAATATTTTTCCTTGGATTCGGTTATTCAAAAGAAAATCTTGAAATATTAAGAATTCCTGAAATACTCGTAGGTAACCAAATGATCTACGGTACCGCTTTAGGTTTGACTGAAAAGGAAAGAGGGGACGTAGAATCGGTCTTTACTAAAGTCTCAATCAGACATTTCCATACAGGTCTAGATTGCCTGGGGTTATTGAGACAGTATTTGTGATAGAACTGTTTCTTATCAATATAAACTTAGAAATGTATAAATATTTGTGCGTCACAACTGTTTTTTCTCGGAGTTTTTGTTGCTTGCTCCTTAATGCTCGTAAGGGATGTTAGTGCCTTCTCAGTGAGGAAATCGTAGTTTCACTGTTAATTGGCTTTTTCACCTTGCTCTTTTGGCCTTTTTCTCGTCTTTTTCTCTAGCTTCAATTACAGCTTTAGATATGCTTTCCTCTGCTTTGGCTACTAACATTACCATTTCCGCAGGACAGATGTCTTGCCTGTTGCTTTCGGTTCTTTCATCGCCGTCCTTGCTACTGGTAGACTTATAATTACTTACAACCCTGCCGAGTTTGCTGTTTATATTATCCATATCTGCATGTTTACTATCTCTGTTTAGCTTACCTGCAGTGCCACCGCTACTTTTATTAATCAACTCTATGCAGTCTTTTATCTCTTTTGCACAGGCACGGAATTTTTCTTCTGTTTCAACCTCGTCTTCTACTTTCACTTTCTTGGCTTGAGACTCGAGCCTTTCTCGTTTTTTGCTTTCAGCTTTCAAGCTTGCTTCAGCCTTTTCTCTGGCTTTAATTTCTGCCTTCAGCCTTTTCTCTGCTTCGGCCCTTGCCAGAGATTCGGCCTTGAGCTTTTCTTTTAATTTGGCCGTTGACTTGGAATAAACTGTCTTTTCATGTTTGTTCTTCGCTTTATCCCTGCCTTTAACGAGGGCTTTTTTCGTGCTTGTAGCCTCAGCCTCTTTTGGCTTGTTGAACCAGCCAATTATCACATCCTTGAGGGATTTTCTTCTCATTTTTTGTGTTTTTTTCATAGGCCCTGTTTTTGATGGTGTAGTCAAACCGTGAAAGATAATGCGCACGAATTTATTTCGTCTATACATTGCTCCGACTTTAGTCGAATAGCATAATCGTCTGATAAACGTCTTTGTAAAGTTCGAAAAAAATGCCCATTCCAGGTTTCTGCCTTTCCCAGTAAGTTCTTTCCCTCGCCGTTGTGCGGGAAGTAGCAAGCAAAAAAGTGGTATTTACATATTTTAACCTGTAGCGAGTTTATAAGGCGGACTTTCATTCCCAAAATCTTTTGGGAAATTAGGTGTTGAAGCTGATTTTTCTCAATTTTTTGGTTCTCGGATTTCGATTCTTGGTAATCGTTACTCATAATGAATGTTGGAATAGAACCCCTTAATAAATTGTGGCAAATGAGAAATTGAGGAAAAATAAGGACAGTCAACTTTTTTTCTCGACAAGTTGTTCACCTCTTTTTTTCTTAGCGTTTTTGATTGATTTAAACCCGCATTTAGTCGGGAGGGAACTACCCCTAAATCTTAAAATATCAAGCCTGAAATCCAAAATCCCAATTCGCCACAACTAAAACAAGGAGCTAAAAGCTAAAAATCCCTGCTTAAAATGGTCGCTAATAAATTTTTTAGTAGTTTCTTTTTTTGAAAAGAAATGTAGAATTAAAGCCGGTTAGCAGGGGAGTGGCAGGATATCAGGATATCAGAGAATCAGGTTAACAGCGAATGAGCGAAGGCAAGTTAAAGACGGCGGTGCTTGGTCTTAATGAAGGCGGTCAGCTTCTGCTCGAAGCGGCCGGCGGAGTCGATTATTTCCAGATTGAGGCTGTTGCGGACAAAGATACGAATCTTGCTGAGAAAGCCGCCGGGGAATATCAATGTGCCGCCTTTGATGACTACCGGCAACTGATAATCCAGAATCAGCTTGATTGTCTTCTGGTTGCCGCCGGTATTCATAGCTGCGATGAATATGTGCGGATGGCGATGAAAAAGAAGTTCCATATACTTAAATTAGCACCGGCGGCGAGGGATTTTGAGGAGGCGGTGGCGTTTGTCCGCTTAAGCGAAGAAGAGGGCATAAAATTCGGTATTGCCAATCCGAGACGCTTTGCCCGGAGCTTTATTGCTTTGCGCGATTATCTGCAGCAAGGCCGTGTGGAGCAGGTTTTTTTGATGACTGCTTTCTGCGGTGTTGCTAAGCAGCCGTACCCCGGCTGGCAAACTGACCCGAAATTGGCCGGCGGTGGGGTGCTGTTACATAACTGTTACCGGCTAATCGACCTGATGACGTGGAATTTTGATATGCCCCGGCAGGTATATTTATTAAGCACCAACCAGGCCCAGGATAAGCAACAGAGACTTTATTTAACAGAAGATACGGCTGTAGTAACAATGAAATTCAGCGACACGCTTATTGGTAATATGATAGCATCGCGGCGAGCAGGGATTGGTCCCGAAGAAGAGTTTTTAAAGCTGCACGGGAAAGATAAAATTCTGACAGTCAGTGACACGCGCCTGACGGTCAGCGACGGTCTCGGACAGACCAGCGAGGAATTGGAATACGACGATGATGAGCATTTTTGTATGACAGAACAATTGAAAAATTTTGCTTTAAGTATATTATCGCCCGGTGAAAATAAACTTTGCAGCAGCGGCAGAGAGAATCTAAGGAATATGGCTGTCATTGAATCAGCTTATCTTTCTGCCCGGACAGGATTCCCGGAGGAGCCCGGCAGGATTCTGCAGATGGCATCAGGACTCACGAGCGAACCGACGAATAATTGAGAAGGCAATAAATAATGAAATAAGCATTTGACAACTAATATGATAAGTAATAATTTGTTAGTGTAAAGTTATAGCTGAATTGCAGTTTAATTGTTTTGGAGAAATTGATATGGAAGAGAGTAAGAAAAAACCGATTATGATTATTGTTATCGTTGTGTGCCTGGGCGCAGCCGGCGCAATATTCTGGAAAACCGGACGCGGAGGTGGTGATACCATCGAGAGCATTCCGGATACGGAGATGATTTGGGCCAAATGCAATAACCCAGCGTGTAAGGCTGAGTATCAGACGAGTAAGAAGGGATACTTCAAATATGTGCAGGAACACGCAAATCCTATGGCGCCGAGTGCTCCGCCGATGGTTTGTGAGAAGTGCGGCGAACATAGTGTTTTCTGGGCTGAAAAATGTATGAACCCGGATTGCGGGATAGTTTTTGTCAGGGGTACTGTTCCTAATGATTTTCCTGATAGATGTCCGCAATGCAAACGCAGCGAAACAGAAGAGATTAGAAAGAGAAGAAAAGCCGGCGGGACCGGATAAAGAGCGGTAAAAGCGTACAAGCATGGGTGTTGACGCCGACTGTTTTTCGCCAGGGGTAAGTAGAAGATTTTTGGTAATATGCGTTTGCTTTGCTCAAAGGTCTGTTCTGACGAAGGCATAAAATACGAAGCGGTTTTATTAAGCCCGACCTTGAATGTGGTTGGGCTTTTTTGTGCGCAGGAACCGTAGATACACGCTCATTGGACCCTTCGGCTGCCCCCCCCTTCGACTTCGCTCAGGGCTATGGCTAATTCAGGGCAGGCTCTTTTCGCTTGGAGTAGGCTCTTTGCGCTCGGAATGACAATGTAATTAGTGGATTAGTTAGTTGGAGCATCGGGTAAATGGTCGAGGACGGCGGAGCGGTAGGCATCTTTTCCAATTCTCAGGCCTTCAAGGCTGCTATACCTTGTTTGAATCCTTGCGTTCAAAGAAATGATGCGATTTTCAGGAGAAGGATGCGAGGAGAGAAATTCGACAGGTCTAACCTTGTCCTGGTCTTCCAGCATCTGCATAAGCTCGACCGCACCGTACGGATTGTAGCCGGCCACAACCATATAGTCCAGGCCTGCCACGTCAGCCATCCTCTCCTGTTCTCTGCTGTATTTAAGGCCGATAAGCTGTAGTGCGAGCGCTGCCGCCCTTGCAGCGTCCTGCGGTATGTTGGCGCCGGCTGCACTCAAGCCAAAAAGGACAAAACTCAGGCTCATTTCTCTGCTTATAGCTGCGGAGCTGTGTCGTGCGGTAATATGGACTATTTCATGTGCCAGCAGGGCGGCCAATTGGGCTTCAGTGGTCAATTTTTCAAGCATACCTTTCGTGACGAAAACATACCCTCCAGGCAAAGCAACAGCGTTTACCATTTTATGCTTCACAGCGGTGAAGTGATATTCCCAGTTGGGCCTGTGGCTGATGCGAGCGATTCTCTGGCCGACGCTGTCAATGTAGTTTTGCAAACTCGGATTGTCGATTTTGCCGCCCAGTTGCTTTTCAATCTCAGGGGCGTATTTTTGACCTATCTCGATGTCCTGGTTTTCCGAAATAAACATCAGCTCCTCCTCGCCGGTTATCGGATTGACTGCACAGCCGGTACAGAGGCAAAGAGCCAGGCTTAATATCAACGGTTGGAGCTTTCCGGTCATAATAATCCAAAATTATAAAAAGTTATGTTTGAAAATCTCGACGCTATTTATTATAAATTGCTTTTTCTTTATGTGTAGAGAAAACTATGACTGAGCAGAAATTATGTGAAAACTGTAAACAAAAGCACGAATGTCAGAGGATTTACGAGAAGCTTGGGGATATTAAAGGTCCTTCGGTGGTAATTAAGGTTATTATAGCTTTTTTGCTGCCGATTTTGGTTTTTATTGTCTCTTTAGCATTTTCTGAAAGAATTCTCAGAGGGGTGGAAAGTTCCGAGCAGGTGAAAACAGCGCTTAGTTTCCTGTTTGCTTTATTGGCGACTTTTGTTTGCATATTGATTGTAAGAGTGATACATAGACGAGTTGGGTTAAGGTAGATAGTATCGAATTTTTATTGTATGAAAGTTAATGTCAAAGGTAGATTAACATTTCCCGGTGGAACACATCCTCCGGAGAAAAAGGACCTTACCCGTGACAAGGAGATACAGCGTGGGCCTGCCGTGACGGAAGTTGCGGTGATGCTTAGCCAGCATATTGGTGCTGTTTGCAAGCCGTTGATTAGAAAATCGGATGCTGTCCAAGCGGGGCAGAAGATAGGTGATTGCGATGCATTTGTGTCGGCTCCGGTTCATTCGCCTATCACCGGCAAAGTAACAGAAATCGCCTTACGGTCTCATCCGGTTCTTGGTCGAAGCCTGGCCATAGTAATAGGTGCATTTCCCTACAGTCCAACAAAGTGGTCGTCCTTTACATTAAAAGATGATTTCGATGAGAATAACTATTCGGCCGGACAGATATGCGAGGCTGTGCGTGAGGCTGGTATCGTCGGTATGGGCGGGGCGGGGTTCCCGACAAGGGTGAAGATAGAGCCAAATCCTCAACTGCCGAAGGATACACTGATTATCAATGGCTGTGAGTGTGAGCCGTATATCACCTGCGATTACCGTATTATGCTTGAGATGACCGACAAAATCATTGCGGGCATCAAGCTTGCGCGAAGGGCGTCCGGCTGTTCACGGACCATTATCGGCATCGAAGATAATAAGCCCGAAGCGCTCGAGGCAATGAATCAAGCATTAAGGAAGTTGGGGGACAGCGATGGTATCAAAGTAGTTCCGGTCAAGACAAAATATCCTCAGGGCGGCGAAAGGCAGCTTGTCAAGGCGATTCTAAAAAAGAATGTCCCTACAGGCGGCATTCCACCGATGATAGGTGTGGTGGTGCTGAACGTTGCGACAGTTGCGGCGATTGCCGAGGCGGTTATTTCGGGTTTGCCGCTGACACACAGGGTTGTAACGGTTACCGGCGAGGCGATAGCTAGGCCCGGCAATTATAATGTTCCGATAGGGATGTCAGTTGAGAACCTGATTGAATTTTGCGGGGGAGTTACTCAAAAGTCCGCAAAGGTGGTGCTCGGCGGACCAATGATGGGGATAGCAATTGCCGATTTGAAGACGCCCATTATGAAAACAACCAACGCGATAACCGTGTTGACAAAAGAACAGATAGGCAGAGCTAAATTCGCAAGACGCCAAACGGCTTGTATTCACTGCGGCAGGTGTCTTCGGGTCTGCCCTGAGAATTTGAACCCGACAAAAATCGCCCATGCTGTGAAATATAATCTCTTAGATGTAGCGGAAAGATATTATATGAGTGCGTGTATTGAGTGTGGCTGCTGTAGTTATGTCTGCCCGGCTAATATAGAGATAACAGGGTATATCAAGACAGGCAAAATCTTTCTTGCCAGACAAAAGAAGAAAGTGCCAGGATAATATGAAGCACGAAATACGAAATTCTAAATCCCAAACAAATTCAAATGACAAAAATCCAAAATTCAAAACGTTTTGGTCATTTGAGAATTTGAATTTTAATATTGTTTCGGATTTCGATATTCGAATTTCGGATTTATACCAGATGTGAGATAGAAAAAGATGCTTACAGATATAAGAGTATCTTGTTCACCGCATATCAGCGAGCGTCTTTCGACGAGAAGCGTGATGATAGATGTCATAATCGGTTTGACGCCTGCTATGGCGGCGGCCGGTTATTATTTCCGCATCCATGCGCCTATTCTTATCTGTACGTGCGTTATTTCATCAGCGGCGACCGAATGGTTTTGTAATTTAATTCGCAAAAAGCCCAACTCGCTGGACGACTTCAGTGCCGTTGTTACCGGCATAATCCTTGCGATGTCACTTCCGCCGAAGCTGCCTGTTTGGACGGCGGTGGTCGGCAGCGTTTTTGCAATCGCAATCGGTAAGATGGTTTTTGGCGGACTGGGAGCGAATATTTTCAATCCTGCGATGGTCGGCAGGACATTTCTGACAGCCTCTTTCGGCGTTTTGATGACAAGCTGGACGGTGCCGGCCACAATTGATAGCTCGATGCCTGCAATTGCCCAGGAAAACATAGTCAACGCAAAAACACAGGCGACGCCCTTGGCCTGGAGTAAGCTGGCGATAAAAAATGAATTGGGGGCCGACATCTACAGCGAGGAACAATTTAAGGCAACGTTCACAGGTGAGGTTGGCGGGTCTCTGGGTGAGACCAGCGTAATTGCACTATTAATCGGCGGTCTATATTTGTTGATAAGGCGAACGATAAACTTTCATATTCCGTTAGCTGTTCTGGCTTCCGCTTTTGTCTTTGCGACGATAGCGTACTTAATAGATTCGTATTCATACGTCCAGCCGTTCTTCCATCTGTGCAGCGGCGGTTTGTTGCTGTGCGCCTTTTTCATCGCTACCGACCCTGTTACGGCTCCTTTGACACGAAGAGGAATGTGGATTTTCGGCATCGGCGTTGGAACGATAACGATGCTTATAAGAATTGTCGGAGAATATCCGGAAGGCGTGATGTTTTCAATTCTTTTGATGAATGCCGTAACGCCTTTGATTGACAGGCTATGTAAGCGGATTCCGATGGGAGGCAGACCAAGTGTATAGTAGCTTAAACTACGAGGATATAGAGATATTAGGGTATCAGGTTATCAGGTTATCAGGTTATCAGGGTATCTGGGTATCAGGGAATTCGTAGCTTTGTAGCTTAGTAGCGAAAAAGGTTTCGTAATGCTTAAAATAAAATACTTTATCCAACAAAGCTGGCTGCTAATTGTTTCATCGTTTTTCTTTGGACTGCTGATAGCGGTAACTAACGCAGGTTTGTCACCCAGGATAGAGCAGAACAAAATCAACAAGCGCAATCGGCTGGTTGGTCTTCTGCTGCCGGAAGCTAAAGACTTTGTTTTGGATGCGGAAGTTGAAATTGAGTCAATCCCGGGCAAAAAAGAGAAAATCGAGGTCTTTAGGGCTATGTCGGAGGCAGGTGAATGTGTGGGCTGGAGTTTTAATGCCGCCGGGTCGGGTTTTGCGGACAAGATTGAGCTGATTGTAGCTGTGGACAAAGATTTTAACAAGCTTGCAGGTTTCGATGTTTTAGTAAGTAATGAGACTCCCGGTTTCGGCGACCAGATAAAATACGATTACTACCGCAACCAGTTCAAGGGTGCACCGGCTGAGGAGCTCAAGCTCATAGCATCTGGCGACCCTAAGAAAATCGATGCTGAAATCGTTGCGATAAGCGGAGCTACCGTAAGCAGCGAATCTGTGGTCGAAATAATCAATACCTTCTTAACCCAGATTAAAGAACAGATACAAAAAAAGGGATTAGCCGGCAATGACAGATAAGACTAAGGCAAAAGCTAAAGTTTACAGGCAAACGCTGTTGGCGGGCTTGTGGCGCGAAAATCCGACATTTCGCCTGCTGATTGGAATGTGTCCCCCTCTGGCGGTGACGACCGCTGTCAAGCCTGCATTGACTATGGGGATTAGTGTCATTTTTGTCCTTGTCTGCAGCAACTTTGTTGTCAGTCTTATGCGTAATTTGCTTAAGCTGCACCTGAGGATAATTATGTTCACCCTCACCATTGCGGCTTTCGTTACTGTTTGTGATTTATACTTGAAAGCATACTTACCTGAGATGAGCGAGATTCTCGGTGCGTATGTGCCGCTAATAATAGTGAACTGCCTAATTATATTTCGTGCTGAGGCCTGCGCAAGCAAGTCCGGCCTTGTCGTAAGCGTCCTTGATGCGATTGGGATGGGGTGTGGATTTACGATTGCTCTGTGTATTTTGGCCGGCATTCGTGAGTTTCTTGCAACGGGGTGCTTTTTCGGCTTTATGATGATGCCCAGCGGGTTTGTTCCCTGGCTTGCGATGCGGATGCCGGTCGGCGCTTTCCTGACACTGGGCTTATTGCTCGGACTTGCCAATGTGATAACAAGAAAAAAGGAAGGCTGATATGGATAGATTTTATGTACTGATAATGGGTTTTCTGTCGGTTGTGCTGGTTAATAATTTCGTGTTTACTAAATTCCTTGGGACATGTCCCTATCTTGGCGTCTCAGGTAGAATCGATAGCGCTTTTGGAATGGGCCTTGCAGTGACATTTGTCACTACGCTTAGCGGCACACTCACATGGCTTGTAGATTTCTTCATTCTCACTCCGTTACACCTTGAAATAATTCGATATATTTGTTACATCGTTGTCATAGCCGGTGCTGTCCAGCTTGTCGAAATGTACATACGGAAATTCTTTCCATCACTCTATGATGTGTTCGGCATATTCCTGCCTTTGATTTCAACGAACTGCGTCATATTAGGTGTGTGTCTGTTTTTAGATATCTGGGGGACAAACAATCTACTTGAAGTGGTTGTTTTGAGCGCTGGGACCGGCATTGGTTTTACCGTCGCAATCTGCATAATGGCCGGAATTCGCGAGGAGCTAATTATGGCTGATGTCCCTGTATGCTTTCAGGGTGCGCCGATTACTCTTATTACAGCCGGTTTGCTTACATTAGCTTTTATGGGTTTTGCAGGGATGATAAAATGGTAGTGAATTAGTTGATTAGAGAATTAGTGAATTAGAGAATGAATTTGGCAGATATTTATCAGTTGTGGGGCAGTGCCTGGCCGGCCGGGGCGACGATGCTGGGCCTGGGCTTCGGCTTTGCGCTGGTGCTTTTAATCGCAAGCGTGAAGCTCAAAGTCGAGGTTGACCCAAAGGTGGAGCAAGTCCACAAGGCCTTGCCGAATCTCGACTGCGGTGCCTGTGGCTTCGCGGGATGTGGTCAGTATGCGAAATCGATTCTGGGAAATCCGGAACTGTTGGGCAGATGTTCGCCTGGCGGGCCTCAAACTTCGGCAAAGATAGCAGATATATTGAATTTGCAGGTCAGCGACTCAGGCCCCCAACAAAGACCAATCGTGAACTGCCATGCTCATGTTGCGGATAAGACGGTATATGCCAAGTATCAAGGCATACAAAGCTGCATCGCTGCAAACGCGTTGGCTAATGTTCAGGCCTGTGCGTTCGGATGTCTGGGCTTCGGAGATTGTACAGAGGCTTGTAGGTTTGATGCTTTGCATATTGTTGACGGTCTGGCTGTGGTTGACTATGAGAAATGTACGGGCTGCACGGCCTGCTCAAAGGCCTGTCCCCGCAATCTAATCGAGATGGTTCCTTTCAGTTGCGAGAATATGATGGTTGTGGCCTGCAACAGTAAGGAGACGGGCAAGAGCACACGGTCATTCTGCAAGGTCGGCTGTATCGGGTGCGGTATATGTGCCAAGCAGACGGATATATTTTTGGTCGAGGATAATTTGGCACGAGTAGATTACAAAAAATATCAACCCAATGAGCAGACCGAAACTGCTATGAACAAATGCCCGACCGGCGTGATTGTCTATCGTGGCAGAACTGCCCCCGAACCCTGCCATCCCAGTAAGAAACCCGCCGCCATATCAACGTAATATTTAGCCCGCCAATCTATTGGCGGATTTCATTTATGTGTGCCGAGCATGTTCGGCAACTTGGAGGTGAAAGTCCTCTACACAACCTGATGGAGGTGAAGTGTTAGCGAAGCGCAAGAGCGTTGCCGTGAGGCAGGGTTCTAAGGAAGCGTGTAAGCA
>Ga0315314_1001050_pt1 | contig 26243 bp, 29 predicted proteins | sample TDP9_MG_FD_203631 | JGI IMG/M metagenome (GOLD analysis project Ga0315314, IMG submission 203631) | Freshwater sediment microbial communities from Lake Towuti, South Sulawesi, Indonesia - TDP9 | ecosystem: Environmental > Aquatic > Freshwater > Lake > Sediment | place: Indonesia: South Sulawesi... | reverse complement strand
TCCTGACAATTCTGGCTGTTTTGGTCATCGTTTGCACAGTCATTTTAGCAGCAACGATATTCCTCTCAGCCCGTAGACCACAAGTGACATGGGCAAAAGAAGAAAAAACGGGATAAACCAAAAATCTCCAACATTTTTTCCATTTTATTTAAGTAATAGGACTTGCATCTGTATTTGACTGTTAAATGAATGTTGGAGGTGCGTGGGACTCGGAAAAGTTTTGGTCACGTCTGCCTGGCCTTACATAAACGTGACTCCGCACATTGGCAATTTGGTTGGCTCTGTTTTGTCTGCGGATGTTGTTGCCAGATATTATCGGTTGAAGGGCGAAGATGTTATAATGGTGAGCGGTTCTGATGAGCATGGAACCCCAATAGAAGTTGAAGCCATACGCTCAGGCGTCTCACCTAAGGACTTAACTGACAGAAACCATGCAAAGGTTGCTAGCTTATTTGAAAAATGGGGAATATCCTTTGACAACTACACCAGAACCGAAAGCTCAGTACATAAAGAGTTTGTAAGAGACCATCTGCTGAAAATCTACAAGAAAGATTATATTTCTGTTCAAGAAACAACTATGCTTTACTGCCAAAACTGCAGCCGCTTCCTACCAGACAGGTTCGTTGAAGGAATATGCCCATATTGCGGTTATGCACCAGCCCGCGGGGACCAATGTGATTCATGCGGCAGACTCTTGGAACCAACAACACTTGTCGAACCCTACTGTGCAATCTGCAAAGGTAAGCCGATCATAAAAACGACTAAACACTGGTATTTTGACTTGTCAAAATTTTCCAAAGCACTCAGCCACTACGTAAAGGATAATCAACAGTTGCCAAGCAACGCGAAAAACTTCAGCCTAAACCTAATAAAAGAAGGATTAAAACCCAGAGCAGTCACCAGAGACGTCGGCTGGGGAATCCCAGCGCCTTTCCCAGATGCCGAAGACAAGACTGTTTATGTTTGGGTTGAAGCTGTTTTGGGCTATGTTTCAGCCACTATAGAGCATTTCAAAAAGTGTGGAGAGCCAGAAAAGTGGAGGGAGTTCTGGTTTGACAAGGATGCCAAAACGCTTTACTTCATTGGAAAAGACAACATTCCATTTCACACAATAATCCTCCCAGCCCTACTATTGGCTTCAGGTGAAGGTTATAATTTGCCTTGGAATGTGTCGGCAACCGAGTTTCTCCAGTTCAGAGGAGAAAAGCTTTCTAAGAGCCAAAGAGTAGGCATCTGGATAGATGAAGCCTTAGAACTTTTCCCAGCGGATTATTGGCGATACTTCCTGATTGCGACTCGACCTGAAACGAAAGATTCAAACTTTTCATGGGAACTCTTCCTCGAAAAAGTCAATTCCGATTTGAATGACACATTTGGTAATTTCGTCCACAGAACCTTAACCTTCATAAACACCCAGTTCAACAGCGAAGTTCCTCAACCAGAAGCTTTGGATGAAGACGCTAAACAGATTCTGAAAGCTGTTGAAGAAAAAGTGGAGACAATAGCCAAGGAGATCGAGAATTGTGGACTGCAATCTTCTGCAAACACCGTGATAAGTATAAGCCGTATTGGAAACCAATATTTGAACGAGAAGGAACCATGGAACCTAATCAAAAAGGACAGAGCCAAAGCAGCGAACATCCTCTATGTAGCCGCACGAATTGTCAAAGCCCTCGCGATAGTTTCAGCTCCCTTCATTCCATTCGCTGCAGAAGAACTTTGGAAAACCTTAAACCTACCTGGGAGCGTCCACGAACAGAGATGGGGTGAAGCCTTAAAACCGTTGCCAGCAAACCATAAAATAGCCAAAGCCAAGCCCTTGTTCCGAAAGATAGAATCCAACGAACAAGAACTGGATGAAAGGCTGGAGAAGCTCAGACAAAACCTGGCTAAGGCTACTTAAGACTGGTTATGGCTGTGAGATTTTGCACCTCAAAATCGACCTCCACGTCCACAGCAACTACTCCTACGATTCTTTCGTTACGCAAGAAGAACTTGTCTTTTACGCCAAAAAGCGTGGATTAGACAGCGTAGCTATAACGGACCACGACAGAATTGACGGGGCACTAAAAATAGCCAAAGAAATAAACCTTCTAATCATTCCCGGAATAGAAATTTCAAGTCTAAACGGTCATATTTTGGGACTTAATGTTCAAGAGCAAATTCCAAAGCATCTGAGTGTGGATGAAACTGTGGACAACATTCATGAGGCGGGTGGCATAGCGGTGGCTTGTCATCCAGTAACCTATTTCAAAATAGCTTTAGGAAAGCATACAAACTCGAAGTTTGACGCCGTGGAAGTGATAAATTCCTCAGCTTTTCCCTTTAACTATTCTGTAAAGCGTAGCCAGCAAATTGCTTCTCGTCTCGGAGTCGCCAAGGTTGCAGGTAGCGACGCCCATTATGGTCCAGAAATAGGCCACGCATATACTCTTGTAGATGCTGAACTAGAAGTTGACAAAATAATTAGAGCGATAAGTAAAGGATTATGCCAACCCTTTGGTAAAGCCATTCCTTTCACAACAAGACTGAAAAGGGAACTATTGGTTCTTAAAAAGAAGTTTAGTTCAAAAAGAGCCAAAAAGGGAGAAAGGAGAGAAGGTTAGTGGAAGTTTTCCAGTTGGTAGAGGTTTAGTTTTACGTCTAAGGGTTTTTCCGGTTCTGCATAGGGTTCTAGGTTAAAAAGTTGTGGTGCAATTGTTCCGAATCCGCTGAGGACATGCGGTGAATTTACGCCTGTCATGACAAGCGTGACTTTTAATTTACCATCTGATTTAGGATTAACTCTTGCTCCCCATATAACAAGTGCACCGTTATCCATCATTTCTGTGACAATTTCTCCCACACGATTTGCCTCTTCAATCGTCATTTGATTGTCGCCTGTAACATGGATTAATGCTCCAGTTGCGCCGACATAATCCACATCTAGTAATGGGCTTCTTAGAGCGTTTCTCACGGCTTCTTCTGCTCTGTTCGGAGCGTCAGACTCGCCTACTCCAACAACGGCTACTCCGCCTCGTCTAACAATGGTCTTGAAGTCTGCGAAGTCAAGATTGATAAGACTCGGAGCTGAAATTGTTTCAACTATGCCCTTAATCATATTCGCCAACACCTGATCTGCAACCCTGAAGGCTTCGTTTATGGGAAGCTGAGGCACAAGATGCATTAGCTTGTTATTGTCTATCACCACCACTGTATCGCATTGTCTCCGCATTTCAGTCAAAGCGTTAGCAGCATATTTGATTCGACCTTTTTCGATGCGGAATGGCGTTGTTACTACGCCTACTGTTATCGCTCCCTTGCGCCTAGCAATTTCAGCAATAACCGGCGCTGCCCCTGTTCCCGTGCCACCTCCTAAACCAGCTGTTATAAAGGCTATGTCAACATCAGAAAGCACATTCTCAACATGTTTCCTTGATTCTTCGATTGCTGCTCTGCCAAGCTTCGGATCACCGCCTACTCCAAGCCCTTTGGTGAGTTTTTCACCTATCAGAATTTTTTGATGGGCTCTTGCGGCACTTAAATGGAGTGCATCCGTGTTTATCGCCATGCATTCCGCTCCGGTTATACTTGTCTCCATTAGTCGTGTTACCGTGTTGTTGCCTGCTCCTCCAACGCCAAAGACCACTATGCGACAGTAGCCTGGCTGTCGAATTCCCTCACTCGTCACGTCATGCCATGTATACTTAAGCGCATGCTCTGTTGGACTCATCTTAGCCAACCCTTTTCCTCTGCATAACCTCATCATTTATCAAATCACGGATTGCTACACGAATCGCTTCAGCCCTGTTCGGATAAAACCTTTCATTAACAAGCTGGTCTAACGCCTTAATATAAGGCTCGGGCAAGTAGAGTGTGATTAACTTCATTAAACATTTCTCCCTCCACGCAAGCTACAGAATTATGCGGAAGAGGTTATACTCCTATATAACATGCTATAAATATGACTCAAATATGTTGGTTCTCTGATATTTAAGGATTTCACAATGCCGTTTCAGTTTTTTGTCAATTCCGGTTAACTGCGACCTCTATGTTTTTATTCCTTGTTGAAGCATTTTATGTATTGCAATGAGAAACTATGCGAGTTTTCATTAAGAGCTTTGGTTGCTCCACGAATTTGGCAGATGGAGAGGTTTTGACAGGTTGCTTAGCGGAAGCTGGCTATAAGCTGGCAGATTCTATCTCGGTTGCTGACGTGGTTATTTACAATACTTGCGCCGTAAAGGGTCCAACAGAAAATCGCGAAATTGAGATTTTGAAGCGAGTTCCAGCTGACAAGAAAGTGATCGTAGCTGGATGCTTGCCCCTAATCAATTTTGAAAGGCTATGCAAGGAAGTGCATTTTGATGGGGTTGTTGGCCCAGCTGCAGGCGAAAGAATCGTTGAGGTTGTGAAACGCGTTTCAAACGGTAAGAACGTTGTTGTCCTGAAAGATGCTGCAAAGGCTAAACCAAGTTTGAATCTGCCTAGACTGCTGTTGAATCCGGTGATAAGCATAATCCCAATAAACTATGGCTGTTTAGGCTCATGCGCCTATTGCTGCGTAGTTTTCGCTAGAGGGCATCTAAGAAGTCATAGCATTGAAGAAATTATTGAAAGAGTGAAAAAAGACCTAGCACTCGGAGTGCGGGAGATTTGGATAACATCGCAAGACACAGCGTGTTATGGAAGAGACCAAGACACAAATCTGGCAGAATTGCTTAGCGGCATATGCAATGTTGAGGGAGATTTTAGAGTTCGCGTTGGCATGATGACTCCAAATATAGTAATGGAAATTCTAAACGATTTAGTTCGCGCCTTTAGAAGCGAAAAAATCTTCAAGTTTGTTCACTTGCCAGTGCAAAGTGGCGACGACCAAATTTTGGAGCGTATGCGACGCTTTTACTCTGTGGAAGATTTTAAAAGAATAGTAAATGTCTTCAGAGCATCCTTTCCAGAGATAACTCTGGCCACAGATGTTATCTGCGGTTTTCCAGGCGAAAGCGAAGAAGCCTTTGAAAGAACTCTGCGGTTGGTTGAGGAGGTTAAGCCTGACATTGTAAATGTTTCAAAGTTCTTTGCAAGACCTAAGACTACGGCGGCTAAAATGCAGAAGGACTTTGTGCCTTTCCAAGAAATTAACCGAAGAAGTAGAGTTGTGGCGAAATTGGCTAGGAAGATAGCTTTTGAAAGAAATCAACGCTGGCTTGACTGGATAGGAGAAATATTTATCGACGAAATTGGCAAGATTTCTGGTTCCTGGATTGGACGCAATTTTGCCTACAAACCAATTGCGATAAGAAGTGCTGATAACTTGATTGCCAAGACCCTACATGTAAAAGTTGTTGGAGCCTTTTTCACTCACTTGGAAGGCAAGGTCATTGAATAAATTATTTATTTGCAGACACTAATATTCTGTCGTTGGGAGATGAAGCGTTTGAGTGAAGAAAACGTTATGGAAATTGGACACATAACCCACTTCTTCTCAAAAATCAGCGTCGCCGTTATCGAACTCACAAAGCCTCTAGCTGTCGGAGACACCATACTTATTAAAGGACCAACAACAGATTTTGAACAACCCGTGGAATCCATGCAGATTGAGCATAATAATGTTCAGAGGGCTGAGGCTGGACAGAGTATAGGCCTAAAGGTTGCACAGCGCGTAAGAGAAAAAGACATAGTCTACAAGAAACTATAGCATCTCTTCCCTTTTTTCATTCATCTCGTCATCGTGACATTGCTATTTTGTTTGTCTTGACTTCCTCGGAAATAGATGCTGCGTTCTCAAACCAAATTTAACCAGTGACAGCATTAATGGAACTTCCATTAAAGGACCTATAACCGTGGCTAACGCAGCGCCTGAATTAATCCCATAAAGGGTTGTTGCCACGGCAATGGCGACTTCGAAGTGGCTGCTAGAGCCGATTAGAGTAGTGTCTATTGATGTTGGATAATCCCAATTTGAAAGCCATGAAACAGAATAGGTTATCACAATCATCGTGACGTAGTGAAGCAGATTTGGCGCTGCAAGAAAAGCTACAAGAGCTGGATTGTTGAGAATTATCTCTCCTTTCAATGAAAACATGACGATCAAAGTAAGCAGCAACGCAGTGATGGAGATTTTCCGCACAATCTGAAGATAGGTAGAGTCAAACCATTTTTTTCCTTTTCTTCTTATCAACATCCTTCTGGAGGCTGCTCCCAACGATACTGGAAGCGCTATGAAAATGACCACGCTCAAAGCGATAAGGTCCCACGGAACAGGTATGCCGCTCATACCCAGATAGAAAGCCGATTGAGGCGCGTAAAGAGCCACCATCAATAGAGCGTTAATGGCAGTGTTTATCAACCCTTGAGCCAAGTCTCCTTTGGCGAGCATTATCCACCACATGACCATAGCAGTGCATGGAGACATACCTAGAAGGATGACGCCCGCAATGTACTGTGGATTTCCTTGAAGCATGATGTTTGCGTAAAGTGTCATAATGGGCGGAGCAATAACCCAATTTGCAATTATAGTTAGAAGCATAGGTTTCGGCTTTCTCACCGCGTTCTTAACATCGCTAAAGGCTATGCCAACAACCGTCGGATACATCATAAAAAATAGGCATATGCCAATTGGAATCGATAACTGGGCAAACTTCAAAGAGTCAAGATATTGACCAAAACTTGGAAGGAACCTACCGAGTAACAACCCGACAACAATGCAAATTGCAATCCACAAAGTAAGATATTTCTCAAAAACACCGAGCTTTTTCTCAGTCACGGGCACTTCTCCTAAGGAACCGAGTGTCTGGATGAGATAATATTCACATATTTAAATTTGTTGTTATAAAAAACAAATTTGCCTCGCAAACATGTACCTTAATCTATAAGATTTCTAAAGTATGCAGTTTCTCAAGTAATTGTGGATTTGCAATACTATAGAAAACCCATTTTCCCTCCTTCCTATCCTTAACTAATCCCGCATTTTCCAAGAGTGCAAGATGGTGAGAAGCGGTGGGCTGCGTCAAATCCAACGCTACCATTATTTCGCAAACACACATCTCCCGAACTTCAAGAAGCTTTAAAATTCTCAAACGTGTCTCGTCAGCCAAAGCCTTGAAAATATTGGTCTGTTTCCTAGCGTAGTTTCTGTCGGCAATTTCGTCAGCCAGTTGCTTTAACTCATCTGCGTATTTTGAGGCGTCTTCAGCTGGACAGATCCCAGATTTGATTAAATGACCAAGTCGTTTGCTTACTTTTATCTTGGACATCGCATTTCTACCGCTAGGATATTGGTAACATATTTAAATATCTTACATGAAGAAGCCATACTGCCTAAACTGGCTCCTCCCAATCCGTTTGGCATCCACCTTGAGGTATCAAAATTATGGTTGTGTCGTCTGGCAATGGGGTTTTTGGGTTTTCTCTAATGTTCAGGAAGGATTTTGTTTTTGCGTGTGCTTGAATCGCAACTTGCTTGTAGAATCTGTTTTGATAAGGATGAAAAACCATTTGAAATAGGCTTTTACATCCCTTCACTGGAAAGTTTCCGCATTTTTTGATAATTTCTTCATCCGCAGCATTAATAACCTCAAGGGTCGAAGCGCTATCCTCCAACAGAAGCTGGAAACCATTAGGAAATAGTTTGGCTATCTCAGTTTGCCGAACAATCAAACTAATCCTTTTCATAGTTTTATCTTCGCAAGACGCACTTCAAACAGAATTAAAAGGGATTTCAAAACTATAAACTTTTCAAGTTCCCTGAATAATAACAACTATAGAAATGAGATGGGATTGTAAGTGAGTTGGAATATTACAGATTCTAAAGTGCTTGAAGATACTATATTCAAACTTAAGTTTGAGCTTGTGCATAAGATTGGTGTTTGCCCTGACATGACTGTTGTTGATATGGGTTGTGGACAAGGCGGTTTTACGGCTTCTTTGGCAAAAGTCGTTGGAAAGCACGGAAAAGTGTTGGCTGTAGATATTTCCGATGAGTACCTTGGAGAGTTTAGGGAAAATCTAAGAAAATGGAATGTTAGGGATGTAGTTACCTTCTTTCAGGCGGACGCGGCTGACCTTAGAGGCGTTATATCTGATGAATTTGCTGACATTGTTGCGAGTTATCGTTTTCTCGAAGAACTGGAACATCCGGAGAACATAACTAGGATTGTTAAAGAGATGGCCCGGATTGTTAAGAAGAATGGAAGAGTCTGCATCATCGAGCTTAGCACCGACATAAAAAACGAGGCTGAAGAAAACTATATTAGACTTCATCGTGAAAGTGGTGATTCTTTCTTCGAGCCTCATCTGGTTACAGAAGCCATAGAAGAAGCAAAACTCAAGCACGTCAATGTAGAAGCATTTAAAACAAACATTTGGTTTTCACCTGAACTCGCAAAACAAGATCAGAGTTGTGCGCAAGTTTGGTATACGCAGGAGGAAGAGAATAGATTAGGTAGTCTAATTGATAAGTATGGCATGAAATATCCGGCGCTTCTCATTTTTTCAGGTGTTAGATAACTGCTGCATTGGGCTTATTTGATGAATCTTAGGATGTAGTCGTTAACTGTTTGCATGAAAGCTTCTTCCAGATTTATGCCATAACTTTCAGCCAAGACGAAGATTATGTAGAGCAGGTCTGAAAGCTCTGTGGCTAACATTTCCTTTGTCTTGGGCTTCTCAGGCGGTTTAAAGCCTTCTAACCCCTTTACTATAGCAGCTACTTCACCTGCTTCTTCAAGCAGATCCGTGACCATTACAAATGGCGTCCAACCCTTACCTCTCTCTAGGTCAAGTGCATCATTGATTTTTCTGAAGTTTTTCCAGCAAAGATGCTGGGCATCCCGCAAAGTCAAAGACATACAACTCACTAGAACAGAATTGGGCTGAAGTCAAATTTAGGGTTTGGCATTGCCCTTAGGGTTCACACTCCGTTTAAAGACGACACCATATTATTGAATTTGTAATGACGTGTGCATGCAAAGACTTAATTCTTGGCATCATCTTGGAGTTTATGGATGCGCTGGTGTGTAGTCTTCGCCCCTTTCTCCTCCCACAGATTAATATCCCCTGCAAACACATGGCGCATCCTTCCTTAGCGCGTGCTGACTAGAAACTCATATAACTTATAGGAGACAAAGATCTAAAGATTAGAATTATCTATTAGCAACTCTTCTCTATGTTTAGACTTTTTCTGCTTACAGCTTTCAGGGCGCTTGATGTGTCTTTTTCGTTATTATAGCACAGTTTCCAGACCGTTCTTTCTGTAACTCGTTCTTGTAGGTTTTACGTAACTCTTCCATGAACCATCTTCTGCTATGGTGGTAGTATAGCCAAATAATTGTGCCAAAAACTATAAGCAACAAGCCTGAAATTATTAGACTCAACCCTAGGATTGCTCCCGCATACAGGCTCATGTGATAAGGAATGATCAGAAACCATTTTGGGTCGCTTCCAAGTTTCAGGTTCACCAAAGTGCCACCTACAAAGAATAAGGCTCCAGCTACTAACATCAGACAAGCTTGAATCTCGTTCCGTCTAGACTCTTGAGCCTTTTCGTGTAAGTAGTGCTTGAGGTTCAGTTCAAGTTTTACGCTTGACATTTTCGTTCACTGTTTTAGGTTTGGCATACAAGTAAGTCTTACTATTCACAGACTCTTAGACAGAATACATATTTCTAATTCGGTTTCTGTCTTCATAACATTATTATCTTTTTAAAGTGATGAAGAAACTTAGGTGAGTTTGATTTGAATGCTTGGCAGGAAATCGAGGACTTGCAAAAGAAAAAAGTCGAACTAGAGTTTCAACTACATTCATTAGAAGAGAAAGAAAGAACTTTAGCAGAGAAAGCAAGGATATTAGAAGAAAAAGTAGCCATTCAAGAGCTGGAAGAGCGACTCAAGGTTAAGCATGATACTGTGGAGCATCTGGAATCTAAGGTTTCGGAGCTGGAGAGAAAAGTAGAAGAGCGGGTAAAGAAATTCGAAAGTGTAGTGATACCCGAAGAACAAGAAGAAGATAAGACTGAGTATTTCTTCAAGTAGTAAAGCGTGTGCTGCAAACCGGGTTTCAACCACTCAGGCAGACCACAGACCAAACTGCAATGACTCTTCTATCATACATAATTTTCTAGAACTTTTGTAAAAGTTGCATGGACTAAAGAATAACCGCGCACGACAAAAACGATAGAGGAATCTAGCCTATTGGTTGTTCTGCACCTCAAGCGAACATATAAAACTCACAGCATGCCCGCTCTAGGAATCAGCGGACACCAATTCAAAAAGGTTATTTCACGCTGAAGTGGTGACATCGCTCGCTATCCCTTTTTCTCTTCATAGTTCTTCTGGTTATATTAAAGGCAGCAAATCTCGTTATACAGCCTTTAATAGCTTGTATGCTTGTTCTTCAGTGTCGGCTATTTCCAATAGGATGTCCGATATTGATTGCTTATCTTGTTTCAGCGTTACTTGACAGAGTTTCATGATTTTTTCTCCAGACTGTCTAAATAGCGTTGACGCTTCAGTCCACTTGCCTACATTGTACTTGTGTCCTAACACCTTAAGTACATTCGCTTGCCAAAACCGCATCCCATGACTGTTTTCAAAGGTTACAGGCAAAATAGGCGGAGTTGTAGCATATGTAGCCATGTGCTCAAAACACTTTTTGTTGTCCCATTCAAAGATTTCGTCAGCCAGCTTCCGCATAGCAGGAATTCCAAAGAGGCGTACAGGAGGGTGCAGAAAGCGCTCAGCCTTATAGGAGAACCCCTTCTTGGCAACTTCAAACTCCGATGGCAATTCTCCAGGCAAAGTAAATGCCCGTATGGTGTTCTTCTTACTCATTCCCGGCACATTAACATTCAAAGACTTTTGGAACTCGTCATATGGTATCTTCTGAATGTTCGGGTGACTGCAATCGTGCACAAAAACGACACGCTCCTCATCATCGTATCCAATGACGAGCACATAGTGAATTGGAACATGCTGCCTCCCATAAAGATCAGGGTAATAGTGGAGATAGTACATGTCAAGTGCACCGGCCACAACTGGTCGGCCCTCCTCAATGAACCCCTTAAGACGAGAAAACATGAACCCGTAGCTTTTTCCTTCAATCACAGTTTCCTTGAACCCAATAATATTCGCCAGATCTTTAATTAGGTACTTGGGATTCGCACCCCAGTAAACCATGCATGGGGGGTCTGCTCTCTTGAAACGAAGATACGCAAAGCCAGCCATTCCACCTACAACAGAAAGAAGAAAATCAGTGTAGCGTGCCTTCTTCCATGCTAGAAGATCTTCCAACCCATTGACATAACATGTGGATTCAAACACTCTGTGTGGGAGCACATGTAGCTTTTTCATATGATTCATCTCACTCCTCTTGACAATAACAGAACACTCGAATGTGCTTGCCGTACATGAATACTCACCACGTATTTCAAATTTGCCTTTTCGTAGATCTCAGAATCTTCTAGCATAACACCCTATGCAAGTTCAATGGGTCTAGAATGATTTTAGAAAGAATGCCAGGTACTGTTTAAACCTTAGCGATCTTACTTTCAAAAAGATAGGAGAGTTTCTTAACGAAAAAGGAGAAAAAATATGCCACAATACTCAAGGAACTGAGAATATGACCAAATTCCTCAGAAAGATCATTTCAACCTGAAATGGAAACGTCTTCCACAAACTTTTTCTTTTCCCTTTTTTTACATCAAAACTCTCAACTATAAGAAACCACACAACCCCCAACCAACCCACAAAACACACAGCATATTTGGCTTCAAACAGACAGGCCTAGCACCATTGCACACACAAAAACTCAATCTATCACATATACATCAACAATTCAAAAAGGTTATATTGTGCTGTTGCTATTTTGGTGTATTTGCGGGTGCATTGGGATGAAAGGTGACCGCCAAATTCGAAGCTAATTCTGAAAAATGGCTTACAACAGATTATCGCCCGCTTGAACTTGAAAAAGAAATACGCGAATTCTGGAACAAAAACCAAACCCAACAAAAACTAATGGAGTGCAAAGAGAAGAATAATAGTGGCGTTTCTGGCTGGGTGGAAGGACCACCAACACTCAACGGCATACCGCACATTGGTCATGCCAGAGGACGCGTAATGAAAGACTTGCGCTACCGCTGGAAAACAATGCAAGGCTACTTCATGCCTTTCTGGGCTGGATGGGACTGTCAAGGCTTACCAGTTGAGCTTGAAGTCGAGAAACTTTTGGGCGTAAAGAACAAGCGGGAACTGCTGGGAAGAGTCGGCGAAGAACGCTTCATAGAAGAATGTAAAAAGACGGTTATGAAATATCACCGGGAATGGGTTAAAGCAGACAGAAAACTTGGAGTTTTCATAAACCAAGACAAGGCATATTGGACGTATTTGGACGGTTACATAGAAGGGGAATGGCAATACCTAAAACGCGCATGGGAGCAAGGTTTGCTGGAAGAAGGGCATTACGTAGTTGCATATTGCCCAGGATGCCAAACAAGCCTAAGCAGTGCAGAAGTGGGCTACGAAGACTCCTACAGAGAGGTTGAAGACCCATCGTTGTATTTCAAGTTCAAACTTGCAGAAAGCCCAGATGAGTACTTCCTCGTTTGGACAACAATGCCCTTCACGCTCATAACAGACACGATGCTGGCTGTTCATCCAGAAGCCGAATACTCAAAAGCCAAAGTCGGACAAGAAAAATGGATAATGGTCAAGCCACGAGTCGAGCCTGTCATGCAAGAACTGGGCATAGAAGATTATGAAGTAACTGAAACTGTTTTAGGCAAAAGCCTTGACGGCACAAAATACGATTTTCCATTTAAGGATTTAGTTCCAAAACAAGCGGAAATGGAAGACAAACATCCACTAGTTCATAGAGTAATCTGTGAAGACTTTGTAGATGTAAATACAGCAACAGGAGTAGTGCATCTGTCTCCTGGAAACGGGGAAGAAGACTTCTTTGCTGCTCAAAAAAGAGGAGTCCCAATCTTCGCTCCCTTCGACGACGAAGTAAGATTCACAGACGAGGCCGGAGCCCTCAATGGCATATTTGCACGAGACACAGACGTAATGGTTATCGAAGAGCTGCGCAAAAGAGGCTTACTTGTTTCAGCCAAAACCGTAAAGCATGAGTATCCAACTTGCTGGCGCTCCCACCACAAGCTAGTTTGGCTCGCAAGAAGGGAATACTTCCTAAGAACAGACAAAGTAAACGCGAAGGTTGTGGAAGCGGCACAAAAAGTGGAGTACTTCTTCGAAAGCCCAAAGAACCGTTTCCTAGCTTTCCTAAAAGAGGGCAAACCATGGTGCATATCAAGGGAACGCGTCTGGGGTACGCCGCTACCCGTTTGGACTTGCGAAAAATGTGAGACAAAAACAATCGTTGGAAGTAAAAGGGAACTTTTGGAGAAAGCCGTAGAAAAGCCCCAAGGAGATTTTGAGCTTCACAAGCCTTGGGTTGACCGCGTGACTCTGAAGTGCGAAAAATGTGGCGGCATAATGTACAGAGAGCCCTTTGTGCTTGATACTTGGCATAATAGTGGAGCTTCGCCCTACGCCAGATTTACGGATGAAGAATTTGAGAAGTATTTGCCGATGGATTTCTTGACTGAAGGAATAGACCAAACCCGCGGATGGGCAAACTCGCTTCTTCTAGAACATGTTATATTAACTGGAAAGGCAGAATCTCCTTACAAAGCGTTCTTATTCCAAGGTTTAGCGCAAGATGCTAAAGGAAGAAAGATGAGCAAAAGCCTCGGAAACATGATAGAGGCTAATAAGCTGCTGGAAAAACATTCTGCAGACATCTGCAGATTTTACATGTTGCGGAAATGCTCGCCAGCGGAGTTCATAAACTTTGACCTTCAAGAGTTAAATCGCCGTCCATACCAAGTGCTCTCCACGCTATATCATTTAAGCAGATTCTTTGTACAGAACGCAGAATACGACAACTTTAGTCCACAAAAGCACACGCTGGAATGGGCAAAAAGCGAGAACCAGCTTAAAAATCCAGATTATTGGCTGCTGTCAAAACTTCAAAGAACAATAGAGGAATACACTGTTAGGCTTGGAACATGTGAATTTAACTTTGCCCTCGCAACCTTAGAAGATTATGTGATAGAAACGGTGAGTAGGCTCTACGTGCCAATGGTCAGAAAAGAGTTGTGGACAGACGATCCGGAAACCCTTAACCGCAGATTAGCAATATACGCAGTCTTATGGCATGTTCTTAAGGCGGTTACTTTGCTCTTCAACCCTGTTACGCCGTTCCTAAGTGAGGCATTATACCAAAAAGTCTACAAGAAACTAGATTCAACTCTTCTAGAGTCTGTGAATTTTGAAAGTTGGCCAGAACCAGACGACAAAATGCGAAACAGAACTTTAGAAGAAGACTTTGAGACGTTGTTCAAGTGTGTTTCGCTGGTTTATTCTGCTAGGCAATCTGCTAAGTTGAAGAGGAGATGGCCGCTGAGCAGAATGGTTGTTGTGGCTTCTGAAAGGTTTTGCACTGCTTTGAAGGATGTCGCAGACTTGTTGCTTGAACTTGTAAACGTTAAAACTGCTGAATATTCGCAGGAGGCTCCAGAATACGTTTCTCAAGAGGGGTGGGTTTATGCTTCCGAAGATAACATGGACGTGTATTTGGATGTTCACCGAGATGAAGATTTGCTGGGTGAGGGTTTGATGCGTGACTTAGCTCGCAGAGTGCAGTCATTGAGAAAGGAAATGGGTTACGTGCCGACTGACGTTTTAGAGGCGGTTTACGTGGCTGAACTTGACGAGGAAAGCATTAGGCTGTTGAAGCCTTATTTAAAGGAGATGGAAGAGCTTGTGCGCACCAAAAAGGTCAGCTTGAACAGTAGTCGGGAAGAGTCGGAAGCCAAGTGGCATGAATACCAGCTGGATGATAGGAAAGTATACATAGCAATCTCCTAACAACCCACAAATAACACCAGCATAACCCGGGATTAAGGATAACGCGTGTCATAGTATTTGGCAACTATGCCCACATCTTTTCCTTCTACTCTTCCATCGTCGTTTATGTCTGCGTTTGGATTCCAAAGTAGGTCTCCAGGAACTGTATCATAAGATTTGGCCACAGCGCCGTTGTCCTTCCCTTCTACTCTAAAGTCGCCGTTAACATCACCCAAGATTGTTATAACGATGCGGGTGACATAGATGTTGTCTGCAGTGTCTGTTTCGCTTGGAACAGAACTCACAGAAATATTTATTGTATAGTTTCCTTTAGGCAAGCCAGTGCTGTTCCATTTAAAAGTCAGAGTCGTGGAATTTCTACTTTCCAACGTTAATGTTTGCTGCAAAACTGCAGTGTCATTTTGAAATGTGAAGTTGAAAGTCTCTGTTTGTTCGCCGAAGTTTATTAGTGTAACGTTTATGGCTATTGTGGTATTGTAGTTTTCTGGAAAAACGGTTTTCGAGAAGGACGCTCTTATTCCTATATCATGTGAACCTGCATATGGTTTAGTTAGCGGATAATTGTCTTTACTTCCGTCAACAGTATAAGGAACATCGCAAATCCCATCGCTGCCAGGCTCGTTTTGGTCTGGGCCTCTATAGCTGTCTGTTTTTGCATTATCGCTCCAGTAGTTCCCGCCTAAGGGATAACCATTGTCCCAGAAATTTCCTCCAGTGTCATCTAAGCCTTGTTCCAAATTGTCAATGATGCTGTTATGATAGACTTGGTTTCCGAAGGAAGAACGTAGCTGTATTCCTTTGCGGTTTGAATGTACTAGGTTTCCGGTAAAATTGTTATTTGATGATTCGATTGCCAGCATCCCTTGATTGCGTGAGTTGAATGCGGCTACATTGTTTGCGAAAACGTTGTTGTGTGAGAGTAGAACTTCTATGCCGTGTCCATCTCCCCAACCGTGGCTCCCGCTGAAACCGATGTAGTTGTCTGTTGCGCTGTTGTTGTAGCAGTCATACCATAGTAGGATTCCAGAATGCTCACAGTGGGACATGTTGTTTCCAGTTAGATTGTTTCTTGAGGAGAACATGAGCCTTATGCCGTCAAGCCCATTCACTGTTGAAATGTTGTTGTTGGCTACCTTATTGTCGACTGATGATATAAGTCCAATGGCCCAGCCGCCATGCGTATAAAAATCGTTTTCGGTGATGCTGATGCCGGATGAATTCCATATGTGAATGCCAAAAATGTTAGAAGACAGTACATTATCAGTTAGGTTGGCGTTTGTCACACTTCTCATGCAAATTGCAAAAGTGTTGTCGAAAGCTTCGTTATCATAGAACGTGCTATCTATCAGGTCTCCGACAATTATAGCTCCTAGATTTCCTGTCACATTGCTATTATGCACTGTTATGTTAGAACAAGACTGGAGATATAGTCCCGCATAGTTTTCTGTAATCAGGTTCTGTGAAAATGTGTCATTGGAAGATGCATGAGCGCCTATTCCGTAGCCTTTGTACTTTGTTATCTTCCTGTCGAAGTGTCCTGGGTTTCCCAGCACATTCCGTCCTTGAACTTTGATGATGTAGCGTCCTTTTGCAGGGTTTGGAAGAGCCACACCAGTCACTTGAGCTCGACTGCCAAATCCAGCATATTCGTTCAGTTGTGGAATTCCGTCCATGTTTTTATCGTAGAAAAGTCCTAATGCTAATTCTGCTACGTCTGAATGACCTAGCACCTCCACCTCGAGAATTGGCGTGTCAGTGGTTAAGTCTAGGAATTCTGTGTAGCTGCTGTTTATTAGGTCATAAAGAAATCGCCAAATGGGAACTGATGGTGGCTCTGGATAGATTTCTAAATTGGTTTTTAGGTCTGTTTCTTGTGCGCCATTTGATGAGATTATGTTGGATGCTACTGTGTTGCTGTTGCTGTTTAGGTCTATGCCGATTTCGCCGTTTTGGACTGTGAATCCGCTGATGGTTACGTTGTCTGCGGTTACGTTGACAAGCGTTTCTGTTTTGTTGCCGTCGATTATTGTAGTGTTTCTGTTTTCACCGATTAATGACACTGTCTTGTTTACGATTATACGTTCGCTGTATGTTCCATTTCTGACGAATATTGTGTCTCCTTCATTTGCATGGTTGATGGCTTCTTGTATTGTTGGATAATCATCTGGGACCATAATTGGTGTAGGTTCTGTTTTGACTGGTTGAATGCTAAATGCCGAATTCAACGTGACTATTAAAAGCAATGCCAATATTATTCCAGAGGCAGCTCTCGATGACAATTTTCTTTCTTCCAATCCTAATACAGTTCAACAATTAGAAATGACTTGTGGAGAGATCTTCTATTACTACCTGGCTCGCGCAATATTTTTTGGGTCTAGTGGGCATCTAGTTGACTGCGAATGAAGCATTTGCATTTATGTGGCAAACCTCTGGTTCAAGAATTCCTTTTTTAGAACTCTATGCGTGTGTGGCAACAATCCATATATCATAACCAGCGTTACCTGTGCTACAGTAGGTATATCCTATCCAGAATGTGTACACGCCTTTGGCTAGGACTGTTGTACCAATGATAATTGCTGGTGATGTTGCGCTACGGAATACAGTTTTGTTTGTTGGGTAAAATATTGCGATTGTGTCACCCATTAGGCAGCAGTCAGCAACAACTACTGTTATCGTAAGCGTTTTGGTTATGTTAATAATGTATGTGTCTCGATCAGTCGCCGTGCCAATTATAACCCCAAAGACATGTTGATATTGTCCTTCTTCGCTAAAAGTAAACCTGTAAGTATCACGAGTTGGCTCAATTTCGCTACTATAAACACTCTGCATGTATGACGTACCAACAAGCATACCTATCACCCCAATCAAAATCAGCCTAAGAAGCGACTTCCTCATATATTCACCTCCTCTTTCTATCTCCCAATCCTAATGCAGTGCAACCAATAGAAATAATTTTTGGAAAAACCTTCTATTAGAACGACCCTTAAGCGTGAAAGCTTAAGGAAATCCCAATTGACAAGTAACTAAAAAGTGCATAGGAATGCAAATGACCTCATGGAGATAAGTTTCAAACTATGCGGTATCAAATGTTATATGCATATACTCGACTTTTGATATATTTCAATCGAAAAATAAACCATTAATAAGATTCGTGATGGTTGTTTGACAAGGGAAGCGAACATATGAACCTCTTCAAACACAAAAACAGGGCCAAGAAAAAGTGGCGGGAGAAGGCATTGCTAATTGATCCACACAAAAGCAGATTGATTTTGATTACTACTGAATCGCGTAAGTGTATGCTCCATGCTCCGCCATGGATTTACGAGAAGCTTAAGAAATAGGTCGTATATTACTAAAGAAACCGAAAGCTCTTTATCCTTTCTTAATCGACGTTCTTTTCAGAAAGAAAGACGGGCCGGTAGTTCAGCTTGGTATGAACGCCGCATTCGCAAGCAAAAACCATACGGTTTCTGCACATCCCTATCATTCTATTGAATGGAAAGCTTTTGAGTCATGGCTAAAGAAGGAATTGAGGCCCAAAACAGCTTACGATAGGCTATACTACGCAAGGAAATTCTATCAATGCTTAATGAATAGAGATTTGAAACCATTGTTAGATTTGAGCAGAGATAAGCAAGTGCATTGCATGGCTGCTCTTTCAAGTCTAAGCAAGTTCTCAGGTGTGCATGGAGAGTTTCTGAAGCTTGTTAAAGACTACGGTTTAAAATGGAGTGTTAGAAGTGATGACTTGATTATTGCCAGGCTCACTAAGACAACTAATTCCAATGAAGTTTTCGAGTGGATAAGACAAGTGAAAGAATCCTGCTCAGACTTAACGGATTTCATGGATTTCATGGCGATTAGTGGTTTAAGGTATGATGAAGCATTTGAAAGCTACAACCTCATTAATTATAATAATTGGCAAAAGAAGGCAAGTTAAACGAATACTATGATAGTGAGAGAGAAATTCTTGAGCATTACAAGTTTAAGGAAATCTTCATTAGACGCACTAAAAAGGCGTTCATAAGCTTCATTCCAAAAGAGTTAATCCAAAAGATAAGCGATAACGAAGCCTTAAACATACACACCATTCAAACAAGGGTTAAGCGTAAAACAAAGAAGCTTAGGTTTAGCGATGTTAGAGAAGCTCATGGAACATTCTTAACGAAGTATCTTAGAGATTCTGAAATTGACTTTTTGCATGGAAGAGTAAGCGCAAGTGTGTTTATGAGAAACTACTTTAACCCTGCATTAATCACGGATTTGAAAGAGAGAGTATTCCAGGGCATAGCTGAAATTCAAACAAAAATCGCTTAGCCTTCTATTTCCCATTCTTTTTCTGTTTTATTGGAAAATGAAGGCATACTTTTAATTCGCAAAGGCTAGGTTTCTGAGTGAAAAGTGGTTGTCTCGTTCTCGGTTGCATAGTGGTTTATGATAGGCTACCTCTTGCAGCTTAGACTATTTGGCTTCGAGAATCTTGTTTGAAGCTTCCCGCAATAGAATAGCAGTTGCATTCCTATATTGTGGATAGAGAACCGAGCAAGCTGCTAGAAGCTCCTTAACCACGTCATCTTCTAAACTGCAATTCTTAGTTTCAATAGAAGGCTTATCTTGTTTGGTATGCTGTGCTTTCAGAGAAGCCTTACCTAACCCTAAAGCTTGAACCTTATGCATAATAGAATGTCTCGATCTATTCAGTTCTTTCCCTATCTGTTTGAAGCTTAAACCTTTACCATGCAATTCTCTTAAACGCTGATCCTCTAGGCTTGTCCACCTTCTACGCTTGAGCTTCTCATGTGTTTCCTTGCCTTCGCTGTTTGCTTTAAGGAAAAAACACGTTTCACCATGATAGCCTTGCGAATAAATCTTAGCTCCTTCCTTCTCAAGCTGCTCTCTCCATTCATTTCGGAAAACTTTAGCTGGAATGATTAGAACCATTCCGTAGGGTTCAACAACTTCACAGGGCCAAGTTTCTTTTAGCTGTTCATAAAGACTGTGCTGCTCATTAACGGCTATCTGTTTTTCCCATATCTTAGTTGCACTTGCCATATGCAACAGCTCGACACTAAAAGCATAGAGAACGATGGAAATATATAAACAAGTTTAAACCTCAGCTTTCTCCATAGCTAACTTTTCCAATTCAGCAGGCTTCAAGCCTCTATCTTTACGGAATTTGACTCCCATCTTTTTCGCTAATCCTAACGGCCCAAGCTTCGCATACTTCTTAGCTGTCTCCCACTTTTCCCATTGAAACCACTCCAGAAGGCTTGCTTCTCTAAAGTCGTATTCACTTGCTATCTGGCTTGCTCTCTGGCTTCTGAACCAATGTGGATAAAGCTCCATGCCTAAACGATTCCCTATCTTCTCGGTTAGCTGATACGCCCATTTCCGAGTTAAAGGCTTATCCGTGTATGGTGAAGGAAAAAGCATTTCATAACGGTTGTCTAAAGCGTAAATCAACCAATCAACCATAGGCTTAACGAGAGGCTCATCCGCTCTGAAGCTGAAATCTCTAGTAGCGTTTATCCGTTCAGTTTTGTAATGCCTATCTCCTTTGTCATCCAAGAAATCGCTTAGCTTCTTATACCGTTTCAGAAGAGGCATGTTTTCAACCATGATTAGCCTGGGAGTGCAGCCTTTGTAAACCGAGAACATGCTTGGCTTCAACATTAGAGTTTCAGTCACACGGCCGCCGCACTCAAAAAGGCATGATACGAAACCAGCATTTCTTGAGCTATTAGCTCCTATGCTTCTCGCAGTTTCCACTATGTTGAGAAGCGTACTCCATCCACAGAAACTTTTAACATCCTTTTCTACGCTATGCCTTTCAAGTTTACGTTTGAGAGTGCTGTTCTCTCCCCAGATGCTACGGTTTTGATGGGTTAAAACTGTCATTTTCTTTTACCTTTCATATCTATACATTAGTAGGATAGAGAAATAGACTAAGATTTAAGCTTCTTTTTGAGAAACTAACGATAGAATAGACTTTACACACTTTTTGTCTAATATTCATATTCTTTAGCGAAAAACGGCATATTTTCAACATTAGATTTTCGCTATAATATATTATTGAAGGTATTGGCTTAACAAATTGCATGACAGCTTTCATTCTCCCTTGCTTTTTCATGTTTTTCCAGAACCTTCTCGAGTAGGTGAACATGATACCGAAATGCCACCAACAAGATTGCTAAGAGTCCTAGCAGTTCAGCAGCAAACTTAAGGAAACCTTCAGCTTCACTCATGCTTTTTACCTCTTTCATAAATCGCCAATAAAACAATGAACAAAACCAAACCCAAAATCACGCAGCCATAAACCTCATTCATTATGAGCTTCTCCTGTAACGCATGGCTTCCCAGCGATATGAAGTTCCATGCTGTTTAAGAAATGCTGTCTCTATTTTGGTTGACTTCTTATGCCCCACGCCCAGAGACTCGCATAATTCATGAACAATTAAAGCCTTGCACAACAAAGGATTCTTTTTGGCTACTCGTTTTGAAACATCTATTCTAACTGCTCCATTCCTATAGAGGCAACATGAAGCTATACGCCCTTTCGCTCTGAAGCACAGTTTAGGCTTAGTTTTGATTTTCCGCTTTGTTTTCTTTTCTGCATAGCGAATAAGCGAAGCATAGCTACGTTTAACCTTGCTGATCATCTTAGATACTCAACCTTCCTGCGCTTACTCTCCAGCTCCATAGCTTCATGATACATCTGGCTATCACGTTCCATGTCTGAAAGCAAAAGCAAAGCATACCTGCGCTCAAATGCTCTCCAAGGAAAACGCCTTCTTTTACGCTTAGCTTTAACATTCCTCTCTTTCATTTTGGACATTTCACCAACCACCTCACAAAAGTTTTAGGGACTTCATGGAATCGTATAGCGAACACCTCTAAATGAAATCAGCCACCTTCTCCAACGGCTTCTTAGAAGGCATGGACTTTTCAGGGAGTCTTTGAAACGTTTGTGAATCCGCTTTACGCTTATCAACAATATTCAAACCTCTCTTACGATCCAAACCAAAATCCTTTAAAACTAAATTCAAATCTCTGCCACATGCAACTTGGCAAATTGCAGAAAGAAGCATACTCTTACCTCTAAGGCCCTCAGAGATTGGATAATAAGAATCCTCACTTTCAAAATAATGTTTGAGAAGGAAGAGTAGCTCGGAAAAGCTGAGAACCTCTCCGTAGGAAATCACTTTAACGATTACGTCATGCTCTCCTTTTCTGCCATTCTCCAAAATAAACTGAACCATTAAGGCGTAGCCTCACTTTCGGTTTTTGTCTTCCGAAGCTTCCGGCCCACAACCGTAGATTTCGGATAAAGCCAATAGAAGTAAGAATCTCGAGTTAGCTTTCCGTTATGCTCAACTAAATCCTTAACCATGTTTTTGAAATCTAAAGAATTAACATCTTCCGACTTCTCAAACTCTCCTTTGAAGCCTTCCGCTTTTTCCCATTTAATAGCTTCAGGATTCCAGGAATGCTTAACCTCAGAGCCTATCAACTTCTCAATTTGCTTTCGCATTTTAACGCATGAAGTCTCAACACCATTAAGAAAATCTACGAAATCCTCAAGGAAAATCCGCAAATTCTCACTATCCATTAGAATCAGCCTTCCATTCTATTTTAGGACATTTCAACCGAGCCAAATCAGGCTCACTATCAAGCGGTATAGCGTTAGACAAGGCTTCGGCTTCAGGTGATAACTCGTTATTTAATTCTCTACGCTGGGGAGAAATCTTTGGAAAAATCTTTGGAGCAAAATTTCTCTCTCTCTCGGTATTATTATTATTTATTTTATTCTCTGTTAGAACCTTGTCTCCATGCTCTAAACCACTACAAACACTACCCTCTAAACCTCTCTGAGAGATAGAGATTTTTTCTTTGGACTGCTTTTGACTTAACCCTTCATTAGTATGGACGTCTGAATCCGACGACGGAAGCTTCATTTGTGTGTGAATAAACCATTCCAATCTACTGATTCGGTGCATAAAACCAAAAATTTCCAAATACCCCTTCCTTGACTGTCCTAAAACGTAGCCTTCGCCTGAATGTTTGCTTCGCTTGACTATTCCATAGTAGCCTTTGTAAGCACGTATAGTTTCTTTATCGCCGCCAATATACCGTTGAATCAAATCCGTTAAGTCTTGATCCGAAAGGTGTCTATCTGGAAAAAGGTTCAACGCAATATTTGTGAGCTGCCTACACCTTTCCTTAACAATGCTGCCTTTCCGAGAAATGTCTATTGATGTTTTCCTATGCTTCCGTTCAGTTGTGAAAGCCTTACTTATCGAAAGTGTTTTATATCGTAAGTGTTCATATTCCATAATAACTCATACCCTTTTTTCTATTTTCATGTAAACTTCTATGTTAGCGTCAATTGGTTTCCAGAAACTTCTCGACGGCTTGTCGGATCAGCGCAGACATAGTTTTCGCCTTGCCTTCTTTGACAGCGTTCTCTAATTGTTGTTTGAATTCTGGTTCGATTCTTAATCTCAGCATTATTGACTTCATGTTACCACAAAATATATTAGTAGCTACAAGCAAGAGATAATGCTATGTGTAGCTACAAATCAGACAAAAGGAAACTTCAGTTAATGGAAAACTTAGACAGATGCGACAAAGTAGTGCAACAAAGTAGTGCGAAAGGTATATCAGCCATTGAAATTGCAGAGAAGCTTAACGTTCATAGAACAACCGTTCACAGCTATCTTAACACTCTTGAGTTAGCTGGAAAAGTGTATAGTGAACATGGCTTATGGTATCCTAAAGAAACCAAAGGCAAAGAGAGAACACTAATTCAAAATTACTTGATAGAACGTTTCTGGAGAGAGGAAGAGCAAATCGAAAAGGAATATGTGGAAGGCAATCCTTTCAAAGCTTATGAAAAAGCTAACTTTCTACGCTTGAAGTTGCCTGAAAAACATCAGAAAAAGCTTATTCCAATTTTCGAGGAAGTAGCACAAGAAATTAGAAAAATTTCTCTTAAACAGGGATTAACTCGAATAGACGATTTAGAAAAACCGTTTAAGATAAACCGTTATCTTCGAGAAGTTGGTATTCCAATTCTCATTGAAAAAATATCTTCAATATTACGAGAAATGGAAAAGGAAGGGTTGAGTCATGAGTGAAACAATTATTCCGAGAGAATCTGAAGATTACAGGAATACCAAGGAAAACTTTGAAAAACTCCTTTGCAACATTTCTGGCAACATACCAGCAAATGATTATCGCTCAACCCGATCCAAATTGTTCTGGGGAAATGAAGAAATTGAGGATAGATGGGACGAAGCTGAAAGGATTTCTGTTATTCTTAGAAAAATGAAAGGAGAGATTGCATACCCAAATGAAAAGGTAAAATCAATGAGCAAAATGTTGGCTTATTTGGGACTTGTGGAAAGTCTGGGTTCCACTTTGATGGATATTACTCTCCTTCTGCTGATTGCCAATGGATTAGATGTGCATACCAGAAGAGGAGTTCTAAGACACGTTACAAAACTCGATCAGCTAAAAGATGTAGACACTAGGGTGAAACTACGTATTTTGAAAACTGAGGGATTTAAGATATTTGGAAAACTTTTCAAAGTTGAATATAGAAACATCGTAGCTCATCTGAAATTCACAATCGGAGAAAACGGACAAATAACACAAAAAGTAAACAATCAACCAATCAACATTGACAAGGCAATTGCCGATTTTTGGTTTGCTGTTGACGTCGTCAGCAATGCGCTACAAGATGCTGGTTTCCTAAGATTTACGTCGGTAAGGGAGAATGAGCGAAAATGAGTGAGCCTGCATTAAACCAAAATCACTCGAGTGAAAGTGAACAAACCACTCGAGTCATTTCACGCAAAAAAGAAGCTAAAATCACAGTCGGAATAACCATAAAGCCTTCATTATTAGCCGAAGCAAGAAAGCGAAACCTAAACCTAAGCAGAATCTTTGAACAAGCTCTCGATTCGATTCTTTCATACTTAGCAGAACAAAACACACCCGAAAGCTCTAAATCTCTTAATGCATGTTCTCTTCCGAGAGAAAATGCTGGGCCGGTAGTTCAGCTTGGTATGAACGCCGCATTCGCAATGCGGAGGTCGCGGGTTCAAATCCCGCCCGGTCCACTGAAACTCTTTCTTTTCTATACATTTTTCAAATAACGCATGCTAATCTGAATCTCCAATTCACAAGTTATACGTAGAAGACAAAACATTACAAATCATAAAACCGGTGTTACAACCACTATGTCACAAAAACTTAGAAAAATCATGGTAGAAAACGTAGTCACCGTCAAACCAGATGACACTGTAAAGAAAGTGGCTGAGCTGTTGAACAAACATGAAATCGGCTGCGTCATTGTTGTTAACCAGGAAAAACCTGTCGGTATCGTAACAGAACGAGACATGATAAAACGAGTCATACACAAATCAACAAACCCAGAAAAAGCAAAGGTCAGTGACATAATGTCGAAACCTCTGATCGAAGCTTCACCTGACATGCGCGCTGGTGACGCTGCTAAACTTATGCTCGAGCGGAACATAAAGAAACTACCAGTAGTTGAAAACGGGCAGCTCATAGGCTTGGTCAGTCTGACAGACCTTATCCGTTCTGAAGGAGTGTTTGAATTTCTTAACGGCCTCTCTTTGAATGGTGTTTCAACGCGTTTGAAGAAGGTGGTTGACATCTATTTTGATGCAGAGAAATGTCATCGGAGAAGATGCCCTCTCATAATGAAGGATGGCTTTTCGATGGGCTGTCAAGTTGAAAAATGCATGTGGTGGGCTGGAGACGAATGCGCAGTCACCAAACTATCTCGACACATAGGATACACACAAATCAATACGCCAATAACATGACACAGACATAATTAGTTCAGAAACTGAGTTTTTATTGCGTTTCCTTTCTAGATTAGCGTTGCCAGATATGGGAAAGAAAGTTATAGATGCTTGCGTTTAGTTAAGCGAAAGACCCCAAAGGCAGCAAAGCATCCTACTAACCCTAAGACAGTGCCAAGCCAATACTCTGGAATATTCAGAAAAACTCCAAACTGCCTAGCTATGATGCCCATGTCAGTTCCGTCAATCACTTCATCGCCGTTAAGGTCAGCCTCAGAATTCCATCGCGAATGACCAGGGTAGGAACCAAACGCAGCTGCTGCAATTTTAAGGTCTTCGAAGTTCACCACGCCGTCATCGTTCAAATCTCCAGTAGCCCCATTTGCTCTGACAGATTGCATGTTAAGAGCCATCACTGCAACTCCAAGGACAAGCAACGCAAGAGTTATTCCTGAAACTATTCTTTTCAACGTTCTCCTCTCTCCACCAATTCTAATCTTCT
>Ga0315314_1001049_pt1 | contig 26254 bp, 8 predicted proteins | sample TDP9_MG_FD_203631 | JGI IMG/M metagenome (GOLD analysis project Ga0315314, IMG submission 203631) | Freshwater sediment microbial communities from Lake Towuti, South Sulawesi, Indonesia - TDP9 | ecosystem: Environmental > Aquatic > Freshwater > Lake > Sediment | place: Indonesia: South Sulawesi... | reverse complement strand
TGAGGAACCCGAGCAGATTGTGATAGTACCAGACTATCCTATCGTTGGGAGCTGTCGGTCCCTCATGTTCTCTGAATATCTCCAGCGAGAGGTCAGCAGCGGTAACGGGCGCCTCTGGCTCTCCGGGCGGGGCCTCCTTTCCCAAGGGCTCGAGCCTGATCTGATCGATCCGCTCAGCCATGCCTCTTCTGGTCTTCCTCACCTGGAGAATGCGTATCACGATCGCGAGCGTGACGAGGATCAGGAGCCAAGTGTAGTATGCGTAGTCACCGATGAACAGCTCGGGGAAAGTCTCCGGAGGACCGAATCCGCCCCATCCAGGTATGTGCGGGAAGAACGGGTAGGCGACTTTCCTCTGAGAGAATACTGTGAATCCTAGCTCGGCCTGCGAATATCGCCATATGTACTCCCTGTGCGAGAACGCGACCTTGAGCGTATGGCCCCCAGCGCCTACGTCTGAGGCCTTGTATGTGAAGATGAAGTCTCCGTTCTCATCGGTCGTCAAGTTCATGAGCTCGACGCCATCGATGGACACAGTCACTTCCTTGTCAGGAAGTCGTGTCGTGTCATTGGCGTACAGCGTCCCGTTCCCGATGATAGTGTATTGAATGAAGATGCGCGTCTGGACCAGGCTGACAGTGATGCTGGTCGGGATGTCGATGACCACGGTGACGATGTTAGATGCGCTTAATCCATACGGGATCTCTCCTTCGAAGAACGCCTGAAACACATGTGTCCCGTAGTCGAGGTCCGAGGCGTCCCATGTGCGACTGTATGATCCTCCCGCATCTGTAGCGAACGGGATCATCGTGCCATCGACCGTCAAGTTGCACGCAGCGCTCTCGACCGGAACTCCGCGGATGTCGCGCAGACGCGCGTTAATCATGAGCTGGTCCTCGTAGGTTAGCAGAGTGCTGCTCGGCTCCAGCACGAGAACGGTCGGAATCAGAATGATCTGGATTGTGATCGTGTCGGAGCGAAGAGTGCCATTGGGCGTTTCCGCCGTTGCCTGAATTGCGTGAGGGCCCAACCAACTGGCGTTCACAGGTATTTCGTAGATGAATGAGTACCTGCCATCGAGCGAAGTCATTGCCGTTGTGAGGTTCTCGTTATCCATGAGGATCAGTATCTCATGATTTGGCGCGAAGCTACCATTGAAGAACAGATAGCCTCCCCCGACAATCTCCTCACCGAGGTAATACTGCGTTGACCCGAGCCATAGCAAGAGGAACGGAACTGTCTTGGTCCATGGGACGCCCTCCTCGACCAGCAATTCGACCTCCACCTGTATTCTGTGGAGGAGTTCCCTAAGCCGCTCGATCAACGGTATCAGGTTGTTATCTGCGAAAGGTTGTCGCCCATCGATTTCGAGAGCGATGATCTGGTACGCCGACACGAGCATGTCGTCGATGGTCCTGTTCATCTGCCAGATGAGCGAATTGATCCTGTTGATCGCCTCAAGCGCTTTCCGTAGCTCCTCACCCGTCAAACTGGCAAGACGCGAGGCAGAGACGATGTCGTCCCTCGCAGATATGAGCAAGACCTCCATGGACGCGAATGAGTCCTCTTGGCCTGATAGGTTCGCGAACGGTGGCAGGAGCCTGCTGAGGTTCTCGTAGCTCGCGGCGATGTCCTTGATTTTCGTAAGCAGTTGTTCTGCCGGACCCAGAAGACCTCTCACGATGGAGAGGTTCTGCTCGACATAGCCCATCCTTTCGTAGTACATCGAATCCAAGGCGTTCTCTGAGTACCCGATGGTCGAGTTCAGGATCCCGATCACGACGTCCAAGTTCGATCTCACGAGGTCATAGTTCTCGTGCGGGATCTCTGCTACGGCATTCAGAGAGGTGCCGATTGAGAGCAACAGCATCGCGGCTGCGAAGGCCGCGAACGAGATCGAGCGAGTTGATAAACGGGGAGCGGACAATGTGATCAGGCGCCGAATGGATAGCGCCCGAGATAGAAAATGCTATCCCCAGAAGGAAATGAGCTAACTGACGGAGGACTGGCTAGTTGGTTCACCACTCAGCAAGGCTCAGAGTCAACACCACGTTGTCTTCCCTGTTGTCCACTTCCTCCACAACAACTCTCTTTCCGGTCGCCCTCGCAGCTGCGGTCAAGAGACACGCGCAGCCCACGCACGCAGCTTGTCTGCAAGTATCGGTTTTCTCCCTCCTCACTGTCCTGCAGGCGTCCCTCAGTCCGCTGTACTCCACTCGGAGAATCGTCTTTCCCTCCCGCTCCTTGAAGTGGAAGTCCTTCATCATGCCGAGCCCGTGCTTCAGGATCTGCAGAGTGCCCTCCGCGGCTTCGAGCCCTGCATTGGTCACGGTCGTCCCGAGCTCCTTCTCGATTTCATCGAGAAGAGAGAGACCAAGTGGTTCAAGCAGGATTCCGGGCGTAGATCCATCCTTCCCAGGTGACAGAATTAGATCGTTGGAGAGGGCAGAAGGCGGTATCGTTGCTGTCTTCGTCGCCGCGATGAAGACCCTCTCTCTTGTGAGACCGTGGCGAGCGGGCAGATATGATGCGTTGCCCATCAACGAGAGTCCCGTGAGGGTTTCGTTGGCCATTCGAGCAGAAGATATCATCTCGGACTGCGAGAGCATGGATGGAGAGCTTGGCTCGCTTAACAGAGCTATTGCGAACAGCCCCATGAAAAGCACACCTATGCCCGTCACGAGGTATGCATCTCTCTTGTCTTCGAGCATCGAGATCTCGTGCTGCAACAGTGGATCGTTAGTTGTGCCAATATCGTCGATGTCTGATTGCTCGAACCATGCTAGCGTCAGAAGAATGATCCCGGTTATTGCGAGAGCAAGACCGACAATCTGCGCTCGAGATAGGCGGATTCTGCGGGCAGGGGTCGGCATTTCCATATAGAACTACCTTCGATTGCGAATGACGAGCAACCATTTGTATGTGCCGGGACGCTATCTGTGTAATTGCGGTCTGCTTGTTCCGTGCGTAGGCACGCAACTGTCAAGATAAATGTCATTCGGCTCGTAGAACGTGGCATCAGATTGGCATATAATAATCGATTTCGTGATGCAGTCTCAACGGGTCTTTGTGGAGCGAGTCAGTATGGGCGAACGTTTATAAATCGACTCTGCAATTACGCCGTTTGCGCAGGCTTTTGTGAACGGGCAAGATGATGGGGGATGCCCGCTCGTCATGGAGGAGATGCGCGAACTCGAGGGGGGAGAACTCATTGAGTGATAGCAGTAGCTACGCCATGAGCAGCGTGGCAGAGAATGCGAGAAGATTGAGCAAGAGACTTCTGGCGATATGCATCGTCCTCACGATGGTGCTAAGCCCTTTGTTTGTTGTAGTTGCGAATGCTGAGTCCGAACCGTCCATCTGGACCTCAGATGACGAGTACGTGCCAGGCGAAGCCGTCGTCATCTATGGCGAGGACTGGGTGATGTTCGAGGCTGTCAAGATTGAGTTCTCCCATCCTGATCTTGAAACAGCGACTTATGAAGTGACACCCGACATATACGGTCGTTTTGTCTTTGACGACTACGTCGCGAGGGCGGTCTATCAAGACAGTATCTCAGTAAATGTCACGGCGACGCAGTACCGGGACGGGGAGTTGACCGTTGCTTACACTGAATTCCGGGATCCGACGAACGCGATGGAGGCCTTTACGCTCAGGCCTCACGAAAGATGGACCGATGGTGAGGTGAAGGGTTGGAATGAAGGCGACAGCGTTCCGTTCAAGGTGAAACTATACAAGGCCGGCTTTGGATCCGACTTCGTCAACATTACGCTTGGATTCGACTTCATCGACCTGAATGGCCCGCAGCCGATATATGGCATTGATTATCTCACCCAGTACTGGCTGGAGCCTCCAACGTCGCCATTTAGCACGTATCCGAATTCCTCTCAGCCGTTCTTTGTGGATTCGTCTCAGGGCGTCATAACGAGCCAGTCTAGGCTTGCGAATCAGTATGATTCTGGTACTCATCAGGTCATACAGGTCTGGAAGTTCACGCTTCAGTTCGCTTCGGGCGCTAGCCTCGCTGTCGTGAGGTTTGGCGCACACCTCGCCCTGACGAATCTGGCTATGAACTACTATGGCGCATCCTACTACCCAGGGTCCTCTCTCCATGTGAGGTTTGTCGAGATTGATCCTCCTGCAAACATGGGCAACATGGACGTTGCAATTGCGCTCGGGACTCTGCTCATGCCCCCAAAGATGAATCTTGAGAAATGGTGTGACCCGACGGTTGTCGTGTACGGAGACGTCATCACATTCACGATCCACTTCAACAACACGGGACAGGCCGATGCCGCATGTGTGATGCTCGAGGATTGGCTGCCGTGGGTAGTGGATCTCGTCCCTGGTTCCTTCCTGTTTTGGACCTCTCAGAATCCTGTGCCAATGCCGCCATCACCCGGACCAGTGGTTATTGGCAATTACTTCTATTGGAGCATTGGCTACTGGCCAGGCATGGGTGCTGAAAGCGCGAATCCTCCGCTCGAAGGATATTTGTCGTTCAATGCGACAGTTGAAACCTCGGAGCCGGGGTGCTATAGAAACGTCGCATGGTTGAACTACTCAGATGATCATGGGGGCGTTTTCCCGCCTGAGTATGCAGAGTGCTGGTTCTGCATACTTGCTCCGCCAGATATCATGATTGAGAAGAGCGGCCCGTACTATGCACACGTTGGAGACGAGATAACCTATGCCTACAACGTCACCAACACGGGCACCGTCGTCCTCTACGATGTGGAGGTGGAAGACGATATTGCAGGATTAATAGTCTTAGGCGAAACGCTTCTCGTAGGACAGAGCAAGACCTTCTACAAGACATACAATATTACCCAGAACGACACAGACCCCCTCAGGAACAATGTCACGGTCGAGGGCCACGATGAGTATGGGAGGTATGTCAACGACACGGCCTACTGGGTCGTTGACATACTGCACCCAGACATTGTCGTTGAGAAGTATGCGGACAAGGAGTGCGCCAAGGTCGGCGAGGAGATATGGTACACGATAACCGTTCGCAACCCGACAAGCGACACGGCGCTCTACAATGTGACCGTCGCAGACAGCCTCCTTGGCATGGTGTGGGACAACATCACGTTGTTGCCGGGTTCGTGGGAAACCAGGAACTTGAACTACACGGTCTCCGACCCGGATTTCGATCCGCTGCCCAATATCGTCCAAGCTGAGGGCGAGGATCTGCTGAACTACCATGTAGCGAACTCGACCTCGGTCGAGATCGACATCCTCCATCCCGACATCTTGGTGACCAAAGAGGCCAACGTGAGGTGCGCTCAGGTTGGAGAGACTATCTTCTACTGGATCAACGTGACCAACCCGAGCAACGACACAGCCATGGACGTCACGGTTTGGGACCTGCTGCTCAACGCTACGGATCCTCTGTTCAAGGGGATCATAGACAACGAGACCACAGTGCCCCTCGGACCTTTCAGCTATGTTGTCCCGATGTGCGTGGAATGGGTGAACAACACAGTCGAGGTCTACGCCTTCGACTATCAGGAGCACTATGTGTACAGAGAGGCGAGCTGGAGCGTCGAGATATTCTATCCAGACATTTCGGTGACCAAAGAAGCCGACAAGACATGTGCCGAAGAAGGCGAGGTCGTCCTCTATTGGATCAATGTCACGAATCCGAGCTTGGACGCGACGATGCACGCAGTTGTCTGGGATCACATGCTGAACAACACGACACCTCTGTTCGATGGCATGATCGCGCCGGGCATGACCATTCCGCTCGGCCCGTACCCGTATACTGTTCCCTTCGGTGTCGAGTGGGTCAACAACACAGTCAATGTGACGGCCTGGGATCACCAGGACCACATCAGATGGGCCGAAGCGAGCTGGAGTGTGGAGATATTCCATCCGGACATATTGATCACCAAGGAGGCGAACAAGGTCTGCGCTGAGGAGGGCGAGGCCATACTCTACTGGATCAACGTGACAAACCCGAGCCATGATACGCCAATGTATGCCGTCGTTCGAGACCCGATGCTCAGTCCGTTGCCTCTGTTCGACGGCTGGATCGCTCCGAACATGACTGTCCCGCTGGGGCCGTACTTGTACTATGTACCGATCGGACAGGGCCTCGAGTGGGTCAACAACACGGTCAATGTGACGGCGTGGGACCACCAGGACCACATTAGGTGGGCAGAGGCGACTTTCAGTGTCGAGATCTTCTATCCGGACATCCTCGTGACGAAGGAGGCTGACAAGAGTTGCGCTGAAGAGGGTGAAGCCATACTGTACTGGATCAACGTCACGAACCCGAGCCGCGATGCGACAATGTACGCAGTCGTCTGGGATCCCATGCTGAATGCGACGGATCCCCTGTATGCTGGTTATCTTGCGCCCGGCGAGACTGTGCCTCTCGGACCATATGTCTACTATGTTCCGGAGTGTGTCGAGTGGGTCAACAACACGGTCAATGTGACAGCATGGGACCACCAGGACCACATCAGATGGGCCGAGGCGAGCTGGAGCGTGGAGATACTCCACCCGGATATTAGCATCACAAAGGAGGCCGACAAGGAGTGCGCTGAGGTCGGAGAGCAGATACTCTACTGGATCAACGTGACCAACCCGAGTCATGACATCGCGGTCCACGCAGTGGTTACCGACCCGATGCTCAGTCCCGTTCCGTTGTATGATGGCATGATTGCCCCCAACCAGACTGTGCCTCTTGGCCCCTATGTGTACATTGTCCCAGAGGGTGTGGAATGGGTCAACAACACTGTCAACGTCACAGCATGGGACTACCAGGGCCACTTCAGATGGTCCGAAGCTAACTGGAGCGTTGAGATATTCTATCCCGACATCTCAGTCACCAAGGAGGCCGACAAGGAATGCGCTGAGGTCGGAGAGCAGATACTCTACTGGATCAACGTGACCAACCCGAGCCCCGACGTGGCGATGTACGCAGTGGTGTGGGACGTCATGCTGAACGCGTCGGCTCCGCTATTTGCTGGATACCTGGCCCCTGGCCAGACCGTTCCTCTTGGACCATATGTCTACTGTGTTCCGAAGGGCGTCGACTGGGTGAACAACACGGTCAATGTGACCGCATGGGACTACCAGGGTCACCTCAGATGGGCCGAAGCTAACTGGAGCGTTGAGATATTCTATCCCGACATCTCTGTCACCAAGGAGGCCAACAAGGAGTGCGCTGAGGTCGGGGAGCAGGTGCTCTACTGGATCAACGTGACAAACCCGAGCCCCGACGCGACGATGTATGCGATTGTCTGGGACGTCATGCTGAATGCGACCAATCCCTTGTTCGCGGGATACATTGCGCCCGGGCAGACCGTGCCTCTTGGGCCGTATGTGTACGTTGTTCCCCAGGGCGTGGAATGGGTCAACAACACCGTCAATGTGACAGCATGGGACCATCAGGATCACCTGAGATGGGCTGAGGCCAACTGGAGTGTTGAGATTCTCTATCCCGACATCTCGATCACGAAGGAGGCCGACAGGACTTGCGCACACGAGGGCGAGGGGATCCTGTACTGGATCAACGTGACGAACCCGAGCCCCGATGTGGCGATGTACGCAGTGGTGTGGGACGTGATGCTGAATGCCACCGACCCATTGTTCATTGGATATATTGCTCCTGGTGTGACGGTACACCTGGGTCCCTTCTTGTACTGCGTCCCACGAGGCGTCGAATGGGTCAACAACACGGTCAATGTGACGGCCGAAGACTACCAGGGCCATGTGAGGTGGGCTGAGGCCAACTGGAGCGTGGAGATCCTCCATCCGGCCATAGAGGTCACGAAGGAGGGTCCTGCGTCAGCCGACATGGGTTCTGTGATAACGTACTATGTGAACGTGACGAACACTGGTGACACTCCTCTGTACAATGTGACTCTTGTCGACTCTCTCAAGGGCGAGGTTGGGAACTTCTCCGTCCTTGAAATCGGTGAGACGAAGTCCGTCAACTACACCTATTTGGTCCCGCTCGGAGAGGGTCTACTGAACAACACCGTGGAAGCACGAGGAAGGGACAGGCAGGACGTGTGGGTCAACGACACGGCCAACTGGACTGTGTTCAAGAACGGCGAGGTCTTTGGCTACAAGTTCGCCGACATCAATGGCAATGGCGCTATGGACGAGGGGGAGCCAATAATCCAGGGATGGCCTATAACTCTCGTCGGTCCTGTTTCAGGGTCGACCATCACCTCTCCGACAGGCTACTTCGAGTTCACAGGCCTTTCCGCAGGCACGTACCTGTTGAGCGAGGCGCTGCTGCTTGGTTGGAAGAACTTCACGCCGAGCTTCTACGTGTTCAACATAACGAGCGGCAAGGTGCTGCAGTTCAACTTCGGCAATCTCCCGACGGGCAACATCACCGGTTACAAGTGGGAGGACAGAGACCTTGACGGATCCTGGGATATAGGTGAGCCCGGAGTGCCCGGTTGGGTGATATATCTCAATGGCACAGCCATCAACGGTGACGTTGTGAACCTCACGGACACGACTGATGAGAACGGATTCTACAGCTTCGTGGGCCTGTTGCCTGGACTGTACATCGTCACCGAGGGGAACCGGACGGGCTGGTATCCAATCACCGATCCGGATGTGCTCGTGAATGTCACGGGCCTCTACCCCTTCGATGTGAGGGTGGACTTCGGCAACTCGAAGCTTGGAACCATCACCGGTTTCAAGTGGCTCGACGAGTTCATGAACGGGTACAAGGACGGCAACGAGGTTTATCTTGCGAACTGGACCATCGTGCTCGAGGGGTACACAAGCGCTGGCGACTATGTCTACAGAGAGACGGTCACTGGTGCCGGTGGCTGGTTCATTTTCGACAACTTGCTGCCTGGCGTGTACACGGTCCGGGAGGTCCTCAAGCCTGGCTGGAGGAACATCACGCCGGCCGAGTACGTCGTGACGGTCGGTGAGGGCAGCTGGATCCACTGCACGAAGTTCGGCAACGTCGAGTGTGGGTCGATAGACGGGTGGAAGTTCTATGACTGGGACATGGACGGCGTCATGGAATACGGCGAGCCCGGGATACCTGGCTGGGCGATAACCTTGACTGGCTGGCTCAACGACGGTGACTGGCCGTGGTCCCCCGTGAACGCGAGGCACATCGGTCCGATAACCATCTACACAGATGCGAATGGCTATTGGAACTTCTCTTGCCTGCTCCCGGGCATCTACACGGTCACGGAGGCCGATGTCCCAGGCTGGCACCACACCACGCCGAGTTCCGTGACGCTCTGGATCGCCTCTGGCACACACGTCATCGACGTGAAGTTCGGCAACGTGCCCATGATATGCATCTGGGGCTACAAGTTCGAGGATGTTGACGGGGACGGTATCTGGGATCTCGGCGAGCCTGGTCTTGAGAACTGGACCATCGTGCTCGAGGGCTACATGAGCAACGGAACCTACGTATATGTCGAGATGGTGACCGACTCATATGGTTACTACGTCACGTGCTACAACATCCTGCCAGGTGAGTACTGGCTGTACGAGCTGAGAAAGGAAGGATGGGTTCCCACGACTCCGCCGGAGCATCTCATCGTGCATCCGTCAGATCCATTTGAACCGTGCGTGCCGTACGACATACGGATCGACTTCGGGAACTTCGAGCTCGGGATGATCATTGCATGGAAGTACGAGGACATCGACGGCGATGGGCAGCTCGATCCGGAGGACACGCCGATCGAGGACTGGCTCATAAGCATCATCTGGATGCCGCCGCCCGGCTGGATCGGCATCCCGCCGATGCCCGGCTCGAACTACACGGATGAGAACGGCCGCGTCGTGTTCGGGAACCTGACATACGGCTGGTACAACGTGAGCGAGGCGGACATGCCCGGCTGGATTCACACGAACGCTCCGTGGATTCATGTCCTCATCCAGTCAGGCTCCGTGGTGAACCTCACGCCATTCCTCAACTTCGAGCTCGGCAGGATCTGCGGGTGGAAGTTCGAGGACCTGAACAGCAACGGCGTATGGGACGACGGTGAGCCGCCGATCGCAGGCTGGAACATAACCCTGTTGAACGGCAGTCCCTTGCCGATCGTGACGACGACCAACGAGAGCGGGTTCTTCTGCTTCCGCAACCTCACAGCGGACACGTACATCGTCTGGGAGGAGCAGCGCCATGGATGGACAAACACCACCCCGATCGCGTACCTCATCGAGGTTACCTCCGGCACAGAGGAGGAGGTCTTCTTTGGCAACTTCGAGAATGTCTGGATATGCGTGTTCAAGTTCGAGGACATCTGGGGCGACGGGGAGTACGACTACGGATATGACTCGCCTATCGCTGGCTGGAACATAACCGTGTCTGGACCAGGGATCGCCAATGGCTCGATCGTGCTCGTCACCAATGCGTCCGGGTACGCATGCGTCGAGGTGACCGCGGCGGGCAACTACACGGTGACGGAGGAGCTGCGCGATGGATGGTGCCCGACAACGAACGTGACGCGGTACGTCAACGTCGTGTCCGGCTCGGCCTCGCCTGCGCTGGTGGAGTTCGGCAACTTCGAGTGTGTCGACATCACGATCTTCAAGTACGAGGATGTGAACAGCAACGGTGAGTACGATGACGGTGTCGACAATCCGCTCGCAGGCTGGGAACTCTGGGTCTACAGCTGGTACTGGAACGATCTCTATCCGGTGTACACTGATGCTAACGGCACGGTGACGCTTGAGTTCTGCACGTACGACTGGATTTGGATCTGGGAGTACCTGCCTGAGGATTGGTGCCAGGTATCACCTTGGCAAGGTTTCTACGAGATTGAGATAACCTCAGGCATGGCATTTGACTGGACGAACTACATCGAGCGGTACTGGTACGAGTTCGGCAACTTCAAATGCGTCGAGATAGTCGTGTTCAAGTACTGGGACACCTGCAGCAACGGATGGTACGATCCCGGATTCGGCGATGTTCCGATTGAGGGCTGGTGGTTCGGCCTCTACAACTCCACCGGCGTGCTGATCGATTGGGGTTGGACCAATGAGACAGGTTACCTTGTGTTCACGATCTGCAGGGCGGGCAACTATACCATCGTCGAAGAGGACCGCGAGAACTGGTCCCACATCACGCCTCCAGGTGGATACTATGAGATCGAGGTGAAGTCCGGGGACGTGTTCCAACCGTTCGAGTTCGGCAACTACGAGCACGTCCTCGTGCCGATATTCAAGTACGAGGACGTCGACGGTGATGGAGAGTACGACGAGGGCCTGGACGTGCCTCTCGAGGGCTGGTACTTCGTGATGGTCCGCCTCGGCGATCCCGCGACCAACTACAGCGGGTACACGGACGAGAACGGGAGCCTCGTGCTGGAGGTCAACAGGTCCGGCATCTACCTGCTCAGTGAGGAGGTCCAGCCCGGTTGGACGCCCGTCAACCCGTCCAATGGCATGCGCTTCGTGAATGTGATCTCGGGCATCGTCGTGCCCGTTCAGATGTTCGGCAACTTCCGCAACGCAACGATCATCCTGTGCAAGGTGGACGATGTCAACGCGAACGGGAGCTACGAGCCTTGCCTTGACTCGATGCTGCCCGGCTGGAACTTCACGCTGTGGCTCTGGGTTGAGGATCACTGGGAATTCGTCGCCACGAACACGACCGGACCCTGCGGGTGCGCATCGTTCACGGTGACGAGAGCGGGTCTATATCTCGTCACTGAGGAGTTCCGCGATGGTTGGCTGTGGATCTGGCCTACTTGTGGCTACTACATCTTCGATGTCGACAGCGGTGACGTCGAGGAGTGGTGGTTCTTCAACTTCAAGAAGGGCAAGATCTACGGGTACAAGTGGAACGACATCGACGGCGATGGGCGGTACGACGTCGGCGAGCCGCCGCTCGCTGGTTGGACAATATGGTTCGAGGGCACCGGCGGCGGTGGCGGAGGCTACCTCACTGGCTACAACGTGACCAACGAGACCGGGTACTACGAGTTCACGGGCCTGCCTCCAGGCACGTACAAGGTCTGGGAGATAGTCCAACCTGGCTGGGTCCCGACGAACGCTTCCCAGGTCACGGGCATAGTGATCATAGGACACTCCGAGGTACGCATTGACTTCTTCAACTTCCAGCTCGGCTGCATCTATGGCTGGAAGTACGAGGACATGAACGGCAACGGCATCTACGACGACGGTGACCTGCCGCTGGAGAACTGGACCATATATCTGTCGATAACGACAGGGATAGTGGTGACGCCCAACGGCTCGATGAGTGCGATCATGCTCATCAACACCACCAAGACCGACGAGAACGGGTTCTACTCGTTCTGCGGCCTCGGTCCCGGCCTCTACGTCGTGCAGGAGGAGTCACGCAGCGGCTGGAATCACACCAACGCTTCGAGCGAGACCGTGCTGCTCACTTCCGGCGCATGCGTGCGCATCCACGACTTCATGAACTTCGAGCTCGGCAGGATCTGCGGGTGGAAGTTCGAGGACCTGAACAGCAACGGCGTATGGGATGATGGGGAGCCACCGATCGAGGGCTGGGCCATGTACCTGCTCAAGAACCACGACGACGGCGCTGATGTCACCTACACTAATGACACCGGATACTTCTGCTTCAAGGACCTCGAGGCTGACGAGTATATCGTGTACGAGGAGACCCGTGACGGCTGGTGCAACACCACCCAGACCGCATACCTCGTGGAGGTGACTTCTGGGACGGCTGAAGAGCTCTTCTTCGGCAACTTCGAGTGCGTCAACATCACGATCTTCAAGTATGAGGACGTGAACGGCAATGGCGTGTTTGACTGGGAGGACAGGCCTCTCGAGAACTGGACGATCAACATAACGGGCCCAGAGACTGCCAATGTGACGACCGATGTGTATGGCTGGGCGAACCTGACGGTCTGCAAGGCCGGGAGGTACACAATCACCGAGGAGAGCCGTGCTGGCTGGGTGAACACGACGCCGTCGCAGCTCTTCGTGGATGTGATCTCGGGCGTGCTCCTCGACCCGCTCAGATTCGGAAACTTCGAGCTCGGGCTGATCTGGGGAGAGAAGTACTACGACTGGGACCTGGATGGCCAGAGGGACCCGGAGGAGGAAGGCCTCGGAATGCTGATCTGGATCAACGGAACGCTGGTCTCTGGCGGATGGCTGAACCTGTCCGCCATCACCGATCCCTTCACCGGCCTGTTCTACGTCCCAGGACTGCCTGCGGGAACCTACAATGTCAGCGAGAGGCTCGAGTTCGCGCCTCCTGGCTGGACGCCGACGACGGCCACATGGGCCATCGTCACCATAAGGAGCGGGTCGGTGGAGTTCGTGAGCTTCGGCAACGCCGTCTTCGGAATCGTCATAGTCCACAAGTTCTATGACAAGAACGTCAACGGGAGCCGGGAGGAGGGAGAGCCCGGCCTCGCTGGCTGGACCATCATCCTGGAGGGCGTGACGGCCCAGGGCGTGCCGGTCTACCGCACGAATGTCACGAACGCCACTGGCGACTGCATGTTCGACAATGTGCAGCCTGGCTCGTACAACGTGACAGAGGTCGTGCTCGGGGGCTGGGAGAACACGACCATGCTGCCCGTGCACTTCGACGTCAGCGGCTCGATGGTGTACTTCGAGATCCTGGTGGACATAGGCAACATAAGGTACGGGAAGATCTGGGGCTACAAGTTCCTCGACACATACGAGGAGTCGTATCCGTTCTGGCCGAACGGCCTGTTCGACCCCGACGAGTTCGGCCTGGGCAACTGGGAGATCACGCTGGAGGGCTGGACCGACTCGGGCGTCTGGGTGCATCTCGTCAACTACACTGACAACGGGGACGACCTCGGATACTACGAGTTCGCCGAGCTCCTGCCCGGTAGGTACTGGGTCAACGAGACGCTCCTGTATGGGTACTACGCCACGCGGCCTATCAGCAACCTCGTCATAATCTACCCGTTCCCGATGGGCCCCGTCATCGTCAGGATTGACTTCGGCAACCTGCTGCCGTCGGTCGACCCCGAGATACCTTTCGTGCTGGCAAAGGGCTGGAACATGTGGTCCTCCCCTGTCATGATGAGGAACAGCCTCTACGCCTCGGATCTCGCAGACATCATTGGGCCCAACTGCCTCAAGATATCGAGGCTGAACGTGAGCTCGGGCAAGTATGAGTCGTTCATACCCGATGTGACGACGCCGCGCAGCGACAGGGACTTCGTGATAGAGTACGGCGTCGGCTACTACATCGTGGTGAGCGCGGAGACGTACTTCACCCTGAGAGGAGACTTGACGTCTTCGAGTGTGATGAGCCTCACGAAGGGCTGGAACATGGTTGGCTACAACCAGCTGCCCCCCATGAAGGCCAGCGAGTTCGTTACGCACATATCTGGCTGCCGTGTCTACAAGGTGACATGTCTGGACCCCAACACGAAGGCGTACTACAGCTACATACCCGGCGTCAGCGGTGAGGAGCTGGACTTCGTGATGGCTCCCGGAGCTGCGTACTTCGTGACGTGCTCTGGACCAGGCGAGTTGGTCTACCCATGAGTTGGAAACCTATTACAACCTGGCGGCCTCTTTCGCCGCCGGATAGAAACCATTTTGGAATCTTAGGCACAAGGTATCTTAAGCAGGAAGACCGTCGGGTGTCCCGCCGCTCGGGAGGTAGCACTGTGAGCAGCTCACGTTTCTACAACCTCAGGGTCCTGAAGACGGTCCTGCCAGTCCTTCTTATGTTGATACTGGCCATCGCGGCCACGGCAGCGCCGCGGCCGAATCAACAGCCGCAGCCAGAGGCTCCCACGGGACCGCTGTCGGTCTGGGGCTATGTCTACGATCTCGCCGGCCAGAAACTCGTCGGCGCGACTGTCGTCGTCAAAATCGTCGAGACTGACGCGACAAGGACCGACACTACCGATTCAGAGGGAAGGTATCAGACACCATCGGATTTCTCCACGTCGGAGTACGATCTCGGCTACACCATTCAGGTTACTGCGGCATACAATTCGCTGCCACAACAGAACTCGACGCAAGTCACTCAGGATATTTTTGACTTCGGAGTCGCTCAGGTTGACGTGCACTATACATATGAGATACCTGAGTTCGGCTCCGTGGTGGGCACGTCCCTGGCAGGAGTGATCATCGCGGGCATCGCTGTCATGGTCCTTTGTAGACGTCGGCTGGGTGGCCGAGTTTCCCGGTGATCAAAGAGTGGGAGATAGGACCGCAGGCTGTTCACGTTCATTCATGGCCTGTACGGTCCGGTGTGACACATGATTCTCAATGTCTTAGAGTCCCATTGTCTGGCCAAATGGGTGGAATCCCCTCGGCGCGGATGCATCAATGGACGGTATCCGCCTCGGCGAGCGGGGTTTGGACCGAATTAACGAAGTGACTGGAGGCGAAGCCGCAAACTTCTTCAGGGTCGGCAAGAAGATCATCGGGAGAGAACCGGAATCGTATACTTGGAAACCGCATTGCGTGCAGGGCAAACGCACGGTTGGGTGTCCCCAAGAAGGTCATGGCAAGAGCGCCCGTCATGCTGTGCTTCTGGAAGATATGCTCCGGTAGGTCCTACCTCCGAATGGAGGGCTGCCTCGAAGGAAACCGCGAATTCGGATAGGAAATCGGCTCAAGGGACAAGTGGCTGGTGCGTGACTAAGCGAGTTGCGATGACGCACCTCGACGGGACCCGCCCTGGGAGATTTGGCAAACGCCTTTTCGCAGAATCATGGAACATCGGCTGAAGGTTGTGGGTTGATTGTGCGTCACAGCACAGACTAGACAAAAAGACTATATGGTGTGGTCGTGCATTCGTCTTCCCCTCGGACCACTCCGAGGCAAGCGCGGTATGTAGGTCAAGGATTCGGGGTCTGGTGGTTGGCTTGACAAATGGCTGGATTATGAGAAAGCCGAAGAGATGGTACTTGTGGACAACTTCTTGTGTGACGGCTATCATTGTTCTCGCGATGATTGTTGCTTCAAGGCCGAGTGTCGCGGGCGATGTCCCCAAGACCGTGAGGGGTTATATCTGGGATGACGCAGGCAGACCTATGGAAGGTGCTTCTGTGACAGTGGAGATCAGGAATCCTGACAATTCCGTTCAATCGACTGATATGGACACAAGTGATAGCACTGGGTTCTACTCAGTGATGTTCGAAAACAACGAGTGGGATGCCGGGGACACGATTAACGTCACCGCGACCTGGGACTCGAACCAAGAGGACAACTGGACAACCGCTTTGGCAGGGGAAGTCGCCCAGTATGTGAACGTCAGTTTCCCGTTCGAGATCGAGGAATTCGGAAGTGCGGCAGGGCTCTTGCTTGCCGGTGGCGTCATCGCCTGTGTGGCAGTGGCGTTCGTCGTGCTGAGAAAGAGAAAGCAATAGACTCCAAAGAAGACCGGTTTCCGTCCTTCTGCATCTCACTTTCGTTTCCTCCCAAATTGACGCAGGTTGGCGCCTTTATATACTCAAACTAATTTGAGGGCTTCAGGTTTCAGGATACTGGCGTAATGAGATGGCCTCGGCGGCCAAGGGATGGGGCAGAATTCAAATGGCTGATAACAGGACGACAGCCTTGATATGCGCACCCCCAGGTAATGAACTCAGGGGCTGAGACATCTTGCTCCCGAGAACGGATGGCAGACCCGTTGAGCTGGAGCTACGGAGCTCCTCCGCAGTTTCCCTTCAGTCCTCCAAAGTAGCTGTGCTTTTCGCCTCGATTCTTCTTGCCGCGATTCTAGCAGTTCCCTCCCCTCTCCAGTTCACAATAGCGCATCAATCACAAACCGTTGTCGAAAATCTTGTAGCACCCGCGACTGCCCCGGAGGCCCGGAACCTCATTGGTATGCCCAGCTGGAATCAGGAACATCGCGATTGGGCAGCCGTTGCCAATGATGACGGGCACGTGAATGTCATTTTCTGGTTTGGTAGCGAAGAACAAAGGGCAAGCGCAGGCCTCGCGCTCGATTCGGCGAGGGACATCGAGAGGGCAACCGAGCTCATGCGCGAGTTCAGAAACGGGGAGAGAAGGGCCTTTTCGACCGTCTTCGATGGCTTCTCTGCCAGCGTGAGCGTGGAGGCCCTTGAGGAGTGGTTTTCCGTCGGCAGCAATGCAGTGCAGGTTCATCCTGACATCGAGATGCACACGATGCTCTCGGAGAGCGTCTCGCAGGTCGGCGCGGATCAGGTGTGGTCCATGCTCGATTCCTATGGAAGGCCCGTTGAGGGCACGGGAGTGGTCGTCGCGGTCATCGATACGGGCGTTGACTACACTCATCCCGACCTCGGAGGCGGCATCGGGGAGGGCTATAAGGTCGTGGGAGGCTACGATTTCTGCAATGACGACTCCGACCCAATGGATGACAACGGCCACGGGACTCACGTCGCTGGCATCATCGCGGCAGATGGCGGGATAACGGGCGTCGCGCCGGGAGCAAGCATTCTGGCGTACAAGGTCCTGGGCATGGACGGCAGCGGGCTGATGAGCGACGTCGTCGTAGCGATTGAGGCAGCCATCGATCCGAACGGAGATGGAGACAGCAGCGACCATGCGGATGTGATAAGCATGAGCCTGGGCGGCGATGGTTCCGCGGACGATCCCGTATGCTTGGCCGTCAGGGCTGCCGTCGAGGCAGGGGTTGTCGTCGTCGCCGCTGCGGGGAACTCAGGTCCGTCTATGGGCAGCGTCGCATCTCCCGGCATTGCGCCGGACGCGATTACGGTTGGCGCGACGAACAGAGACTGGACCCTCGCGTCCTTCAGCTCACGTGGCACTGGAACAGAGATGAGGATCAAGCCGGAGATAAGTGCGCCCGGCGTGGAGATTACCTCGACCGTGCCTTTCTCTGGGGCGCAGTTGAGCTCGCCCACCGGATATTTGGTCTTGAGCGGGACCTCGATGGCGACGCCGCACGTGAGCGGTGTGGCCGCCCTGTTGCTCCAGATGCATTATACGTGGTCCCCAGAGCAGGTCAAATCCGCGCTCGTCACGGAAGCGCTCGGAATCGATGAGTCCCTTTGGAACGTCGGCGCTGGAGGGCTATGGGCGCCTGGCTCGATTGCTGCGAGCCTTTTCTCTGAGGAGCCGATGGTTTCCTACGGATTCTGCAGCAACCCCTCGCAGAGCTTCTCTGTGACGAACGCGGGCACGGCCTCTGCCTTCGCAATCAGCTCTTCCGATTCGCTCTCTCTTTACAGCAATGGCTCCTCGGCTGAACCGTATTGGGCCAATCTGATAGGCGTCGTGCCAACATCGATAAGTCTGGGCCCAGGAGCATCTGGCGAATTAGTCTTGTCCGTCGACCAGCCGGGCGCGCAGGTGCCCGAGGGCTATTACGAGGGCTCAGTCGTCTTGGCCGATGGCGTGAGGAGCCTGAGGGTGGCCGTTGGGTATGTCATTCTCTCGCAGGTGAATGTCCACGTCTTTGACGTGTCGGGATCCGAAGTGTTCGATCCATACGGCGGGGTCTGGATCTACGATCTGCCAACTGCCACGACATCTTTCGGCGTGCGAGCAAGGAATGCCTATGCTCCTCCTGCGAGCTTCCTGGTGCCAGCTGGGGAATACTCCGTCCACGCAGCGGGGCATCAGCTCATCTATCACTATTCCGATCCATATCTTCTCTCACAGACAGTCACAATAAACAGGCTGCAGACTCTCAACGTCTCTCTCCGGATGTCGGAGGCCCGGGCGATGACCCTGGACCTTGAGACGGATGACGGCTTGCCCATATACGTCAGGGACTACCGTGTGTATTGCCGCTACGTCGGCGAGGTGAACGTCTCCTTCGACCTGGTCGGTTCGGATTACGCCATCAAGGGAAGCGAATTCCCTTCGCTGAAGAAGTCCTCGAGTGTGTTCGTCTCAGAGACGTCAGCGAGGGTCGGGATTTCCATCGCTGGCTTCTCTTACAGCCCCGACATGTGGGACTTCATGAGCCGGAACTTGCAGCACTGGTACGAGCAGCCCGGAATCTCCACTCCTTGCTTCTCGATAAGCGCGAGCGCGGATCTCCAATACCTCCTCGCCTGGGAATTCGATGGCGTGGATGCTGCGACTCCCCTCGCCCTCGAATTGGAAATGGAGAAGGCTTCGACCTACGTCACGAAGTACGATGTCCCCGGCGTGATTGGGAATGTCTGGGGCGACTGGGGCAGGAGCCTCGCAATGGGCGGACAGGCGACTTTCTTCAACAGAAGAGACACGCAGACATCTCTGAACCCGTTCTACTCTGGGATGACTCGCACTACGTTCGTGCAGGGAGTGTTCTCCGAGCTCTATTTCCCCGGCAGCCTCTTTGAGGGGGTCTACATAGAACACTTCTTCGAGCCGGACTACTCGCACCTGGTGAGGGCTGACACGATGTCCGATATATTCCTCCCCGACAGGTACTACCTCAGCCCCGTCGAGGGCGGATACTTCACTCAGGTCGTCGGTTCTGGACCCTTCTATCCGTCCGTCAAGACCCAGAACAGCAACGAAACACTCGTGCTCTTCCACCCCCTCCTCCGCGATCGGGCGGGCCTGGACGTCGGCGGGATGTACGTCCCCTACCTGAACCTCTATCTGAACGGACAGCTGAGGGGGATCTACCAGCTGAGCGAGTTCATGGCGAGGAGGAACGCGATTCGCCATGTGTCCCTAGAGGGGGGCGGTTTCTACACCGCTGAGATCAGCTACCAGCCCACGCCGGACATATGCAACGACGTGAGCATCGTTCTCGGATTCAGAGTGCCATCGGAGGATCGCGACCCGCCGCAGATCGCTGGCCTGGAGATGCCCCAGCGCTTCATTCCTGGTTCGACCGTTGATTTGGCCGTACGAGCCCTGGATGAGAGTTCCATCAGCTCTGTCGAAGTGAGTTGGCGCCCCTCAGGGAGCACCGGATGGCAGAGCGTCGCCGTCCTCGATCGGGGGTCAGGTAACTTTTCCGCGCAGATCCAGACCGGGATATCAGACACCGCGTTGGACTTGAAACTGCGCGTATCGGATTCGTATTCGAACTACATCGAATATACGGCCAAGAACGCGGCGCTGGCGCAGGTGCCGATATCGTTCAGCCTATTGGCGAACCCCGTTGAGATCGGCTACAGGAATGCCGATGTCTCCATTGTCGTGAGCGGAAGCCTCGTGGACTCCTCGGGTGCCCCGCTGAGCGAGACGGTGGCCATTCCTCTCGAGATGATGCTCGGAGACAGGAAGGTGGCCATGCTTCTGGACGAGTACGTGGGCGGTGGGTCCCATTCCCACAACGGGACCATCCTGTTCGACTGGCACTTCAATCCCGTCAACATCTTCTCCGGTCCGAACCAGACCGTAGAGATCGTTGTGACAGTCGACCTTGGCGTCTACGAGCCCGTCAGCCAGACGATTACGCTGCGTTCCACATGGTATACGAACGTCCCGCCGATCATAGTGTTGGAGTCGCCAGACAACGGGAGCCTCATCGCGTCGGGCGAGCTCATCGATTTGGACATCGTGGATGCGGGACAGGTGTCCGCCGAAGCCTACCTCGATGACGCGTATCTCTGCGCGATTCAGTCGCCCTGGCAGATAGACACCTCCACATGGACCGACGGACAGCACACGCTCAGGATCGTTGCGACGGACGATGAGCAGGCGGTTTCGAGCGCCACTTTTGCTTTCAGCGTTGACGCGGTTGCGCCGTATCTCGAGATAGTGTATCCGCTTCAGGGCTCGCGCGTTCCCGTTGGGGCGGACATGGTGATCGAGGTGCACGACACGTTCCTTGATTCCGTGACCTACTCCCTGGATGGCGGACCTCCACAAGTCCTGAACGCACCATACGTTCTTCCGATGGATCCTTGGCCCTCAGGATATCATGAGGTCTCGGCAACGGCCGTCGACCTAGTGGGACGCTCGACCACGAGGACCGTCGCGTTTGAGATCGCTCTCAGCACCCTAGTGATCGAATTGATCAGCCCCGCCAACGGCGCTGTCGTCCGCTCCGGGACGCCGATAGCATTCACGGTCGTCGGCGAGGGCAATGTTACTTGCCGATGGTCCGACGGCGATGAGTGGAATGATATCTTCGATGGGCGTGAGGTTCCGACCTCAGGATGGCCGGAGGGTGTCCATACTGTGCGGATCAACGCCACCAGTGACCTCGGTGGCTGGGATGAGATGGAAGTTGTTCTGACCATCGATGATACGCAGCCAGTGATCGTGCTTCTGTCTCCTCAGAACCTGTCGTTCGTTGACGAGACAGACACTGTGAGCATCCAAGTCCTGGAGGATAACTTCGCCTCGGTCCATTGGTATGTGTGGGGGGTGCACTGGTCAAGCACACGTCTTAGCGTGACGGTCTTCCTCGACTCATCGCCATCGGACGGCTATTTCTCGATCGAGGTCGAGGCCTTTGATCTCGCTGGCAACAAGGCGACTGCGACCTTCGTGTTCGCCATGGACTCCGAGGCGCCCCTCATCTCGCTCGAAGGACTGAATGGCAGCGGCGCGATAGGATCGGGCCAGGAGCTCTGCGTGCGTGTCGAGGATGTCTTTCTCACAGTCGTTCAGGCCTCGATCGATGGCGCCGATCTGTCCGTGGTCCCCCAGCCATATGTGGTGAACATGAGCTCTCTCTCACCCGGTTGGCACCAGCTGCAGGTGATCGCTGACGATGCCAGTGGCAAGAGGAGCATCGAGGATTTCGAGTTCTACTTGGATACAATGGCGCCGTCCGCTGTCATAGTGTCTGGAGAAGAATTCTCTCGGAACCAGTCCCTCGAGGTCATTGCAGAAGCCACGGACGAATACGGGCTTGGCGCCGTTGAGTTGAGATATGAGCTCCCCGATGGCTCGTATGCGGCTGTCGCGATGCACGTGAGCGGGGCCAACTACTCTGCGGTTCTCGAGTCCGGGAAGCTCAGGGACGGCATGGTGATCTATGTCGCCGCGACCGACACTGTGGGGAACGTCGGCGTCTCAGAACAGCTTGTCCTGCACGCCTCCGCCTCTGGGTCAGGTTCGCCGGGGTCGCCGACGTCTCCGGATGGCGGAATTCTTGGCGAGATGGGTGTCCAGGGTCTGCTTCTGATTGCAGCTCTGGTGTTCGTCGTGGCAATCGTATCGTTCCTCCACGCTCGACGTAGTCGCAGACAGGTGGGGGACCTGCCCGTTGAGGCGCAATCGACCGAGAAGGAGCGGTCGGCATGTACGGCCGCATCGAGTTCCATTGTGGGTGAACAGAGATCGCTTGACAGTGAGGCATTTGGTCGTCCGTGCGACTTCTCTGCAGCCAAGCCCGCGACCAAGACGGGTAGGGCGAGCGCCGGCAGCTCCCCGAAACCGAAGCACGCCGCTCTAGTGGATGCCATTCCGGATGTGCTCCTAGCAGCGCCCCCAGGTGAATCCGAAGAGGGTGCACTCGACATCGATTATGGCGAGCTAATCGAGAGGGAGCTCATCATACCAAACCTCGTCCCGTCCCTGCGCGACAAGTTGGGAGGCCCGAGGCCTAGCCCTCTGAGCCCGATCGATTCGGGGCCGGAGAAGGGGGCGCGAAGACCTCTTCCCTCCGATCCAGCCATCTGACCGTCAGGTACCAGAAGACTGTCACGCAGCCGACGAATATGAGGATGCCGAGATAGCTGTGGACGAAGGCCAGCGCCGGGTGCCCGTAGGCCGAGCCGACCATTATCGTGATGGTCATCCTGATTATGTTGGCGACCCACGTCATGAACAGTCCGAAAGCCAGAGCAGACAGGATTCGCCAGTCGACTCGGTGATATCGCACGAGCACGAAGGCGAGGAACGCTGAGAAGAACATCCCCGCGGAATAGAGTCCGCTGCAGCCAGAGCCTATGCCGACACGCAGCAGCCTGTCATGGTACTCGTACGATATTGTGTTCGAGAGGCCGAAGCCATCGAGGTCGAGCTCAGCATACGCCGCGACGCCGAATAGGTTGACCATCTTGACCACAGGGATCGTGATGAAGTAGTACTCGGAGTACGCAGTCACCCTGTAGTACGACTCGCCAGTCACGAGCGTGTATGTCCCCCATATGACCACGAAGACGAACGTGAGGAACATGAGATAGAGTACCGCAAAATCCTTCTGAAGCACGAGTCTGGAAGGCCCTTGGTAGTACAGCACCAGCGAGAGCCCGAACAGCGTGACGATAAAGTCGTTCATGCGTAGGTTCGATTCGCCCACGATGAAGAGCTTCCACGCAGACCATCCGAGAATCAGGAGGAATCCAACTAGCGGGATCAGCGCGGCGCACTGGCGCTTCGTCAGATATCGAGACAGCGCCTTGACAAGAAGCCCGTCTTCCATCTTCTGTGCTTCGCCGGGCATGGTTCTCAGAGTATAGGTAGCGATGGCAACGCCCGCCGCAATGAGGACCATCTCGACGAGATAGGCTGAGTGCCCCAGGTAGTGGTTGTAGAACGCGGCGATGACGAGAAGAGACCCAAGGAGCAGCAACCATTCTCTGGCGATTCTCACGCGTTCTGCTGAGGTTTTAGCCACTATATAACCATTGATGCATGCGATTTCTAAGCAGGCCAGTAGCTGATCCCATCAATCTGTCCGACGACAGCTATCGCGGCTCCTCCTCCGCAGCGGCCACGACAGCAGCCGGGGCAGATCTCTCAAATGTGAGGAGCAATCCGCCCGCAACGGCCACCAAGAGGACTATCGCTGCCTCGGCCATCGTTGTGATGCGCATTGACACGCCCGTGACGAAGAAACTGAGAACTAGTATTGTGGTCGGGACGGACAGGACGCACAGAACACCATAAACAGAGGTGAGTGCGAGGGGCCTTCCGCGGAAATGCCGCTCAATTCGATCTTCCTCTGCAGTGAGCGAGACCCATGCAAGCATCGACACAGGTATCAGAAGTCCGATGACCGCGGTCAGCAGTTCTCTGACCTCCTGGAGACTCGTGATCTCGATCGATGCGGCGGCCGTCGCGGACACCATGAGCATGCCTATGGCTCCCGGCTGTCGGTAAGCGTATGCGAGGCCGAGCATTGCCAGGGCAATTCCCACACCGATCCCTGTCAGCTTGAGGACCGACACACCGGAGAAGGCCACAAGGTCTGCGGCGGCGCCAAGGACTATCGCAGCCCTGCCGATCTTGCCGAACCGGGTCATGCCCTCCCCCTCCTGATCGCCCTGACTATCCCCGAGGCCGTGTCCGCCGGGCCTATCCTGATGTAAGAGGCCCCTAGGGCCCTGAATAGGCCCTCGACCTTCAGGGACTGGGACACATTGCCGTACAGCCGCTCGATCTCCTCTGCCTGACTCGCGTCTCCCTGTTTCCTGTACCAGTCGTCGTAAGTGTGAATCACCAGCATCCTGTTACCCGTTCGCTGGCAAATCCTGGCTCCTGCGATGACCGCTTCGCGAGATGACAAGAGATCCGTGATCACGATGAACAGCTGCTCCCTGCCTTTGCTCACGGCGATGATATCGTTGATCGCCCCGTCGAGGCCGAGCCCAAGACCTTTTCCTCTCCTTGTCTTCGACAGGCCCTGAACCGTCGACAGGAACTTGTCAGCGTTCTCGCTCGGCTTGGTCTGCGAGTTCTTGGTCCTCGGCTGAGGATTCGCAGCCGGCTTCTCGACAAACATCGTCTCCGCGTCTTTCGCTCTGAAGGATTCCGGGACGCTTCGCAGCACCCTCGTGATCTTCTCGAACTGATGTCTTCCGAGGGCGGGGTTTGCCTTGCCCAGCACCTTCACCTCGTCGAATATCGCCACGCCTGCTGGGTGAAGGCTGCTCAGGAGCACGTTGGAGAGCTGCACCGCAAGGTCTAGGGCGTGGTCGACCTTCGCGACGGTGTACGCCTCCAGCCTCATGCTCCTTCCGGAGTCGACGAATATCATCGTCTGGAGCACGCCCTCTTTCCTGTAGGTCTTCGTCATCAGCTTGCCCAACTTCGGGAGGATCTTCCATTGAATGTCACGTGCGCGGTCGCCAGCGACGTATTCACGAATCCCCTCGAACTCCAGCTCCCTGAGCACGACCGCTGGGCTTCTTGACACGCCAGAGAACTCGAGGTGCTCTCTCCCGGCCATCTTGCGGGCGGTCTGGAAGCTCTCCTTGCGCGTGTGCGCGCTTAGCACTGTGCCCTGTGTTATGATCTGATCCTCGAGGTAGAGGCCGAACGCGTCCTCCCTCTCGATCTTCATGCCGGTGATATTGTGAGAACCTCTCTTCTGCGGAGTGATCGAATACGACATCGTGAGCAGAGAGCGCGGAGGCAGAACAGCGGTGACTCTGTTCTGGCCGGCCGATATCGTGCAATCGCTCGATATCAGGTCCTCGAATGTGCCTCTTATCGCGGTCTGTCCCCTGTTGAGGACTGCCACTTTGATTCCGACAGGTTCGTCCGCGAGAATCATCTCGTCCAGGACAGTCCTCTCGATCTCCAGATCAGTTCTCCGGATCTCGGCCGTGAAGCGCATGTGGGCGTATGTGAAGGCGCAGAGAATGCCGACCGTGACGACGATCCACGAAAGGTTCGAGTAGAGCACACCAGCGAAAGCGAACGCGATTGCGAAGGTCAGGAGAACCGTGCCGAGCAGTGATGAGCGCAAGGCAACTCACACTTTGGGGCCTTCCTCTCGTCCGAACTCGCCCTTGGGGACGGGGACCGAGGAGAGGACGGAGTCCGTTACGCCGGCTCGTGTCATGCCGCTCAGCTCCGCTTCCGGAGACATGATGAGCCTGTGGTCTATGACCTTGTGCGCCATGGCCTTCACGTCGTCCGGGATTGCGTAGGCGCGTCCGCGGAGATACGCGTAGGCCCTTGCTGCGTTGAGCAAGTGTATCGACCCTCTGGGGCTGAGGCCCAGGTCGAGCTCGTCCACTTCTCGGGTCGCTCTCGCTATGTCCTCGACATACGTCATCACGCTCGGATGCGCGTATATCTTGACAACGTCCGAGATCATGTCGAATATCGCTTTCCTGGACAGCACGACCTCCTGCTTCTTTTCCGGGACGCTCTTCAGCTGGAGGATCTCCACCTCGTGCTCCTTGTCGAGATAGTCCATGATTGACTTGACCATGAACCTGTCTATCTGCGCCTCTGGCAGCGGATAGACCCCCTCGGTCTCAATCGGGTTCAGGGTTGCGACCACAGTGAAGAGCTCGGGCAGGTCGAATGTGTTCCCCTCGATCGTGACCTGTCTCTCCTGCATCGCCTCGAGCAGGGCCGACTGAGTCTTCGGCGGGGCCCTGTTGATCTCATCTGCGAGCACGAAGTCCGCGAACAGCGGGCCCTTCCTGACCTCGAATTCGCTCGATCTCTGGTTGTAGAAGAAGTGGCCGGTGATGTCTGCGGGGA
>Ga0315314_1001048_pt1 | contig 26265 bp, 23 predicted proteins | sample TDP9_MG_FD_203631 | JGI IMG/M metagenome (GOLD analysis project Ga0315314, IMG submission 203631) | Freshwater sediment microbial communities from Lake Towuti, South Sulawesi, Indonesia - TDP9 | ecosystem: Environmental > Aquatic > Freshwater > Lake > Sediment | place: Indonesia: South Sulawesi... | reverse complement strand
TCTCCGATGGACGCAAAACTTCAACCAAAAAACCTCTCCACTTTCCATTTTCTCCTCCAACGAAAAAAATTTCTCCCCTCTTGACTATTTCCCCGCCTAACTGCCGCCACTGTCTGAATTGCAGAAAGATAGTCAAGATCGTTGACTATATGCAGGAGAAGTATTAGAATTATTTTAGAGGATTAAGGATTAGGTTCCGAAAGACGATATATTCAGATGGGTTTTAATCATTTGGTTTCAGCTCGGAGGAAAGAATGGGAAATATTGCCGAAGATGAGCAACTGAAGATTCCCGATCTGCTGCCCATGCTTCCAGTACGCGATACAGTGATCTTCCCCTATATGATACTTCCCCTTTTCGTAGGTAGGGAGAGTTCGATTAAGGCTGTAGACGAGGCCTTGGCCAAAGACCGGATGATTTTCCTGGCTACGCAGAAGGTGGCCACGGATGACAGTCCGACACCTGAAAACATATACACAGTGGGCACCGCGGCCATGGTTATGAAAATGCTTAAATTGCCCGACGGCAGGGTGAAAATTCTCGTGCAGGGGCTGGCCAAAGGAATCATCAAAGAGTATATTCAAGAAAAACCCATGTTCGTTGTACGCATTGCGCGGGTGATCGAGCCCCCCGTGGGGGAGATCGCCCTGGAGACCGAGGCCCTCATCCGTAGCGTGAAGGAACAGAGTGAGAAGGTTCTCACCTTGAAGGGTATCCTTTCCCCAGATGTTTTGGCCATCCTCGATCAGATCGAAGAGCCCGGGCGGTTGGCAGATCTGGTGGCCTCAAACCTAAAGCTAAAAATCGAAGAAGCGCAGAGAATTTTGGAGACTTTTCACCCCTTGCAGCGCTTGAAGAAGGTCAATGAGTATCTCTCCAAAGAGGTCCAGGTCTCTACCATGCAGGCCAAGATTCAGTCCCAAGCCCGGGAGGAGATGAGCAAAACCCAACGGGAGTATTTCCTCAGGGAACAGCTCAAAGCCATCAAAACTGAACTGGGCGAGATTGATGAAAAGGCCCAGGAGGTCAATGAGCTGCGGGAGAAAATTAAAAAGGCCAAGATGCCTCCAGACGTGGAAAAAGAAGCCAACAAACAGCTCAACCGCCTGGAGCAGATGCATCCGGAATCTGCTGAAGCCACAATTGTCCGTACCTACCTCGATTGGCTGGTGGAGCTCCCCTGGAGCGTAAGCACGTCGGACAATCTGGATATCAAGAAGGCCAAACAGGTTCTGGACGAAGATCATTATGATTTAGAAAAGGTCAAGGAGCGTATGCTGGAGTACCTGGGTGTACGCAAAATTAAAGAAAAGATGAAAGGCCCGATCCTCTGCTTCGTCGGTCCGCCGGGTGTGGGCAAGACTTCCCTGGGCAAATCGATTGCCCGGGCCCTGGGGCGGAAGTTCACGCGCATTTCCTTGGGAGGGATCCGGGATGAGGCCGAGATCCGCGGGCACCGCCGAACCTACATTGGCTCGCTGCCCGGACGCATCATTCAGGGGCTTAAGAATGCGGGATCGAATAACCCGGTATTTATGCTCGACGAGATCGACAAAGTCGGGACCGACTTTCGAGGGGATCCCTCTGCGGCCTTGTTAGAAGCTTTAGACCCGGAGCAGAACTTTTCTTTCAGCGACCATTACTTGAACGTGCCTTTCGACCTTTCCAAAGTCATGTTCATTACCACAGCCAATATTCTGGACCCCGTTCCTCCCGCGCTGAAAGACCGGATGGAAGTCCTGAGCCTGCCCGGATACACCAGTGAGGAAAAGTTGAAGATCGCCCAGCAGTTTCTTTTCCCCAGGCAATTGGAAGAAAATGGAATCACCAAAGAGCAGCTGACAATGAGCGACGAGGCGATTCTGCGAATTATCTCTCAATATACCAAGGAAGCGGGTGTGCGGAACTTGGAGAGGGAAATGGCTTCCATCTGCAGAAAAGTGGCCCGGAAGATTGCCGAGGATGAAAAGGGCCCATTCCAGGTCAACAATCTCAACCTACACAAATATTTAGGCCCTCCAAAGTTTTTGCCCGAGGAAGAACTGGAGGTAAACGAGATCGGAGTGGCCACCGGTTTAGCTTGGACTTCAGTGGGTGGGGAAATTTTGCATGTGGAAACAACGACCATGAAGGGCAAGGGAAACCTGACCCTTACGGGTCACTTAGGCGATGTAATGAAGGAATCCGCCCAAGCAGCGCTGAGCTATGCCCGTTCAAAGAGCAAAGAGTTAGATCTCGACCCAGATTTTTACGAGAAATTGGACGTGCACATTCATGTTCCTGCCGGAGCCATTCCCAAGGATGGGCCTTCGGCAGGGGTAACCATGGGCACATCGCTGATCTCGGCCCTGACGCGGATTCCGGTGCGCAAAGACGCGGCCATGACCGGGGAGATCACCCTTCGCGGGCGAGTGCTCCCGATTGGTGGCTTAAAAGAAAAGACTTTGGCTGCTCTCCGAGCAAACATCAAAGACATTATTATCCCCGAACAAAACAAGAAAGACCTGGAGGATATTCCCAAGTACATCCGGAGGAAAGTTAATTTCGTTTTTGTCAAGAACATGGATGACATTTTGAAAGTGGCCTTGGTCCCCGAAAAGGCGCAGATCTCATCCGCGACGGCAAAGGAAGAACCGGACGAAAAGAAGGGGCGGCCAGAGAGCTTTCCCATCTCCTTACCTGTTTGACTAACCCCTGGGATGGCCTGGTGGAACTGCGAGAAATCGGTGAGTTTGGCCTCATTGCCAGGATTAGAAATCGACTCCCTGCCTATCTGCCAGACGTCTTTAAAGGAATCGGTGATGATGCCGCCATTGCCTCTTTATCTTTAGGCAGCGACCTTGTTTCTACGGTGGACCTCATGGTGGAAGAGGTCCACTTCGACCTTGCCCTGACATCCGCTCATCTATTGGGGCGAAAGTCCTTAGCCGTGAACCTCAGCGATATGGCTGCCATGGGGGCCAGGCCCCGCTTCGCCCTGATTTCTCTCGCTCTGCCGGCGCGAATCAGCGTGGAGTCTGTAGACGAGTTTTACCTCGGTTTTTTGGAGATGGCTGAAGCCCATGGCGTTTCCCTGATCGGAGGGGATACTTCCTCTTCCCCTGATCGGTTATTTATCAGCGTTACCCTTTTAGGGGAAGGGAAGAAGGAAATTCTGGTATGCCGTCGTGGAGCTCGACCGGGTGATGACCTATACGTCACAGGGACTCTCGGAGATTCCCTTTTAGGGTTGCACCTGGCTCGAACCCTTCAAGGGAAGCCCCCTTTGCCAGATGAAAAATACCTTCTCGGAAAACACTTCAATCCGATCCCCCGCGTACAGGAAGGTTTGGCCTTGGCGGCGAAAGGCCTGGCCACGGCAATGATCGACGTAAGTGATGGACTTTTTTCTGACCTCCGGCATATCTGCGAAGAAAGCCGGGTAGGGGCAACGGTTTTTGCAAAGCGGATTCCCCAATCTAAGGCCTTTCAATCACTTTGCTCGGCCCTTAAACGCCCGGGGTGGCAATCGGCCGTGCGGGGTGGTGAAGATTACGAACTCCTTTTCTCCGCATCGCCCGAGAAGGCCTCCGAAGTTATGGCCTTGGCCAGGCAATGGGAATGTGGCGCCACCTGTATCGGCAAAGTGGAACCAATTTCTTACGGGATCATAATCCAGGATGAGCAAGGCCAGGTAGACACCGAGCTACCCGAGGGATTTGACCATTTTGCAGCCCGGGAGTAAAACAGAGATTAAGGCAGAAAATCGCCAGCTGGTGGGGGAACTGTCCGTTTGGAAATAGATGCCGCCTTAAGGATCTACTTACTTTTTTTTCTCTTTTGGGGATTGGTCTTTTTTACTATCTCGGAGGCTGCCCTTTTTGGCCTGGGGCGCCTGAGACTTGAGAAGTTAAAAGAAGAAAACCATCCCCGCCATCCCGTGATTGCCCGCCTTCTCAACCGACCTCGGCGGTTGATCACTACCTTGCTCGTAGGAAACGAAATCTTAAACGTGGCCATCTCTGCATTAACGACCGCCGTGTTCATTGGCCTGTGGGGAGATCTAGCAAAATGGGCAGCCATCCCTCTGGTCGTCTTTGTGATTTTACTTTTCGGAGAGCTCATTCCCAAAACTCTGGCGGTTCGCTTTCCAGAAAAAATTGCCCCATTTGTGGCCCCGGGAGTGGAGCGATGGAGCAAATTCGTTGAACCTCTGGTTGGAATTATAATAAGAATTGTTGACAGCCTTCTGGGGCTGGTCAGGGTCCGCTCGGAACCGTTGCCTCCTCCACTGACCGAAGAGGAGTTCAAAAGCTTGGTGGAGACAGGCCAGAGGGAAGGAACTCTGGAGGAAGCGGAGAAATACCTCATCCATAAGGTTTTTGAATTTGGAGACAAGGCAAGCAGAAGTATTATGACACCCCGCTCGGCCGTGTTCGCCCTTCCCCTTTCTACAAAGCTGCGGGACGCTGTCGAGGCTCTGAGAACTCACCGCTTTTCCCGGGTGCCGGTCTATCGAAAAGACCTGGATGAAATCGTCGGCATTCTTTACGTCAAAGACCTATTGGGAGCAATGAGCCAGCCAATAAGGGGCGATGAAATGGTGGGATTAAGACCTTTCTTGCGCAAGCCATATTTCGTGCCTCTAAGCAAGAAACTGGATGACCTGTTCAGAGACCTTCAGAAGCAAAGGATCCATTTGGCCATTGTGGTGGATGAGTATGGGTCTATGGCAGGAGTCGTTACCTTAGAAGACCTTCTGGAGGAACTTTTTGGGGAAATTCGGGATGAGCTTGACCTGGTCCGTTTTGCCAAAAAAGGGGGAGAGGAAAAAGGTAAACCTTTTCTCCCTGAGAACCATTTATGAGTGGGAAGGAATATTCTTAGGGGAGGGCCTGTGATCCTCTTTTTAAGTTTGGCTGCCCTCATTGCCTTTTTTCTCTTCCTGGAAGGGTTTCTATCAGGATCGGAGATCGCTATGGTGGCGGCGGAACGTAAGCGTCTCTCCCATTCGGGATCTCGATCGGCACGCCTGACGCTCCAGATCCTGAAGGAGCCTTCCTGGTACCTCTCCACCACCCTGGTGGGCAGCAATTTAGCAGAAGTGGCCAATGCTGCTCTGGTAACCTCCATTTTAATCGGAATCTACGGGCCAGGGGGAGATCTGTATGCCTTCTTGCTTCTCAGCCCTCTGATTTTGATATTCGGGGAAATACTGCCGAAATCCCTTTTTCAGCAGAAAGCTGACCGGTGGGTGCAGAAGATTGCCCCGGCCATATGGGTTGTATCCCTTTTCTTATACCCTTTCGTGTGGTTAATGTCCAAATCGGCCCAATCGATCATGCGCCTTTTGGGGGACAGAGAAGATCGAGTTCCCTTCGTGACCCGCGAAGAGCTCCAACTCCTGCTCCGGGCTGAGGGAGAACCGGGCGATATGAAGCCCCTGGAAAAAGACATGATCCATCGTATTTTTCGCTTTTCCGAGACCAAGATCAAAGAGGCGATGATTCCCTTAGTGGAGGTGGTGGCCCTGGAAGAGAACTCCACAGTAGAAGAAGCCATTGCCTTGGCCCGGCAAGAGGATTATTCCCGTTACCCTGTTTTCCGGGAGCGGGTGGACAACATCATCGGCGTCCTGCACAGTTTCGATCTTCTCTTGGCTCAAGAGAAGGACCAGACCATCCAGCCGTTTGTCCGCCCGATATCCTTTTTCCCTGAGAGCAAACCTGTAGATGAGCTTCTGGTGGAGCTTCAGCAGAACCAGGAGGCCATGGCGGCGGTGGTCGATGAGTATGGGGGAGCAGTGGGGATTGTAACGGTGGAAGACATTCTGGAGGAAGTGGTGGGGGAAATTGAGGATGAATACGACATCGGTCAACCCCTTTACAAAAAGGTCGGTCCGAGAGAATTTTTAATCAAAGCCCGAATGGAAATCGATCATATCAATGAAACTCTGAAGCTCGGTCTGCCCAAAGGAAACTATGAAACTCTGGGAGGTTTTATTTTGGAGCGGTTGGGAAGAGTCCCTCTTTCCAGGGAAAGCTTCCGTTTTAAAGGAATGCTATTTGAAGTACAGAAAGCAGACGAGCGTTCCATCTCAGAAGTCTTGGTGACCTTGAAAGAGTAGATCCTTGGGAGTTGAAAAATGAACGTTGATCACTTGAGAAACCTTTTGCTGAAGGTGCAAAGGGGCAAAGTAAACGTGGAGAGGGCTCTGCAAGAACTGAAGACCCTCCCTTTTGAAGAAATTGGCTGCGCCACCATCGATCACCACCGGCCCTTGCGGCGGGGGGCTCCCGAAACTATTTTCGGTGAGGGAAAGACCGCTGTCCAGGTGATCTCCATCATGAGGAAAATGCGAGCAAAAAAGAATAATATTTTAGTCACCCGGCTGGACCGAGCAAAGGTGGCACCAATCAAGCGAGCTTTCCCCAAAGCCCAGTATTACCCTCAATCGCGGACCTTAACCCTCGTGAATCATCCCATTAAAATTGTTGGGAAAGGGACGATTTTGGTGGTCTGCGCAGGAACTTCGGACATTCCTGTGGCTGAAGAGGCCATTGTCACAGCTCAAATGATGGGCAATCGGGTTGATCATATATACGACGTGGGCGTTGCCGGGATCCACCGTTTGATGAGCCAGAAAGAAAAGTTGCTGTCTGCTCATGTGCTCATCGTGGTTGCTGGCATGGAGGGAGCGTTGCCCAGCGTAGTAGGGGGATTGGTGGACAGACCGGTGATCGCGGTCCCCACCAGCGTTGGATATGGGTCTCACTTTGGGGGTATTACCGCCCTTCTGGCCATGCTCAATTCCTGCGCCTCGGGGCTCTCAGTGGTGAACATCGATAATGGATATGGGGCTGCCCACGTGGCGAGTTTGATCAACCGAATTTAAAGGGAATAGTGTCAGTGTGAGTGTCAGTAACAAATTTTTTCTAAACACTGACACTAACCACTGACACTGTTTTTAACAGGGGATATATGAGAATTCTCTATTTCGATTGTTTTTCCGGGGTCAGCGGCGATATGACCCTGGCTGCCCTGCTGGATTTGGGACTTCCTCAGGAGAAGCTAAGGCAAGAACTCGCCAAGCTGAGTTTGCAGAACTATTCTCTTAAGATTTTTCAGGGGAGCCGGGGCGGCATCGCGGCATTAGGATTGAAAGTCAAGGTAGGACCGCAGAAGGAAGATCATCGGTATTTCTCTGACATCCGGGAGATGATCGCGGCCAGCTCTCTGGAACAGGGTGTAAAGGATATGAGCCTGGCCATTTTCAAACGCCTGGCTGAGGCCGAAGCGAAGATCCACCGCCAAAAAGTGGAAGAGGTTCGTTTTCACGAAGTGGGGGCAGTGGATTCTATCGTGGACATCGTGGGGACGGCCATCGGCATTGAATATTTTAAGCCCCTGCGGATTCTTTCTTCGGAGCTTCCCATGGGTAGAGGATTTGTCCAGTGTACGCACGGCCGCTTTCCCCTTCCAGCGCCAGCTACGCTGGAGATCCTGAAAGGATACCCGGTGAAAGACGTGAACGTGGAAGGAGAGCTGGTAACTCCAACGGGAGCAGCGATTGTAACTACCCTGACTTCGGGAGTAAACCCTTTTCCGGCCATGAAAATCGGTAAAGTCGGGTATGGGATGGGCAGGGATGAATTCGCCGACCGACCCAATCTTCTTCGCCTGGTACTGGGGGAACCTGTCGGAGCTGACCAGGCGGACCAGGTTACCGTACTGGAAGCAAACATCGACGACATGAACCCAGAGTTTTATGATTATCTGATGGACCGCCTCTTTGAACTCGGAGCCCTGGACGTCTCCCTGAGCCCCCTGCTGATGAAGAAGAACCGGCCCGGGACACTATTGCGGGTGATCGCCGAGGAGCACCAGGCAGATCCCCTTTCAGAATTGATCCTGCGCGAATCAACCACCTTGGGGGTGCGCAGGTATATTGTGGGCCGGAAAAAACTCGCCAGGGAAATACAGGAGGTAGAAACGAAATACGGAAGGGTGCGAGTAAAGATCTCCGGGGAGCTGCGTTTCCAGCCGGAATATGATGATTGCAAACGGATTGCCCTGGAGAAAGGAGTTCCCATTCAAGAAGTTTACCGAGAAGCCATGAGAATGCGCAAATAAGCAAATAAAATGTCTTAGGGCAGAGAACGCCGAGGGCGTTTTTCTCAGCGCGCTCGGCGGTGAATTGTTTGAAGGAGATTTCGATGGGTTTTGATTGGGAAAAAATCAGGGAAGAGGCCGCCCAGATTCTTAGCGATTACATCAAAGTCGATACCACCAATCCTCCCGGAAAAGAGATGGCCGGGGTCCGCTACCTTCAGGGTATCTTGGAAAGAGAAGGATTTCCCACCATCGTTTTCGAATCCCAGCCCGATCGAGGGAATTTAATCTGTCCCCTGAGGGGAACGGATGGCCTCTCCCCCTTGATTCTTTTGCACCACATCGATGTAGTGACAGCAGAGGCGGAAAAATGGAAGCACCCGCCTTATTCTGGGTTGGTGGTCAACGGGGAAATCTGGGGGCGGGGAGCCCAGGACTGCAAGTCCCTGGGAGTGATTGAGCTCGTTTCTTTTCTTCTGCTAAAGCGGGAAGGATTCCGTCCCAAACGGGACATCCTTTATATGGCCACGGCTGATGAAGAAACTGGAGGGAAATGGGGCGTTGGCTGGCTTTTCCAAAATCACCCCGAGCTGATGGAAGCGGAGTACGTGATCAACGAGGGGGGAGGCGTGGGCGTGATCATGGGAAAGCGAAATGTTTACACCTGCCAGAATGCGGAGAAGGGGATCTGCTGGCTGAAGCTGACTTTTCGCGGAAAGCCGGGCCACGGCTCTGTTCCTCATGACGATAACTGTATCGAAAAAATGGCCAGAGCCATCGAGAGAATTTCTTCCTACCGTTCCCCTCTGCGCCGAACCCTGACCACGGATAATTTTATCAAAGGCATTGCGCAGGAGCAGAGCTTTCCGCGGTCATTTCTTATGAGGCAGCTTCTGAACCCTCTTTTCTCAAAATCAGTGGAGAAACGAATTCCTGATCCCGGGTTAAGAGGGATGGTGCGGGCCATCCTGAGGAATACCTTCGTGCCCACGGTGGTCCAAGGGGGACAGAAGACGAATGTAATCCCCAGTGAGTGCTCCTGCCAGGTAGACTGTCGCATCCTCCCGGGAGTAGACCCCGAGATGATCAAGGCTGAGGTGAGGAATCTGCTTATTGGCATAAGAGATTATGAAGTCGAGATTTTGCAAACTACGGCGGCATCTGAATCTCCCACGGACAATGCCTTTTACCGGGTTTTAGAAAATACGCTCAAGCGCCTGGACCCAAAAGCCAAAATGATTCCTACCATGCTTACCGGGGCGACCGATTCCAGGCTCTTCAGATCTAAGGGAACGGCTGCCTATGGCTTCCAACCCATGGCCCCCATGGATAACCTTTCCGACTATCTAAGCCGGGTTCACGGTCACGACGAGCGTATCTCCGCAGAGAGCTTACTCTTCGGCACGCGGGTTCTCTACGAAATGTTGAAAGACTTCTGCGGATAGATTGGGGGGAGACCCTTTCCCCAAATAGTGGACAGGGAAGAGCGGATAAAACAGTAAAGCATTAAGGTCGAGGGCATGGGTGGCCGATTTTTTTCAGAGGAGAAAGGGGTAGGTGATGAATTTCCTCAGAGCTTATCAATTCTGTGCTCCCCGAAACATTACCTTTGGCCTGGGATGTGCGGAGCAAGTGGGGGAAAGAGCGCGGGAGTATGGGGTCCAAAGGGCTTTGCTCGTGACCGATCGAGCTTTCCAGCCCTTGGGAATTATCGAACTCATTTCGGGGTCATTATCCAAGGCCGGGATCGAGCCCATTCTCTACGATGGGGTAGTTACCGAACCGACCACCGACCACGTTGAAGAGGGATTCCAAATTTACCGAGAAAGTGGCTGCGACCTGGTGGTGGGCCTGGGAGGTGGGAGTTGCCTCGATACCGCCAAATCCATCGCCGTGCTGGCCACTAACGGAGGCCGAATCCAAGACTATGAAGGGCGGGAAAAGGTGAAGAAGGGAAAGGCTCCCTTGATGGCTCTCCCTACTACTGCCGGAACAGGCTCGGAGGTGAGCAGGGGCGCAGTGATCACGGATAAGAAGCGGAATGTCAAGTTTATCGTCTGGAGCTCAAAGATCGTTCCCGACGAAGCTTTTGAAGACCCTTTATTGACCGTCTCCATGCCCCCGAGCGTTACCATTTCCTCGGGAATGGATGCTCTGACCCACGCCATAGAAGGATACATCAGCTTAAGGGAAGCGAACCTGGGATACGGCCCCCCACCCCTCCTTCATTACATGGCCCTCCCTGCCATTGAGTTGATCAGTCATAATTTAAGGCAGGCCTTTGCCAATGGAAAAGATGTGGAGGCGCGCAGTAACATGATGCTCGGGCAGTTGCTGGCTGGCTTCACCTTTGCGAATTCGGGAACTGCCCTGGCCCATGGGATGGCCCGCCCGCTGGGAGCCTATTTTCATATTCCTCACGGTCTGGCCAATGCGATTGTACTTCCTCATGTCATGGAATTTACCTGGGTGGCCGTGCCCGATAAATTTGCCAAAATCGCCCGAGCGATGGGGGAGGAAACAGCCAATCTTTCAATATTTGAAGCTGCCCAGAAAGCAGTGGAGGCAGTGAAAAAATTGTGCGCGGACATCAGATTGCCCAGGCTGAGGGATTTGGGCATAAGGGAGGAAGAGCTTCAGAAGGTGGTGGTTCAGATGGCCCGGGATGGAATCGCTTCCGGCACCCCGGGGGTGAACCCCAGGCTGGTCACGGAAAAAGAAATGGTGGAGCTCTTTAATCGGGCTTTTTAGGGGGCGGTTTCTGTTCTATTCCCTAATCACTTATCGCTCATCACTATTCAGTATCTTTCGGTGGGGGCATAGCTCAGCTGGGAGAGCACAGCGTTCGCAACGCTGGGGTCGAGGGTTCGAATCCCTTTGCCTCCACCATTTACTTGTTACCACATTTCTCTGCTAAAATGGGGACACCCAACTCCTAAAGAATGTCTCAACGACAAATCTGGGTGGGGTAAAAGGAAGGATGTAACTTTTTGTTCGGAGACTCTTTATCGAGGATTCTCAGTTAAGTAACGAATAATCAGGAAAATTTGATACAGCACAATACCAATGTAAATAGAGCATGTCGCCACAATAATGGTTTGGATCCTCCTAAATTTGCTATGAAGACAAAGCAGAACTAAAGAGATGGAGACGATGATAAATTTCCAGATCCAAAACCTCTCTCCATAGATTTCAATCGTAGAGCGGACGATGGGATTGAGTTCCCGCCCGCCATATTCCAAAATCATCAGCGTTAAAACTGCGTCTAAGATGTTCAAGCCTACGATAAAAAGCAGCAGAAAGAATAGGCCTGAGCTGTAGCGGTCTATATAACCGCCTTTCTCCTGATCCTCCTTTCTTCGAAATATCCTTCTTTGACCCAAGAAGGTGTATCGGCTTAAACCAGAGGTGGGTTGCTTTCTGCGATCCTTGAGATTCCGCTGATCAAAATTGTTCAAACGAAAACCACCAGAATTAATAGATTGGGCATAGATGAAATTACGGATTACCATAATCTTTTCGGAAGAGATTCATGAAAACTGAATCTCCCCCACCCCAACTCCTGTTTGTTGTTGCATTGATAAGGCCCGGGTAAGAACAACGTTGGCAATGAAAGCCCAAATAAGAATGTTGTCGAGCATTGTTTGCTTATCTCTTTTCAGAACAATTTTCCCATTCTTCCTTGATTTATCGCGCCAATGATGGTAAATTTAGTAAGTGTAACCTATGAAAAAATAAGATGTTTCCTTGGAGAGCCCTTCAATCATGCCAGTGGTAGATTTTCATGTGCACATTGGGGCTTCGGATCAAATGAAGCCGTGGGTGGTCAACTATTTCGAGAACTATGGAAGAGAGTCTGGAGCTGAAGAGGTCACCGATAAAAGCGGGCGAATAGATCCCTCTGCTCTGGTGGATTTGCTAAAGAGGAACGGAGTCGATTATGCTGTGATCCTGGCCGAGCTGAGCCCGATCACCACGGGCATGGTCAGCAATGACCAAGTGGCTGAGTTCTGTAAGGGCCGAAAGGAACTGATCCCCTTTGCCAATCTCAACCCATACCTTAGCGCGCGGCTCGAAGAAGAGCTCAAGCGATGCGTTCAAGACCTGGGAATAAAGGGTGTCAAGCTCTATCCCACCTACCAGCAGTTCTATCCCAACGATCGCATCCTTTACCCTCTTCATGCCAAAGCGCAGGCGCTTAAAATTCCGGTGATGGTGCATACTGGCTCTTCCCTTTTCCCCGGGTCGCGGATGAAGTATGGAGACCCGGTGTTGCTGGATGATGTGGCTGTGGACTTTCCGGAACTGACCTTGATTCAGGTGCACAGTGGTCGAGGATTCTGGTATTCCTCGGCTTTTTTCCTGGCCCAGCTTCATCCTCATGTATATATGGAAATTGCCGGCCTGCCCCCGCAGAATCTGTTGAAATATTTTCCGGAGCTGGAGAAGAATGCTGATAAGATCCTCTTCGGTTCGGACTGGCCAGGGGTCCCGGGGATCGGAAATAATATTGCAGCCATCCGGGGATTGCCCATCAGGGAAGAGACCAAGAGGAAAATCCTGGGAGAAAATGCCGCCAAAATCCTAAAAATTTCCTAAAAGAATATTTTAGGACACAGATGAACGCGGATTTTCAGGATTTTATAAAACAAGAAATCTATCTGTGTATATCTGCGAAAATCTGTGTCCAATTGAATGAAGGGAAAAATTCATGGGGCGAAAAGCAAAGGTTTCTCGCAAGACGAAAGAGACGGAGATAAAACTGGAGCTGACTCTGGATGGTTCGGGCAAGCACCGGATCTCCACTTCAATTCCTTTTCTGGACCATATGCTCAGCCTTTTCGCCGCCCATGGATTCTTTGATTTGATTGTGCAGGCAAAGGGAGATGCACTTATTGATTTTCACCACACTGTGGAAGACGTGGGAATTTGCCTGGGGGGCGCTCTGAGGCAGGCGCTGGGTGGAAAGGAAGGAATTCGCCGCTACGGATCGGCTTTCGTTCCCATGGACGAGAGTTTAGCCTCGGTGCATGTGGATCTTTCCGGGCGCCCGTGTTTGGTTTATCATCTCCCACTGCGGAGGAGAAAGATTGGAGATTTTGATACAGAGTTAGTCAAAGAATTTCTCCAGGCGATAGTCAACAACGCAGCGATTACCCTTCACGCCCAAGTGGCTTATGGAAATAACGGCCATCACATGGTGGAGTCGCTCTTCAAAGCCTTCGGCAAGGCATTGCAGCAGGCCGTATCCAGAGATAAGAGAGTTCGGGGGGTGCTTTCCACCAAGGGAAGACTATGATCGTTATCGTTGATTATGGCATGGGGAATTTGCGCAGCGTGCACAAAGGGTTTGAGCGAGTCGGCTTTCAGGCCGTTGTAACTCAGGACCCGGGGGTGATTAAAAAAGCTTCTGGGCTGGTGGTTCCAGGAGTCGGGGCTTTCAAGAAGGCCATGGAGAACCTTAGAGAGTTTCGGTTGGTGGGTCCGATCATCGATTTTATCGAAAGGGGGAGGCCATTCCTGGGAATCTGTCTCGGCTTGCAACTTCTCTTTTCGGAAAGCGAAGAGTTTGGAATTCAAAGTGGGCTGGGCATTTTCAGGGGCCGGGTAGTTAGATTCCCTTTTTCCCTTCCTGGTTCATCGCTCTCCTCAGATGATTCCCTCAAAGTTCCCCACATGGGGTGGAATTCCGTGGGCATCAAGAAGCGCTTCCCTGCGCTGGAAGGGATAAAAGATGGATCCCATTTTTACTTCGTCCATTCCTACTACCCGCTCCCGGAAGATCAAGGGATCGTTTCCACCACCACGGATTATGGGGGAGAATTTGTCTCCAGTGTCGGCCAGGGAAATCTGTATGCCTGCCAGTTTCATCCGGAGAAGAGCCAAGCGGTTGGCTTGAAGATCTTAGAAAACTTTGGACGGCTGGTGGAGCGATGAGGTATTTCCCGGCGTTTTTGGACTTGCAGGGGAAACCCTGCGTGGTAGTGGGAGGAGGCCGGGTGGCAGAACGAAAAGTCCTTAGCCTCCTCAAGGCAGGAGCTTCCGTAGAGGTCATCAGCCCAAAGCTAACCAGATCCCTTTCGCGGTTAAAAAGGGGGAGAAAGATCATTCATCGTCCGCACCTCTTCCGACGCCGAGATCTTCGCCAGGCATTTTTGTCCATTGCGGCCACAGATGATCGAGGGACGAACGAACGAGTTTTTCAGGAAGCTTCTAAGCAGAGGATTCCCGTCAACGTAGTGGATGATCCAGCCCATAGCAGTTTCATCGTTCCTGCGGTAGTGGAGAAAGGGAACTTGCTACTGGCCATTTCTACCTCCGGACAAAGCCCGGCCCTGGCTAGATTACTGCGGCAAAGGCTGCAAAAAGAGTTTGGGCCGGAGTACGCTTTTTTGCTTAGGCTGCTGGGAGCCCTGCGCCCCAAAATCCTTTCCTGGGGATTTGGCCAGAAGCGCAATCAGAAAATCTTTCGCCAATTGGTTCGGGAAGACTTCCTCTCCCTGATTCGGAAAAAGGACGACAGGGCAGTGAGGGCCAGGCTGGGAAGCATTCTGGGTTCTGACTTCTCGTTAAAGGGATTGGGATTAAGGCGATGAACATCTATTTTTTTCAGGTCGCCCTTTTCATTTACCTTTTTGGGACAGGAGCCTCTCTGGCCTACCTGATTTCCCTGCGGAAACGACTCTCCCGCATTGGCACATTTTCCCTGGCTTTGGGATTCATCGTTCACTCTTTGGCCCTCCTCTCCCGGTATTACGAGGCCGGACATACACCAATTACAAACTTGCATGAATCCCTCTCCTTCTTCGCCTGGTCAATCGTGGGAGCCTATCTCCTGCTTTATTTGAAATACCGACTGGATGTTCTGGCGGCGTTTGTATCTCCCTTGGCTGCGGTCCTCATCATTCTGGCGTCTCTTTACCCGAAAGAAATCATTCCTGTGGCGCCGGTTTTGGACAGTTTCTGGCTGCCCATCCATGTGATCTTTGCTTTCGTGGGAGATGCCATGTTTGCCCTCTGTTTTGCCGTCTCGGTCATGTATCTCATCCAGGAGCGACAGATTAAATCCAAAAAGATCGGTCCTTTCTACTACCGCCTGCCAGCACTCCAAGTTCTGGATGATTTGAATTACCGTTGCCTTACTTTCGGCTTCCCCCTCCTGACGCTGGGGATCATCACCGGGTCTGTTTGGGCGGAAAGCGCCTGGGGTTCTTACTGGAGCTGGGACCCCAAGGAAACCTGGTCTCTTATTACCTGGTTTCTCTATGCTGCCCTGCTCCATGGGCGTTTAACGGTGGGCTGGCGGGGGCGGAAAGCAGCTATCTTCTCCATTATCGGGTTCGCCGTTCTGGTCTTTACGTTCTTGGGGGTAAACCTACTCCTGTCGGGACTGCATTCGTATAAATGAAGAGCCACGGAGAAATTTTAAAAACTTTTTGCCACAGAGAACACGGAGATCACAGAGTACTTTAAAACTCTGTATTCAAGCGGGCATGGTGAACTAACTTGGGGAGAGCAGACTGGTTGATGGGCTTTAATGATTTTGGACATAACTCTGTGTTCCCTGAGACCTCTGTGGCAAATTATTGTTGAAATGGAAATCGTTTTAATCGGCTTAAATCATAAAACCGCTCCCATAGAAGTGCGGGAAAAATTTTGCCTTCCCCGAGGAGAAGTAAAAGAATTCCTTGGGCGCATGGCTGGCATTCCTGGGGTGCGAGAAGGTCTGGTCCTTTCAACCTGCAACCGGACGGAAGTCTTGAGCGTGATGGATTGTGGCGGAGATGGCGTGGCGAGGATAAAAGAATTGCTGGCTGGAATCGCCGGCATATCCGGGGATGAATTGAGCCGCTACCTTTACGTCCACAGGGATGAAGAAGCGGTGAAGCATACTTTCCGGGTGGCCTCCAGTTTGGACTCCATGGTTCTGGGGGAACCGCAGATATTGGGGCAGGTGAAGGAAGCCTATAGCCAGGCCGTGGAAAACAAATTCTCCGGCCTGGTATTAAATAAACTATTCCACCGCTCTTTCTTTGTGGCCAAGCGTGTGCGCACCGAAACAAAGATTGCCACCCAGGCTGTTTCCGTGAGCTATGCGGCCGTGGAGCTGGCCAAGAAGATTTTGGGCAACTTAAGCGACAAACGGGCCATGCTCATCGGCGCCGGGGAAATGTCGGAGATCGCCGCCCGGCATCTGATCAGTCAAGGCGTGGGCGAGATTTTGGTCACCAACCGCACCCACTCTCGAGCTATCGAACTGGCCCAGGAGTTTAAGGGGAAAGCCGTACCTTTCGAAGATTTTCCCAAAGAGCTCAAGAATGCGGACATCGTCCTGAGCTCTACCGGCTCTGCCCATTACATCATCCGTCGCGAGCAGTTGACCGATGTGATCCGCGCCCGAAAAAACAGGCCTATGTTTTTCATCGACATCGCGGTGCCCCGGGACATCGACCCGCAGATTAACGAGATCGATAACGTCTACGTTTATGACATCGATGATCTTGAGGGGATCGTGGAATCAAATAAGGAGGAGCGGAAGAAGGAAGTGCAGAAGGCTGAAGAAATAGTCTTTAAGGGGGTGGAGGCCTTCAACCACTGGCTGAAAAGCCTGGAGGTGGTGCCGACCATTCTGGCTCTGCGCAGTCGGATGGAAGAGATTCGCAAGAAAGAGGTAGAAAAAACGCTTTCCCTTCTGAAGGATGCTTCCGACGAAGAGCGGAAGGCCTTGGATTTCCTTACCAATTCAATCATAAACAAGATTCTGCACCACCCCATCTCCCTGTTGAAACACCAGGAAAGCCGGGTCCATGGGAAGCTTTACGTGGAGATGACCCGGAAGATTTTTCATTTAGATGAAGGCGAGGATGAGCAGGGCGCATCTTAGGGAAAAATTCAGATTGGGAACCCGGGCAAGTCTGCTGGCGCTTAGCCAGGCCAATTGGGTGAAGTCCCGGCTGGAGGAGCAAAACCCCGAAGCGGAAGTTACTCTGGTCCGTATCAAGACTGAAGGGGATAAGATCGATATCCCTCTATTCCGAGTTGGAGGAAAGGGGCTTTTTGTCAAGGAAATCGAGAACGCCCTGCTCCGCGGGGAAGTGGACCTGGCAGTGCACAGCGCAAAAGACCTGCCGGTCCTCATCCCGGAAGGTTTGATGCTCATGGCTTTTCCTAAGAGGGAAGACCCGAGGGATGTTCTGATCTCCAAAGATGGAAGAAAATGGGGTGAGCTTCCGCACAACGGGAGAGTTGGAACGGGCAGCCTGAGGAGGCGGGCCCAACTGCTGCACCTCCGTCCGGACCTGGAAATCGTCGCTCTCCGGGGCAATTTAGATACTCGTGTCAAGAAGCTTTCGAGTTTAAATTTGGATGCCATCGTCCTGGCATCCGCAGGCCTTCACCGCCTGGGATGGGAAGACCAGATTTCGGAATTCCTCGAGCCTGAAGTCATGCTTCCGGCTATAGGGCAGGGAGTTTTAGCGATTGAAGGCCGGCAAGGAGATGAGCGGGTCTCTCTGCTGGTGGGTTCTCTCAACCACTACCCCACTCAGGCATCCATCAATGCAGAAAGGGCCTTCCTGAAGAGGTTGGAGGGAGGATGTCAGGTGCCCATGGCGGGTCTGGCGAGGGTGGAGTCGGAGAAACTGAATTTGATTGGCTTGGTTGCTGGACTGGATGGGCAAAGATTAATCAGGGGAAGGGTGGAGGGGTCTTCTGAGAAGAGCGAAGATCTGGGAAAACAACTGGCCGAAGAATTGCTGGAAAGAGGGGCTGCGGATATTTTGCGGGAGGCTTATAAGAAAGGATGAAAAAAGGCAAGGTTTATCTGATTGGAGCAGGCCCTGGGGATCCAGGACTGATTACGGTCAAGGGTTTTGCCTGCCTGAAGAAAGCAGATGTGATCATTTATGACCATTTGGCCAATGAAGAGTTTCTGAAATCAGCGAAAGAGGGGGCGGAGAGAATATACGTGGGCAAGAAAGGCGGAAGTCACGCGCTTTCCCAGGAGAGAATCAATGCCTTGATTGTAGAAAAAGCTCTGGAAGGGAAAAAAGTGGCTCGCCTAAAAGGGGGTGACCCATTCATCTTCGGCAGGGGAGGGGAAGAGGCGGAGGAGCTGGCCAAAGCAGGCATTGCCTTTGAAATCATCCCGGGCGTAACTTCCGCGATTGCTGTTCCAGCCTATGCCGGCATTCCCCTGACTCACCGGGATTTTACTTCCACCGTGGCTTTTATTACCGGCCACGAGGACCCGACGAAAGAAGAATCCGAGATATGCTGGGATAAAATTTCCACGGGCGCAGGGACCCTGGTATTCCTGATGGGGGTGGCAAACCTTCCGATGATTGTGGACAAGCTTATGGAAAATGGCCGCCATCCTGATACCCCCGTGGCGTTGATAAGATGGGGAACTCTTCCGGAACAAGAGACGATCATCGGCAAGCTCCGAAATATTGGGGAGATCGCCCAGGCGAAGAAGATCAAGCCTCCCGTGATCATCCTGGTGGGTGAGGTGATTGAACTCCGGGATAAACTGAACTGGTTTGAACGTCTTCCCCTTTTCGGGAAGAGAATCCTGGTGACTCGCTCGAGGGAGCAGGCCAGCGAGCTTTCCGAGCGGCTGCGGGAGCTGGGGGCGATGCCCATCGAATTTCCAACCATCGAGGTGATTCCGCCAGAAAGCTGGGCTGATGCCGATCATTGCGCAGTTAAGATCGCTATGTATGATTGGATTATATTTACCAGTGTAAATGGAGTAAAGTTTTTCCTGGAACGACTCTTCACCTTAGGGGGCGATGCCAGGGATTTAAAAGGTCCACGAATTTGCGCCATCGGGCCCAAAACCGCAGAGGCCTTAGAAGCCTTGAAAATAAGGGTGGATTTTGTTCCTGGAGAATACCGGGCAGAAGCCATACTATCGGGACTGAAAAAAGAGAACCTGAAAGGAAAGAGAATTTTGATTCCCAGGGCCAGATTGGCTCGGGATGTCCTTCCGGAAGAACTCAGAAGAGCGGGAGCGCTGGTAGATGTGGCGGAAGTCTACCGCACCCTTCGGCCAAAAGGAAAGGCGGGAGAGACAATAGATTTACTGAGAAAGGGGTTCATTTCGGCCATCACCTTTACCAGTTCTTCGACGGTAAGCAATTTTGTGGAAATGGTGGGAAAAGAAGAATCCCGGGAGCTGACCGCCGGTGTTCCTGTTGCCTCCATCGGCCCCATTACTGTGGAAAAGGCCAGAAGCTTGGGAATCGAGACGACGGTGATGCCGAAAAAATTCACCGTCCCAGCCCTGGTGGAGGCTTTGGTAGATTATTTCACCAGAGAGAGCGCAGAGGGCACAGAGACAAAATTCAAATAGGAATATGGCAGGTTCCGGAAAAACCGCAAGCACTGTCACTCCCGCGGAAGCGGGAGTCCATCCCGCCGTAGGCGGGACTGCTTCCGCAGAATGACGGGCCAAGGGCGCAAAGGACTTTCTCAGCAGCCTGTTGCAAGGCCAGATGGAAAATTGAAATACATTAATAATTTTGATTCCGTTTCTCTGCGTCCTCTGTGGTAAAAAGGCATTTGGATTTTTTATGATTGGGATTTCGAAATTGTATTGTGGGACCGTGGAAGCCTCCGATCCCCTGCGTTATGAACGTCAATCGGGAAAGCTACCCGCGCACCTTTTACAGTTTTCCGAGGATAAGAAGCCGGTGGTCGTATGGAATGTCGCGCAGCGTTGCAACTTGAAGTGTGCCCATTGCTATTCGGAGTCGCAGAATAGAGAGTACTCTGGAGAGCTTTCGACGCAGGAAGGAAAGGAGTTGATCGAGGACCTGGCCTGCTTTGGCTCGCCGGTCATCCTTTTTTCCGGGGGGGAACCTCTGCTGAGGAAGGATCTTATGAGTTTGGCTCATCTGGCTGCGGAAAAGGGGATGAGAACGGTGATCTCCACGAATGGTACCCTGATCACCAGAAAAATGGCCAAGCAGATGAGGCAGATCGGAATTTCTTATGTAGGTGTGAGCCTGGACGGGATGGAGCAGACCAATGACCGCTTCCGGGGTATGGAAGGAGCCTTTGCAGCCGCGCTGAAAGGGATCCGGAACTGTCGGGAAGCCGGAATCAAGGTGGGCCTCCGTTTTACCGTCAACCGCCGGAATGTCTCAGACATTCCAGGGATCTTTGACCTTCTGGAAGAAGAAGGCATCCCCCGGGTTTGCTTCTACCATCTCGTGTACGCTGGCCGGGGAAGCCAATTGATGAAGGAAGACCTACCTCATCAGGAGACCCGGGAGGCGGTAGACCTGATTATTGACCGGACCAAAGGTCTTCATGAGCGGAGAAAGACCGTGGAAGTCCTTACGGTGGATAACCATGCGGACGGCCCCTATCTTTATTTGCGCATGCTCCGTGAGGGCTCTGCGCGCGCACCTGAAGTGTTGGAACTACTACGGATGAACGGAGGGAACAGCTCCGGGGTGGGCATTGGCTGCGTGAGCTGGGATGGCTCAGTGCATGCAGATCAGTTCTGGAGGCATTATTCTTTCGGCAACGTAAGACAGCGCCCCTTCAGTGAAATCTGGATGGATACGAGAGACCCCCTGATGGCCAAGCTCAAGGAAAAGAAGAAACACGTGAAGGGACGCTGTGCTTCCTGCCGCTGGTTGGAGGTATGTTCTGGAAATTTTCGCGTGCGAGCGGAGGCCGTAACAGGGAACCTCTGGGCTCCAGACCCGGCCTGCTACCTGACGGATGAAGAAATTGCCATCGGATGATAAATCGCCTTCGCCCTCTTTGCGAATGGTTGCCTGGGAGGTTACGCGCAGCTGCAACCTGAACTGTATTCATTGCCGGGCAGCAGCTGAAAGGGGGCCTTATCCGGGCGAGCTGAGTAGAGAAGAATGCCTGAGGGTGATCGATGACATCGTTTCTTTCAGCAATCCGGTAATTATCCTTACAGGGGGGGAGCCGCTCCTGAGGGAAGATATCTATGACCTCGCTCAATATGGGACAAGCCGCGGTCTGCGCATGGTTATCGCTCCCAATGGCACCCTACTGGATGCAGAGAAGGCCGCTCGTTTAAAAGCCTGCGGAATCCAGCGAGCCTCGATCAGCCTGGATGGGGCTACCAGGGAAACTCATGATCGTTTTCGCCAGGTCGAAGGAGCCTTTGAAGGAGCATGGAGAGGGATCGAGTGTTTAAAAGAGGTGGGGCTGGAGTTCCAGGTGAACACTACCGTGACCCAAAAGAATTTTGCAGAACTGCCCGCAATTCTCGCACTGGCTGTCCGGCTTGGGGCAGTTGCCCATCATATATTTCTTCTCGTCCCCACTGGGCGCGGAAAGGAGCTTGGAGGGGAAGAAGTTCAGGCCGAGGAATATGAGAGAATCCTCTACTGGTTCTACGACCAGCGGGAGAAAGTTCCGCTGCAATTGAAAGCTACCTGTGCCCCCCACTATTACCGCATCATCCGGCAGCGAGCCAGGGAAGAAGGGAAAAAGGTAACCCCACAATCGCACGGGTTGGATGGGGTGACCCGGGGCTGTTTGGGAGGCATCGGTTTTTGCTTTATCTCTCATGTTGGGGACGTACAACCGTGCGGCTACCTCGAGGTTTTCAGCGGAAGCCTGAGGAGGCAGAGTCTGCGGGAGATATGGCATAGCTCTGCTGTGTTCAAGCGCCTGCGGGATTTCTCTTCTTATAAAGGCCGTTGTGGGGATTGTGAGTATATCCGCGTGTGTGGAGGGTGCCGGGCCAGAGCCTTTGAGGCGACCGGTGATTTTATGACCGAGGAGCCATTGTGTCTATATCAGCCCCGAAAAGAATCTTCTTTTTGACTGGCGAAAGGAACAGTCCGGGCCTGGGCAGATGTGCAAAAATGATCAGCGATCTCTGCGCCCTTTCCCAGAAAACCTGGAAGATGAAGTCCCGAAGATGAGAAGGGACCCTGCCGGAACCCCCTAAAAAACAGCCTAAAAAAGATAAACCGAAAATAACCCCCAACAATCATCAATACATTCCCTTAATCCTTGCTTTCAGGTCTCTTCCTCGGAACGGCTAAAATTTTCTTATCCATTTCCGGCATAAAATTTGCTCAAAAGTTCTTAACTTTAGGAGCACAATTCCAACAAAAAAGATCCCGTCCAGGAGTAGAAAATGGCCTTGCATAGACCCGGTGCCATCGCCAATGGTAATGTGTCTTCACCTCGACCTGCTGGAACAGTTCTGAAAGTGAAAATCCCCGCTGATACATTCGGCAGTTCACGCCCAGCGGAAAAATCTGAAGGGACCCTCAACAGAATCTTTTACCTTTTCAAGAAAGAAAAGTGGCAAACTCAAAATGGGTGCTCCCATTATACAGATCTTTTGCGGAAGATACCGAGCAATACGAGAGTTCACCTCGAGCTGGCCGAAAGTTACGAGAAGAAAGGCGAGATCCAAAAGGCCATTTCCGAATATCTCAAAACGGCAGAGATCCTTTCCCAAAAGAAGCTCTACCCTCAGGCCATCGCCCTATGCAAGCAGATTTTGAGACAGCATCCAACCTTTGACATAGTCACGCTGAAGATGGCGGATATCTACCGGGAGATGGGATCGATCGCGGAGGCTTACTCTCAATATGGCCGTCTGCTCCGGCATTACAACAAGGAGGGTAAAGAAGATAAAGCCCTGGAAGTCATGTGCCTGATGGCCGAACTCAGCATGCATAAGATTCAGAGGGATGCGAAGGGTCCTGGTTTTGTACAGGCTTCGAAGATCGCGGAGACGGGAGGTAGAAATGGCGATTCGCCAGAAATTCCGCAGTCGGAAAAGAGGGACGCCTTCTTTGATCTGAATACTGAGCTACAAGTTGGGGAGCCTATAGCGATTGAAGGGGGCAAAGAGATTGATACGGATAAGATTTACGGATTCGAGGAGATTTTGCAAGAACTGAAGCGGACGAATATATCGACTGCAGCGTATCCCCAATTCAATTTTCATATGGGCGTTGCCTGCCGGCAGATGGGGTTCATCCATGAGGCCATCGAGCAATTCCGGGTCGCCCTGGAAAAGGAGCAGAACTGCTTCGAAGCTGCCCATTTGTTGGGCCACTGTTTTCAAGAAAAAGGATGCTGGGATGAAGCCCGCCAATCTTTTGCGCAGGCCTTGAGAGTGGAGGGGGCCTCTCCGGAAAGGATCCGAGAGATCAAGAATGATCTGGCCGGCATCGACCGGGAAGAGAAGAGGGAAAAAGACAAAGCCGATGGGCTTTTGCCAGATACGCTCGCGAGGCGGGAATTAGGGTTGTTCTATCGGACTCAAAAGAAAGTAAGTCATTTCGAGTCTGCCGGGCGTCCGAAAATGCAGAAATAATCTTCTCCGTTCCCTTCAGAGTCCTCCCATCAGGCCCCAGCCATGCCGGAGAAAAGGCCCTTCCGCCTGGAATTATCCCCACGGCTGCCCGACGATTTCCCTCCGCCGCCCCGGGGAGAACCTAACACTTTAGGTTCAGCCCCAGATCTTTGCCAGAGATAAATCTTTCATGGTTATGACTCATAAAATCAGAGATCGCAAGCCAAAATGGAGATTTTCCGAGATTAATTCGGTTGACGATCAGGTTGGATTTCGATATTATTTGAAACAAAAGGCAAAGGAGGGAGAGAGAAGGGTAAATATAAATAATTCCGCTGGATTGAAGCTCCCTATCCGATCCCAAGTCGTGTGAGGGAAGAAACCTGCCAGATCATGGAAAAAATCATGGGGTCCATTCTTAAGTTTTTTAAAGAAAGTACCGAAGATAATGTAAATGATACCGGCTATACAGAGGCGAATGGAATCTTTCCACGGACGTTCCCTTACGAGACCGTTGTTAGAATTGTACGATTTTGGAAGGGAAGGTATGATTAGAATCGAGAGGCTTAAGAATGTGGAAATTTTCCAGGGTCTCAGGGATGAGGAACTTGAAATTGCGGCTCGCTTCTGCCAGGAGGAAAATGTTCCTCCTGGGGCAATTCTTTGCGAGGAAGGGGCGCGGGCTGATAGGCTTTTTATCTTAGAGGAAGGAGCCGTTTCCATAAGATTCAAGAAAGGGGTCAGCTTTTCCATTCATGGTCCAGGGAGAATCTTGGGTTGGTCTTTTTTAGTTCCTCCTAACCGCTATACTGCTTCAGCCGTGACAATTACCCCATCCAAGCTGCTGGTGATCAAAAGTCCAGATTTTTATGACCTCGTACATCAAGAGACAGATATGGGCCTTAAGATCATGGACAGCTTAGCTCAGGTAGTGTCAAGCCGCCTGAAGGCATTTGTAGATTATTACTGAGAATTTAACAGTCTTGAGAGAAAAATATGGGATTACTCGAAAAATTTAGCGCTTTCCTCAAAATACGAAAGCCGCAAAATGTGGATTCTACGGAAAGATATTTGGAACTCCTGGAGAAGGATCCGGAGAATGCCAGAGCTCATCTGAAGCTGGCGGGGATTTACGAGAAAAAGAGGGAAAAACAGAAAGCAATTTCCGAGTATCTCCTGGCGGCAGATATTTTTGCGAAAAACAACTTCTACGCCTGGGCGATGGCCATTTACAAAAAACTGCCCCAACAGGATCCGTCCTTGGACCATGTGTATCTAAAGATTGCGGATATCTACCGGAAGATGGGTTTTCTGGGGGATGCTTTTGCCCAGTATCGAATACTGGTCCAACATTATGACGGCCTGGGGATGAGGAATAAAGCCTTGGATGTTATGAAACTTATGGCTGAGATGGACCCACGGAAAACCGCTTTGAAGGGAAAGGGTTCAGATAATGTCATTCAATTCCCCAAGGGTGAGGAAGAACTTCCCGGCCTGGAAGAGGTCCCATCAGGGAAATTCTTTGATCTGGGGGCTGAGTTAAAAGCGGCCGAGCCCCTGGAAATCGATATGGCCAAGGAAGTTTCGAGTTTGGAGAAGCTTTATGGGGTGGAGGAGATTTTCCAGGAACTGAAGGAGACTGGTGGCTCAGGCATTGTGGATCCGGATTTCAATTACAGCATGGGAGTAGCATATCGGGAAATGGGGTTTATTGATGATGCCATCGAGCAATTTCAGGTTGCCCTTAAAAAGGGGCAGAAACCCTTTGATGCCCTGACCCTGTTAGGTCTGTGCTACAAGGAAAAAGGTTTATGGGATGAAGCCCACCAATCGTTCGAAAAAGCCTTAGGGGTGGGGGGGATTCCTCAGGAGCAAAAACTCAATGTTAAATATGAACTGGGCCTACTGTACCAGGAACAAGGTCGAACAGAAGAAGCGCTCGAGCTCTTGCGGGAAATAGCCGCGGTGGATCAAGGATTCCGGAAGAGGCAGGATGAGATCTTTAAAATTCCGGGTAAATTTAAGGCCCGAGAGAAATCATCCAGAAGATAAAGAATCGAAGGTAACTTGATGGCGGTCTTTAATTATTTGCGGAAAGAAATCGATGCCAAAATCGTCTACTATGGGCCTGGGCTTTGCGGCAAGACGACAAACCTCCAGTTCGTTCATCAACACCTAAAGCCAGACCAGCGGGGAAAGATGGTCTCTCTGGCCACGGATGAGGATCGGACTCTCTTTTTTGATTTTCTTCCCATCGAGTTGGAAAATATCCGGGGATTTAGAACACGCTTTCATCTCTACACGGTACCCGGCCAAGTTTATTACGGAGCTACCCGGCGCGCTGTCCTTATGGGAGCCGATGGGGTTATATTCGTTGCTGATTCCCAGATCGAAAGAATGGAAGATAATTTATATAGCTTGAGGGATCTGGAAGAAAACATGCGCCATTATGGAAAGAAGATTGAAACCACCCCCTTTGTCATCCAGTATAACAAGCGTGATCTTCCCAACATTCTGCCCGTGGAAGAGCTTAATCAGAAAATCAACCAACTGAATTCTCCATATTTTGAATCCGTAGCAGTCACGGGCAAAGGAGTATTTGAATGTTTGACCATGATTTGCCGCATGGTTTTGAAGGCCATCGAGGCTGGGGTGGAAGCCCGAGGATCTTTTGGAGTGGCGGAAGCTGCTCCCAAGGCAGCGGTGGCCGAGGCCCCACGGGTGGATAAGAGAATTCCCCTTCCTGAACAACCACGAGTGAGTCAGGATATAACATCCCCAAAATCAGCGCTCCAGTTGGAAAAAGATACTGCTCGTCCTGCGACATTGCGGGTGAGTCCGGATGTTGCTCCGCC
>Ga0315314_1001047_pt1 | contig 26298 bp, 27 predicted proteins | sample TDP9_MG_FD_203631 | JGI IMG/M metagenome (GOLD analysis project Ga0315314, IMG submission 203631) | Freshwater sediment microbial communities from Lake Towuti, South Sulawesi, Indonesia - TDP9 | ecosystem: Environmental > Aquatic > Freshwater > Lake > Sediment | place: Indonesia: South Sulawesi... | reverse complement strand
TACAGGAAGCAGCTCAATTCGCAGCCTCCCATTCAAGAGCGTGGCGGGAAATGTTCAGCGCAATAGACGTGTACTGGGTTCATCCAAACCAAGTTAGCAAGACCCCTCCACATGGGCAGTATCTCGAGAAAGGCGCATTTGTCATCCAAGGACCCAGACATCATGTGCGAAAAGTTCCCTTGCGCATAGGCATAGGCGTTCAAATTACAGATGATAAGCCAGTACTAATCGGAGGACCAGTCAACATGGTTTCAAAACAAACAAACCTTTACGTGGAAATTGTTCCAGGAAAGCAAGAAAGCAGCGAACTCGCCAAACAGATACGTGGTCTGTTGGTTGAAAAGGCGCCTAAGAGCTTGCGCGAAAGGATTCTGGCGATTCCAAACGAAGAACTGCGGGTTTTTATTCCATTTGGCAAGGGAGAAGTTACCCTTAAATAGACGCCAACCTTATCGTTGAGCAAGATTTAACAAGGGTTAATACGCTAAGATAAATCAGAAGCGGAGGATACCCAGAATGGCAGAGATTGGCCTCAGACCACGCATGCTAGTCAAAGACGTCATGACAAACCCAGTCATAACAATCGACGAAAACGACACAGCTCAACAGGCAGCTAAGCTCATGGACGAAAACGACGTGGGCTGCATCGTAGTGACCAGCAAAGAAGGAAAACCAGTAGGCATCATAACCGAAAGAGACATGATCACTCGAGTTCTGGCAAAGAACACCTTACCAAGCAAAGTGATAGCAAAGAAAGTGATGACTTCACCCCTCATAACCATCGACCCAGATGAAACCTTAACAGAAGCAGCAAGAAAAATGAGCCGACTCAACGTGAGAAGACTCGGAGTAGTCTACCGAGGAAATCTTGAAGGCTTAATCTCCAGCAAAGACATACTGGCTGTTACTCCAGAACTTCTCGAGATAATTCAAGAAAGAGCCAAAATTGAAAAAGAACCCGTGCCTGAGGAAGAAGCACCTGAACCGCGCCCATTAGAAGGTTACTGCGACCACTGTGGACGATGGTCAGACGCGTTAAAAGAAGTTGAAGGACAACTGCTCTGCGAAGAGTGCCAAACTGAACTGAAAGGCGAATACTAACAGCAAAACGTGCCTAGAGGTCGATGGTTTGCGTGTTCAAGAAGTAATGAACCGAAACCACCCTACAACCTACCCGGACGAGCTGGCAACCAAGGCACGCGCGGTTCTCCGAGACCTCGGATTAAGGATTCTACCAGTAGTAGACGAGCGCAAACGCCTTCTGGGCATGCTCTCTCGAAACGATGTTATGATTATTTCATCGTCTGTCTCGCCTATGCGCGTTAGAGGTATAATGTCAAAGGTTCGTTTTGCAGCCACAGTGGACATGGACGCCACTCAAGCCGTACGAGAAATGATGCGCCTTGATGAATGGTACGCTCCAGTGATTAAAACTCCGCAAAACAACCTGTACATGGGAATGTTAGGTTTTGAACACGTAATCAAAGCGTTTTACGAGAAAAAAGTGACTCGGCTCTCCACACCTTTGTCTAGAGTTATGTCCACGAAACAACTTTTTGTTTGTTCTCCAGACGATGAAGCTGACAATGTTTGGCAAATAATGAAGCAACGCTCATTTGCCGCCTGCCCAGTCGTGGTGAAGGGCAAACCGTTAGGTATGGTAACTCAACATAATCTGCTTGAAAGCGGTGCGACATTTCCAGCGTTTGAAGCCAAGAAGGGAAGGTTCAAGTCGCCATCAACAATCTCCACAATTATGAAAACTCCTGTTGTTTCACTTAAGCCAAACAACACGGTTGGGGATGCCGCCAAGCTTATGTTGGAAAAGAACTTGGGACGAATACCAATAGTTGATGATAAAGGCTTGTTAGTTGGAATAGTTGACCGAGAAGACGTTTTAAGAGCCTTAATAAAATAACCTAGAAGAATGGTGAAAAAACATGGGTGCTCAACCTGGCAGAAGCGAAGCGTACAGGCGCAGTTTGCGTGATCAAGGTCCCGTCGCTTTGAAGACTCACCCACCTAAAAAGCGGGAGGGTGAAATCATGAGCATAGCCAAAAGCCCTGTGATATCGATGGCGCCGACAACCCCAATGTACGATGCTATCAAGATTATGGTGAAAGAAGGGTTCCGCAGAATGCCAATTGTCGAGCCTGGAACACAGCGGCTTCAGGGCATTGTCACAGCCACTGACATCGTAAATTTCTTTGGCGGCGGCGACAAGTTTCAACTGATTCAACGTAAATATAATGGCAACTTTTTCAAGGCAATAAATGAGCCGATCAGGTCTATCATGACACAGGATGTTGTTTACGTGTACACAACCTCAAGAATCAGTCAAGCGTTGGAACTCATGAAGAAGCATAAAATTGGCGGTTTGCCGGTGGTGGACATCGACAAACGCGTTTGGGCTATCCTAACTGAACATGACATAATTTCTTTTTTCGCTGGAAAAATAAGTGGCGTCAAGGCGGCAGATGTGATGAGTCGCAGGCTGATAACTGCAACTCCAAGCATGTCGATTTTTGAGGCTGAGAAGACAATGGTTGAGCGAGGCTTTAGGCGTCTACCCGTTGTAGTGAACGGGAAGGTTGTGGGTTTGGCTACAGCTCGTGGTGTTCTTCGCTTTTTCGGCTCAGGTGAGGTCTTTAAGCATCTACGCTCTGGAACCATGGCGCAGGTTTTGCAAACATCGGTCTTGGAGATAGCCACCAAAGAAATTGACACCGTGAAACCAGATGTTGACGTGGGTGAAGCCGCCCGAATAATGCTTGAAAAAAATGTGGGCTCAGTTCTAGTGGCGGAGAACGAAAAACTGATTGGGATAGTTACAGAAAGAGACTTTTTCAAACTCATTGTCTAACTGAAGTACACCCGTTGCAGTTCTGCAGACCATAGTCTTTAGCCTATTGTCAAGTAGTAAATGCCTTATAGAACCGCCTAAAAATTAGGATGCATCTGTAATGAGGAATGAGAATGAGCCTAACTTTCAAGAATATCCTCTACGAGACCATGGATGGCGTGGCAAAAATCAGCATCAACCGACCACCTCTAAACATTCTCAACGTTGAGACACTGCTCGAATTAACTATGGCTCTGGAAAAAGCCCGAAACGATGCCTCTATAGGCGTTGTACTCATAACAGGTGTAGGCGACCGAGCTTTCAGCGCCGGCGTCGACATCAAAGACCATCTACCCGAAAAAGTCAGCTCTACACTCGCTGTTTTCAACAAAGTATTCTACACTCTGGAAAACTTGGACAAGCCGACTGTTGCCGCCGTGAACGGTCTCGCTCTGGGCGGAGGCTTCGAATTAGCCATGGCCTGCGACATGATAATAGCGTCTGAGAATGCACAGTTTGGGCAACCTGAAGTAAAGGTTGGTGCAATCGCCCCTGTTGCTGTCGTGCTCTTGCCAAAGTTGGTAGGGCAAAAGAAGGCGTTTGAGCTGCTTATGACAGGCGAGATAATAACAGCAACAGAAGCCAAACAAATCGGCTTAGTCAACAAGGTTGTGCCGCCTGAGAAGCTTGAGGAAGCAGCCAAAGAATTTGTGGCAAAGTTGAAAGATAACAGTCCTGTTGTCTTGAGGCTAACACGTTTGGCTTTACTTCAAAGCCAAGACCTGAACTTCAAGAATGGACTCGACAAGGTAACAGACATCTATCTTAATCTCCTAATGCGCACAGAAGACGCTGTTGAAGGCTTGAAGGCATTTCTTGAAAAGAGAAAGCCACAATGGAAAGGTAAATAATCTCAAACTGGTGCAGCCTTATTGGCTATCTTGCGCCGTTTCTCTAACAAACCCGCCAATTTTTCATGGTTAATCGAGGGCAAGCTTGCGGGCAGCGCCAGACCAGAAAACGAAACGCAGCTTCGCTGGCTCAGAAACAAAAGAATTCAAGCTGTTGTTTGCCTTAACATGGAGCGCCCCTTGAACGATGAACAGGTTAAAAGTTGGGGGTTCGAGTACCTTTTCATTCCAGTTAAAGATTTTGCAGCGCCCACAGTTGACGATATGGAAAAATTTGTGAGTTTCACCAATGAAATGTTGAAACAGAATAAGGCTGTTGTGGTTTGTTGCGGGGCTGGAATCGGAAGAACAGGCACGATTCTAGCCGCCTATCTAGTCAGCACGTGTTCATCGCCTGAAGATGCGCTGAGGTTGGTCGAAGAAAAACGAGGCATCGGAGTGGAATCTCATGCGCAAAGGGAAGCAGTTTATGAATACGCCCACCAAATGGGCAAATGCAAAAAGCAGCCTATTTAACACGCGCCCCTTTTTGTAATTGTGGAACCAACTTGGATCTGATTCTGCGCAAGTTCAAAAACAGGGCGATAGCCGCATTAGGTGAAAATCTTGTCTGTTTGTTGCATCACGGCAGCAGAGCTAAGGGAGAAGCCCACCCTGAAAGCGACTACGATGTCATTGTAATCGTCAAAGAAATCGATGAAAGTGTCCTGAAAGCGATGCAAAAACTGTTCGAAAGAAATCCTCACTTTTCCTCATACGTGCTGAGTGTTCGCGACCTCGAAACAATGCCCAAGGCTCATCTTCTAGAATTTGTGTATGCAAAACCACTATACGGAAAGTTCAAGGTTGAACCGCCAACATCGGAAGATGTCAGACAATACCTGAGTTTTAGCCGAAGAGAAGAGTTAAGTATGATTCGTCACTTTTTGCTTCACCCACACCCGCCTGAGAGGAAAGCTAAATACATATATTACGGGTTAAAGTTTGTTTACGTTTACCTATCTTTTCTCGTGTTTATAGAAAGCGCTAAGCTACCACCGACGAGAAAAGAGACAAAAGCTTATTTCAAGCAAAAGAGAAGTAGCCCTCTTGGTGTCAGACTGCTCCAAATACTCGATAACTGGAAAGTTCATAGAGATAAAGTAGCAAAGGATCCTGACCGTTATCTGTTCATGCTGGAGTGTTTCTTCAGAGAAACGTATCTTTAAACTCTGGAAGCTGAGTGAACTGAACTAATCATGTGAGTTTACAAAAGCAAATGGAAAGCATTAAATCCTTCGAGACAAAAAAGGATAAGGCGCATCAAATAATTGACGCATAATTGTATAAGAGATGATGACGATGAGCACTCATGCTGAAGACCTAAAGTTCAGATTAATGACAATCGAACTCTTACGCACCGCGAAGAGGGTGCCTTACACTTATAGAGAATTATCCGCCAAAACGGGCTTGCCTGTGACTGTTCTGAGCCGATACGCCAAAGGTCATGTTTTACCCAACGCTGAAAGAGCACGTCAACTGTGGCGAACCCTAACAAAGATGGTAGGCTTGCAGCCTGAGCTTCGCCGAAGAATACAGTTCAACAGTGACGGCTACTTCAACAATACTGAAATCATCGGAGACTACAACATACTTCGGCAAGCGGCTCACCACGCGTTAGCCGTGTTCGCAGGAAAGAGGGTGACAAAGGTGTTAACCGCGGCGGTGGACGGCATACCGTTGGCTACAATGGTCTCCAACTCGTTAGGCGTCAACCTTGTCATCGCCAAATGGAACAAAGAAGTGGGCGTGCCCGCGTTTCTGGAAGAAACTTACGTGTTAAAAGACTCTGGCGTTACAATGACTCTTTATATTCCCAAAGAAGCATTCAAGAAACGAGACAGCGTCCTCATAGTTGACGACATGATAAAGACGGGTGAAACCCAAGCTGCCCTGGTCGATCTGGTCCGCAAGGCTAAGGCTGAAGTTTCTGGAGTCTACTCGCTAATCGCAGTGGGCGAAGAATGGCAAAAGAAAATTAACATATCAAAAGACTCGGTTGAAGTTGTGACAAGGCTTACAATAACCAAGTGAAATATTTAAACAATCATAAAGATTACAAAGCGCTGCGTTGCTGCTTTTTACGTAGCTCCTTGCCCAAGCGAAGCAGAGCTGTTTCAAAACTGATAAACGACTTGCCTTTCACCGCGTCTCGCTTCCAAAAATCCTTCAGCTCAGTCAATGCGCTCTCTGGACTTTCAGTCTGTATTATCCCGGAGCTCTTGGCAGCTAAAATAACTAGTGGAGTGGGTTTGGAGTCTGCTTTGCTCCAGACACCGCGTAGTTCGCGAAGAAAAATGCTTATGGTAACATCGCCTAAACCCTTTCCCAACTCTTTCAATCTATTCTCCAAATCTGAGGAATCAGTTGCTTGGTTGTAAAGGCGAGTTAGGCTTCCACCATACTTTTCGTTGAGGTTGCCCATAATCTGCAACAGTTTGTCTGCGGTCTTGTAATCGTAGCGTGTGTAGCCTCCTTCGTCGAGAATTTTTACGAGTCCATGCCAGCCAGTTGCTGCAATTTTCCTCGGTGTGAGGACTCTATGTTTTTCGAAGTAGCGGTATGTTTTCATAGCTGATGACTCAGTTATAGGTGCGCCGAAGAGCACGGCTGCCAAAAACCATTTAAAAATCTCGTTGTCATCGCCGCTGTCCACATTGATGCCCAAAACTTCTGAGTAACGCTGACCCAGCCTGCCCACAAGCGCTACTAATTCTTTCCGATTCAAATTAAACATCACATGTTAAGTTAGTCATTAACAAAACAATACATAATAAAAAGAGAAATAAAAGATTCTATAAGCGGAGGCTAACCAGAATGAGAACAATCGAATGGAAAAACGGCACAGTCATAACTGTAGATCAAACCAAGCTACCGCAAAAGCTTGTCAACTTGAAGCTACGCAGTTGCCGAGAGACGGCTTCAGCCATTAAGAAAATGCAGATCCGTGGTGCACCGCTCATTGGCGTTGCTGCTGCCTATGGTTTAGCCCTCACAGCGTACCATTCAAAGGCGTCAAGCAAAGAAGAATTTTTGAAGCAGATTGAAGCTTCCGCAAAGCTCACCCGAAAGACTAGACCAACTGGTGTGAATTTGTTTTGGGCTGTCGATCGCATATTAAAGAAAATGCATGAATCCTCAGACTCGTCAGTGGATGCGTTGAGAGACTTGGTTGTGAATGAAGCTGAGAAAATAGCTGATGAAGACGCTGAGAGCAATGAGAAAATAGGCATGCATGGTTCAAAGCTCATTTCCGATGGCGACACGGTTCTGACTCATTGTAATGCGGGCGCTTTGGCAACTGTTGACTACGGCACAGCTTTAGGTGTTCTACGCGCGGCTTGGGGGCAGGGCAAGAAGATTCATGTGATGGTGACTGAGACTCGTCCGCAACTCCAGGGTGCGAGGCTCACCGCTTACGAATTGAAAAGGGATGATATACCGTTCACTTTGATAACGGACAGCATGGTCGGCTACGTTATGTCAAAACGTCTCGTTGACAAAGTCATCGTAGGCGCTGACCGCATTGTACGCGATGCCGTAGTCAATAAGATTGGCACTTATTCGGTTGCTGTTTTGGCTCACGTGCATGATGTGCCGTTTTATGTGACTGCTCCAACGAGCACTTTTGATTTGAAGCATGAGGCGGATGATGTGGTCATTGAAGAAAGGAGTTCGGATGAAGTTACCTGTTACGGTTCGATTAGAGTAGCACCTGAAGGAACGGAAGCGTTGAACCCAGCTTTTGACGTGACGCCGATGAAATATGTGAATGCTGTCATATGTGAAAAGGGAGTGTTCACGCCTCGAAAGTTGGCAAATTTGGGTTCCGCTAGGTCTGCGTAGACATATCCCAAAGTGTGTACTCGGCTGGCGCAAGTGTATTCTGTTGTTGAACATGCAAGGCGTTACTGCTTGAGCCTTACTATGTCATGCTGCTTTTGGCTGGGTGAATCTGTGTACGGTGGTGGTGGCAAACCGTGCTGTAGTACCATCACCATCCTGCATTGCAGGGTTGTAGTGCTGGAAGAGTAATTTCGGAAGAAGAAGGGGCAATTCACTTATACCTTCTTATACCTTTGGTTTGATGGTTGTTTTCTGGCGTTACCGTTATTACGTTCCTACCGTCTAGACAATAGGTGGGCGGAGCCTGGGCGGGTAAAGAAGGCTAAACTAGAGCTTTCTACCGAAGCCTAGCCAGGATAGGGCGCAGGCCCCCTAAGCCTGTGGTCGTGGGTTCAAATCCCACCCCGCCCGCTAAACTAGTCGCACGGAGAAAAAATCTGGTTCTCCAACTTTTTCTCACTCATATTTTGTATTCCTAATATAATTTTCAAAAAGTCTTTCAAAACTGTTTCAGATTCGTTGCTATCTTGATAGCATAATCAAGTGTTCTCTAGTTTAATGGGTATTCCTCGCCTTCTTGCAGCAGCACTGCCTTCGTACTCGACTTGGATTCTACCTTCCTTTTGAATTCTTCGCGATTCTTGTCCCAAGTGTGCATAGCCATCGCAGTTCTTGGGTTGATTGCTACCGCAGCTTCGGCAGCTTCAGCATTGTCCATGGTGTATTTATCTCCTGTTGGAAGAAGCGCCAAGTCTATGTTCTTAAGGCGCCGCATTTCTGGGATAAAATCTGTGTCTCCAGCATGATAAATCGTCTTGCCCTCGACCTTTATCAAGTAGCCCACTCCGTATCCCTTAGGATGCCAAGGCTTTCCAGACGACTTAAACCGCTTGACATTAAAAGCTTCAACTGCCTCAATCTTCACACTATCAGCAGTGATTTCTTCTCCAGGTTTGATGGATCTGACGGTTCCACCTATTCTTGAAGCACAGTTTTTGGGCGCAATCACGATTGTGTCTTTCTTGCGAAGACTTTGAATCTTAGGTGGACTACAGTGGTCACCATGATTGTGCGTCACCAATATGATGTCTGCTTTCTCAGACGTTTCAACCACTTTCCCATACTTCTTCAAGTCAATGTAGATGATTTTGTCCACGGTTCTGATCTGAAAACTCGCATGACCAAGCCACTTGACGAAGATTGTCATTTCCACACCGACCCCCAATCATACATGCTTATTTGTCTTGCAAGAACAAAATAAGAAACGGCCACTTATCCTTAAGTTGTGCAGTCCACATTTCAACGAGTTTTTGACAATCAATGTTCTCAGTTTTAACCACAAGCCCTGCGTTAAGAGCGCCAGTACGCACATGCTCCAAAGTCTCACGATTCTCACATGCATCCAGCTGGTCACATTGGCTACAGTCAGCTATCTTTTTGCTCAAAGCGCAAGCCTTCATTTCGCAGTTATCCCTACCGCCGCCCTTCAAACATCCAAGACATAGCGGCATAGTTCTTATCGAAGCGAGCCCCTTCATGAATTCTTTGAAATCGAAGTCTTTGGGAGCCCAGCTTTCAAGACCATACTTTTGAATGATCTCATCATACCTTTTCGTTAATTCACGTAATAATCCATTGCCTGCTACACAACTGCCACACCAAATACCACAGAAGCCAATCTGATTCTTCACATTCTCAAAAGGCCTAGCATTCATCGTTCAAATCCTCCAAGTCTATTAAGATAGCTACCAAAGCAATGAGTGATATAAACATTCTAAGCGGCCGTTTCAAGGGGAAAACGTAAACCTACATAAGATTCTGAATTTGATAATGTTATAGAACATTGTTCCAAAAACGTTTTAAACCCTGAAAAACAATACCAACAAACCTTCAAAACTCCTGACTTGTGAATGGAAGGTTAGAAAAGCTTTAGAGAGAGAAAGGAGTGCAGAATATGCTAAACTTTCTGTTTCCCAACCTTCCATTCACATATTATAGAAAGCATCTAGTTGGCTTAAAAAGCTTTTTATAATTTACCATGAAAAAGGTATTTGTTGCAAAAAGAAAATAAGCTAGCCCTCAGGAGGAAGCGTGCGCTTTCAATTTCATCGGCATCATTTTTGTTCGTTTTTCGATTTCTTCAGTCGGTTTGTAAATCCACTCGCCATCGTGGAAATATTCGTAGGAAACTGTTTGACGCTTGAATGAAGATACGTCTATTGAAACATAAAAGAAATCTTGAATTATTTCTTCCATAGTCAAACGGTCTAAAGTTGCCATGAAGTTGGAAAACTCGGTCTTAGGAACATAGAAGTGCACTGTAAGAGAATTTTTCCCAATTTCCTTTGCATAGCTTATTACAAACGGCTTGTCGATCAAAGAAATGGCAAACTTGGCTAAAGCTCGTTCGTTTGGAAAGTTAAAGACAAAAGCACACAGGTCGGACACCTGCAGTGGATATGGAAGAATTGCAATCTCGTATTCAGCAATGAGATTTCGCTTCAAGACATGTTCCAGAAAGCGATGCCTCACACCTTGAGGAGTGATTTTAACAACCTTCGCCAACTGAGTGAAGTCTTCCAGCCCGTTCTTCTCTAACTCTTTCAGAATAAGAAGGTCTTTGGCGTCCACTTCAGCTTCATAATTTCTTGGGTCTGCTAAACGCGGAGGCAATTTTGCAGATGATCCTAAAACTTGGTTGACCCATTTCTGCCAAGGAAAATCCCAAGCTTTCTGCTTGAAATCAAACCAATCGAAGTTTGGGGCTACTTCGAAAATATTTGTGGTCCAGAGGAGCACATAGTTTGATATGGCGCCTAACTGTTTTGCCCTTTCAAAGTACTCTTCCAGTCCCGCCTTGTACTTGGCTGGGAAGGAAAAAACAGCGTAGAAACCATTGAATTTACCGTAACAACGCGCGATATAAGTCCAGTAGCCAACGTTTTCAATCGTTTTCAACAAAGTCTCCGAAAAGCCGCGATTTGTCTCGGCGATAAGAATAGCCTTCATGAGACCAAGTTTGGGTGAATTTAGCTTCGCTCTAACCTGAAGAAAACCTTTTTTCATCAGTTTTTTAACGCGAAAAGCCACGGTTGTGGGAGGCAAACCAACCTTTTTAGCCAACGACGAAAGATTGCGCGGATCATGCTTGCCCAAGCCCTTGATAATCTTTGCGTTGATGGGGTCAAGCATCTTAAGATAACGAAACATCCATTCAAAATCTTCAAGTCGACTCATAACACTTCAGCCTCCCAGTAAAGCACCACTTTTAAGCAATTTTGCAATTTCTAGTTTCATTTGTGGTTTGGTTTCGGATCATTGATGGGGTCGCCGAAGACACGGTAACCCGGCACCAAAACGCTTCGGCATCTGTTTGGTTTCGGATCATCAATTGGATCGCCATATACGCGATGGGGCAGCCCTGCGCCATATGAGAGTGCCAGACCAACACCCGCGACTAGCGCCAAAGTAACAATGCAAGCCAAAACCAAGGGTGCAAGTTTCGTCAACATTCACCTCCGCATTCAATTACTAAAATACGCCGAGGTAGTATTTTTGTTTTCCGCAATGGAATTGGAATATGTTGCAAAAAATCGTAGCATTGTGGGATTATAGCAGATAATCTCCTTCAAACGCAGTTAATGTTAAGAGAAAGGCGGTAATTTAAGTGAGGTGTTGAGGTGTTTCTCTATGACTGCTGATAAGTCAGTATCCACTGGCAAAGTAATTGTCTTAACTTTGTTCATCGTGTCAGTTCTTGTGGTTGTTACCTCTTATTTGTTCATTTTGCTTATGGGTTATGGGTTTGTTTTCTTCACCCCCGAAGGACTCGCACTGACCATGCAACCTTTCAACTCCTACCTCTTGTTGTTTTTCCTGTTTGGATTCTATACTACACTTGAGGCGGGTGCTGTATTCTCGCTCATTTCGGTAGTCTATATTGCGTGTTTTATAGCTGCGTGGAAGTGGAGAGAAAGCTTTCACAATGTTATTGGAAAATCTTTTTCACGCTCCTATTGTAGCCTCTTCAACAATTTTTTGTTCATTATGCCTCTAATTTCAAGCATGTTGCTTACAGCGGTCATAGCTATAATTTACACCCAAGACTTAGCTGGAGTTCCAACAGGGCAACCTATTTGGCCCCGAGATACTCCTCTTCAAGAAATCTTTTTGCAAGTGGCCTATGCTCCTGTGGCTGAAGAATTAGGTTTTAGATTGATTCCACTGGGTCTGGTAATAGTGCTCTATGTTTTTTCAGCAGGAAAAAATATTGTCGGCAGAGGCTTCAAACTCTTAATCACTTCTTTTTTCTACCCTGATGGAGCCAAGAAAATGGCGGGACTGAAAAACGTCAGTGACCATGGCGTTTGGCGAGGAATAAGCGTCGCCGAATGGATTATGGTGCTCGCCATTTCACTTGTTTTTGGGTATGCTCACATAATTTCTGGAATCGGCTGGGAAGTTGGAAAGATTACGTCGGTTTTTGTGCAGGGGTTTTTCTTTGCTTTTACATACCTTGCATACGGTTTTGAGGCTCCGATACTCTTGCACTGGTTCTTCAACTACTACTTCTTTTTCTTCGACCCTGAGGTTGCCACAAAATTCTTTCCGACAACTATTCCCTTACTCTCAGCAATCGAACTTGTAACCTTAGCTTTGGGGATTCTTGGCTGGCTGGTGTTTGCAGTTATTGGGTTGCGAATGTTGCTCAAACGGTTAACGACAAGACACGAGACGCCTACGGCTACTTTTCCTTAGTGATTTCTTTCACAAGTTCCTTTATTTTTACAGGCCTTTGCTCCTTTTTTTGCATGTTTCGCAGGATTACTTTGTCTTCTTTTTCCTCCTCCGGTCCTAAAAGCATAACCAGTTTGAAGCCTCGACGGTCAGCGTCCGACAACGCGTTGGATACGCTACGTCCCATTACTTCTACTTCAGCAATTATCTCTGCTTCTCGTAGAATTGATGAAACCTCGAAGGCTTTAGCCCTCATTTCCTGTTTTATTGGAATAATCATGACTCGCTTTTGTTTTTGAGCCTTAGCGAGCAATTTCTGTTTTTTTATGGCTAGGGCGATTCTGTCTATTCCAGGCGCCACTCCAACTGCTGGTGTGGATTCTCCTCCGAACAGTTCTATGAGTTTGTCGTATCGTCCTCCGCCTCCAAGGGCTAGACCTGCTCTTTCAAGTTCCGGCACGTAAGCCTCAAAAATCATGCCTGTGTAATATTCTAGGCCACGAGCGAATCCTGCGTCGATTAGAACCTCAGATTTGATGCCGCTTTTTTTAGTTAATTCGATGATGTCTTGTAGGTTTTCTGTTGCAGTGATTGCGCTCTGGTAAGTTTTGATGTTTTGTTTGATTTTTTCAAGGATTTTTGATGTGTCTTTTCCTCTGGTTTCGAAGATGGTTTTTAAGGTTTGAATGCCTTGGTCGGAGACGTTTAGGTTTTGTGCTGTTTTAAGGGCATCATCCCATTGTTTTTTGTCTAGCAACTGCATCATTTGGTTTTGCTGTTCTTCTATTACGTTTTCTTGGCTTAAAATTCCTCGCAGAATGCCCATGTGCCCGATTTTTAAGAAGTGATTGCGCAGTCCAACCGAGTGGAGTAGATTGCTGGTTATGGTTATGATTTCAGCGTCGGCTTCAGGTCTATTAGAACCCATAAGTTCATAGTTGGCTTGCCAAAATTCCCTGAAGCGTCCAAACTGCGGTTCGTCGTAGCGGTATAGGCTGCCGACGCAGAAGAGTCTTAGAGGTTTGGGTTCAGTTCTCAGTTTGGTGGCGACCAATCTAGCTATGGACGGTGTGAATTCGCCTCTTAGCGCTACTTTTCTGCCCGCCATGTCGTTGAACTGGTACATGCGTAGTCGGATTTCTTCTCCCGCTTTGGCTGCAAGGAGTTCGTAGGATTCGACAACTGGTGTTATAACTTCTTCATATCCGTACAGCTGTGCTAGTTCACGGGCTTTTTGCTCCACGTATCGCATTTTTTGTGCGTCTTTTGACAAGAAATCTCTCATGCCACGTACGGGTTTGAACTCTGTCAAACTATTTCATCACCTTTCATGGTTCTGTAAAGGTCTCTTTCTTTTTGAGCGTGAGCTTGCCTAGCGAATAGTACACGATTTCTCCTCTTCGGTTGAGCACTGCCAGCACCAGCTGTTTCTTTTGGCTGTGCGCATAACGGAGGGTTTGGGCTAACTCTTCCATTGAAACAGGCTTTCCTTCCTGCATTCCGTAGATGAGGTATTTGGCTGTGGCTGTTCCGTATTCGCCGCGTTCGTAGACGCGAAAGTCTGTGCCTAAGCCGAAGCCTTCTCTGGCTACGTAGCCTCGGCTGCGCAGGTCACGGTAGATAAGGTATTTTGCCCAAGCGTTTGGGTCGACAGCCTTATAGTTGTTGAGTAGCTGTTGAAAATCTAGTTTTCTTCGGGCGGGCTTTTTCTGTTGCATCTCGATTATTCCCTTGCTAAGGAGGTAGAGAGCCTCGTAGAATGTTAGAGTGAACGTTTTGTTCTGTTTGGTGCCGTAGCCTCTTGCGGTTAGTTCCTCGATGCTTTCTGGTGTGGAAACAATTATTTTGTTGTCTTTCAGCGTAGCTACTGGGGCTTTGGTCTCTATGCTGCTTGGCGCTGCGGGTTGAGAGGCTGGTTTGGGCTGTTTCAAGTCGGTGACCTTTGATTTATTACGCTATGTTGTATGCCTAAAATTTAAGTCTATCAATGGTGGACGGTTTGTGTTCAGTTGGGTTTGGGGTTGTGTGCGTGGTGGTGACAAATTGTTCCTAGCGCCATCACCATCCTGCATTGAGAGGGGTGTGGGAAGAGCAATTTCAAGAGAAGAAGGGGGCATTTCACTTATGCCTTCTTCTACTGAGCTGGTTTCTGTTCATGTGTTATTAACTCGAGCGTAGAATAGGTAATAATAATGTCTGCTGCTGGTGTGTGTGAACAGAAGTAGTTGAACACGCAACGCTAGACTGTTTAACTTCTTTCTCCGAGTCCTTTGGCTAATTGAATGACTCTTGTTAGGTATTCGGTTAGGTCTTTTTCGAATTGTTGTGGTAGGGGAGTTTCCTGTAGATGTGTCATGAAGTTTCTGAAGTGTATAAATTCTTTGTTCATTTTGTTGTCGACTTGGGTTAGGAATTTTTGAATTTTGTTCTCTGCCTTGTTGCCTACGTCGGGTATTTTGTGTCTTGTTAAGTTGCTTATGGCGAAGGAGTTGTTGAGCATAACGCCTATGTTGCGCCATCGTTCTTTCTCGCTCTTCTCCTCTACCCGCGTGTCTTGTATCCAGTTTAAAAAGAAATTGTGAGCTTGTTCAGGTGTGAACGCTCTACTCTTTTGGAAGACTTGAAATGCTATGTCGTCCGCGTATAGGTCTTGGATGTGGTTGACCGCCTGCTGAATCACTCTTACCTTGTAGTCTTCAGTTATCTGTTTCTTATGAACTACAGCGTGTTCAACACGATGCAATAACTCCCGATTGTGAGACGGATGGTTCTTGCTGGTTCTGTAAACATGACACATTTCATGTATCAGCAAGCCTTCAACCAAACCAGACTTCACAGCCATACCAGAAACCACAATAACATGACCACCACTGCGCTTCATGGCATACCCCATAAAAGGCAGCTCGGGGTCAACAGCTACCTGCAGCCTTTCCGAAATCTCAAAACCAGAATCTTTCATAATTTTTCGTGCTTTACGTGCTGTATTCTTAATGATGCTACTATCGGAGAACACTCTTTGAGATCGCCTGGTATTTTTCTTTGAGTTTTCTGTGTAGGATTTTTCCTGTTGTTGTTCTTGGCATTTCGTCGGGTTTAATAAAGTCTACTGTTTTTGGTTTTTTGTATCCTGCCATCTTGCCCCTACACCATTCAATAATCTCTTGAGCTTTTGCTGTTTCGCCTTCTTTTGGTATGACTACGGCTTTGACTGCTTCGCCCCACACGTCGTCTGGCACGCCGATAACCGCCACATCGAACACTTTAGGATGCTGACATATTATTGCTTCAACCTCGCTTGGATAAACGTGCTCTCCACCCGTGATAATCATGTTATCCTTGCGGTCGACCAGATAGTAATAACCCTCCTCGTCTTTTTTCGCCATGTCCCGAGCCGTAAAATATCCATCTCTAAACGAAGCCTTCGTCTTGCCAGGCAGCTTATAATACTCATCAAACATCATTGGTCCGCGGGAATACAGTTCGCCAACTTCGCCAACAGCCGCCTCATTGCCTTTCTCATCCAACAGCTTAATCGTATCCGTTCCCAAGCATTCTTTTCCAATCGACCCCGGCTTGCGCAGTTGATCTTCCGGTCGAAGCAATGTTACCATTCCAGCCTCAGTTGAGCCATACGCCTCGTACAGTTCAACGTTTGGAAAAACCTGCAAAATTCCCTGTTTGATATGAACCCTAGCAGGCGCTGAAGAACACAACAGCTTGCGAACTGAACTCACATCAAACTGTTTATGCATGTCTTCGGGCACGTTCAAAATTAAACTGTAATGAGTTGGAATTAGAGAAGTAAACGTGATTTTCTCCTCGCTGAAAGTGCGCAGCAACTCGACTGGGTCGAAGCCCTTGTCACGCCCTACAAATAAAGAACCCCCAATATACAGGAACAAGGGACCGTAAAAAGTCGAGTTAACGTGATAAAGAGGCATAATAATCATGCCTTTGTCTTTCTCCGAAAAGCCAAAGTCAACAGCGTTAATCAGGTAGAAGGCGATATACGATTGATGAGAACGGACGACACCTTTCGGAACGCCAGTCGTGCCAGAAGTGTAAATCTGAAACCACGTGTCTCTGCCATCAACCTCCACGCTGGGCGCGGTGTCAGATGATTCAGCGATTAGGCTTTCATAGTCAACGTAGCCCTCAAACTGTCGAGAGCCAACTGAAACATAATTGCTCTTGTCTACTTTTTCAAAGCCTCTGCGAATTCTGTCGATGCAGTCGATGAAGTCTTCGCCTACAATCAATGCCTTAGCGTCGGAATTGTCCACTACGTAGGCTACTTCCTTGTCCATGTAACGCCAGCAAATCGGCACGACAACCAACCCAACCTTAGCTAAGGCACAGTCGATTTCGACAAACTCGGAACAGTTGTAGAGCATGATAGCCACTCGGTCGCCCTTGCGCAAGCCCATTTCCAACAAACCATTCGCCAACCGGTTGGTTCTTGACTCTAATTCGGGATATGTGAAGGTTTTTCCGCGCCAGTCTTTCAAAGCGACCTTGTTCGGGTGGTTTTTGGCGTGTACTCGTAGGATTTGACCGAGGTTCAGCCAAGTCATGTCGATTCTTTTCCTACTGTTTTGTCAGCGAGAAACAATACAATAGCGTACTAGAATCTTAAATTATTTCTTCACGCATGTCTTGTAGGAAATTATATATGTGCTTCGTTGTCTTACACTAACTTCTCATTAGAGAGGAGTCTTAAACCATGGAAATAAGGAAAATAGCGGTTTTAGGCGCAGGATTGATGGGACACGGCATCACACAAGTAGCAGCTCAAGTAGCCAAGTACGAAGTTTACATGCGCGACATCAAACAGGAGTTCTTAGACAACGGGATGAGAATGATAAACGACAGCCTACAACGATTCCTCAAAAAAGGAGAAATGACAGAGGCTGAAGCCAACCAAATCTTAAGCAGGATTCATCCAACGTTGGATTTGAAGGAAGCAGTGGCAGACGCAGACCTAATCATCGAAGCCGTGACAGAAAACCCAGAACTCAAAAAGAAAGTGCTGGCTGAAGCAGATTCACAAGCCGAACCAGACGCCATAATAGCGACAAACACTTCTTCAATAAGTATAAGCGAGTTAGCAGCAGCCACACGGAGACCAGAAAAATTCGTTGGCATGCACTTCTTCAACCCACCTCAACTCATGAAACTTATAGAAATCATCAAAGGCGCCAAAACAAGTGATGAAACCATCAACACTATAGTCGAAGTCACCAAAAAAATGGGCAAAGAACCCGTGTTAGTCAAAAAAGACGTTGCAGGTTTTGTGGTCAACCGCATATTGATTCCAGCCATGAATGAAGCCATAGGTCTAGTTAATGAGGATGTAGCGACGCCTGAGGATATTGACAAAGCGATAAAGCTTGGATTAAACTGGCCGATGGGTCCCTTAACCCTGCTTGATTATGTGGGATTGGACACAACTTTGGCTATCACTGAGGTAATGGACAGGGAGCTGGGTCCAAAATATCAGGCTAATCCGCTCTTGAGGCAGATGGTGAGAGCAGGGCTTTTAGGCAGAAAGGCTGGGAAAGGTTTCTACAATTGGCAGAAATGAGAGGAGCGTGAAAAACAAAAATGATGGAGTTTAAGAATACACTCTACGAGAAAAGTGAAGGGATAGCAACAATAACCATCAACCGTCCCGAAGCGCTCAACGCCCTAAACGAAGAAACAATAAAAGAGTTGTTGGCTAGGTTTGAGGACGCGGAAAAAGATGATGCCATAAGAGTCATTGTCATAACTGGTGCTGGAGACCGAGCCTTCTCAGCGGGCGCTGACCTGAAAATGATGAAGGGAGCAAGCCCTGTAAGGGGAACTGAACTCTCGAGAAATGGACAGCACCTCTGCGATTATATTGAGGCTCTTGGAAAACCCGTCGTAGCTGCCATCAACGGTTACGCTTTGGGAGGCGGCATCGAGCTGGCTATGGCCTGTGACATAAGGATAGCAGCCGAGAACGCTCAAATCGGGCAGCCAGAGATAAACGTTGGTCTAATCCCAGGCTGGGGTGGAACACAGCGCCTTCCAAGGTATGTTGGCAAGGGCATAGCTAAAGAAATGATTTTTACGGGTAAGCGCATTGACGCCAAAACAGCTGAGAGACTTGGTTTAGTCAATATGGTAGTGCCTGCTGACCAGTTGAAGGCTAAAGTCAAGGAATTGGCAACCGAACTGATGGGCAAGCCGCCTATCGCCATTAAGTTGTCAAAGGCTTTGATTAACTGCAGCACTGAGACGCACCCTGAAATTGGCTTTTGGCAAGAGGCTGAAGCCTTCGGGTTGGTCGCTTCAACAGAGGACTTCAATGAGGGAGTCACAGCTTTCTTGGAAAAAAGGAAACCACAATACAAAGGAAAATAATTAAGCGACACTGAAGAACTCTCTTTTTTGGACTTATTTTTTATTCTTCAGGTAGAAATTGTTGGGTTAATGTTTGGTTGTAACCTAATTGATAATTTGTTTTTCTAACTACCGAGTGTTTAAAGTTAAGAAATACCAAAAATTGAGGCTTGAATAGAAAATGCGGGTTTGATTTGTTGTCATGTTCACCTTTGATGGTTAATTCTGATTCAGATTCTGATTTCACACCAATTAAATACGCAAATTCATCATAGCATTGAAAACGTCAATGCTGGGCTGAGGAAACTTGGCGGATCCATCGATACTGCCAGAGTTCTTTGCACTCTTAAGTGTCGACATTTTCCTACTGCTGAGCCTATTGACATGTCTTTTAGACGAGCGATTTCCCAAAGCCGTGCCATACATATACCAAATCGCAGCTCTCATCGGGTTTGGACACCTACTCGTAAGCAGAGAATTCTTAACATTGTTCGGCGAATACATGCGTTTCTGGTACAACTTCTTCTATCTGCTAGTGGCGTTAGGCAACATCACAGCGATTAACCTGTACCTAGCGGTGGAGAAGAAGATGTGGACTCTCGCCAAAGCATGGTCAGGTGCAGTGACTTTCCCGATAATAGTGATTTCACTGTTCTTTGTATCCAACTACAGTTATCTTCAAGGCGCTCAGTTTCCCATGCTTATCCTGCAGATAGGCTTGGTCATGTCGGCTGTTGTTCTGGGTGTAAGCAGCACCATATTTCTCAGCCCTGACCTGCTAAACAAGCTTAGAAGAAAGAAGGAGGTGACTCGATGGAAATAAGAAAATTACTGTTCAGAAAAGAACTGAAACTTGTTACATTACTGTTGACTTCATTGCTCATAGCAAGCGCTAGCGCCGCAGTTTACTACTCAATGATAATGCAGCCCGCAGTAACTATCACTGGAGCTTCGATAAGATTTGTTCAAGGAGCTGACTGGCCATCAGGTTCATCTCTTGGAACTAACTCAACGTGGGTTAGTTTAGCTCTTAAAGCCTACCCGAATGCAACATTGACCTATGATAAACCGCTTAACGTAAGCAATACTGACACAGCCGCACATAGTTTTAGGCTACGACACATTTCGATCACGCCTGCCTCAGGAAACGTGGAAGTCAGCAACTTTACCTCCATAAGATTTGCCATAAAGAACACGGCGGGCACTGTTCAGGCTTGGTTCAACTACACGACATCAGGAGACACATGGAGTACCCCTGCAGATACCTCATACCTTTCATTGCCAGCTAGCACACAGTGGATAATCTACGTTGAAACAAAAGCTGCAGCAGGTGCCAACACGAACATTGTAGCCAACATACAGATAGCAGTAGACGTGCAAGAGTAGCCTCTCTCTTTCCTCTTTTCTTTACTTTGCCACAGTTTAGTAGGGCAAATACGTGACAGTTTCATGTCAAACCACACTTCGGGTTTCAAAAGTAGAAGTGTTCTTCGCTCGTTTTTGTTAGCGACAAGCATATTGGTTTTGGTTTTTTCCGTTGGAAGCGTGTATGCTTCAGCTTATTCTTCTTTATCTTTTGAGCCGCGAATAACGGTTAATTCGCCACCTGTGTTTCTGCAACAAGGCACGGCTGGCAGCAGCTTGATTTACACTAATAGCACAAGCGCCAAAGTCAGCACGGTTGCGCCTGCTCCAACACCAACGTACAATGCAAGCAGCTACAACATTGTAACTGGAACCTACGTATCGGGAAGTGTTCCAGCGAGCATTCAATCAGTAGACAACAATTATTTCATTGTAAGAAGTGCTGGAACAGCAACTTCAACCACGGCATACAATCCTTCTGGCTACAACCTTGTTGGGAGCACGACTCTTGTTTCTGGCTCGACTGCAGATTTAGCCTCAAACAATGGTGTTTACATGACTTTTAGGAGTTATGGCAGCGCAACTTCAGCTCAAACACTTTATGCCCACCAAGAAACAACAACAGTCGGCGGCTCAACATATTATCTTCTCAAACTTAACAGCTCTGATTCAGCTGGAACTGAGTTTTCCGCCGATGCAGGAACCACAGGAAGGAAGTTGATGGCTAAATTCGTTTATCAGTTAACAGGTATTTCTTCAATCCCTACAAGCACATGGACCATTTATTACAGGGCATACAAAGGTCACACGCTGGTAAGTGCTCATGGAGACGTGGACATTTTAATTAGAATGGCGAACGGCACTGTTAGAACAACCATAGCTACAAACGTGGCTAATTCCAGTGCCTTAACAACTTCTTATTCTACAGTTTCGGGAACGTACTCTTGGGGAACCTATACCGTTGTGAACCAAACAGATTACCTAGAAATCGATTATTACATCGAAGTTACCGCAGTCAAAGCGGGAAATTTTGTATACCTCAGAATAGACGACAATACCTTGCCTACAGCAGACCAAACAAGAGCCACAAACATAAACTTACCTAGCGAATTCACGTCTGAAGTTGAGTTCACTGGGTCAAGCAACACTGGAACATGGTTTCAGCTTGTGTGGACAGTTGACTCTGCATGGACTGCGGGCTCAGTAGCAGTCACCATTCAAGTCTACAATTACACGTTAGACGGATACCCCACCTCAGGAAACGGCTACGACAGCTACACTTCAAGCTCCACGCCAGACACAGACCAAACAAGAACCCAAACAATAACAACAAATCCAACTCATTTCCGAAACAGCACAGGCTACTGGCAAATAAAAGTCAAAGGCGTAAAATCTACAACTTCGCAGTTTAATTTCAAGGCAGACTGGATTGAGTTCAAGCCCACATACTATAGCAAATACACGGTTTCCACTGAGTTCTTCTTTTCATCAATGACATCGAACACACCTACACAGCTCAACTTCACTGTTGTAAGCGAATACGACACAGCAAGCGTTTCAGTCATTATTCAAGTCTGGAACTACTCCGCCTCCCAATACGTGGGAAACGGCGAAGGCTACCTAACCTACACGTCAAGTGGCACCAACGAAACAAAACTACTCAGCATAAACACAAACCCACAGTTCTACACTTCAAATGGAAACGCAAGAATAAACATAACAGGTGCCTTGGAAACAACCACCCAGTACCAGCAGAAGGTGAATCAAGTCAAACTCGTTTACAGTTACAGTTCCTCCTCAAACTACGATTATGTCTTAAAAATCGTTAACCAAGAGTCGCAACAGTGGAAAATCAGGCTCAACGCCTACAGCGACCTCAACAGAGAACGCCTAGACAACTGCACCATATACTTCCGCAACGCCTCAGACGGCACATCACGCCAGATCTACATTGAAGACGGAAATTACGTAAACCAAACAGGCCCATGGTACGATTTTCCAGGCTCAATTGGTGAAGAAAGGTACATAGCAGTCACGCTTCAAGCAAGCAACTCAGAAGTCTCATACATCTACGTTTACTTAGAAATCCTCATTCCAAACAAGACAACTTATGCGCAGTATATAATAACTTTTGAAATTACATGAGAACCCTTTCTATCCATGTTGGTCTGAGCTTAACTCCATATTTGGGCTAATTACGTTGATTTCATCAAGTCTATATTCTCGAGCGCTTGAGTCTTATTTACGTGAAAAGTCATGCTTTCGTTCTTCGAACCGTCGATGATGAACATCATCTTAACGGTAACTGTAGCCGTCTTATTCGTTGCTTTTATCACGCTTCTCATAAAACTCAACCCTTCAAGAGAGAGCGAAGAGGAAACTCATGAAACCGAAATCAGAGTCGAAGAACAAAGGCACTTACAGACCTCGCCAACGATACAAGCCAACCAGCCACCCGCAAAGATTGAAGCCCCACGAGCCGTAGAGAAACCTCTTGTAATAGTCAGTCCCACAATAGGAGGACCTTCCGTCCAAGCAAAGCAAGAAACTCCAGCGCCAACTTACAATGAAAGCAGAGAAATTCATAAACCCGAAAAAATCACAGCATCGACGAAAACAAATTCTTCTTCAAGTAAGAGAGACTGCATACATCATTTTGGATATTTGCGGTCGTTTCCAAAGAACTCGCCCATTCCCGACGAGTGCTTCGGCTGCGAAAAGATAGTTGACTGCTTAGTGAACAAAAAATCCAAGTGATAAGATGGAAAAGTGATTAAACATGTCGTTACTGGTCAAAGACGTGATGGTTAAGAGCATAATAACCATAGAGGCTGAAGACGATGTCAAAAAAGCAGCAGAACTGATGGACAAACACAACATCGGCTGCCTTGTAGTAGTCAGCTACGGAAACCCAATCGGAATAGTAACCGAACGCGACATGCTTAAAAAAGTGGTGCTGCAGCGGAGAGACCCAGGCAAAACCAAGGTTGGCAACGTGATGTCAGCGCCCCTCGTAACCTCACATCCCCAAACAGACATCCGCGACGCTGTACGACTCATGAACGAACGCAGAATCAAGAAACTCCCAGTTATTGAAGACGGAAACTTGATTGGGTTGGTGTCTCTCACAGACGTTATGCGTTCTTTAGCCTACTTTGAACATGTAATTTCTTCTCTCTGCGCCCGATGCCAATTAGCAGCAGGAAAACAGCAGAAACTAAATAATAGTTGAAAAATCGGTGCCTTTAGGGTTCATCAAAACTTTTAAGGTCGAACCCTATTATTACCGTTTCAGAGGGATATGTAAGGATGAGAAAAATTCAGAGTTTCACACTGCTTGCCATAATGCTGATAGCTCTTGTTTCGATGCTGCCCCTGTTTGCAAATGCCAAAGAAGAATCAGCTAACCTAATGATTGTGGAATGGTGGGAAAAAGGCAGCGTCATCATCAACGCGATACCGCCCCAAGATGATTCGATGACTAATCCCCACTATCTGCTTCTAAGCTTTCACTGGTACACCACAGCAAACTATTGGATAAACACTAAGAACAAGTATGGTTTCTCAGACTCTGCGGTGATAACAGCAATCACTGTGTCAGCTGAAACGTGGGACAAAGAAACCGCTGCAACAGTGTTTTCATATCAAGGCACGACAAGCCGAAGCGCTGGAAAACGAGACAATTACAACGTCGTGGCTTGGGGAGCATACCGCGCAGGCGCAATCGCAGTCACATACATCTGGTACAGTGGCTCACAAATTCTGGAAAGCGACACGAGAATGAACACCTTCTACAAGTGGAGCCTAACAGGCGAAGCAGGCAAGATGGATGTTCAAAACATAATGACCCACGAGTTCGGTCACTGGGCAGGGTTAGCTGACTTGTACAATGATGCTGACTATTGGCTGACGATGTACGGCTACGCAGACTATGGAGAAACATACAAACGAACACTAGGCTTAGGCGACATCAACGGCCTAGAAGCATGGTACGGACCATAAACCACACATCAAACTCTTCTTTTTTCTTCCTTTAAAAGCGACATAGAGTTTTTCCCAAACTTGGATCACTTTGGATGAAAATGACAGAGGAAATCCTGAAAACGAGCGAATTTGAATACATTTTTCCTAAAAATGAAAATCTCGCGCAAAGCTTTTAGGTTTGCTATGTGATTTACTATTTGGCGAGTTTATGGAGAAGGGCAGCTTTATCTGTCTTTCTTTAGTGTTTATTCTGATTTTCGCAACGTTAAACACCGTTCGGGTATCTGGAGCTGGCCCAACGACCCTTTCGATTGTTCCGCCGCCTATCAATGTTAGACAATATGAATATTTCACGGTTTCAGTGTATATTTATAACGCTGTGGATATGACAGCATTTCAATACAAGGTCTCGTGGGACCCAAGTTTTCTGGACTACATTTCAAGCACGGTTTATTCACCTTGGTGGGGTCCAGCAATAGTTCCGCCTCCAAGCGTAAACGAAGGCAGTGGCACGGCATTATTTGGAGGGTCAGTGATGGACCCGCACTACGCATTTACTGGCAGCGCACTTCTCGCAACCATAACGTTTCTAGCTGTGAAATCAGGCGACACGTACATAAATATCTCTGATGCAATCATTTTCCCTCCTCCTCTTATAATACAACTAAATAGCGCCTCGTTAAACATTCTTCCTGCATACGGGTTAGTGAACATAGATGGAGTGATTACTTCCTATGGAGCCAACTCTGCTCACGGTTGGATAAGCATTCTTGGTGTTGTGGATCAATGGGCTGACGGCTGGAGCATCTTCACTGTTCCTCCTCTTGGACCCAGAATCATGATATATCCGCCTCCACCCTTCAATTTCACTATATACCTTGCGAGGATGTTTAATGCCTCAGTTGTAAAACTTAATTACAATGCATCCGATTTCTGGGTCTCTGGTTTCTGGGAAGTCAGCAATTTTACAAATCCACGTGAGATAAAAGACAACGCAGGTCTTCTCAAAGGTATGACTTTAGCGCCTGGGGAGTTTAGTGTCAAGGGCAACTGGGCTTCTTTCACGCTTAATATCCAGGGGTTCGAGTCTATAAAAGGAAACGTAACTTCACACTACCTTCACAGTATTGACAACGTTTATGTTCAGTCTCCACACGTCGATTTAAACCACGACTACAAGATCGACATCAAAGATATAGCGGCTGTTGCAATAGGTTTCGGGTCATTTCTCGGTTTTGACCGCTACGAATTCTATGCAGACATCAACTGCGATCTTAAAATTGATATAAAAGATATAGCAATGTGCGCTCTCAACTATGGAAAGACATACTGAAAAATCAAAACCATCCTCTTTTGATTTTCTACAGCAATACCAGTCAATCTCATAGTTAATATAGGCTTTGTTGCATTAACATTAGTTCTTAAACTGACACGTTTACACACCTGAAAGTCAACGGTGTTGAACATGAGAAAAGTAGCAATTGTGGGCGGCGGAGCAACAAGATGCGGCAAACGGGAGGCTAGCTGGCGAGATTTGGTGCAGGAAGCTGGAAAAGCCATGTTTGAAAACGTCCCTAACATTTCCCCCAAAAACGTTGACAGCCTCATAGTAGGAGCCGCCGAACCTGACCGATTTGTTTTTCAAGCTCACCCTGCTCCAATGGTCGCCGAATACTTGGGCATCACACCGAGGAAGGTTTTGGCTCGAACCGAACTCATGTGTGCCTCGGGTCAAGCCGCAATCAGGTATGCTTGGGCTTGTATAGCCAGCGGTTTGTCCGATGTGGCTGTGGCTTTTGGTGTCGAAAAAATGTACATGCCCGACATGGCTGAGGCGCAGACTAACATGAGTTGTGTGCTCGACCGTGAATGGGACGGAGTCAACGCCATGTCTGCACCGCCCTTCTTCGCTATGACAGCTCAACGTCACATGCACGAGTTCGGCACAACTGAGGAGCAGATGGCTCAGGTCTGCGTCAAGAACCATCACTATTCTTCAATGAACCCGTTGGCGCAGTTTCCCAAAGAAGTGACAGTGCAAGACGTGTTGAAGTCATTGCCCGTTGCGCCACCCTTGAAACTCCTTGACTGTAGCGGCATCACAGACGGTGCAGCAGGCGTCGTGTTAGTTCCAGAGGAAGACGCCAAGAAATACACAGACACACCCATGTATATCATTGGCTCTGGGCAAACAAGCATAGGAA
>Ga0315314_1001046_pt1 | contig 26300 bp, 23 predicted proteins | sample TDP9_MG_FD_203631 | JGI IMG/M metagenome (GOLD analysis project Ga0315314, IMG submission 203631) | Freshwater sediment microbial communities from Lake Towuti, South Sulawesi, Indonesia - TDP9 | ecosystem: Environmental > Aquatic > Freshwater > Lake > Sediment | place: Indonesia: South Sulawesi... | reverse complement strand
CTTTGGCCACCAGAACTGACAGGTCGCATGTTTCTATGGCTACTTCTTCTCTTCTCACGGGCAATTTCTCACTTAAGGCGCAGTTTAAGTGAATCTGACACTTGGGACAAGCTGTCACCAACAGATCCGCAGTTGTTTCCTTTGCCTCTGCCAACCGTTCTAACTGCATCTGTTTTGAGTGCCTGCCGCAACCCATCCAAGCGCTGACGCCGCAGCAGAGAGCGTTTTCTCGGTTTCTCTCCATTTCTAAGAGTTCTACGCCTGGAATGCTTGTGATAACCTTGCGCGGTGGGTCATAAACGCCCATGTGCCTTCCGAGTCTGCAGGGGTCCTGATAAGAAACTTTCTTGTCGAGTTTTCCGTTGAATTTAATCTTGCCACTGTCGATTAGGGTTGTTAAGAACTCTGATGCGTGCAATACTTCAAATGTGGGCTTTCCAATGAATTCGGCGTAGTCTGTTTTTAGAGTGCGATAGCATTCTGGGCATGTTGTCACAACGGTGGACACGTGGCTCTTCTTTATTGTTGTCATGTTCATCTTCGCTAGCTTTTCAAAGTTCTCTTGGTCGCCCGCAAACGAGAGGTCGTGACCACAGCACCTTTCATCTTCGAGCAAGACGGGTTTTATTCCCGCAGCATTAAATATCTTGAGCATGCTCTGGGCGATTTCCATGTTCTTCACGCCAATGTCATCGAAGACAACATTGAAGTACGGCAGGCAACCAACATAGTATAGAACATCGCCTGTCTTGGCGATTTCTGCGTCTTGCGGAACCCAGTCTAAGCGATTCTGTTTAGTGTTGGGATCTGCCATTAACCTTGAAAGAGAATAGAGCACGCCCTCGTGGGAACAGTTGCCGAAAATGCCGTTGGTTGACGCTTTAGCCCTGCATGTTCGAATCAGCTCGTCGTATTCGATGTCTAACGGGCATCTTTGACGACACAGATAACACGTTAGACATGACCACAAGCCCTTGTCCGTCAAAACCGAGCTTTCAAGCCCCATCAAGGCTTTTTCCACGGCTAAGCGAGGAGAATACAAAGGGTCGAGCCTAGTTATTGGACAGCTGCTCGAACACTTGCCGCATTCTTGACAGTACAAAGCCTTTGTTCGTTTCAAAATGTCGTGAATAGACTCCGTTGAATTGTGCTGAACGGGCATAGCTACGAGTTCTTTGCCAAGCGGGCTCGGACCCTTGCTTCGTAGTTTTTCAGTGAAATCCTTGATAACCGACGCAAATTTTTCTCCTTCAGCCGCAGAAATCCACTCCAAACGCAGTCGGTCAGAGCCTATTCCGAGAAGGTCAAGAAGCTTCTTGGTCTTTTCGATTCTTTTTTCAGCGTGTTGATTTCCAGACCTGTAGTGGCAGTCGCCTGGATGACAGCCTGCGACTAAGACGCCGTCAGCGCCGTTTTCAAAGGCGTTTAAGATGAAGGCTGGTTCCACTCTGCCGCTGCACATGATTCGTATTATTCTGATGTTTGTTGGGTAGGAGAGTCGGCTGGTTCCTGCTAAGTCGGCGCCAGCGTAGCCGCACCAATTGCACAGAAAGCCAACGATTTTTGGTTCGTATGTTGACACTAGTCAAACCCTCCTATGCTTCTACCCGATGGCAGCCTCCACCATAGCGTTCACTTGCCTTTCAGAAAAGTGCTTCATAGTGATGGCTCCTGTTGGGCAGGTGACGGAGCATGTGCCGCAGCCTTTACAGGATATTTCATTTATCCTTGCGTTCACTACTTTGGGAGCCACCTCAACTAGCTCGATTGCCTTGAATTCACAGACTTCCTCGCATCTGCCGCATCCTCGGCACAGGTCAGGATTCACAACCGCTGTTATCGCTTCAGTTCTCAGTTTCTTATTCGCCATGAGAATGGCGGCTCTGGCAGCTGCTGCCTTAGCTGAAACAATGGACTCTGGCACGTCCTTTGGACTCGTGGCTGCTCCAGCTAGGAATATTCCATCCATCTGCGTGTCCACTGGTCTAAGTTTCAGGTGAGCCTCCATGAGGAAGCCGTCGGGGCTCAAGGGTATTTTGAGCGTTCTGGCTAGAATAATGGCGTCTTTGTGAGGAATAAGCGGTGTTGACAACACAACCCAGTCGGTGGCCAGCTTGACTTCGTGACCCGCCAGCATGTCGTAAACGGAAACAAGCAGCTTCTTGTCAGGAGTCTCAGCTATTTCGGGTCCAGCTTCCTCGATGAACTTTACGAATTTGACTTCGAGGTCTCTTGCCTTGGAGTACATGTCTTCGTATTCTTTGTAGACTCGGAGGTCGCTGTACAGAATGATGACGTCGGTTTTGGGAGACAGCTCCTTGATTAGTATGGCGTTTTTGATGGCGTTCATGCAGCAGATTCTCGAGCAGTAGGGCCAACCTTCTTCCTTTCTCGCCTTGAGAATCTTTCTAAGCAGGCGGGAGGTGTCTGACATCGTGAAGGCTTCGAGTTCGTAGGCTCGGATTTCTCCCTTTCTGGAGCCCACACACTGTATCATGACCACTCGTTCAGGGTTCTCCAAAGCGCCTCTGTTCAGAAGTTGATCCATTTCTAGCTGGGTGACAACTTTATCATAAACTCCGTATTGGTAAAGTCCTTCAGGCGGTCGATAGTTTAAGGCACCACACGCAACAACGATAGTGCCGACGTCGAACCCGATTTTTTCTCCGTTTCTAGAGGCTGTAACTTGGAAATTGCCCACGTATCCTTTGACGTCTGTTATGAGCGTTGAGGTTAGGATCTGAATGTTCTTGTGAGTCTTGACCGCTTCTAGGGCTGGATTCAGAATCTCAGAGGCATCCTGCATCGTGGGGTAGAGCTTGTGTAGCCTTCTGAGGTTTCCACCCAGTTCGGGTTCTTTCTCAACCAAGTGTACCTTGAAGCCTTGGTCTGCGAGACTTAGCGCGGCTGTTATTCCAGCTATTCCTCCGCCTATTACGAGGCTTGAGTCTTTTACGTCTATCTCGGGTTCTTCCTGCGGCTGCAGCCAAGTTGCCCTTGCAACAGCCATCCTCACAATGTCCTTAGCCTTCTCAGTTGCATTCTCGGGCTCGTGTGAGTGAACCCAACTGCACTGTTCACGGATGTTAGCCATCTCAAAAAGATACTTGTTTAACCCAGCTTCTTGACAGGCAGACCTGAACAATGGTTCATGTGTTCTAGGCGTGCAGGACGCTACGATAACCCTGTTAAGACCATACTTCTTTACCGCTTCTTTTATGGAAGCCAATCCAGCTTCAGAGCAAGTGTATATGTTGTCTTCACTGTAAACCACGTTCGGCAGTTTTCTAGCGTATTCCACAACCACGGGAACATTAACCACGCCTCCAATGTTAACCCCGCAGTGGCAGATGAACACCCCTATTCGCGGCTCTTCTCCTTCCTTCCACACCATGGGTTTGGGCATGAAAGGTCTAGGCAGGGGCTGAGGAGGCTTTGGAACCAGAACTGGTCGCTTTTCAGCACGTTTCCTAGGTTTCGCTGCTCGTTTTCGTCCGCGCCGATTGGTTTTAGACATGGATTTTTACCTCGGCTTGAACGGGTTTGGACCTATCTTTTTGAGTTGTTCGGTCATGTCACGGACGACTCTTGCGAATTTTTCTCCCTCGCCGCTGGAAACCCATTCTAGGCGGAGGCGTTCGGTTTCGATGCCCATGTCGTCCATCATTACTTGCATGGCTTCAAAACGGCGCTCTGTTTTTAGGTTTCCATCTGTGTAGTGGCAGTCGCCCGGGTGACAACCAGCTATGAGCACGCCGTCTATACCCTTTGACAGAGCGTCCATGACAAGGGCAGGATGCACCATGCCTGAGCACATTACTCGAATTATCCTTATGTTGGGCGGATAGGAAATGCGAGCCGTTCCAGCTAGGTCCGCACCGGCATAGCTACACCAGTTGCAGCAGAAAGCCAGAATGAGAGGCTCGAACTCCGACTCGGCTTCTCCCACCGCAACCTCACCTACTGTTCTATGTTATCTTCAACGGGTTTGGACCCATCTGCCTGATTCTCTGCGTTGTGTCTCGAATCAAGGCTGCAAATTTTTCGCCTTCGCCTGCTGAAATCCATTCTAATCGGAGTCTTTCAGGTTCGATGCCTAAATGCCCAAGTGCCTCTTTAAGGAACCCGAATCGCCTCTCCATCATGTAGTTTCCCTGAACGTAATGGCAGTCGCCTGGGTGGCATCCTGTTATGAGCACGCCGTCTGCGCCCCACCTGAAGGCGGACAGAATAAAAGTTGGGTCGATTCGACCGCTGCACATTACCCTTATGACTCTCACGTTTGTTGGGTATTCAAAGCGGCTTGTTCCAGCCAAGTCTGCGCCGGCGTAGGAGCACCAGTTGCAGCAGAAAGCTAAGATTACGGGTTCAAATTCGGTTTCCACTTTGGCTTCTTGCATCTAGGCTTCCTCCATTAACCCAGCTTTAATCTGCGCAAGAACTGCTTCGTCTGGGAAGTGTTGCATGGTTATGGCTCTTCGTGGACACTCAGCGGCACATGCACCGCATCCTCGGCAAAGAGCTGCTATGGTGTGTGACTTTCCATCTTCAACGTAATGGGCACCGTAAGCGCAAATTTCCTCACAGAGACCGCACCCAATGCATTGCTCCTCGTCGACAACGGAAGTTAGGGCTTCAGTTCTCATTTTCTTGTTAGCCATAAGAGTGGAGGCTCGCGCAGCAGCAGCCTGAGCAGATATTACAGTTTCGGGAACGTCTTTAGGACCTGAAGCTGAGCCTGCTAAGAATATTCCATCCATCTGTGTGTCCACTGGTCTGAGCTTCACGTGAGCTTCCATCAAGAAGCCGTCTGAGCTTATGGGTATCTTGAGCATTCTTGCCAGAAGCACCTCTTCTTTGTGTGGAATAAGAGGTGTTGACAGCACGACCCAGTCGCATGGAAGCTTGATTTCCTGACCCGACAACGCGTCGTATGCTGTCACGGTAAGTTTGCCTTCTGGTCCCTGCGTTATTTCTGGAGTCACTTCCTCGATGTGTTTCACGAACTTGACCTGATACTCTCTTGCCATTGAGTAGAAGTCTTCATATTCCTTGTAGACTCGGACATCCCCATACAGAATGATAATGTCAGTTTCTGGAAACCTTTGTTTTACAAGCACGGCGTTTTTGATGGCGTTCATACAACAAATCTTAGAGCAGTAGGGCCAACCTTCTTCTTTCTTAGCCTTAAGAATCTTCGCCAACAACCGTGCTGTGTCTGACTTTGGAAAGCCTGCGAGGTCCATGGCGCGAATTTCGCCCTTTCGAGCGCCGACACACTGAATCATTACAATTCGTTCAGGCGGCTTTACGATTTTTCCGTTCTTAAGCATCTCATCCATTTCTAGTTGTGTCACGATTTTTGGATAGACTCCGTACTGGTACAGCCCTTTGGGCGGTGTGTAATTCATTGCGCCGCAGGCAACTATTATGGTTCCAACGTCGATTTCTCTCTTTTCGCTGCCTTTAGCGAGTGTAACCTTGAAGTTTCCAACGTAGCCTTTAACATCAGAAACCATCGTAGAAGTTAAGGTCTCAATGTTCTTGTTTGCTGCGACAGCCTTTACTGTTGGCTCCAAGATTTCCTTCGTATCCTGCATGGTTGGGTACAGCTTGTGTAGTCTCCGAAGGTTTCCTCCGAGTTCAGGCTCTTTTTCGGTCAAATAGACCTTGAAGCCTTGGTTAGCTATGGTTAACGCTGCTGTCATGCCTGCGATGCCGCCGCCTATAATTAGGGCTGTGTCTTTAATTTCGAGTTCAGGTTCTTCTTGAGGCTGTAGCCATGTGGCTCTGGCAGCAGCCATTCTGACTAAATCCTTAGCTTTTTTTGTTGCATTCTCTTGTTGATGAGCGTGAACCCAGCTACATTGTTCACGGATGTTAGCCATTTCAAATAAGTAGTGGTTTAGCCCCGCTTCTCTGCAAGCTGACCTAAACAAGGGTTCGTGTGTTCTGGGCGTGCAAGACGCTACAATAACCCTGTTGAGGGTGTGCTTTTTTATGGCTTCTTTAATAGAGGCTAATCCCGCTTCAGAGCAAGTATAGATGTTGTCTTCGCTATAGGCTACGTTTGGGAGAGTTTTTGCGTATTTGACGACTTCTGGAACGTTGACTACGCCGCCTATGTTAACACCGCAGTGGCAGATGAATACTCCAATTCTGGGTTCTTCTTCGCCCATGCTGTTACACTCTCTCCAAGACCTCTGCTACTCTGGCTGCTGTGGCGCTTCCCTGCATTATGGAGTCTGGAATATCGCCTGTTTTGGGTCCTAAGCAGTAGCCGCAGGCGAAGATTCCTGGGACAGTTGTGTCCACTGGGTTGGTGAGAATGTTTGCCGCTTTGAAGAATCCGTAGTCGTCGACGCTTGCGCCTAAGACCTTGGCTAGCTCTCTGGCGTCGGTTCGAGGAACCAGAGCTGGAGTTAACACCACCAAGTCGAATTCTGTGGTCTCTATTCTTCCAGCCACTGTGTCCTCGTACCATATTGTTAGGTTCTTTGTCACGGGGTCTTCCATGATTTCGCCTGGGCTGCTACGTATGAATCGCACGCCGTATTCGCTCTTGGCTCTGTTAACGAATTCTTGGAAGCCCTTTCCAAACGCTCTGAGGTCAATGTAGAATATGCTGACTGTGGTGTTGGGTTCGTGCTCTCGAATGAGAACAGCGTCTTTAACCGAGTATTTGCAGCAGATGCTGGAGCAATAAGTGGTTCCGAACCGCCTGTCTCTAGACCCCACGCATTGTATGAAAGCTATTTTCCTAGGTATTTTTCCATCCGAAGGTCGTATTAAGTGTCCACCCGTGGGTCCAGAAGCGCAGAGCAGACGCTCCAGTTCCATAGCAGTAACAACATTCTTATAACGTCCATATCCGTAAGTTGGAATCTGAGAAGGGTTGAAAAGGTCGAAGCCGATGGATACAATGATTGCGCCAACGCTTAACTCAACCTCTTGAGGCTGCTGTTTGAGGTTAACTGCACCTGCTTGGCACATTTTTTGGCAGAGCCCGCATTCAATGCAGTTTGTTTTGTCGACCGTCATTGCCCTTGGAACAGCCTGTGGAAACGGCATGTAGATTGCCTTGCGCATGCCAAGCTGTTCGTCGAATTCGTTTGGAACTTCAACAGGACAGTGGTCGGCGCATATGCCGCAGCCCGTGCATTTTGTTTCGTCGACATGCCTTGGTTTTCTAAGGACTGTGGCAACAAAGTTTCCTTGAGAACCCTTGATTCCCTTTACTTCGGAATACGTCAGCAGTTGAACATTGTGATGGTGAGAGCAGTCTATCATCTTTGGCGCCAAAATGCACATGGAACAGTCCATTGTTGGAAAGGTTTTGTCAAGCTGAGCCATCCTGCCGCCTATGCTTGGCGATTTCTCTACCAAGTATACTTTGTATCCTCTGCTCGCTAAGTCCAATGAAGCCTGTATACCCGCTATTCCGCCGCCTACAACCAAAACTGCTTTTTCAGACATTTTTTCTCCTCCTATAATCTCTCCTTAAAGATGTTTGTTATCGGCACTCTGTGAGCCTTGACTTCCCAGTCTTCGAGTTTCATGCCCATTCCCATCCTTAATAATTCAATAAAATGAATGACGGGTAGATTGTATTCCTCATTGAAATGTCTCCTAATCTCCAATTGACCCAAATCAAGCTGCAAGAAGCAGAACGGACAAACCGTGACCACTGCCTGCACTTCAGCATCCTTTAACGCCTTGAGTTTCAGCCGAGAAATCTGTCTGGCTAAGTCATCGTTTATGTCTCTCAGTGGACCTCCGCAGCACATTTCTTTGCGTTCATACGGAACTGATTCCGCCCCGGTTGCTTGAACCAATGCGTCTAACTCGTTGAAACCCCTCAAGACTTCAAAGTGTATGCGTTTGGGCTTGGTTAAGTGGCATCCAGGTTGCGTTCCAACCTTCAATCCTTGAATGGGTTCTTTGATTACTTCTTTGACCTTGCTTACTCCAACGTCTCCGTAGAGGACATCGACAAGGTTTTTGACATCCGCTTTCCCCTTATACTCCTTGCCCACTTCAGAAAGAGTTTGGTTAACTTGTTCTCGGAGTTCGGGGTTTTTCTTCAAAATAGTGTTCACCATTAACAATGATTCGTAACAGTCGTTACAGAGAGTCATGATGTCGAGTCCCATTTCTTCGGCTATGCAGAGGTCGCGGGCAGCAAGCGCTAGCCAACTTGCGTGGTCGACTGATTGAATACTGAACGGTGCGCAGCAGTTGGCTCCCTTCATGTCAACAAGTTCTACTCCCAATTCGGGGAGAACTTTTCTAACTGAAACCTCATAGCTAAGCTCTCTTGCAGGTATGAGACAGCCCAAGAAAAATGCGTACTTCATTTTTTTCACCCTTATACAGACTTTACTATCTTCTCCATCCCTGTTCGCTTCAGTATTTTTTGAACCTCTTCTAATCCATCGTTGGTGATTTTGCCCAAACCAAGATTTTCCCTTTTGTCAAGAGCTGTTCGCACAGGGTTTATGACCCGTGTTGTTTCATAGAGACTCTTGGCTTGAGCCGCAACACCAGCGGGGATGTTGCCCTGCCTCACAGCGAGATTTCTGATGGCAAAAGTCACTTCGCCGATGTCGCCGCCTTGGGGACATCGGTCTAGGCACGTGAAACAGGATAAGCAGTACCATGGCAGTTGAGTGGGCAGAACCTCTTTTTTAAAACCCAATATTATCATTTCCATTAGTCGCCTAGGGTTGTGTTCACTAGTTAGCCTTGCAACTGGACAACCGCTGGAACATCTACCACACTGGATGCAGAGAAGTATACCTTTGCCTCTTGGCGTGTTCGCTACCTCTCCCATAAAACCTAAGTCAAGTTCGCTCAAAAGCGACTCTCTCCTCTTCTAATCATTTTATAGTGCAGAAAAGAAGCACATATGAAAACAGCCTAATATGTTTTTAGCCTTTCATGCTTCAAATTTAGCATATGAGGAAAAATCGAAGATTGAATTTGTTGGATTCGTGAAAACTCTTTCCTTCAATTTCTATTTTTAATGAAAAAAGATTCCCATTGCGAGAAAACAACATGCCTTAGGATTTGAAGCCTCGGCTATAGCATATTTTGCTGGGTTTCTCAAGCGCTTTGTTTATGGCTATGACGGCGATGCTTGCGCCATGGTCGGCTATTCTATCAAGCTCCCAAACAACCGTTCTAAGCGTGGGGAGTTCTGGAAGCTCTTTCATGAGGCTGTCATGCTCATTTCTGATCGCCCTAGCCATTTCAAGGAGGTCGTTGGCAACTTCGATGTCTCCGCTAAAGATGCAGTCCATAGCCTTTAAGAACACGTTGTGTGCCAGCTCACCCATGTTGGCTATTCGATTCATCAAGGGCTTACTCGCTCTTTCTTTGCTTCGAGTCTGCAGTTCGATTGCTCTTCTTGCGATGTATTCGGAGCGGTCTGCTATTAATTCAAGATATCTTGTGATTAACGTGAAGTAGAGAATCTGGGAGGGGTCTTCAAGTCCTATCTTGTCAGACATGGTTCGGTCACGTTGGGCAGAGAGGAGAAGTCGCAAAGCCAGCCAGTACATCATGTCGGCTTCGTCTTCTCGACGGGTGGCATCGTCAGCCAATTCTTGATTAGACTCAGCCAGCGCCTGCATTGCCTCCATGTGTATAGTTGAAGCAATCACCGAAAGTCTGCGCAAAAGCATGTCAATTTTGAATTTAGTTGGATCTATGGAACATTGAAGGTCTATCTGGTGGGGTGTTTCTTGAACTATACCCAACCCCATAAGCCTGTGCGCTATTTTGCGCACCTCGTCGATGTGCATTCTGCTGATTCTTGTTGAAGAAATTATTCTAAACACGTCTCGTCCAAGAATGTAGTTGCCTACGATGAGTCTCTCTAACATTCCAGGTTCAGAGCAGAGGTCCGAGTTTATGGTGTATTCTTCTGTTTGTGTTCTGTGTTCAACCATGCTGCTTGGGATTAATTTTAGTGAACCGTCTTTTTCTGTGAAGAGCATAATGATGTCGCCCTGTTTTAGACCTGACTCTTTCACCCATTCTTTTGGTAAGGATACGCTAAACGTGGAGTAACCGACACGCTGGATTTTTCGGCTTTCCATTTTAATATCTCCTATTTACTTGTAAATAGATATACCACTTCTATAATCGAAGTATATATAAGTTATGTTTGCGTTACACTTAACATAAGAAAGAATCCCAAAAGAGGAAGCCACATGCCAGAATGGGCAACAATAAGCATCCGAGAAGAACTGATAGAGGAAATCAGAAAAATAATGAAACGAACGGGACGTTACAGAAGCATCTCAGAGTTTGTTGCAGAATCAATCAGACTGCGCTTAGAGGAGATGTCACGAAAAGGAGAGTTAATTCCAGAACCCACCACGGAGGCTTCTGCAACACCCACTCTGCCAGTAACTCCCGTTTCGATGATGGCTCCTCAAGTAACAGAAGGGACAAGAGGCTACATTAACGTCCAACTTCAAAGGTCAGAACAAATCTGGTGGGTCCTAGTCAGGCTTTTCGGAGACCTTGTTCGAAGAGACGTCAAGGTCGACGCCGAATATGCACGGCAACTGCGAAACTGCAGAACTTTAATCAATTTTGTTCGTTCTCACATATGCCCTGAATGCGACATAGAGTTGGCAAATGAGCGGCTCCCTGATCTTCAACACGTTTTGGAAAGCGTGAAACGTGACTTGATTGCAACAGCCATCTGCGTCTCTGGCGACTATGCTCAGGAATGGATAAGCGAAATCGACAGGGCAGAAAGAGGCGAGCTTCGACAAATTCAACCTGTTGGACCAAAAATTGTTCCAGGCTTGCCTCGAAACAGGGACATTGGATGGACGAGAATAACCTTGTCGAAGCCCGTTCCAAAGGAAAGAGTGGAAGAAATATCGAGAATGTTCGGTGTAATGGTCAAACCCGAGAACAGCTTACACTTCGTCGTGCGAGGCGAGAAAAAAACAGTTAAAAAAGCCGTGGAAATGCTCTACCAACTTCAATCAAAGTAAAGCATCGAGCCTTCTAAGGAGGTCGAATTTTTGAGCGACAAAGTGGGAGCAACACTTGTTGTGGGCGGCGGAATCGCTGGAATACAAGCCGCACTCGATTTGGCAGATGCAGGTTTCAAAGTCTATATGCTAGATGAATCAGCAAGCATCGGCGGAACCATGGCTCAGCTAGACAAAACGTTTCCAACAAATGACTGCTCCATGTGCATTCTCGCACCTAAACTGGTTGGCGCCGGAAGACACCCCAACATCCAATTGATAACCAACGCAAGGCTAGAGCACGTTGAAGGTGAAGCTGGAAACTTCAAGGTCAAGATAATAAAGAGCCCACGATACGTGAACGAAGAAAAATGTACCGGCTGCGGTCTCTGCGCCCAGCATTGCCCAGTTGAGGTTCCAAACGAATTCGACGAAAGATTGGGTCTGAGAAAGGCAATCCATGTTCCATTTCCTCAAGCTGTCCCGTTGAAGTACAAGATAGATGAAGAACACTGCTTGACCACGAGCACAGAGTACAGGTGCGAGTTGTGTCGACACGTCTGCAAAGCTGGCGCCGTCGACTTCAACCAGAAACCAGAGGTTATCGACCTAAACGTCGGAGCCATCATTCTTTCGCCAGGTTTTGAAGAGTTTGACCCACGCTTAAAGAGCATGTATGGCTATGGCCGATACGACAATGTTATCTCAAGTATTGAGTTTGAACGAACTCTGAGCGCATCTGGACCATTCGGTGGAAAAATCCTGCGCCCATCTGACGGAACGATTCCGTGGAGAATAGCTTTTATACAGTGCGTTGGTTCCCGTGACGCCTTAGTTGGGAACAATTACTGCAGCTCAGCCTGCTGCATGTACGCCATAAAAGAATCAGTCATAGCGATGGAGCATACCCCAGGCGTACGCTGCACCATATTTTTCATGGATATGCGGGCTTTTGGAAAAGAATTCGACGCCTACTACAATCGGGCGGCGGAGGAGTACAAAGTAAATTTTGTGAGGTCAAGAGTGTCAAGCGTTCATGAAATCCTCGAAACAAAAAACCTAATGGTGCGACACGTTGAGAATGAAACACCAAAGGACGAGGAATTCGACCTCGTCGTGCTATCGGTTGGAATGAAACCACCCAAACGTGCCCAAGAACTAGCCAAAATTGCTGGCATAAAACTAAACAAGTACAACTTCTGCGCAACAGAAACTTTTTCACCAGTTGAAACTTCTCGACCAGGGATATACGTCTGCGGCGCCTTTGCATCACCTAAAGACATCCCTGAGAGCGTGGCTCAAGCCAGTGGTGCAGCTGCGAAAGCTGGTGGAATCATAGCGCCTGGAAGAGGCAAACTCACTGTCAATAAAGAGTACCCGCCTGAGAGAGACATTTCCAGCGAGGAACCTCGCATTGGTGTGTTTGTTTGTCACTGCGGCATCAACATAGGCGGTGTGGTTAATGTTCCAGAAGTGGTTGAATACGCTAAGAAGCTGCCTAACGTCGTATACGCTGAACACAACCTTTACACTTGTTCAGAAGACACTCAGAAGGGCATTCGAGAGAGAATTAAGGAATTAGGACTCAACAGGGTTATTGTAGCGTCCTGCACGCCAAGAACACACGAACCATTGTTCAGAGAAACCGTGCGCGAGGCTGGGCTAAACATCTACCTCTTCGAGATGGCAAACATCCGAGACCAATGCTCATGGGTGCATATGCATGAGCCTAAAGAAGCCACAAAGAAAGCCAAAGACTTAGTGAGGTCGGTGGTTGCCAAAGCCCAATTGCTCAAACCTCTGCCAAAGCCAATGATTAACGTCGTGCCCGCAGCTCTAGTCATAGGCGGCGGTCTATCAGGAATGGTCGCCTCGCTGGAGTTGACAAAGCAGGGTTTCGAAGTCCACCTCGTTGAGAAGGAGAAGGAACTGGGTGGATACGCTCGGAAAATCCATTATCTCCTCGAGTCCGAAGACCCTCAGAAAAAGCTGAAGTCGATTGTTAAAGACGTTGTGGAGAACGACAAGATTCACGTTTATCTGAATTCTGATGTAAGCGATATCAAAGGCTACATTGGAAACTTCAAAACAACCCTAAACAACAATGGCAACAAGAAGGAGATTGAACATGGCGTCGTTATAGTGGCAACGGGCGCAACTGAGTATAAACCAAAAGAGTACTTGTATGGAACTGATGAAAAAGTACTCACACAACACGAATTAGAAGAGAGACTTGCCAAGGGCGATTTCAACGCAAAAATGGTTGTGATGATACAGTGCGTGGGTTCAAGAAACGATGAGCGCCCCAACTGCTCAAGAATATGCTGCGGTCAAGCGGTAAAAAACGCCCTCAAGATTAAGGAGCTTAGCCCCGACACAGACGTCTATGTTCTGTACAAGGACATGCGAACCTTCGGATTCATGGAAGACTACTACAGGGACGCATCCAATAAGGGAGTTATTTTCATACGCTACGACGACGAAACCAAGCCCGAGGTCACCAAAGAAAACGGCAAACTCACTGTGACAGCTTGGGAACCAGTTCTACAAACATGGATTCCAATCGAACCCGACCTTCTTGTCTTGAGCGTGGCAACGGTTCCAAACCCTGATAACGAACGCCTAGCTGGAATGTTGAAGGTGCCGTTGACAAAAGACAAATTCTTCTTGGAGGCACATATGAAACTTCGACCCGTGGATTTTGCAACAGACGGCGTTTTCCTCTGCGGCATGGCGCATTCACCCAAATTTATCGATGAAAGCATCTCGCAGGCATGTGCAGCCGCGTCTAGAGCAGCGACAGTGTTATCGAAAAAAGCGTTGGAAATGGAGGGAAGCATAGCCAATGTTGACAAAGACCTATGTAGCGGATGCAAAATCTGCGAGTCCGTGTGCGCTTACAACGCCATCGAAATGGAAGAGAACAGTGAAAAACCAGTCGCTAGAGTTCTGGAAGCCTTGTGCAAGGGCTGCGGCGTCTGCGGCTCATCCTGCCCAACGAAGGCAATTACCATGGGGCATTTTACAAACGAGCAGATTCTGGCGCAGGTCAGAGCTCTCTTGGCGGAGGAAGTTAAACATGACTGAAGCTGGGTTTGAACCAAAAATCGTTGGCTTCCTGTGCAACTGGTGTGCCTACGCAGGTGCAGACTTGGCTGGTGTAAGTAGGATGCAGTATCCACCCAACGTTAGAATAATAAGAGTAATGTGCAGCGGAAGAATCGACCCAACTTTTATTCTTGAAGCGTTTAAAGATGGAGCAGACGGCATCTTAGTTGCGGGTTGCCATCTGCCCTCAGACTGCCACTATCTTTCAGGCAACTTCAAGGCTCAAAGAAGAGTCTTTCTCCTAAAGAGAGTTTTACAGCAGCTCGGTATTGAACCTGAAAGGCTCAAATTAGAATGGGTTTCAGCCTCCGAAGGCGACAGGTTCGCCGCAGTCATCAGAGGGATGGTTACTGAAGTGAAAAAAATCGGTCCAAATCCACTAAAAATGGGAGAGGAAAATCATGAGTGAAAAAAGAGAAATCGAAACCAAGGCTGTGCTGAAAATCTCGGACATAGACATGCGATTCAAGAACGAAGTCAAGAAAATTCCCGGCGGAGAACGCATGATGATGTGTTTCCAGTGCGGCACATGCACGGCTGACTGCCCAATCGCCAGATTCAGTGACTCATACAGACCACGCCAAATCCTGCGAATGGCACAGCTGGGACTCAAAGATAGAGTGCTCTCAAGCGACCAGCTTTGGCTCTGCGCAGCATGCTACACGTGTGTGGACCATTGCCCCCAAGACGTAGAGATTTCCAGTGTTATCCGAGCCCTAAGAAACATAGCCGTACAAGAAGGATACATGCCGCCAGTTTTCAAAGAACTGGCTGGAGCCATCTTGGAAACAGGCTTAGCCTACAAGATTCCTGAACTTAGGCTGAGAAGGCGACAGGAGACTGGGTTGCCTCCGCTGCCGAAGGCGAACGTTGAAAATGTGTCCAAGCTGTTCAACAGAATCGGTTTTTCGAAACTAGTTGAAAAAGGAGGAAACAACAATGCCCGAACCTAAGTATCTGCTGTTCCTCGGATGCGCCATACCCTATCGTGTATCAAGCTACGAAATCTCAGCTAGAAAGGTTGCTAAAAGACTCGGCTTAGAATTGGTCGAAATGCCCGACTACAATTGCTGCGGACTCCCCTTAGACCCTGCTAGCCACGACGTCATGCTCACTTTGGCAGCGCGAAACCTCTGCATCGCAGAAAAGCAAGGGCTCAACATCATGACACTCTGCCCAGGATGCGCTGGCACACTACGCAAAGTGAACAAGATGCTTAAAGAAGACAAACACGAAAGGGAAAGAGTCAACAGCTATTTGAAAGATGTTGGACTCGAGTTCAAAGGAACGGTTGAAGTCAAACATTTGATGCAGGTTCTAGCCGAAGACGTTGGTCTAGAGAAAATCAAGGAAACCGTCCAAAAACCGCTAGTCAACCTTAGAGTCGCCGAACACAATGGATGCCACGTTGTCCGCCCCCAGAAACACATTGGCTTCGACGACCCCGAAAATCCAAGGATTCTTAAGAGCCTGATAGAAGTGACAGGCGCCAAGTGCTTAGATTATTTGGATGAGACTGAATGTTGCGGTGCTCCTGTAATCGGCGTGAACGACAAGATTCCGCTTTCTCTAGCCAGAGACAAGCTCTCTCACATGAAGGCTGTTGACGCTCAAGCAGTCATAACCGTTTGTCCATTCTGTCACATGATGTTTGACACCAACCAGACAAGGATTGAGAGAATGTTCAACGAAACCTATGGCATGCCTGTTCTGCATTATCCGCAGTTGTTGGGCTTAGCCATGGGCTTCAGCCCCGAAGAGTTGGCGCTCAAAGAATTAAGAGTTGACGCTTCAAAAGTGGTGAACATAATATGAGTGCACAAAAACTGAAATTCGCCTTCTACTGGGCGGCGAGCTGCGGCGGCTGCGAAGTAGCTGTCCTCGACGTAGACGAGAAAATACTCGACGTTGTAGCCATCGCAGACATAGTGTTCTGGCCCGTAGCAATAGACGTCAAGTACAAAGATGTGGAAGCCATGCCAGACAAGAGCATAGACGTCTGTTTCTTCAACGGCGCCGTCAGGAACGAGGAACAAGAGTACCTAGCGAAACTGCTGCGCCAAAAAGCAAAGGTCTTAGTAGCCTTCGGCTCATGTGCTCATCAAGGCGGCATCCCAGGTTTAGCTAACGTCGCCGACAGAAAAGAAATCTTTGCCACAGTGTACCTGAACAATCCATCAACCGCCAACCCGAAAGGCGTGGTTCCGCAAACTAGGTTCAAGGTTCCAGAGGGAGAACTGAAGCTGCCAGAGTTCTACGACACTGTTAGAGCGCTTAATCAAGTTGTTGACGTCGACTATTATCTGCCAGGCTGCCCGCCAACACCCAAACGAATTGCTGCAGCGGTTGAAGCCATAGCAAAAGGCACTTTGCCTCCAAAGGGCTCGGTCCTGGGTCCAGAAAAATCCGTCTGCGACGAATGCCCAAGAAAGAAAGAGGAAAAGAAAATCAGCAAGATAAACCGTGTCTTCGAAATCGTGCCCCAACCCGAAAAATGCCTCTTGGAACAAGGAATAATATGTTTGGGACCAGCCACCCGAGGCGGATGCGAAGCCCAATGCATCAGCGCAAACATGCCATGCACCGGATGCGGAGGACCTTGCCCAAGAGCCATTGAACAGGGAGCAGCGATGATAAGTGCTTTAGCCTCAATTCTGGGGCTTGAAGAGGAGAAGGAAAAGGAGTTCAACCCACAGAAGCTCATTGATCAGGTTAAGGACCCGTTGGGCACGTTTTACAGGTATTCGTTACCAACTTCGATTTTGAACAGGAGAGTGAAGAAATGAAAGTGGTGACAATTGACCCGATAACGCGGCTCGAGGGTCATGGGAGAATCCAGATATTCCTCAACGAAGAAGGCAACGTAGCCAACGCTTACCTGCAGATTCCAGAGTTGAGAGGCTTTGAACGATTCTGCGTTGGAAGAAAAGCTGAGGATTTGCCACAGATTACTCCTCGAATCTGCGGCGTCTGCCCCGTAGCCCACCACATGGCTTCAACCAAAGCCTTGGACGCAGCGTTTCACGTTGACCCACCATTAGCTGCAAAGAAACTGCGGGAACTGATGTACAGTGGCTACTATGTCTACGACCACACATTGCACTTCTATTTCTTAGGTGCTCCAGACTTTGTTGTGGGCCCAACCGCACCAGCGGCGGAACGAAACATCTTAGGCGTCATTAACAAAGTTGGTTTAGACATAGCCAAAGAAGTGATTAAGCATAGAGCGTATGGACAAAAAATCACCGCCATGATTGGTGGCAAGGCTACACATCCAGTATGCGGGTTGCCAGGTGGCATGTCAAAGCCCATTACAGAAGAGGAACGCCAAGAGATTGAGAAAATGGCGGAATCCAGCGTCAAGTTTGCCCAGTTCAGCCTCCAGGTGTTTAATGATGTTGTTTTGAAGAACAAGAAGTACGTGGATGTTATACTCAGCGATGCTTACAAGCTTCGAACGTACTACATGGGCACAGTTGACGAAAACAACAAGGTCAACTTTTACGATGGAAAGATTCGCATCGTTACGCCAGAGGGCAAGGAGTTCGCTAAGTGGGTGCCAGCAGATTACTTGAACAACGTGGAGGAACATGTGGAACCATGGACCTACGTCAAACTGCCCTACCTTAAGAAAGTGGGTTGGAAAGGCTTGGTTGATGGATCAGACAGTGGCATATACAGAGTCGCACCGTTAGGACGATTGAACGCAGCAGACGGGATGGCTACACCCTTGGCAAATGAAGAATACAAACGCATGTACGAGACATTAGGCGGCAAACCCGTTCACGCAACCTTAGCCACACATTGGGCTCGACTAATAGAACTCCTCTACGCGGCGGAAAGATGCCTTGAACTCAGCCGAGACAAAGACGTAACGAGCACTGAGATTCGTAACAAGCCTAGACAGCCCGGTGAAGGCGTGGGAATAGTTGAGGCTCCGAGAGGCACATTAATCCATCACTACGTGCTTGATGAGGAAGGCTTGGCTAAAAAGGTCAACTTGATTGTGGCGACGGTGAACAACGCCCCAGCTATCTGCATGTCGATACGTGACGCGGCGAAGGGCGTGATTAAGGGCGGAGTGGTCAACGACGGCTTATTGAACATGGTGGAGATGGCGTTCAGAGCCTACGACCCATGCTTCGGTTGCGCAACACACTTCGCAGTCGGAGAAATGCCGCTGGAAGTCAACATCTACGACCACAACAAAAAACTGCTAAGGGTTGTGAGGAGGTAGATGTAAGAAATGTCGCAGCCTGAATCGTGGGAAAACATCTGCTGCAGATGTGGAAGCGACGTCAAAGAGAAAGTGTATCCTGGCAGGAGAGCATGTCACATCACGTGTGGTCCCTGCCTGTACCCAGATAATCCTAAGTGTGCTTCATGTGAAATCGTCGGGCACTGCAGGCTTGCCCTAGACTATTTCAAGAGTTTGAGCGATGTTGAAAAAGGGCACTACTTTAACGAACAATTGACGGGAGAAGAAACACTCTATCACACCTTAGCTTTCACAGACGGACAACAATCTCTTGTTAACGAGCTTGGCACAAAAAAATACTTGCGTGAATTGAAGAAAACGAAGATGAGTGAACCAAATGCTGCACCGAGATTTGTTCCTGGCTTGCCTAGAAACCCCAGCATCGAGTGGACAAGGATAACTTTGACAAAGCCAGTTTCACGAGAATGGGTTGAAGCAATTTCAATAGCGCTACGAGTAATCGCTAAGCTGGAGGATAATCTTCATATCGTGGTGCGAGGCGAGGAAAGAGCTGTCAAAAAAGCCGTGGAAATGTTCTACCAGCTACAAATGCTCCAAGAACTCCAATCAAAGCCAACAGTCAAAAAAAGCCTAAAACGTAACTGAAAGTAGAACCCATTATTTTTGGCAGAATTTACGTTAGAGGTTAGCCACGGAGAAAAGCCAGGTCTACCTGGTTTTGGTTAGTTTTTGTTCTCTTTTTTTCATCTGGTTGTACAGGTATTCGAACCATTCACCGTATTGTGGATAGTTAAGCTGTTTTCTCGCATCGTCTATCATGGGTTTGCCTTTCTCCCAGAGTCTCTTGATAAAACCGCTGAAGAGGTCGTCAGTTAGCTCGATGTCTATGAGTTTTCTGTGTAAGAGAACGCCTACTCCTTCGAAGAAAGGCCCAGCTAAAGGTGCTTCTTTACCATACTTTTCCACAAGGTCCCGGTAACTGTACTTCTTGGCGTCCAAGTCAGTCATGAGTATGTGCCATTCTTCTTGGAACTCGTTGCTACCAAAAATCGCATACAACCTCATGACAAGTTCTGTCTGCCTTGTTTTAACAAAGTCTCGTAGTTGTAGAACAGCGATGATAGAAGCCACAACGACGCTAACTGCAGCAATCACAGTTGAAACAGTTGATATGTCAACCAATACTAACACCTCAACGAAACCAGAGTATTAGACAAGAGAGAATTTAAAGGAGTAACATCAGGAAAAAGCGAGTCGCTTAGATTACGCCCGTTGTTTTAGCCAGCTTTTGAGCAGTCTCAGGCGTCAACGTACGCTCGTCCAGTATTGTGTAGCGGTCGGGGCGAATTTCCGTAGCACGCACCAAGGCATCCACCACGTGTTCCGGTTCCACACCAAGCTCTTTGGCTGTTGAAGGTGCGCCCACTCGCTTCAACGTGTCCCTAATCTGCCTCCAGTTAATGTTGTGCAAACGACCCATCATGAGAGTTCCGACGCCGCACTGTTCCCCATGCAACGCAGGCTTAGGCGCCACCTGGTCAAGTGCATGACTGAATAAATGCTCAGACCCGCTACACGGGCGGCTACTTCCCGCAATGCTCATGGCTACACCACAGCTTATCAACGCCTCCAACAGAACCCGCAAACCTTCCTCGCTTCCAGCCTTTAACAGAGCAGCGTTTCTAACCATGAGTCTGGCGCTCATTAAAGCTAAGTTAGCCGCGTATTCACCATAATACTCGTTCTTGACCTCGTGGGCGAGCTTCCAGTCGCGCACAGCCGTGAGCTTAGATATCACGTCGGCGCATCCGCTTGCCGTGAAACGGTAAGACGAGTTGATAATAACATTCGTGTCTGCTACTATAGCCATGGGTGACTGAGCCATAACCGAATACGGCTTGTCTAAACCCTTAAGCGACACAAGCGGGCTGGCAATTCCATCGTGCGAGGCGGTTGTGGGCACGCTGATAAAAGGAGTTTCCTTGTGAGAAGAGCTGATTTTCGCCACATCGATTTTTGTGCCTCCACCGATGCCCAAAACCACTTGAGGCTTCAACTCGTCGATTTTCTCTTCCACAAACACTATGTCCTTAATGTTACAAGAAGTGACAACAAGTTGGTCAACACTCAATCCAGCGTCACTGAGCAGGTCCATGACTTTGCGACCCGCGATGTCTATGGTTTTGGGACCCATGACAACTAGAGCTGATTCTGTGAGGTCTAATCGCTTGCATATCTCGGCGATAAGGTTGAGAGTGTTGTTTCCGACAACAACTTCACGGGGCAACTGCATTCGATGCAAGTCTAGGGTCAACATCAACCACTATTTGAAACGCTCAAACAACCCCCTATTCTGATAAACGAGATTTTTAAATCAGTCGGTTCAATGCTTTAATTTTCCACAGCCATGGTGCAATAAGAATAAAGAAACAAGGGAATTAAAGATTCATGAAGGGCCAAACAAAAAGGAGGAAAGTAGGGCTAACGGTAAGCTATGTAGTTTTCTCTGCCTTAATCTTGACGTTAAGAGCATCCACTAGCATCGCTATCTTGTACACAGCATAAGCCAATAGAATGGTCACAGCAATTTCTGCAAAGTCACCTAGCATCCGTGTAAGCTCACCCAAAGACAATCAAGCTTTGCCTCCATTACGGGTTGATGTCTAACTCGTTGATTTCGCTCAGGTCTGAGAGAGCATTCATCTTGATTTTCCTGTCGGAAATAGTGTACAAAACATCCTCTATGTACAATGACCTCCTTATCGAATACTGAGAGCTAAAGTAGTAGCCGCTCTTCAATAGCTCCGAGTTGTCGTCAAGGTGGGTGATTCTGCCTTTGAGCACAAGCCCTTCTTCAAGAGATACGTGAAACACGTAAGCGCCGTCCCAAACGAAGTCTCCATAGGCATTAGGTGGAACACCGTTTGGATATTTGGCTGGGTTTATCTCCGCCACAGTGACAGGTATGACCAAGAGGTTTCTTGCTTTGTCGAAGAGGAAGGCTTTGTGGTCGCTTAGGATAGGTGAGTCTGTTCCTCTATCGCCTATCTCGTATTTGGCTACTTCCTTCGGTGCTGTCACGTCGCTGACGTCGAACAAGGATATTTTCACTCCCTGATACCATGCAAAGTCTCCCTCTTCAGCCTCCACAGTTTCTTTGCCTATGCCGATTATGTGAGTCTCATCGTATGGATGCAGATAATCCGAGTAGCCAGTGATCTTCAGTTGACCCAGAACCCGCGGATCGCTCGGTTCACTCAAATCTAACACGAACAGTGGGTCAATCTTCTTGAAGGTTACGAGGTAGCCTCGTTCGCCCATGAAGCGGGCTGAGTAAATCTTTTCTCCTGGAGCAAGGTTTTCTAACCTTCCAACGATGTCCAAGTCTAAGTTTAAGATGTACACGTGGTTTTGTGACGTCGATGTGCCCCATCCCCAAACCTGACCCGTGGTGGTTGCTATCCTGAAGTGTTGGTTGTATTCGTCCATGGAGAACTGGTTCAACACGTAGCCTGGAACCTCACCCGTTGCTTGATAGTTTATTTCACCGTCTTGTACACGAATTCTGTGGATGATTGTTCCTTGAGTGTTGTATGCTCCGCCGTATGATGAGTATGTTATGTAGAGGTTGCTTGGAGACACGTAGATGGCGCTCGCCCACCCGAGCAGGAATGTCTTGTGCGTTGGTTCTTCAAAGTCGTTTAGAACGTTTATGGCAACTACGTGTGTGTAGGTGTCGAAGCGGTCGGAAACGTTGGAGTAGTAGATTTGAGTGGCGGGCACCTCGGCGACTTGGTCGTTTGAGTAAATCTTTGGAAGGTTTACTTCCATTGTCGATTTGGATTCGGGTTGGTACACATATCGGTAGGCTTGTTGGGTTATGATGGCGTAGACGTAGTCGCCTATCATTCTGGAGTTGGAGTAGGTTCCGTCGAGGGATACGTTTCTTGTTAGAATGGGGGTTCGTCTGTCAGTTACGTCGTAGACTTTGATGAAGGTTCGCCAAACATATGGAGTCTCGGAGGATTCTCTGAAGGTTGGGTACATCTCGTATGGGCTGAGTTCCTCGAACACTAGAAGTTTGTTGTCTTGTATGAATAAGCCTTTGAGGCTGCTGAACTCGATTTGGGAGAGGATTTCTGCTTGTGAAGCGGGGTAGGCTTTGATTATTTTGACGTTTTTGGATGATATTATGTAGATGTATTCGCCGTCGGTCTTGACGATGTCGGCTTCGTCTACGCCCTCGACTTGGATGTTGGTTGTTGAGTAGTCGAGACTTCCTAAAGCTGGTAAAGCGCTTTCAGCTGATGATAATGTAGGTGCGCCTCTCCATCCCCATTGGTTTGTGTAGTAGTAGGCTTCAATGTTAGAGCTTGCGTTCAAGAAGTTTTTTAGTTCGTCTAGTGAGGAGAATGTTTTCAGCTGGGTGTCTCCGAAGATTACAGAATCAGTCAAATAGAATGGTGCGATTGTGCCGATGACTCCGATGATTACTAAGAGTAAGCCGAGGCACATGGGAAATAGAATGGTTTTTTTCATGTTTTTCACCGTTTGACCTCTCGTTTTGTCAGGTTCATTGTATTGTTGGATAGGGATTTAATGCTATATTTCAGAACACGCCGTACTAAAAACAGAACAAACAATCCCAGATCAATTATTCATGGCTCTGGTGGAGGGATTGAACTAACAGTCGTACATGAATAGCAGATAATATGCATTATTCGAAGAGTTTTTCAACAAGGATCTTCGACGTCTCGTCTTTAACAAAGCCTCCTCTTTGAGCGAAAATAAGGAAGTCCTCTGCTGAGGTTAAAGCTTGTGAGACATCGAAATCGAGTGAGCTTGGCTTTAGGAAGTCGGTCTGAAGCTTCCTGCTGTTCAGGATTGATTCAAAGGCCAAGAGACTTAGGACTCTTGGTGCTATGATATACCGTCTCGGTTTTTGGCAAATTCTGGCGACCAAATCAACAAGGTACTTTGAATATTCCGGCATCAAACTATCCCTAAATTGTGTGCTGCTGACGGGGTACTTAGCGTGATACCTCTCTTCAATTTCTTGAGTCATGAAACCGTAGAAACTGCCTAGCAAAGCTCTCTTCTCTTCGTACTCGATTCTTCCGCCCATCAAGGATAATCTGACGAAATCGCTCTTTTCATCGTCTGCTACTGTAAGTACCCTCTGTGCAAATCGTAAGATGGAAAGTGACAAAGCTGACAACATATAAGAGAGCAGGAAGTGCAGTCGCTCTTTCTCAATATCCTCCATTCGATCTATCATCTTGCAACAGGAAATAATTGAAAGTATCTGTCTCTGTGGGGGGTCCTTCCAGTAACCAGTTTCAACGTAGTGATATGTTTGGCGATCCTTCTCTTTCAAAAATCGCAGTATTCTATCTGCATTAACGTGCTCTGCACAAAAAGGCCCAAAGGCCGCTTTTCCAATATCATAAGATTTTTCAAGGGAAGAGAACTGATCCTCAGAAATTAGCGATATCCCCAAGGAATCCGCAAGTTCAATGTATCTTGAACTCGCCATTTTAGTTCTAAGAAAATATGCCCGTTCAGTTTTGAAATACTTCATAACACCCGAAAGCCAAAACAGTCTTTCATGAGTCTTGTCTGTAGTCCCAGATTTGCAATCGCATAAAATCAAATGAGCGTTTAATTCGTCATCGACCTTAATCCCTAAGACGTCAATGTCAGTATATCGAGTTTTCTCCTCTTGCCAAATCTCTTGTACCGCAACATCCTTTCTAACATAATAGCCTAAGTGCCATAAGTATCGCATCATCCTTAGTTTTAATTCGAGGTCTTGTTCGCTCTCTGTGTTTCCGTTCATCTTCTAACGCCCCCCATTCGCTCCATAAGCTCATCAAATTCATTCTTGGCAATTACTTTTTGTGTTGTCTTCAAGCGGCGTTGTTCAGATGAGTAGTTGTATACACCTTGAACGAGAATTTTGCTCGCCTCCAGTTCCTCCTTTGTGGCAGCGAAGACTTCCTCACCCATGAGAAGTTGATCAGCAATATCAGCGGCTAGGTTGTTTTCAGGCGTATCGATCCACACCACTCTCCAAGCACTTCCATATCTTGTAGAAGCGGCTTCAAGTCTGACAATTCCATTCAATACAAGGATTGCATATTGTATATTGGCATAAGGGTGAGGTTTCATTTGGTTCGTTCTCATTGCCCTCAGAATCGATCTTGGATAGAGTATTTTTGTGACTTCTGCATGATGTTGCCCATGCCTGATACACGCAGCAATCATTCGAGCTTTTTCAAAAATGTCCTTACTGGGATCTACTTCGAACTGAGGAGTTGCTGCAAACACGTACTCATGAGCAGGTCCTTGTCTGCCTTTAACCTCTACAGCCGGGAAAAATCCGTGCCAAATGCCGCTATCAACTATGTTAACGAATTTTGCATCTATATTCTCCCTTGGAGTTCCTGGGTATCTTTTGAATTTTTCTGTGAGTGAACCTATTACATTCAGTTGCTCGTCTTTCTGTCGCTGGAGAAAATCGAGCACTTTGTCTACCTTCCCAGCCCAGTAAAGTGGCGTCCATATCGTCTCTACTCCATACTCCTTGGAGGTGAATTTTCCCAAGTATCGAGCTTGTTCCCCATAATCAAACATCGCTTCAAACTCGTTGTTTTTAATCCCTAATTCAGAGATTAGAGAATCTCTAGCAAAGGGTCTTTTCGACAGCTCGTTGATGGATATTATGCTCGCCTCATCAATCACCGTAGGGGATTTTTCCTGCCACACCTTGCCCAAGGCTGACAAGATGTCTTCAGCGGGTGGAAGGGTCTCTCTAATACTCTCGATGGCCTTACCCTTTCTGAGCACTTGGACCCAGTTCAATTGCTCGAGAAGTGGCAACAACTCCGATTCTGCGATTCTGAAATCAATTTTCAAGGCAGTGGTAATAGCGCCGAGCATTTCTCTGGGTATCGGGTCCCTCACACGCTTAATACTAACCGCTAATCGTGCCGCGTCGCCCAGACTTCTCGTCGTGGCAAGGTCGTAGCTTACCAAGCTTACACCAGCGTTTAGCAAGCATTTGCTTATCTCCACGCACTTTGATGTGATTTGGGCATTGTTGAGTTTCATCTGATATGAACCCTTCAAAAACGAATGCATTACAGCTTTATAAGCATTCGAAATGCTTTGCTTACACATTAATAAAATCCATCCAGACGGTCACATGACCAAGACAACATGATAGCCTTCAAGTTCAACGTATTATCTTCTGCAATCCGTGGCGATTTTGTGGAATACTAATCGCATGTTAAGCCAACAAGAGACATATTTCCTCGAGTCCCAGCTTATTGATGTTTCAAAGACCTCGCAACACTAACGTCCGCCTGTTCGCAGACATCTATCTCTGAGATTCACCATCATACATGAGCAAGCGTTTACGGCGAATAAGACGCTTGTTTCATCCTCACCATGCACTCTTTGACTAGAAGAAGGCGTAAGTGAATTGTTTCCTTCTCCTTTTGAAATTCTACTTCTCACTTTTATAGCAATACAGAATAGTATCAGGGTAAACGTCACTTCTTGCAACATAGAACATGTTAGTGTTACTAAGGCGCAGTCACCATTAACAAGCACACAAAAATTCTTCCAAACGGCACAGTACATAACTGAACAGTCACTTTTGGCAACATTGAAAGTGGCTTTTGACAACATTGAAAGTGCTACGAACACGCTTCAAACAGAACCAGAAACACCATTCAAAAACAAAAATCCAACCCAAAAAACAAACAGAACAGCCTCAACCCAACTCCAAAAATTTTTTTCTGCACTCATACTAAGCCTACCTAACTAGAAAGTATGATTAGTGGGCTTGGCTTGTTTTCCCCTCCTCCAACCTGCCTATACGGCTGTTCTAAACTTAGGAGGTGATCCGGCCGCAGGTTCCCCTACGGCCACCTTGTTACGACTTTTCCCCTCTCGCGAACCTAAGATTC
>Ga0315314_1001045_pt1 | contig 26326 bp, 27 predicted proteins | sample TDP9_MG_FD_203631 | JGI IMG/M metagenome (GOLD analysis project Ga0315314, IMG submission 203631) | Freshwater sediment microbial communities from Lake Towuti, South Sulawesi, Indonesia - TDP9 | ecosystem: Environmental > Aquatic > Freshwater > Lake > Sediment | place: Indonesia: South Sulawesi... | reverse complement strand
ATGAAACAGGGTCGCTTCATCATCCTGCCATGAAATCTTGAGCTGCTCACGCACGGCATCACCTCCCAATATGTGGTGATGCCTATTCTATCACACGGCCTCTCTATGAGCAATTGGTATTAGACCTTGACAGCAACCTCTAAGAGGGATATAATGCACTTGTCCATGGGCAAGATAGCCGAACAGGAGGTCCTATGGCCCTTCGCCAAATTCTTCCCGCAGATGATCCCCGATTGCATCGGAAAGCAAAGAAGGTGAAGCGCATAGATGGATCGCTTCAGGCTCTCATTGACGACATGATCGAGACCATGCATGCAGTGCAGGGGCTGGGGCTGGCGGCTCCTCAGGTCGGTGTGCCCCTGCGAGTCATTGTCATCGAGTTGCCGGAGGACGAAGAGGAGCCCCTGAGCGGGAAGCTGATCGTCCTCTGCAACCCCGAAATCGTCAAGGCAAAGGGCGAGGATGAGGCCATTGAGGGGTGTCTATCAGTGCCCGGCTACATCGGTGAAGTCAAGCGCGCTGCCGCCGTCACGGTCAAAGGGCGAAATCGGGAATGGAAGGAGATGCGGATCAAGGCTAAAGGGCTATTAGCCAGGGCCCTGCAGCATGAGGTCGACCACCTGGATGGCGTCCTCTTCGTTGACCGCCTGGAAGGCCTCGACAAAGTGCGACGCATCGAACCTGAAGCGGAGAGGAGAGGGCTATAGGATTCCCCCTTACTCCCAGCTGAAGCAGGGAACCTGCGATGACGAATTGTCTCCCCGAAAAGGAGAAGAAGCAACTTATAGCCAGAGCTGGGGAGACAATTCGTCAGATGACGAAAGGTCTCGCTTCTTTGAAGCGGATCGTTATAACCTGACGAGCTGTCTCCCCAAGGGGGAAACCGGCTTATACTGACAGCTAGGCCAGAAGCCAGCGAGACCTTTCGTCACGCTCCTCTCTATTGTGCGTATTCTATGGCACGGGTCTCCCTGATCACTGTGACCTTGATCTGCCCCGGATACTCCAAGCCTTCCTCGACCTTCCTGGCGATGTCCTTCGATAGCCTAATAGCGGCCAGATCGTCTATCTCCTCGGGCCTGACCATGATCCTTATCTCCCGACCGGCTTGGATGGCATAGGCTTGGCTGACACCATCGAAGGAGGCAGCTATCTCCTCCAGGGCATTAATACGCTTGATGTAGCTCTCCAGCGTTTCCCGTCGCGCCCCGGGGCGGGCGCTGGATATGGCATCGGCTGCCTCGACGAGGATGGCCTCCATACTCTGGGGCTCCTCCTCCTCGTGATGGGCGGCGATGGCATTAGCGACCGCTGGGGATACGCCGAAACGACGGGCGATGTCGGCGCCGATTAGGGCGTGGGGGCCGTCAACCTCATAGTTGATAGCTTTGCCAATGTCGTGCAGCAGCCCCGCCTTCTTGGTGACTTCCACGTCAGCCCTCAATTCGGCGGCCATCATCGCGGCCAGGCGGGCTGTCTCCATTGAGTGGGCCAGCACATTCTGGCCGTAGCTGGTGCGATACTTAAGCTGCCCCAGCAGCTTGATCAATTCCGGATGCAGGTCGTGGATACCGAGAGCGTAGGCGGCTTGTTCCCCCTCCTCGCGGATGAGGTTCTCGATCTCCTCTTGGACCTCCTTCACCACCTTCTCGATGCGAGCGGGATGGATCCGCCCATCCAAGATGAGCCTGGTCAGGGCCACCCGCGCCACCTCTCGCCGCACGGGATCGAAGCAAGAGAGGGTTATCGCCTCGGGGGTATCATCCACCACCAGATCTACGCCCATGATGTTCTCCATGGCGCGAATGTTGCGCCCCCCACGGCCGATGATCCGCCCCTTCATCTCATCGTTGGGCAAGGGCACGGTGGAGACGGTCGTCTCCGCCACATAATCGGAGGCGCAGCGCTGGATGGCTGAGGTGATGATCTCCCGCGCCCTCCTATCGGCCTCCTCCCTAACCTGAAGCTCCACCTCCCTTATCACGCGGGCGGCATCCTGGCGGGCCTCCTCCTCTATAGCTTGCAGGAGCAGCTCCTTGGCCTCCTCGCGGCTCATGGTGGAGACCCTCTCTAACTCCTCCATCCGCTGCTGACGCAGCCCTTTCAGTTCGTCTCTCGTGAGATCTAATTGCCTCTCCTTCGCCTCAAGCTGTCGCTCGCGCCTCTCAAGGGCAGCGAGCCTGTGGTCGAGGGATTCCCTTTGCCTTTGCAAGCGGCTTTCCTGTTTCTGGAGGCCAATGCGCCTCCTATTATTCTCCGCCTCAACCTCATCACGGATCCTGATGGCCTCATCCTTTGCCTCCAGGATCACCTCTTTGCATTTCGTTTGCGCTTCAGCGAGTAGCTTTCCTGCTTTGGCCTCGGCTGACCTCAATTTGGCTCCGGTCAGAAACCCCCGAAACAGGTAGCCGAGAAGGAAAGCGACTATGCCCATCGCCAAAAAGACCAGGTAATTCATATCCATACCTCCCTTCAAAGCAAGGCTTCGCCCTGAGGGCTCAGCCCGAAGGAGCTCAACTTGCCGTAGCCTAATAAGCGAGCGTGTCAGTAGGCACGTCATCGGAGAGGGTTTTCGTTTCCGACAGCTCCTCCCATAACCGATTGAGCACACTCTCGATAACCTGGTAAGAGAATCCTCTTCGTTTCAGGAATGACCCCGCTTTCCGACGGAACGACTCCCTGTCGAGACGGGCCCATCTCCCCGCCCGCTTGGCTGCGGCCCGGTAGGCGCTCCCCTCTTCGTCGAGGCCCTCTAAGGCCTGGGAGATGGTCTCCGAATCCAGCCCCTTCTGCCGCAACTCGTAGCTTAACATGCGTGGGGAACGGGGATTAAAACTCTCCCGGTTCTCAACCCAGTATCGGGCAAAGGAGACATCGTCTACCAGCCCGGCTGCGGTCAGCCTCCTTATCACCTCCTCGCTGACCTGAGGGGGCATCTCCTTGCGCCGCAGGTAACGGACTACCTCAGCCTGACTGCGAGGGCGATAGGAGAGGAAATCCAAGGCTTGATCGTAGGCCTTCTGGAAGGAATCTTCCCGCAGTAAGGCATCGATCTCCTCATCGGGGAGGCTCCGTCCTACCCTTAGCCGAGCGGCAACGATTGCTTTGAGGCTGAAGGCATACTCCCCATCGAGGTAGATGTTAACCCGTTCCTTATCCCTTTGCTGGGCCTTTAGGGCTGTGATCCTTCTTCCCATTCCTAAAACGGCCGCCTTTGAGAGGTACAAAGAGAAGCTATAAAAATAGCTGTGGCCCTATTGCCACAGCTATCGCTGAGGTGCCTCATCCCGGTTGAGAGGGAATGTAGATACCCCTCTAAGGCGAGGCGCTAAAGGTAAGCGAGAGGACACAAGCCCTTCTCACTCGCCCTCGCCGGGGTTTTAGACTGGATGACCCTCAAGGTCATGCTCTTCGCCCCTTTAATTCTGTCTCTGTCTTGGAGGATTAGGCATGTTGCTGTGAGCAGATGCTCAGGAGTGCAGCCCGCTAAGGGCTCCGACTTAAAGTGGGCAAGAGCAAAGATCCAGGTTTTTTCGTCGCCACATCCTTGGGCGTTCTGGATATACGTAGATAGGCCTCTATGGGTTGCGATAGCTGTGGATCTCTATGATCGTGTGTTGGGTCGGTAAAGGAGGATCACCCTTCAACTGCAGCACTGGCTTTTGTGAGTGCCTGGGGCGGCAAACCGGCCTCTTCCCGGATCCGATCCTCGATCTCGTCGCTTATCTCCGGGTTCTGGCGCAGAAACTCCTTAGCATTCTCCCTACCCTGCCCCAAGCGGACATCGCCGTAGGAGTAATAAGCCCCTTTCTTTTCGATGATCCCCATCTCGGTCCCCACATCCAGGATATCCCCCTCTTTCGAGATGCCTTCGTTATGCATGATGTCGAATTCGGCGCTCCTGAAAGGTGGGGCGACCTTGTTTTTCTTCACCCTAGCCTTGATGCGGCTGCCGGTGACCTCTCCTCCCTCCTTGATGGCCTGGACCTGTCGCAGGTCTAACCGGACGGAGGCGTAGAACTTCAGCGCTCGACCACCAGGGGTCACTTCTGGGTTGCCGTAGAGGACGCCGATCTGCATCCTCAACTGGTTGGTGAAGACGACGGCCGTGTTGGAGCGTTTGATGGCTCCCGCCAGTTTGCGCAGGGCCTGGGACATCAGCCGCGCTTGGAGGCCGACATGGGCATCGCCCATCTCGCCCTCGATCTCGGCCCGGGGGACCAGGGCTGCTACCGAATCTATGACAATCACGTCCACCGCCCCACTGCGCACTAAAGCCTCGGTGATCTCCAGGGCTTGCTCCCCAGTGTCGGGCTGGGATATATAAAGGTTATCAACGTCCACACCGCATTTGGCAGCATAACTGGGGTCAAGGACATGCTCCACATCAATGAAGGCGGCTACGCCCCCCCTCCGCTGAGCCTCGGCGATGATGTGTTGCGCCAGGGTCGTCTTCCCCGACGCCTCCGGCCCGAATATCTCCGTGATGCGCCCTCGCGGTATGCCGCCGACGCCCAAGGCCATGTCGAGGGCCAGGGAACCGGTGGGGATCACATCCACATCCATCCCCGGGACGATGCCCAGCTTCATAATCGCCCCCTCGCCGTACCGCTTCCTGATCTGTTCCAGGGTGGCCTCCAATGCCTTCTCTCTACCGCTATCTATCATCTTCCCACTCCTTCGTGAAGCCAGGGACTACCTTTCACACGCTAATCTATATATAGTTTACAACAATAATCGAAAAAAAGCAAGCGGCTTCGAACCGAGCAAAGGCACGAGGTTAAACCCTCGCGCTCAAAGGACAAAGCCTTACGAGCTACGAAATCCCAGCCTGAAGGGCTTTGCTCTCTCAGCCCAACGGCTCTAGCAGCACCATCGGCGGCAGCGGTCTGTGGGGATAATGGACATTGCCTGGCTCAGGCTGGCAGGATCCCTCCCTCGACCAGGATGGCTCGCAGCGCGGCCTGTTGGGACTCGTCCAGCGGGCCCAGGGGTGAACGCGGTGGCCCCCCGTAGTAGCCGAGCCAATCCAGCGCCAGCTTCAGGCCGGGGACACCGAAGCGGGCCGTCACGGCAGTGTTGGGGGGAATCATCCTCAACTGCAACTGCCGCGCTTCCTCGTGACGCCCCTCCTTGGCATAACGGTAAATGCGATAACACTGCTCCGGGGCGATGTTAGCCAGGGCCATAATCCCACCCACTGCGCCCAGAACCAGGGCTGGGTAGAGGAAGCTGGCCGAGCCAGCCAGGACATTGAAGGTGGAGGGCGCAGCCCTGATGATGTCTCCTAGCTTAACCACGTTGCCCGAGCTGTCCTTAATGCCCACGATGTTGGGGTGCTGCGCCAACTCCACCACCATCTCCGCCGAGAGGTCAACGCCCGTGCAAGCGGGCATGTTGTAGAGGATGATGGGCAAGGGGGAGCGTTCGGCCAGCTCCAGGAAGTGCCGCCGCATCGCCTGGGCGTCCATTTTGGATTTGTAATAGCCGGGTGTAAGGACGATGGCAACGTCCGCCCCGATGGCCGCAGCCTGCTCCGTCAGCTCCAGGGTGCACCTGGTTGACTCGCAGGCTGTGCCGGCGATGAACAGCTTGTCCTCGGGGATAGCCTGGCGGGCGGTTTTCAGCACCTCTAGTTTCTCCTCATCGCTCAGATAAGCGAATTCCCCGTTGGAGCCCAGGACGAGGAGGCCAGCCAGCGGCGTCTGACCCCACTTGGCGATGTTCTCGGCCAGCTTATCATGGGCGACCGCCCCCTCAGCGTCAAAGGGAGTCGGAATAGGGGCGTAGACCCCCGATAACGATAGCTTTTTCAGAATTGTGCCTCTCCTTTGTTTTTTACTTCAATTCGTTTCTGCGGGTAACGGCAGCGGTGGGAACTATGGACCCAAGGATGCGTACCCCACCGCCCGATGGAGTTCGGCAAGAAGGGCATGTCCCCAGCGTTGAAGTGCAGTCCATCGGCTTGCATGTAGCCCTTGTCTACGGGCTGATCGCCATTTGGACCGTTTAGCACCGAATAGGAATCTACAATAGGAATGTTGTGCTTAGAAGCAGATTGGACCATGTGTTCGACCACATCGTCAATTAATAAGCTTTTTAGGTCCTCGAATACGCCCTTTTCTTTCCATTCGGCAACGAAGGGGTTACCGCAATCCGCAATGCGGATGATGGTGTCAGTGGTACTCCGGAGCGAGAGTATCTCAGCGATGATAGCGTCGAAGTTTGCCTTTATAGAGGGGACTGCCTCCCGAATGCAATCCAGGTTGTCTTCACCGCCGCAATAGCCGGCATTGTACCAGGACAATTGCATAACCAGATCATTTAACCAAAAGGACCACATGGTGATGACCTCAGCCTCGCTGATGTCATCCCGTAGCTCCTGATCGGTCCGCAGTAAGTCCAGGATTTGGGAAAACCCAGCGCCACCCGTCGCCCAGTTGTGCACCGTGACCTTGACGCCCAGGTCCCTCTCTATGTACCCAGCGTAAAGGTTCACGTAGCATTCACTTAGCTTCACGCCGAAACAAGCCGGCGTGGAACAACCTAACGCTACGTAATCCCATGACGCGCCTGGTTCGGTCACAGTTGCGGTGGGCGTTGGCGGTATCGGTGTGGCGGTAGGCACTGGTGTTGGCGTAGGCGGTATCGGCGTCAGTGTAGGCAGCACTGTTGTTGGCGTGGGCGGTACCGGTGTCCCCGTAGGCGGAACAGATGTTGGTGTGGGTGGTACCGGTGTCCGCGTAGGTCGAACAGATATCGGTGTGGCTGGTACAGGGGTGGCAGTGGGGGATGGACCTTGGCCACAGCCATTTATAGCGATGCTAAGGAAAGTCGCCAAGAGGAACAAAGTCAGCTTTTTCATTTTTCACCTCCTTATTTTCCTTGAATGTTCGCTTCTACAGCCAGCATCCGGCGGGCGTATGTCGGCAGCGGCAGGCGGTATCCAGATCTACTTGCTTCACAGCCTGGAAGTCGCCGGGGGATCTCAGCGGCACGGCCGATCTCAGCCACCGGTTCGCAAGAACGCCTTGATCTGCTCGACGCTCATTCCTCCCAGGCCCAGTTCGTCCACTCCCCGGCCCTCGGTCCAGTAGTCGGCGCGGTTAATGGCCCCAAAGAGATTGATGATAGCATCGGAAATCGGCGTGGGGATGTCCAGGAGCCGTCCCAGGGTGGCCAGGAGCACCAGACCATATGGCACGTCTTCGGTGACATAGCGGTCCTGCATTGATGTCGGGCCTTTCATCTGCATACCCGCCTCGATGCTCCCGGCACCAAAAGCCGCGTCCATTGAGGTGTTTAGAATGCGATTGTGGCACTCCTCCAACGTCTCACCCAGATTGTAGCCCCGCGCGTCAAGACCGGCGTAGTGGTGGAGCTTGAAGCCCAACCGATCTAGTATCGCCAGCCGCTCTCGCTCCAATGCCTCGAATACCCGGGCCACGGCAGGCGTCATCCCTTCCCGATAGAGATAGAACTCGCCGCCAGAGTATTCGATGCGGGTCACGCTGAGAAGTGTCGCGGCAGGGTGGACGATGGGATTGGGATTATTGAGCGCTGCTTCCAGCACGTTAGCCGCCGGGATGATGGTGGGATAGACCTCTTGCAGCTTGCTAATCGCTTCGTCGGTCCGATTGGCCGGGAACACGCCCGTGGGGAGGGTCACCGCTTCGGTGTGGATGAGGACGCGACCCGGCCGTTCGGCTGAGCCCTCACGGCGAAGCCCGGCCAGGCGCGCCCCATAAGGGAGAGTACAGCTCTCGCACAGCAACACGTTCTTATCCACACCTTGCGCCTTGAATATGCGGGCGAACTCCAGGCTGCCCCCCGAGCCGGGGGTCAGGACAATGATCTGCCCCTCTTCCACGTGAGGCGCACAGACTTCAGCCATTGTCTTGTGGCCGAAGGCAGGAGTGACGACAAAGACGATCTCAGCGCCCTTGAGCGTGGCGGCGATGTCGGTCGTCACCTGGTGGATTTTGACGGTTTCCTTCTTCCGCTCTGGCCACTCGATGGTGATCTGTCCGGTGCTGAGAACCTGGCGGATGTTGTCCGCAAAACGCGGCAGTTCGAATAGACTGACTTCGAATCCATCGAGGGTCTTGTGGGCGGCCATGGCGTGCCCGCCATTGCCCGCTCCCACTACAGCGATCTTATTGACTGGCATTCTTGCTACCCCCGTGCACTAAGAACTAGCTAGTCGTGTTGCTAGCCCCTTCGGATCGCAGCGCTTAAACGGGAAAACCAAGTTTAGTATAACAAAAAAGCGAGAATTGTCAAGCTTTTTGCCGATGGCCGCCGCAAGAACGGCTCATTGGAGGGCCATCAGCCCTTCAGAGCTCTTTCTCTCTTAGACACAGGATGTCAAATTTGGGTTTACAGAGCACGACAAAGCACCTGGATGATGTTACAATATCGTTGTCGTCTGGGGGATGGAGATGCTGATGGCCCCGGCGTTTCGCTTTCAATAGGGGGTGAGGGTCATCCGCGAGTAGTACGATGGCCTGTCTAACAAGCAGAGGATAGCCTACACCGTCTTGGGCATCCTCGCCCTAGCCGGAGAGGCCAGCAGGTTATAACCCTTGTGTGGGGCTTTCTGCGCTGTTTAGGAGGTGGTGCTCATCCTCTCCCGTATCATCTCGATGGCCTGGCTGATCTGCTTGGTGAGAGCCTTCCACTCGATGCCCACGATCTCAAAGTGGGGCTGGTTGATGGGGAGGAGAAGCTTGAAGCCACGGGCGCTGGCGATGGCCTCGGCGATGGCGGGGGTGACCTCCCCCATCATGGAATTGGGCACGACGACACTGATGGGGGCCAGGATGAAATCAGCTTGGTTTATGGAGGCCCTGATAGCGTTCTCGCCGCTGGCCCCTCGGTTGGCCTTGGCCTTCATCATCCTATCGGTAGCGATGGCGTTGGTACCCAGGGCGATGATCTCCACATCGAGGGGCAGCTCCTGCCTGAGTTGGGTAACGATCTGAGCGCCGATACCCCCGCCCATGCCGTCAATGACGGCGATGACCATGCTCTCCCTCCTCCGCAAACGAAAACTCTCTCCGAAAAATATGAGAATAAGCATAAATAGCAAAAGTGCAATACTCCCAACGAGAACTCTCTCCGAAAATATAGAAGAGCATGCACAAACAGCAAGGCTTCGCCCTGAGGGCTCAAGCCCGAAGGGGATGCATTACTCCGCCAGCAAACGGAGAGAGTTCTCGTTGCCGCCAGCAGACGGAGAGAGTTTTCGTTTCTATAATCCGAGGATCACTATGGCAACCACCGATAGGATGGTGATGAGGATGAGGTCGGGCAAAGTGAAGGGGATGGGGTCATAGCTGTGCCTTTCAACGTTGAAGGCGCGCATCTCGGCAGCATCAACCACCTGGTCGGCATGCTGCAGGGAGTTGACGATGACGGCCACAAACAGCATCTTTAATGTCTGGAACCGATGATGCCTGAAGCCACCGCGCAGCCTCATGGCGTTAAAGGTATTCCCTGCCGCCTCCCGAAGGGTGGGCAACATGTTCAGAGCCACACCTAGGGCGAAGCCTAACCCCTTTAGCCCCACCTTTTCGAGCAATTGAGCCATCTCAGCCACGGATACAAAACTGGCCAGAGCGTTGGCTGCCAAGGCGATAGCCATCGCCCGGAAAGACATCCACAGCCCCGTCCAGAGGCCCTCCCGCGAGACCCAAAGCCCAAATAGGGAGATGTCCCTATCGCCGATGGCTAAGGGGCTGATCAATAAGGCTGAGGCGATGAGAAGCCAAAAGCGCCAACGGTGCATTCCCCGGAAGGCACCTTCGCAGAAGAGGAGGGAGAAGATGAGCGCAAAGGCCAGCACGAAGATGACCTTTGATCCCTGGGCGAGGATGGCGAGGGCGATGGCCCAGAGGAAGAAGAGATAGCCCCAGAGGCCAAAGACCCGCGTCATAATCTTACCCCTTTGTCCTCAACTGCGGGAAGAGGATCACCTCGCGGATGGATGTCTGATCGGTGAAGAACATGACCAAGCGGTCAATACCCACGCCCAGGCCGCCCGTGGGAGGCATCCCGTACATCAAGGCCAGGATATAATCCTCATCCATGGGGTGTGCCTCCTCATCGCCTGCCTCCCTCCGCTTTGTCTGCTCTAGGAAGCGCTCTTGCTGATCGAGGGGATCGTTCAACTCGGAGAAGGCGTTGGCCACCTCGATGCCCCCGACGAAGGCCTCGAAACGCTCCACCAGCCGGGGGTCATCCCTCTTCCTCTTGGCTAGGGGCGAGAGCTCCAGGGGATAGCCAATGATGAAGACCGGTTGGATCAGCTCCGGCTCCACGTATTCCTTAAAGACTTCATCTACAAGCTTGCCCCAGGTGGGCTTTGGGTCGACTTTAAGCCCCAGTTCCTCGATGCGGGCCAAGAGGCTGGGGCGATCAGAATAAGCGGCTATATCCACACCGCTGTGCTCCAGGATGGCCTCCCGCAGGGTCACCCGAGGCCAGGGTGGGGTGAGGTCAATGGTCTGGCCCTGATAGACCACCTGCCTTGTGCCCAGGACATCCTCGGCGATGGCGGCGATCATCTGCTCGGTTAGCTCCATGATATCGTTGTAGTCTGCGTAGGCCTGGTAGCACTCCATCATGGTGAACTCGGGGTTGTGCTTGGTGGAGATCCCCTCGTTGCGGAAGTCCTTGCTGATCTCATAGACCCTTTCGTAGCCGCCGATGATGAGCCTCTTGAGATAGAGTTCGTCGGCGATGCGCAGGTAAAGCTTGCGGTCAAGGGCATGGTGGTAGGTCTCGAAGGGCCTTGCCGCCGCCCCGCCGTAGATGGGCTGCAGGATGGGTGTCTCCACCTCCAGGAAGCCCCGTTCGTCGAGGAAGCGGCGCATGGCGCTTATGATGTGGCTGCGGGTGACGAATATCTGCCGCACCTCCTCGTTGGCGATGAGGTCCAGGTAGCGCTGGCGGTAACGGGTCTCCACATCCCTCAAACCATGCCACTTCTCCGGCAAGGGGTGGAGGGACTTGGCCAGCATGGTGAAATCCCCTACATGGACGGTGATCTCCCCTGTGCGGGTGCAGAAGAGGGTGCCCTCCACACCGATGAAGTCGCCGATGTCGAAATCCCTCCTGAAGTGTTCGTATTGTTCCTCGCCGATAGTGTCTTGACGGAGGTAGATCTGGATCCGGCCGCTGCCATCAACTATGTGGGCAAAGGTGGCCTTTCCCACCGCCCGGATGCTCATCAAGCGCCCCACGACTCTCACGGGGGCTTTGCTATCCCCTTGCTTGAAGGCCCGGAGCGCCTCCGCCGCCGTGTGGGTGCGCTCCATACGAGGGGGGTAGGGGTCGATCCCCCTTTCCCTTAGCCGCTTCAATTTGAGGAGACGTTGCTCATGGACATCCTTCACAGTCATTCTATCCTCACTATCTCGAAATACCGCGGGCCGCTGGGGGTTTGGACGACTACCGCCTCCCCCACTCGGCGTCCCAGGAGGGCCATACCCAGGGGTGACTCATTGGAGATCAAGCCGTTGATGGGGTCCACCTCGGCGGAGCCAACGATGCGGAAGGTCTCCTCCACCCCGCTCCTCTCCCTGACCGTCACGGATGAGCCGAAGCGCACCTCATCCGGGGGGCCCTGGTTATCGATGACCACGGCGTCCTTGAGTATTGCTTCCAGGCTGAGGATGCGTCCCTCCAGGAAGGCCTGTTCGTTCTTGGCATCCTCATAGCCGGCGCTCTCCATGATATCGCCCCCCTCTTTGGCGGCATGTATGCGCTCGGCCACCTCGCGACGTCGCACGGAGCAAAGGTATTCCAATTCAGCTTCCAGCTTCCGTTTCCCTTCGGGGGTTAAAAATATGCTTTTATCAGCCATAAGTCCTTCTCTAATTAAAAAGCGCCTGAGGCGCTTGTATTATAGACCATATCGGCGCATTTGTAAAGGGCGAACTCCTGATGAAGTTACTACAAGTTATTATAACTCAAGACCTTTCATAGGGCAAGTTTTGCCCACACTTTTCTAAGAGCGTCGGTTTTAGCGGCTAAATTTTACTCCATCGTCGGCAGGGTTATAGTGAAAGTCGTTCCCTTCCCGACCTCGCTCTCCACCTGGATCGAGCCGTGGTGTTGCTCGATGATGTTGTAGCTGATATAAAGCCCCAGCCCCGTTCCCTTGCCTGGATCCTTGGTGGTGAAGAAGGGTTCAAATAACCTCTCCAGGTGCTCTGGCGATATGCCGCAGCCGTTATCTGAAACGAGCACTTTTATGAACCTGTTTTGCTCATCCAGCCGTGAGGCAATGTGGATCTCACCCTCCTGCCCTTTGGGGATGGCATCCCGAGCATTGAGCAGCAGGTTGATCCAGACCTCCTCCAGGTGATGGGCGCTGGCCTGCACCAGAGGCAGGGCGCTGGCCAGGTCCTTATCTAGGCGGATGTTAGCCCTCTCGATCTGGTAGGCGATGAGGGAGAGGGCGCTCTCGATGGTATCGTTGACGTCAGTGAGGGCGAAGTCATACTCCTCCCGTCTGGAGAAACTCAGCAGGTTACGAATAACCTTGTTAGCCCTCCACCCTGCTCGCTCGATAGCCTTTGCCGATTCATAGCCAGGCTGGCCAGGCTTCATCTCCCGCAGGAGCAGTTGGACATCGCCGATAATGGTCGTCAGGGGGTTGCTGATCTCATGGGCGACGCCAGCGGCTAACTCGCCGATGGCTGATAGCTTGGCAGATTGGAAGAGTTGGGCCTGGGCTGTCGCCAGCTCCTTATAGGCCTTGTTGAGGTCATCGAAGAGCCTGGCGTTCTCGATGGCTATGGCCGCCTGGGATGCCAGCGTGGTTAACAACCGCTCGTCGTCCGGGCCAAAGGCATCCATTTCTCCACTGTCCACGCTTATGGTCCCGATCCTGTTTTCGCCGATGAGCAGGGGAGCCACCAAGAGGGATTTGAACTCCTGGGGACCTTCCAGCCTCAAGAAGCGGGGGTCTGCATTGGTATCCGGCACGTTGATCGTCTCTCCCTCCTCGATGGCAAGGCCGGCGATCCCTTTCCCGATCCGCATCTTTGTCTCCCTAAGGGCACCCAGGGCTTTTCCTGCCAGGGCCTTGGGATGGAGTTCGCCGCTGGCCTCGTCTAGGAGGTGGATCACCCCGCTCTCTGCAGGGCTAATGGTTTCCACTGCCGAATGGATTATCAACTGGAGCAGCCTCTCCAGATCCAAGACACTGGTCAGGGCCTTCCCCACTTGGAAGAGGACGGTGCTCTCCTGCAGCCTGCGTCTCGTCTCCTCAAATAGCCTCGCATTCTCGATGGCCACGCCGATCTGGTTGCCGATGGAGGTGAGCAATTCCACATCCCGAGGGGCGAATCGGCGGGGGCTGCGAGTAATGACATCCATCACTCCCAGCACTTTATCCTTCGACTTCAGGGGCACGCTGATGTAAGAGCGGAACCCCTCCCCCTTCGCCGCCCTTCGGGTTAGCCCCGGCTCCTTAGAGATGTCCTCTACCACAATGGGCTCCCCCGATCGCAATACCTGGCCGGCCAGGCCCTCGTCCCAACTCATCGTCTCTTTGACAAGCTCTGGGGAAAGCCCGCGATGGACCTTAGCCACCAGCCTCTTTCCCCCCTCATCGAGAAGATATATCCCGCCTGCCTCCGCCCCCATCGTCTCCAGCACCTTATCGAAGGTGACCTCCAAGATCTCGCCCAAATCAAGGGATCGGCTTGCCGTGGAAGCGATGGCGTTCAGGGCAGAGAGCTCCTGGCTGCGCTGGCGAATCTCCTGTTCCGCCTCCTTTGCTTGCCTGCTCAAGGCGCTCATCACCAGGGCGATGGCGAAGAGCGTCAGGCTCCTCTGCAGGTCATGGAGCAGCGGAGTGGCTGGCTCAATGAAGAGGTGAGAAATCAGCAAAATCAAACTTAGAGACAAAGCTACAATGGTCCCTCCTGTCGGCCACCATAAAACCGCCAGGATGATGGGGGCGTATAGGAGGTCGGAGAGGGCGACCTCCATCCCAAGGACGAATCGGAAATAGTAGGGCAGGCCGGCGCTTGCCAGCAGCAAAAGGATCCTGAGCAATGCTTTAAGGGTCTCGCTCATTTGGAATCTCATTTTATCTCTCCTTTGTTGGAGGAGCCCTGTTCTACATCTGCCTCCTTGGCCGATACTGGATGGCCTCGGCCAGGTGATGGGTCTCGATAACCTCCGAGCCGGCCAGGTCGGCGATGGTCCTGGCCAGCTTGAGGATGCGATGGAAGGCTCTAGCGCTCATGGAAAGCTGGGTCATGGCCGCCCGGAGCAGGCTCCGGCCAGCATCGTCTATCCGGCAGTACTCCCGCACCTCAGCCGGCCCCATGTCGGCATTGCAGGTCAACCTGGTCCCGGCGAAGCGCTGGCGTTGCCTCTCCCGCGCCGCCTCCACCCTTTCGCGGATAGCGGCAGATGGCTCCCCTAGCCTGTCGTCGGTCAGCTTGTCGTAATCCACCCTGGGCACCTCGATGTGGATGTCAATGCGGTCCAAAAGCGGCCCAGAGATGCGCTTCTGGTAATGGCTGATCATGGATAGGCTGCAGGTGCAATCACGGGTGGGGTCGCCGAAGTATCCGCAGGGACAGGGGTTCATGGCGGCCACGAGCATGAAGTTGGCAGGGAAGGTGAGGGTCCCCTGGGCGCGGGAGATGGTCACGATGTGGTCCTCTATCGGCTGGCGCAGGGTCTCCAACGTGCTATGCCCGAACTCTGGAAGCTCGTCGAGGAAGAGGACGCCGCGATGGGCCAGGCTTATCTCCCCCGGATGGGGCCAGCGCCCACCCCCCACTAGGCCAGCATGGCTGATGGTATGGTGGGGAGCGCGGAAGGGACGATGGGTGATCAGGGGTACATCCGAGGGGAGGAGCCCACTCACGCTGTAGATTTTGGTCACCTCCAGCGCCTCTTCGATGGTAATGCGGGGCAGGATGGAGGGGAGGGACCGAGCCAGGAGGGTCTTGCCAGCTCCTGGCGGCCCACACATCAGGACACAGTGGTTGCCGCTAGCCGCCACTTCCAAGGCCCTCTTCACATGCTCCTGTCCCTTGATGTGGGCCATGTCGGTGGCGTAGATGGCCTCCTCCATCGCGCTGAAGTCGAAATCGGAGTGATAAGGCTCGATCCTTATGTGCCCCTGCAGGTGTGCCGCCAGGGTCGCCAGATCCTTCACAGGGATGATCTCCAGCCCTTGGATCAGGGATGCCTCCGGGGCATCCACCGCGGGCACGTAGACCGTCTTGATCCCCTGCTCCTTGGCCAGGCCGACCATGGGCAGGATGCCGTCGGTGTGGCGCACGCTCCCGTCGAGGGAGAGCTCGCCCACGAAAAGGGCGGATGAGGTATCGGCCATGACCTGCTCCGCGGCCATGAGTATCCCCACGGCGATGGGCAGGTCATAGGCGGGGCCCTCCTTGCGCAGGTCGGCGGGGGCGAGGTTGACGGTGAGGCGCTTCATGGGGAAGATGCAGCCGGAGTTCTTGATGGCGGCGCGGACCCGCTCCTTCGACTCCTGCACGGCGGTATCAGGCAGCCCAACGATGATGAAGCTGGGCAGCCCCCGAGCTATATCCACCTCCACCTGAACGATGGCCCCCTCCAGGCCGATGAGGGCGCAACTGGTGACCTTGGCAAGCAATTCGCTTCTCCTACAAGGCGTAGCTCTGGCCGGGCTCCAGGACGACGCACTTCGCCTCCGTCTCCGCTTAGACCCTCTTGGCGAAGGCTATAGGGTCCTGCCGGATGACGTCGAAGGTGTTGTAGTGCATGGGGATGACTATCCTCGGCTCCAGCAGCTTCACCGCCCGCAGGGCATCCTCGGCCCCATGGTGTAGTTGTCGCCGATGGGCAGGATAGCTACGTCTATCCCTTCCTCGCCGATCAGCTTCATATCGTAGAAGAGGCCCGTGTCAGCGGCGTTGTAGATCCTCTTGCCCTCCATCTGGATCAGGAAGCCACAAGGGTTGCCAGCGTAGCTGCCATCGGGGAAGGATGAGCCGTGGTGGGCGATGGTCAGCTTCACCCGGCCGAAGGGGAAGTCCCATCCCCCGCCCAGGTGGAGATCGTGGGCCTTCACCCCTTGCTTCTGGCAGTAGGTAGCGATCTCGTAGTTAGCGATGACCATGGCCCCGGTCCTTCGGGCGATGGCCACCGTGTCGCCCAGGTGATCGCCGTGGCCGTGGGATACGAGAATGTAGTCGGCCTCGACTTCCTCAGCGTTGATGAGAGCCAGGGGGTTGCCCGTCAGAAATGGGTCAATGAGGAGCGTCGCCCCTTGCCCTTTGATGCTGAAGCAAGCATGGCCATAATAGGTGAGTTCGATTGCCATTGAGGTCTCCCTTCGAGCTAGCGTTTTAAGGGAATTTTGGGCCGCCGCAGGCGACTCAAAACTTCATTTCCATCCCCTTACTGTGACCGGCCATTACAATTATACCACAATTCAAGCCGATTTAGAACCTATCTGAAAAGTGCTCAGAAGGGGCGTCCTCTGACAAATGGTCTCGCCGATGTCTTGGTATTAATAGCGCTTTGCAAGCTGAGCCCTTTTCGAGGCGAGACCATTTGTCATCGCCCCGTCCGACGGCGAGGACGCCGTCGAATAGCAGATTTTCTGGATAAGTGCTCAGTAGGAGTTTTGCGACGGATGGCCCTGTTTAAGGTCGCCGTTGCAGCCTGATCTCGTCCCGCACGCCGATGCCCCCGAAGCCGGCGATCTCCCCGCCGTGGTGCTCGACGATGCGGCCGGGCACCACTTCAAGGATGGCGAAGCCACATGACTGGTAGAGGTATAGGGCGGGGAGGTCATCGTTCGAGGTGGCGACCAGGATGCGGGATAGGCCATGTCTCCGCGCCTCTTCGATGGCTGCCTGAAGGAGGCTCCGGCCCGCACCACGGCCCTGGTATTCTGGCAGGACGTTCAGCATGACAATGACTAACTCCTCGCCCTCGATGGCGTAGGAGAGCAAACCCACCACTTCCTCATTGGCGCAGGCCACGTAGGCTGGCAGTTGGAGCACGTCGTAAGAGCGGTCAAAGCAATCCACTTCGGTCTCGTCCCAGAAATAGAGCGCCAGCTCCTGGATGCGGGGGCGGTCTAGCGCCGTCGCGGCACGGATTAGAAGGCCCTTTCCCCTATCCCTCTCTCGCTGGGCCACCACCTCAAATCGAGCGTGCTCGGGACAGATGTATTTGCCCGTGCGAGCGCAGCAGTAGTGGGCTTTCTCTTCACAAAATACACAATTCATCTATGTTCCTCCATCTCACGCTCTTTCAGCAACAAAAAATCGGTGAGCGTGCCACCGATATTTATTAATGCTGAGGATCATCAAACCTCTTACACGGCTTGCTCTAATTCATTGTGCAAGGCTTTGAAAAATCTATCGAAGTATCCATTATCCCCGCTAATAACATTGGATTCTGATCTCCTGACCCTCATCATTTGCCCGATGGGCTCGTTTATCTTTGGCTTATCTGGATTGACATACCAGATCGAGCCACCTTCACGATGAATGCATTGATTGATGTCATTATCCCGCATACTGTGTCCAACGATAATGATGTCCTGGCTTAAATATCTCTCTAACACCGCTTTGATTTTATCGCTGAATTCAAATATTTCTTCTGGCGTAAAAGCAAATATCCGGGCGTTCAAATCGCCATGCAGTTTAACAATCTTAACTCTAGGTTTCTTGTATCCTAAGGTGTTCACAATTTGCTTGTCGGTGTCCTCGCCATTAATCAATAACCTGAAATCCTTAGCCCGTAATCCAGCATCGCTTAAAGCATCTTCCAAGAGGGTATCGTAGTTTGTGGAAAAGATGATGTTAAAATATCCCTTCTTAATCAACTCAGCCAGATATTAGACTTCATCGGGAATAAGCAGTTGATTGATCTAAAGAAAGTTCGGGCAAGATTTCTCTATCCATGCATATGAAGGGTTAGGCAGCAGCCAGGCGGAAGTCCAGGCGCAAGTTATGCAGGCCACAAGCGGTTTCCATGATCAAATCCTCGAAGAGTCGCCTATGATTGCGGTATATGTCCCGTACAATTCGAAAGACCTTCACCCCACCAATACTGTGTTCCACCCCAATGCGCTCTCGGGAGATAGCCTGGTTCTGCCTTTTATCGGCGGCAGTCAGTTCGCCTTTCCTGGGCTTCTTCTTGGGCTGGTAAGTGGTCGTTTGCTCCGGCTCATACCCCTGAAAACCGCTGTCTTTCCACAGCTTGCTGCCCTGGGGGAAACGATAGCCCTCTTCGTCAGTGGCGGCCTTGTCGTGCTTCTTGCCCGCTTGAGTGCGACCCAGTCCTTTGATCTTCTTGGTGCGTTTGTCCGTGATCACGATGTTCTTGACTGTATGGCGCTTCTTCTTGCCGCTGTAATACTCCCGCTGCCGCTTGCTATCTTTGGGCCGCTGAATTGGCCGCTCTGTCCCATCAATGATGAACTCCAAACCAGGGCAAGCCGCCAGAACTTGCTCCAGATCCGCCGCTTGGCGCGCCGGAAGCTGCTCTCGTATCCCAAGGCGGCATTCAGGATGGGGGTCAAACGGTGAATCCACTCGTTGGCTTGAGGCTGTCCAAGGCCAAAGAGAAAGCCCAATACCTCCTGGGTCGGGTAGAACTTGAAGTAGAACAGGATGAAGACCAGCTTGTCCTCCGCCGTCGCCAGAACCGCTTTCCGTCCCCCGCCACGTCGCCTCTGGCGGGGTGTCTCTCGCTGAGCATCCCGCTCGTAAGCCCGCTGAAAGGCGATCACAAGGCGGGCAAACGCTGGCTGTGTAAGACCCGTGAGGCTCTGGAAAATCCTGGGCTTATTCTTGATCTGGGCGTAGTTCAACATTCTCGCACCTCAGCACTGTGATGCGAGAATTATACCACTATTCTATTTCCGATGAAGTCTATTATAGCAGAAATACCAGCTTTTGCCAAACATTCCCTTTCAACTATTGCGCTAGGCTCTCCTTGCTTCTACCGATTTATCCCCCATTCATTATTGTAGATTCTTTAGTTGCCACAAACAAGCTCTTATGGTATACTCTTCCCGCTGATGGATTCGTTATATCAGCTTTCATCAACTATGATACCAGAAAGCTCAAATCATTTCAAGATAAGGTGCTGCCGCGCAATCCTGTTGCTGGCACTGATGGTGGGCATCGTCGGCTGCCTGGACGCGACCAGCCCCTCGCCCACCCTTCAGGCTGGGCGTTCGGCTGAGCCTTCAGGCGAACGCCCTCAGGACGAAGCCCCGACGCCTCCGCCATCGCCCATCGTCGCTGCGACGCCCCAACCAAAGGCCACTAGCACCCCAACGCCAACGGCTTCGCCGACCGCGTCGCCGACAGCCACGGCAACGAGCACGCCGCAGAGGGAGAGGGTTTTCGTTTGGGGCGACGCCGAGCTGGACATCGCCGACGTAGACGAGGTGAAGCTTCATAACATCCAAGTAGGGGTCAATTTCCTGAACGGCGCCGCCATCCCCCCGGGCGGCAGCCTCTCTTTCGACGATACCGCCCGCTCATGGGACGGGAGGGAGGACGACGCCTACCGCATGGGATGGGGGACCAGCTGCGAGAGGGGGCTAGTGCCTATGAAGGGCGGTGGCGTCTGCGCCGTCAGCACGGCCCTCTGGCGGGCAATGCTGGAGGCAGGGCTGGAGACCGTGAGGCGCGAAAACCATTCCGGCCGGGTGCCCACTTACGACCCGCCGGGGCTGGACGCTACCAACACCCTGATCATCGTTAACGACAGCAGCGCCACCATCACGGTGACGGCGTTCTTGGACGGCGACATCCTCAAGATCGAGCTGATCGGCGACAAGCCGCCAGACCGCATCGCCACCATCCGCGGCCCCTTCCCCATAGGAGAGCTAGAGTATGTGGTCTACCAAGACATCCGATTCCCCGACGGATCAACGATCACCAACGCCTTCTATAGCTCCTATTGCTGGTGATCGGTCCACGGGGACGAGGTTGCTCAGCTATTGGCTCCTTGCCCTTCTGCTGATAGTCTTTGTGGGATGTATGGAGGAGCCTGACCCCTCGCCATCGGCCACCCCTTCGCCGACGGCGACCACCAGGCCCACGCTGACCCTCACGCCCACGGCGACCTTCACCCCTACGCCCACCCCCTCGCCTACGGCGACCGCTACCCTGACGCCTTCCCCCTCGCCCACGCCGCTAGTCTTGCCTCTTGCTCCCCAAGCCCTCCTCTCGCCTATGAGCCACGACTGGCAGAGGTGGAACAACTGCGCCCCCGCTGCCGTCTCGATGGTGCTCAGCTACTACGGCATAGAGAAGACGCAGTTTGAGATCGCCGCTGTGCTCAGGGGTCCGAACGACGACAAGCACGTCCGCCCTGAAGAGATCGTGGACTACCTCGCTGAGTTCGGGCTAAGGGGCAAGGTGCGCGTCAACGGCGACGCCGAGGCCCTGATGCGCTTCATCAACAATGGCATCCCCGTCATCGTCCAGACGCGGCTCAACCCCGACGAGGACATCGGGCATTACCTTGTCGTCAGGGGATATGACCGAGCGGAGGGGGTCATCATCGTCAACGACCCCTATTACGGGCCGAAGCTCCGCTTCTCCTACGCCCGGCTTGATCGGGTGTGGCGATTCTTTAATCGCTGCTACATGCCCGTCTACCCGGTGGACAGCGAGGCATTGGTCAAGGAGATCCTGGGGGACGATTACCACGATGAGGAGATGTACGCTCGGGCGCTGAGCGCTGCTCTGAAGGAGACGGAGGAGGCGCCTAAGGATGCCCACGCTTGGTTCAACCTGGGGGACGACTATCTGGCTCTGGGGGAATACGAGCTGGCCGTGGCGGCTTATGAGCGGGCTATAGAGATCGGACTGCCGCCACGGACCTTCTGGTATCAGTTCGGGCCCATGGTGGCTTGCAACGAGGCGGGGAGGTACGAGCGGGTTCTGGAGCTGACGGCGCCAGTGTTGGTGCGAGCACCCATCGAGGAATTACGCTATCAGCGGGGCCTGGCCTACCTGGGCCTGGGGCAGAGGGAGAAGGCGGAGGCCGAGTTCAGATTGGCCCTGAAACACAATCCCCGTTACGCCGAGGCCGAGGAGGCCCTGGCTAACCTAGAATAGAGCAGGCACTCCTGGCAGCGGTAAATCAATTTGCGGAGGAGTCGGCGCTCTCTAGCGCCGACTCCCCGAATTGTGTGCGAATATAGCTCAATTTTCCCCCCCGCCGTCACCCCTCGTCACCCTCCAGACGTGGTAGATCCGCTGCAGGGCGGTGAAGTTGGTCAGTATGGCCAAAGCCCAGAGGGCGATGAGCATTCGCTGGGATAGGAGGCCCAGGGCAAGGATGGCCACCCGTTCGAATCTGGTTAATAGGCCCACCTCGCACTCGATCCCCAGGCCCTCGGCACGGGCACGGGCATAGCTGACCATCAGGGAACCGATGACGGCGGCGTAGATCAAGAGGCTCTCCCGGCGAGCGCCTCGCTGGGTGTAGAAGGCCAGGAGCCCAAAGTAGATGGCCGCCTCAGAGAGGCGATCTAGGGTCGAATCCAGGAAAGCGCCGAAGCGGCTGGTCCTGCCCGCCGACCGAGCCAGGGCTCCGTCCAAAGCGTCGAAGAGCCCGGCCACGATGACCAACAGGCCGCCAGCCTGCATGTGGCCCTGGGCTAAGATATAGGCCACCACCACGTTGAGGACGAAGCCCATCGCCGTCAGGAGATTGGGGGGCATCCCCGTCCTGGCGATGAAGCAAGCTATGGAATCCAAGAACTTGCTCGTCCATCCCCTTAACAAATTGCTTATCATCACTGGTCCCTTCTCAAGCGCAATTTCTTCCTCTCCAACAACTCCTGATAATAATCCAAGACCCTTTGAGCTATCTTATCCCAGGAGTATCTAGGAGCTTTGGCCCGACCGCGCTCGCCCATCCTCTGCCGCAGCTCTGGGTCCTTCAGGAGGCGGATGATCGCCTCCGCCAGCGCCTTTTCGTCCTTTGGCTCGACGAGGAGCCCCTCTGCACCATCCTCTAGGACGTTGCGGTAGCCGGCGATGTCGGAGGCAACGATGGGCTTGCCTGCGGCCATCGCCTCTAGGAGGACGATGCCGAAGCTCTCGAAGCCCGTCGAGGGGGCGCAGAAGAGGTCGCATGTGCGATAGTAGCGGGGCAGGTCCTCCGCTGAAGCATAACCCACGAAGATTACATCCTCTAGCCTATGGCGGCGCACATAGCGTTCGTATGAGCTCTTGTCCTTAACATCGTAGGCGCCCACAACGATCAGCCTGCTGTTGGGAAGCTCCGCCTTCACATAGGAGAAGGCGCGGAGCAGGTATTTGAACCCCTTGCGCTTCTCCAGCCGCCCCACGAAGAGGATGTTGAATTTGCCGTCCCCGTATTTGGGGAAGGGCTCTATGCGCGGGCTGCCGAAGCGTCCCACCTCGATCCCGTTGGGGATGAGGACGTATTCGCCGGGGAAATAGTGGGCTACGAGGTCTCGGGCTGCCTCGGAGACGGCGATCCGGCCATCGAGCTTATCTACGAACCCCTTGATGAGCAGCTTGCCGTACTCGTAGCCCACATGGGATTCGCGGTAAGCGTGGAAGGTGCCCACATTCACCGTATGGGAGTGGCGCAGGACGACCAAAGGCAAGGCTGGCATCAGGGGTTCATGGAGGTGGACGATGTCAAAGCGCTCCTGGCGCAATATCCTCTTGACCCGCTGGTAGAGGCTCGGGGAGAGGCTGATGCGGGCCACAGAGCCGCTGGCGGGGATGGGGAAGACGACCCCGCTCACCTTGATGATGTTATCTTCCAGCTCATCCTCGTCTTTGGAGCAGGGGGCGATGATATGCACCTCATGTCCCCATTCCCTGAAGTGCGCGTCCAAGTGGGCGATGTGCTCCGTCACCCCGCCGGGGTAGGGGTAATCGTAGGGCGAGACGAGGGCGATCTTCATTGGCTTGATTCCCTCAGCTATCTGCCATCGGCTGTGTGCTATCCGCCCTTCGCCATATCGGCCGGAACATCACCCATTGTTCGGGGTGTTGGCCGATGTAACGCTCGAGGACGGCCACCACTTGCTCAGTATTGACCCTCACGTCGCGTTGGAAGTCGCCGGTCGCTTCCAGCTCCAGGGGCGGCTCGATGTGGAGGGCGAAGGTGTTGTCAGATAGCCTTAAGCTGAAGCCCATGACCATCTTGGCTCCCGTGTGCAGGGCCAGCCGGACATGGCCAGAGGGGAGCTGCGCCGGCTCTCCGAAGAAGTCAACCACCACGCCGCTCCCAGTGATGTCCAGATCGGCGGCCAAGCCAACGATCTCGTTACGCCTCAGGGCGCGGAAGAGCCCCAGGAGAGGGCCATCAATGGGGATCAGCTTGATGCCCTTGCTGCCGCGCAGGTTGCAGATGTATCGGAACAGCACCTCGGGTTTGAGGTGTTCAGCCACCACGGTGACCTTATAAGGATGTGCGAGGACCTGGGCTACCACGTCTACATTCCCGAAGTGTGCCGAGACGACGATCAGACCCTTCCCCGCCGCCAGGGCGCGATCCACACTCTCCCAGCCATAGATTCTCACCATCTTCCTGATCTGCTCTGCGCTGAGGGCAGACACACGAAAGAGGTCGAAGTAATTCTTGGCGGAGTTTCGGAAGACCTCACGGATGGTGCGATCGATGGCCACCTTATCTGTCTTGCTTCCCAGGATATGAATCACGTTATCGCGGACGGCACTGCGGGCCCCTTTGAGCAAGCGGAAGAGGATGTCTCCTAGCCGTGACGAGAGCCAATACCCCAATCGCGGCGGGATGAGCGGAACGATAAAGCCTGCCAACCTGTAGAGATAGTAACTCAGCATGCTTTGGTTCAACACCCTCTTCTCCGGGGAGCGCAGTTTTGTTAAGCCCATGAAGGCTTTGGTCCCCCTGCCCTTGCAAACCCTCTCCTTGCAAACTGTCTCCTTGCGAACTCTCTCCCCGCCTTATGTCTAACTTCTCTGGGCGTTTATGGGGAGAGAGTTCGCAACCCTGCCTTGCGTATAAGCTCTTTGTGCGCTTATGGTGGCAAATTGTCTCCCCTTGCAAACTCTCTCCCTGCCTTTCGTGTAAGCTCTTTGTGCGCTTATAGGGAGAGAGTTTGCAACCGCCTTGCGGTTGAGCCCCTTGTGCGCCTGTGGGGAGACAACTTGCCAGGGGAGACAGTTTGCAACCCCGCCTTACGTTTAAATTCTTTGTGCGCATATGGTGACAAGGTGTCTCGCCGTCTTGGTCTATAGCCTCTCCTGCCTGCAAGGCGAGACACCTCGTCAGGGGAGGGGGTTTGCAACCTTGGCGAGCCGCCCAGACCGCTTAATCCCAACGGTTGCAGAGCAAGGCTTAGGATAGCTATTTTTCATGTTACACTAAAACGGGAGCTTTTGTCAAGAAAGGCTCTATATTATTCCCCCTTGACAAAAAATCAAATTCGTGGTATTATTTTTTAGCACTCTAAGGTTGAGAGTGCTAATCAAAAATGGTTAGAGGCCTTGCCTAAATCAGCAAGGCTCCTTTCGGTTGAAGGGGCGTCGTTAATGGGCGAACTGGCTGAGAGGGAAGAGACCATTTTGGGCATAGTGGTGCGCGAATACATCGCTACGGCCACGCCAGTGGCTTCCAAAACCATTGTTGAGGAGCACCACCTTGGCGTCAGCCCAGCTACTGTCCGCAACGAGATGGCCATCTTAGAGGAGCAGGGTTACCTGACTCACCCCTATACCTCGGCAGGGCGCATCCCCACCCAAAGGGGCTATCGCTACTTCGTCGAGCATCTGATGGGGGAGATGGAACTCCCTTTGGCCGAACGGCGCATGATCCGTCACCAATTTCATCAAGCGGGCATGGAGCTGGCGCAGTGGATGAAACTGGCAGCGGCCGTCCTGGCCAATACCGCTCGCAGCGCAGCCTTGGTGACGGCACCCAAAGCCATGTCCTGCCGGTTTAAACACCTTAAGCTGATCTCTATCCACGACCTGTTGGCTCTCTTGATCTTGGTTCTGCGGGAAGGGACCATCAAACAGCAGACGATACCCCTCGCTCAGCCGATGGCCCAAAGGGAGCTGAATCGCATCGCAAACAAACTGAATGCCATCCTGGGCAATTCAAGCCATGATGAGATCGCTGCTGGGCTGTCCCACCGGTCCCCCTTCGAGGAGAGGGTGGTAAACTATGTGCTTGAGATGATGGGGCAGGTGGATGGGTGGAGCAGCAGTGAGATATATCGCAATGGCCTGGCCCACATCCTGAGACAGCCTGAATTCGCTGAGGTGGAAAATCTGTGGCGATTCCTCCGGGTCTTGGAACAAGGGAGCATTTTGGAGTCAATCTTGACGGAGGTCTGGGCCTCAGATGGTGTGCAGGTTATCATCGGCGGCGAGGGCCGCTGGGGTGAGATCGATGGCTGCAGTGCCATCCTCTCCCGCTACGGCATAGCAGGGGAGGCTGGTGGGGTGTTAGGGGTCTTAGGCCCGATGCGCATGGCCTATGAGCGTGCTGTCTCCACGGTGCGCTACGTAGCGGGCCTGATGAGCAGCCTGGTTCGAAAGCTCTATGTATATTGATCCAAAACTTCAATGCAGGAGGTAGATAGTGACGGAAGAGAAGCAAAAGCTGGAGGAGGTGCAAGAGGAGAAGCGAGAGCTGGAGCTTGAGGAGATTGACGACCCTGCAGTATTGCGCCGGGAATTGAAGGAGGCCAAGGCCAAGGCCAAGGAGTATCTTGACCAATGGAAGCGGGCTGCGGCCGACTTCGCTAACTACAAGCGCCGCAACGAACAGGAACGTGAGGAGGTGGTCAAGTTCGCTAATGCCGTGCTGATAACCAGGATCCTCCCCGTTCTGGATGACTTCGAGCGGGCCTTCCAGGCAATGCCGGATGGCCTGCGGGGGCTGACTTGGATAGATGGGATCGCCCTCATCGAGCGCAAGCTGCAAGCTATTCTAGAGCAGGAAGGGCTGACCGCTATCAAGGCGGAGGGCGAGCAGTTTGACCCCAGGGTGCATGAGGCGCTCATCCAAGAGGAAAGTGCTGAGCGCGAAGAGGGACAGATCATCGCCGAGTTGCAGAAGGGATATAAATTGCACAATAGGGTCATAAGACCTAGTTTGGTGAAAGTAGCTAAGAAACCAGCAAATGAAGAGGCATAGACCGGTAGATTGGTAAACTGTGACGAATCCTGTAAAGTCGTACCTGGCAAAGTCTCACAAAGTCGTACCGGTCAGGTCGTTGTACAATTGCATTTGGCGCCACGTGGGGAGGGAGAAGGGCAACGCCAGTTGGTAAACAGGCAAA
>Ga0315314_1001044_pt1 | contig 26356 bp, 32 predicted proteins | sample TDP9_MG_FD_203631 | JGI IMG/M metagenome (GOLD analysis project Ga0315314, IMG submission 203631) | Freshwater sediment microbial communities from Lake Towuti, South Sulawesi, Indonesia - TDP9 | ecosystem: Environmental > Aquatic > Freshwater > Lake > Sediment | place: Indonesia: South Sulawesi... | reverse complement strand
CTCTTCAAAACCTTAGCGTCTGGAACCTCAGCAGAGCTAACATTAATCACATCGCACACGTCATCAGCGGAAACGCTTGCCAAACAGACTCTGACCCCAAACAGAAACAAGAAAGAAGCTAAACTTAAGGAATCTTGGCGGAAAGAACCGTGTTAGAAAAGTAGCGTCGGAAAAACAGCGTGCACTATTTTCGCTTTTTTGCCAAGTAAACCATCGAGACAGCTAATGCTATTGTGGTTGCCACGAATATGTATATCATAATCCGCGAGTTATATGATTCGATTTCAAGCTGGTTATACGCTTCTTGAAGGTTTTCGAAATCCCTGTTTTTCACGTATGTTGCTCTGAAACTAGCTTTGTCCCATTGAACTTCCCATGAAGGTGTGCGATAGACGCTCCACTCAAGGAACAATATTCCGTAGGTTAAGCCTGAGTCGATGTTCGAAGGTATTGTTACGTTGTATGCTTCTTCTTTAATAACTCCATCTGGAAAATCTGGGGTGTCTAAAACTGTGAAAGAGGTGCCCCAAGGGGTAGAGCCTTCCGATTGTGAGCTCCATAGGAACAAGTTTACAGAGGCATTCTTGACGTTTTCTAAGGCTTTAACTCTTACCCGAACTGTGATATCTTCGCCAGGATAACATCGATACGGAGCATAAACCTCCACGCTGAGACCTACATAGCTACGACTTAAAACTTGTCGTTCTTCGATAGCGTAAACAACTGAAAACATTGCCATCGAAGCTAATAGGAAAATAGGCAAATTCAGTAACCGTATGAACTTTAGCTTCATTTTCATTTTCCTCTTGAAGAAACTTGAAGCATTCAAGTTTAAGAAACTTTGTCACTTTGCTCAAATAAAAACAAGAGGGCTGTTGGAAGTTTTCCAGCTTTGGGCTTTATTTCTTTATTACTGTGATCGTGTCGGTGCCTTCAAACAATGTCCCGTCTGTGAGTCCACCTGTGACCGTCAATGTTATGTCATAGAACTTAGGTGCAGACTCGTAATCAGGCTCATTTGTTAGATAAGTTTGAACGGTTGCTCTGTCAAACTTCGCCATATACACGCCATTTTGGATATCTGACCACGCCGCTGAAATCCCGTTTACTTTAACAGTTTCAAGAACGATATCTTCCACGTTATATCCGTTGGGCAACGTTATGTACGCTGTAATCCATTGGCCATTGCTCTTCAAATTCAAAGTGTCAGGGTCAATGTTGACTGTTGCAAGAATCTTTTCGGGAGAAAGTTTAATCAACCGAAAATCACTGGGTCCCCATGGTGGTCCTGTTTGGATAACTAACGCATATCCCCCATCCCGGGTCTGAATGACACTATGAGCTATATCATAACCTTCGTCTGGGTACGTTTGATTCCACTCCACAAGTCCTGTTGAATCAATTTTAACTAACCAAGCATCTCCCTTACTGTAAAATGCGCCGTCAATGATGCCTGCGAATGCGTATCCGCCCTCACTAGTCTGAACAATAGACATTGCATCATCAACATCAGCTCGTCCGTATGTCCGATTCCACTCAGCATGTCCGGTCGAATTTGTTTTGACTAACCAAACATTATATGGTCCTGAGAGGTCTGTATGGCCGACTATCGCGTATCCGCCATCTTTTGTAAGTATAGCTGAATGTACCTCATCATTACTACCCAGATTGTATGTTTGGTTCCATTCCATGTGCCCAGTGGAATTAGTTTTTACCAACAACCAATCATCGCCTATATTGCCTGCCATTGCATATCCGCCGTCGCTCGTCTGATCCAAAGAACGCGCAGTTTCAGGGCTGGCTGTCCCATATGTTCTATTCCATTCCATGTGTCCTGTCGCATTTGTTTTTACTAACCAAAAATCTCCGTGCGCGGTTGGAGAGCCGCCTGCCATGCCCGCCAAAGCGTATCCTCCGTCTCTAGTCTGAACGATAGAATCTGCGACATCAATATTCGTACTTCCATAAGTTCGGTCCCACTCTACATGCCCAGTAGAGTTGACCTTAACCAACCACATGTCGTGCTGTCCAGCACCCTTTGACGTTGTGTAGCCAGCTATTGCGTATCCGTAATCGTTGGTCTGAACAAAATCGCCCGCCGCATCATCACCAGTTCCACCGTATGTTCGATTCCACTCTACATGTCCAGTTGCATTGGTCTTAACTAACCAAATATCGAAGGGCGGAGTATCACTCGGTCCGGTCTGGCCTACAATCGCGTATCCACCATCTGCAGTTTGAATAATGGTATCTGGCACATCAACATAACTCTGATTATATGTTCTACCCCATTCTGTTGGTGGTGGTTCGGAAGACATTGTAACCTGAACGTTGAACGCCATCGTTAGCATGCTGATTAACAGTAACGTCAACATTGCTCCAAACATTACTTTCTTCATTTTCTTTTTCTCCTCATCCTCGTATCCCTATGGTATCCCCATGTTTACGTTAAAACATTTTGTGAGACATGTTTATAGAAGTAACTTCCATGTCACAACAAGTATCAAAATATGAAGAAATGCTGAAAAGTTATAGCATAGCGTGGGCGCATTCCTTCAGGCTTAGAAGAGCCTAATTCAAGATTTCTAAGAGTTTTTCTCCTTTTTGTGTTATTTTGTATACGCCTCGGCTGACTCTTTTTACGTGGCCGTTTGGAAGCGAATATTCGTAAAATTCCTTTAAGATTTTAGTCGATCACTGTTTAATGGGTCGAGCTCTTTTTGTGTATCTCATCCTCAATTTTCTCAAAAAATTCAAGTAAGAGTTCAGCGAGTATTTGGTCCATTTCATTCTTTTCGTAATATTTTCTCAAAGGGTCTATCCCCCTTTGTGCGCGTAAAAACAGAAAAATCAGCTCCGTCATTCTCGCTCGAAAAGTTCCATCGTCGATGGGATGATTGATGCTATTCATAAATTCCTTTGCATCCTTCCATCTCCTCTTACCCAAATATTGGAGGAATACACAGTCTATGGCTCGATTCTTTTCAAGAAAGTCCTTGACCTTTGAGAGCTTCACATCCATTAGAATGTGTCTAACGCGATCTTCGGCCATCAAAAACCCCTTTTATGTTTTCTTCATCTTAGCTTAATACCATTACGGAATGCACGGGCATCAGAGAAGACTATTTCAAAATTTCCAACAGTTTTCCTCCTTTTAGTGTAATCTTGTAGACTCGTCTGACTCGTTCAACATAGCCGTTGACAAATAGATGGTTGTTGAATTGTTTTCTGATTGTGTTTGATGTTGCGAAGCGTAGGCATGTTGCAACCGCTTTCTTCTCAATATCAGGGTAGTGCACATGATCCTTCTTGACGAGTTCAAGAATAGTTTTGCGGAGAACATCTCCTTCCAAGTCTTTCATTAAAGCGTGCACTTGAGTACCCATTTTTCCAATTTAGCCTGCCCCAACGATTCCGCAATCAACAAAACACCACAACAAAATCGCCCATTAAATCAACCAAGATATATGGAAAGTGGCAGGAAAACACCAACACGCACACAGCCACAGAATCGAAGAAGGCTAAAGGCGCTGCTCCCCTTCTTCTTCTAAAAATCAGTCACCAGTACAACAACATTAACGGGTCACGTTTGGCAACATTGAAAGTCACTTTTGGCAACATCGAAAGTGCGCCAAACCAACCTCAAACACAACCCAAAACAACAATCAAAACCAGAAACAAAACCCAAAACACAAACAGAACACCAACCCTCACCAGCCGAAAAAAATCCTGCACTTCGAGATAGACTAATCTTCATTAATTAAGCTTTCTTGACTACTGAAAGAGCCTTCTCAGCCACAGAAACTGCGCTCAACAAGTCGTCTATCGTCGCCACAAAAGTCTCCAACTTAGTCCTACAATTAATCATTGTAACCACTCTGTTTCCTCGCCTAACGGTTTTGACAAACAAGCCCGCGGGAGCCTTCACGTTGTCAGGTGACACAGCCTTCACAACAGCCTCAGCATCCTCCAATGTCCTGTAAGAAATCGAGATCTCAGCTTCCAACCTTTGACGCCTCCAACTGCGCCTTAACGAGTTCATCCACTAGTTTAAGGAAGGATTCGAGCTCATAAATGGGCACCTGAGCCCCTGCAGCAATGTTGTGGCCGCCGCCTCTCCCAGAACATTTCTCAGCGGCAACACGCAGAATCTCCCCCAAATTAACTCCCTTGTTTGTAACGGGCTCTATGGCTCTAGCCGAAATCTTAGCCAAGTTTTCCCCCGGAACCACCGAATATGCGATTATGGGCTTCTCAGGCTTAGCCAAATTAGTCGAAAGAATAGACGATATCGTGCCAATAATCTTGTCGTCAATGACACCTTCGCCGCGCGCAACATAAATATTACTCAACTCTTCAATACGGTCGGCGTTAGGCTCCATAAGCCAATTCAAATACTTCGTTATCGTGCGCCTATACTCCTCTAACACAGCAGAAGCCTCTTCGAGAGCGGAGCCCCTATCGCCCATACAGATTGCCACGCCTAAACTCGGCCTATCCATGCGTCCAGTCGCATTTAAAAGAACCGAAAACTCCCTTGCGTCACGCAACGGTGTCCAAGGCTCCTCATGAATCAACGTGTAGACGCTTCCCCGAAGGTTGAGCGCCACATCACCATGCAAACCTCTAGACACCAAGTAGTCAACAAGCGCATTGAACAATCTCTTCTTCTCGTCTTCTGAGAGATCGCGCAGAGCTCGCCATTTGTCGCCATTCTTAGGCGCAATGCCTAAACTTGCCAGAAAAGCCAAGCTTTTGTCCTCTTCGCCGCTTATCCCAGAAATAAACGGCGTCGTAGTTAAGGCTAAAGCCCTATGAATGGGACGTGTCTCCCGACCAAAAAACATAAGGTCTGTTTCAATTTGAAGACAACCCGCCTTCACAGCATCCTCTACTACAATCAGGTTTGGTCCACCAAGCTTCCTCTGCTCGTACTTATCCTGCAAATCACCCAGCGCGCCTATAACAGCTACACCAGCTAAATCAACGTTCGCCTTATCCAACGCTTTAGCCACGAAGTAAGCCGCTCCAGCACCGCTCAGATCTTTTGACCCATCGATTTCGAAAAGGTGAGGATTAACCTGCGCGAAAGCTGGGTCAGCCTCGCCGACGGGTTGATGATGATCAAGAATAATTATCTCACGATGCGCCAGCCTCGAATTCAAAACATCCAAGTCGCCACTGCCAAAATCAGTAAAAATTATCAAAGACGGCTTGTCAGCGATTATTCCGTCAACAACTTTCTCGTCTAACCATCTTTCAATCCTAATGCGGAACGTTGCGTCAAGCCTAGCCAACGCAGAGCCAATGACTCCAGCAGCCGCCAGACCGTCAGCGTCCAGGTGCGAGACAACATGAATGAAGCCGTCGTTCTCAACCTGCTGCCTAATCAAATTGGCCGCTTGAGTGGCTTTTTTTAAAAAAGCGTCAATTTGTCCTTTGCTTTCCGTGGCGGCTACCCCTAAACTAAGCTAGCAGTCTTTGCCTCATACTTCCAGTCAGCTGGTAAAACGCCTTCACGCTTGTAATATTTAGCGAGTTTGTGAATTTTGGCTTCGATTGTTTGGAGAGCCCGCTTGTTGTATGAATCTTTCTTGTTCTTTTCCAGATGAAGAGCTAAGCCCGTAGCCTTTTTTAACAGCACTTCAAGGTCTTCCGGAAATGACGGAGCCAAACCCGCCTGTTTCATGATTTCTGTGATGGTTTTTCCGGCGATCGGCTTGGTCATAGGAACTCCGTGTTGGTCACGCAGAATCACGCCTATCCTGCTTGGGCTGTGCCCCTCTCGAGCCAGCTTGATCACGATGGATTCTACTTCCTCAGGAGTATACTTGCACCATGTTGGCGGTCGCTTGCCCACTGGTCGAATCGCATGAGATCTGCCCTTCTCGGTTTTTGGCATCTGTCCGTCACCTTAAGACTCTAAGACAGCGATTAACTCGACATATTTAAAACCTTCGTTGGAGCTTGCGCTTCATCGCTCAGCTAATGCGTTGATGCGGAACGAATCAGTTGGTATAACTGGCTCGCAACTAAGTGCGGTTGATTAACATCTCTCAACGAGACTCTAAACAATGCCTGAGGGTTTCTTGCAAAAGGGAATGGCGTTGTATACCCCATTCTCACACCTGGGCTCGATGGTGTAACCGAGCCATAGTTTAGGACTCTGGCTATTGGTCCTTGGTTAACCATAACATCTGTGATCTCCTTGTATGCTACTTCTCTGATGGATATGGTAACAAACTTTCTAAAGAGGATGACTCGTCTATTTGTGAAGACATAACGGTGACCTCTCACGTAAAAATATCCAACTGAAAATGCTATCGTCAACACCACAATCGCAAAGAACACAATCCCAAAAAGATAGTATGGCATCATCTGAGTAGAATCTGGCAGTCCAGTAATCTGATTGATAGTGGACCAAGGAACCAAAATCACGTATGTCAAAAAGAAGGCAAGAAACGAGACAATTATTGATGGATAACGCCTCTTGAGCGTCATCACTACATTTTCACCAGAAACTAACGACACCTCCCTTGGAAGGGGTTCACTTTCCATCATTGAGCTTGTGGCACCTTGTTCGCCGCGGCGGCTTTGACTAACTCTGCGATTTTATCTCTTGCTTCGTAGGGGTTTCGACACCTGAGAGCGACACAAAGAAGGCACCCATGGGCATTATGACGCCGGCTGTGATTGGAGCAATCCTTCCATAATTAAAAAGTCTGCCAAAAGGACCTTGATTGACCATTATGTCGGTTATTTTGTCGTGTGTAACGGTTCTCATTAGGATGCCGATGAACTTTCTGAACATGATGGTTCTTTCGCTTGTTATTACGTAAAAATGTCCCTTCACGTAGAAATAACCGAGACCGTACAGTAGATAGGAAGGATTGCAACGGCGAAAATGTAGAGCCAATAGAAATACTCAAATTGATTGGCAGGCGTGAAGAAACCCACAATGCCTAAAATTACCCAGATTATGATCAATCCTATCGTTGCCAAGGTGGCAAATGATACGTAGCACCGTTTTAGAACCATGAGCACTTTTTCATCGGTCATCAGAGCGATTTCTTTTGGCATGGGTTGAGTTGTCACAAAATCACCCAATCTAAAGTATTATCGAGAATTCAATTAAACATTTTGCGTATACCATCTAGCAAATTTTTTCAGAGCTTGGGCACGATGCGAAAGCTGATTCTTTTCCTGAGTTGACATTTCAGCAAAGGTTGCTCCCTTTCTCGTGGGCAGTTCAAAGATAGGGTCAAACCCAAAGCCTTGATTGCCTCTTTCTTCAAAGGTGATTTTACCATTAACTCTTCCCTCAAAGCACAAAAGTTTGATTTTTCCCCTTGGATCACAGAAGGCGACCACCGAGTGGAAGTAAGCGTCTCGCTGTTTGGTTTTTCCCAATAGTTTCAGAATGCCTCCAATTCCGATGGTTCGATAAACGTAGTTGGAGTATGGTCCAGGAAAACCGTTGAGAGCGTTTATGAAAAGTCCTGCGTCCTCCACAAAAATAGGCAAGCCTGATTTTTTGGCGGCGTCGAGAGCGCTGACTTGCGCTACTGTTTTTATGGCATCCGCTTGGATTTCGATGGTTTCCAAATTAACCATTGCAGTTGCGATTCCAAATCTAGACAATACATTTCGCGCTTCATGGAATTTGTGAACGTTGCCAGTTACAAAGAAGACCACTTTACCTTTCCTCAATGTAGCGTCCTCTTCGTTCTATTTCTTGAATCTTGCCTAAGACTCTACTTGCCTCTTCGTTTCCCATTATTTCCATGTATCCCGCCGTAACCGCTTCAAAACATTCCTTTGCATACCTATAATGGGTGCTCTCGAGTGCTCTTTTCATCAGGTGCAAGTCCACGCCTCTAATTTCAAGTTCGTCGGAGTGTTCGCCTAGTCCAAAATCCACAAGGCAGATTTTTCCATAAGGCGTAAGAATCATGTTGGATGTGGTCAGGTCTCCATGGATTATTCTGTTTTTGTGTAGCTGCCCAATCAATACTCCGATGCGGCGGCACAGGCGAAGCTTTTCTTTTGAAGGCACATTGTTGAGAACCTGTTTTATCTGTTTGCCTTCAACGTACTCCATGATGATGTTTGATTCAACCAAATCCACCATGTAAATCGTCGGTGTTGGGACTCCAGCCTCTTTGGCGCGATGAATAAGCAACGGTTCATGAAGTGTTCGCTGCGTCCTAATGGTTAGGTCTAACTGAGGCAAGCGGTAGGCTTTTGCCAAGCGACGTTTCATTACGACTTTTTGACCATGCCATTCTTCAAGGTAGAGGTTGGCTTCGGCGCCTTTTTTCATTAGCATTGTTGTTTTTAGCCTCCTTCAATCCATGGCACGGGAACTTCGTCGAGTCGCCATTTCAATTTGACCATGCTCTTCTTTACTGGAATCGTAAAGCCATGCTTGTAGGCTAAGATGCCTGTCCAAGCGATCATGGCGCCGTTATCTAAGGCGTATTCTTTGGGCACCACACTAAAGCGAGCGCCGTGTTCATCTGCAATTACCTTCAACATCGCTTGCAAGCGTTTGTTGGCTGCAACGCCACCTGTTAAGAGAACCTCGGGCTTTTCTGTATGTGCCAACGCTCGCTCTGTAACTTCAGTTAACATCGAATACGCTACTTCTTGAAGGCTAAAGCAAACATCCTCTAGGTGGTATTTTTTACTGTGTAGTGCTTCGACTGTGGCTGTGAGCAAACCGCTGAACGACAAGTCCATGCCCTTGATAGTGAACCGCAGCGGAATCAACGTCTTGCCTTGGCTGGCAAGTTCCTCTACTAAGGCGCCGAAAGGTCTGCTTGGTTTCTGTCGCAAACCAGCCTCTCTGGCAAAAACATCCAAACAGTTTCCAACAGCGATGTCGAGGGTCTCACCGAAGACACGGTAATACCCATCCTCGTAAGCTGAGACTAAGGTGTTGCCGCCTGAAACATACAGAGTAACAGGGTCTTGAGCGCCTGTGATAAGTTTGCCTATTTCAATGTGCGCCACACTGTGATTGACCCCTATCAAAGGTACGTGTAAGTAGGATGCGAGGGCTCGGGCTGCGGTGGCACCTGTGCGTAGGCACGGTCCTAAGCCTGGTCCTTGCGAAAAGGCAACCGCTTGGATTTGGTTGGAGTGAATTTTTGCTTTTTGAAGCGCTTCGTGAATGACCTTTCCTGCTACTTCTGCGTGGTGTCTTGCGGCTTCTCGTGGGTGTATTCCTCCTTCTTCGGGCATGAAGACGCTGATGATGTTGGCCACAACTTTGCCGTTGAAAGAAACAATGCCGACGCCAAAGTCGTCGGCTGTGGATTCAATTCCTAACATGTATGATTCTTTCTGGCTTCTTGTCCTAGGCAAGTGTGTCAACTCTACGCTTTCATTACTCTTTTGCACACGTAGATTTTTATTCTTAATATGTATACATATATTATGTTGAAGAAAAAGAAACACACAAGGATTCGACCCTACATGCCTAAACGCGCCGACTTGGAATACAAGGCTTTGCATTATATTTCGCAGACGCATGGTCAAGGCGTGCTCCAGTCCGACCTTTGGCGCAAACTGGGCGCCAGCAGCCGAGAAGGCTCCAGAATAGCCTTGAAACTCGAAAACAAGGGCTTAATTCGGCGTGATAGAGAGCTTCGAAGTGGAAGATGGACTTATAGGTTGTTTCCAAAGAGGCATCCTCCCTCAATCCGTTCCATCAGCGCCTGTCCATGTTTGATGTGTGTCGATGATCCTCGCTGTAATGCCTGGGGCGCTATTTCGCCTAACGTGTGTGAACGTTTAACCGATTGGCTTCTAGTCTTGGCGAAGGAAGAGATGAATCCTTCCGGTGACAGTTAAGTTTGCCTAAAGCGTGGGTTCGCGAGCGCAAAAAGGACTATTTTTATCGTAGAGCCAAGGAAGAGCGGTTTCGTTCCCGAGCCGCGTACAAGCTGCTCGAAGTGGTTGAACGGTATGGTCTCATTAAACGTGGCGATGTGGTTGTGGATTTGGGTGCGGCTCCAGGCGGCTGGATGCAAGCAGCTCTAAAGGCTGTGGGCAACAGCGGGTTTGTTCTAGGCGTCGATGTCAAGGAGATTGAGCCGCTTGAAGCAAAAAACACACGGGTCATCGTAGCAGACATAAACGACCCGAAGATAGTTGAGACCATTCGCGATTTTCTGCCAGATGCGGTTGATGTTGTGATTTCCGATGTGTCACCCAATATTTCAGGTGTGTGGGAGCTTGACCATGTACGGCAGGTCGATTTGGCCCGGCGGTCGCTGACAATTGCTCTTAACCTGTTGAAGCCTCATGGGAATTTTTTTGTTAAAGTGTTTCAGGGCGAATTGCTGCAAGATTTTATTGGCGAAATGCGGACGCGATTTCGGTTCGTGCGTTTGATCAAGCCTAAAGCAAGCCGTAGAAAAAGTAGTGAATTATTCATTTTAGGAATGGGCAAAACGTAAAAGTGGAGAGAGCTGGGTTGAGGTTTTCGAAGGATTTGAGAACTGTCATGTTTATTGGTGGGGCTTGGGGTGTTTTGTCCTATGTAGTTTATACTTTGCTTGTAGTGTGGTTGCCGTTGCCGCTTGCTGTTGTTCTGGGTTTCACCGTGTTTCTTCCTAGTTTAATCGGTCGCATTGTTGTGGCGAATACTTTGTTGACACACGTGGTGTTTGATGGGTTTCCTATGAATGTTTATGTTCCGACTCTTTGGACTGAAGCGGTTGGCACTCTTATCTCTATGTTCGCGGGCATTGGCATTGTCTACTTTTTGCGACTGATTTTTGGACCGAAAAAACGATGGAACTAGCTAAGCAAACAATTTAGAGCGGGAGTGTGGCTTCGCTTAAGCTTTTTTCTTTCATTCTTTCCGCTGCGTACTGTGTGAGTTCTCTGAATTGTTCTTCTGTTAGGACATGTCTTGCGCGGCTGAGGATTTCCAGACAGATTTCTTTGAATACTAGGTCGGCGCATCCCATTTTGGCGTCGTCTATTAGCTCTTTGCATGCCACAAAAACTACCTCATTCATGGTTCATTTGACTCCTGTCACAGATTGTTCAGGCAGTTTTGTACGAGTTTGGCATCCTAATAGTTTGCGACCTTTCAATATGGATTTGCAGTAAGCAATTTTTCATGTAAGTAAAATGGTAAATGCGACAAAATTCAGCAACCCAAGCAGACATCGTTCATGCTTTTATGTCGCATAGGTTAAATAGTGGGCATAACTAGGTTGAAAAAGCGTGTTGACCTATAAATGTTCGACATAAAACTGATTCGGGAGAATCCTGAACTCGTTAGGAAGAACCTGAAGAAGAGAGGCGACCCTGAGAAACTCAAACTTTTAGACGATTTAATCCGATTGGACAGAGAATGGAGACAACTCTTAACAAGAGTAAACGAACTTCGGCATCGAAGACGGTTGGTTACAGAAGAAATAGCCAAACTCAAAAAGGCGGGTAAGGAAACGGCTCAGAAGCTGAAGGAAGCCAAAGCCATACCGGAAGAAATCCAAAAGCTAGAAGCTCAGGTGGAAGAGCGCAAAGAAAAAGTCAATCAAATCCTGTTGAGGTTACCTAACCTTCTCCATGAATCTGTGCCTGTTGGAAAAGACGAAAGCGCAAACCAGATTATTCACGTTGTGGGCAAACAACCCAGATTCGATTTTGCACCGAAAAATCACGTCGAAGTCGCCCAGAATCTCGGTTTAATCGATGCTGAAAGGGCGGCTAAAGTGGCAGGTCACGGCTTCTACTACCTGAAAGGACCTTTAGTGCTGCTTGATTTAGCCATAACAGCCTACGCCATAGACTTCATGACCAAACGAGGCTATCAGCTCGTCGAGCCGCCTTTCATGATGCGTAAAAAACCTTACATGGGCGCCACCGACCTTGAATTTTTCGCTGACCAACTCTACAAGATAGAAGGTGAGGAACTTTACATAATTGCTACAGCTGAGCATCCGCTAGCCGCATTGTACATGGACGAGGTGATTGAACAAAAACACCTGCCAATAAAGCTGGTAGGGTTCAGCACCAACTTTAGAAAGGAAGTGGGCGCCCATGGAAAATACACTAAAGGCTTGTTCCGAATGCACCAGTTCAACAAGGTTGAACAATTTGTTTTTTGTCTGCCTGAAGACTCTTGGAAGTTTCATGAAGAATTGCAGCAGAACGCAGAAGACATGTATAAGGGTTTGGGGTTGCACTTTAGAACGGTGAACGTGTGCACTGCTGATATAGGAAACCTTGCGGCAAAAAGATACGATGTGGAGGTCTGGATGGCTGACGGAGTGTATAGAGAAATCGGCTCCAACTCAAACTGCACCGACTATCAGGCGAGAAGACTTAACATACGGTTTAGAGAAAAAGAAGGAATGGCGCCCGCTGGTTTCGTGCACACAGTCAACAACACCGCTTTAGCGACGAGCCGAACCATGATGGCGATTCTGGAACAGTACCAGCAAAAGGATGGTTCAGTGGTAATCCCAAAGGTTTTGCGACCATACATGAATGGAATGGAGTTGATAACGAAAACCTGAATGATAAAGGTTTTAATAAGGCGCTTCTACAATTCTCAGCGCAACGAGGGTTCAAGGTGTCATCAAAAAAACGTGTTCGGGACAAGTGGAGAGACAAAGACTGGTACTCTATTGTGGCGCCACCATACTTTGGCGGCACCGACCTAGGTTCGGTTCCAAGCAACGACGCGTCTCAGCTCGTGGGCAGAGTGGTTGACGCCACACTGTACGATTTAACCAACGATTTCGCTCATCAGTATTTGAAAATGTTTTTCCAAGTCTCTGAGGTTGAAGGTAAAACCGCACGCACAATCTTTAAGGGGCATGAATACTCCCGTGACTACCTCCGCAGTTTGGTGAGGAGAAAAACCACAAGGATTGACATAATCCTCAATGTGACAACTAAAGACGGTTATCAACTCCGTCTCGCTGTCTGCGCCTTCACATTAGCTCGAATAAAAACCACGCAGGAACACGCAATCCGGGCTATCATGAAAAGAACTGTGGAAGAAAAGTCGAAAGCCCTGACCTTCGACCAATTTGTCCAGGAAGTCGTGCTGGGAAAAATCGCTTCAGACATCTACAACGAAGCCAAAAAGGTTGCGCCCATGCGTCATGTAGGTATCCGAAAATCAAAGCTTGTTTCTCAACCAGGACAAATAGTTCAGCCAGCCCTTGCTGGATAGTCTTTTTGAGGCTAAATTGTGCGTGAAAAAACGCTTCACATCGTCTAAGGAAAGAGTAGCCCGAGAGGCTGCTGCTCTCCTCTACTCTTCGCAGGAGAAGGAGTACAAGCAGGCTAAGTTAAAAGCCGCGGGCACGTTGGGGGTTAGAGTTCTGCCCAGCAACCGAGAGGTGGCTGAAGAACTCGACAAAATCGCAGACGAAGCTGAAGGCTCTTCCAGAAGAGAAAGGCTTGTTCAAATGCGGAAGGATGCATTGTCAGTAATGGTTGTGTTAGGCGGTTTTCACTCAAGACTTGTTGGCAGCGTTTGGAGAGGAACAGCCCGCAAGAATAGCGACATCGACATTGAAGTGTTCAGTTCCGACCCCAAGGTTGTGCTTGAAAGGCTTAGACAAGGCGACATGGATATTAGAAAGGCTGAGTGGCAGGCGGTGACGAAGGGAAACAGGAGCGAAACAGCTTTTCATATTTACTTAATTTTGTCTTCAAATAATGAGGTTGAAGTGGTCGTGCGAGACCCTGACAAGATGAATGAAGTTGAGAAGTGTGAAATCTATGGCGACACTATAAAGGGTTTGAACATGCATCAGCTTCGGAGAGTTCTGATTAAGAATTCTGTTCAGAAATTTGTGCCCACTTAACTGAATAAACAACATGAAAAAACGTTGTGAATTTTTGTTGCGCAATGGTGCAAATGAGTTATATAGATGTTTTTTCATAAAGAAAATTGGTCATCGCGTCCATACGTGGTTTGATCTGCAACGATGAAGAAGAACGAGTTGAGCCAGCGTTGGAGTTCGACAAGAAAAAGTTCAAGCAAACGTTCCCCAACTTAGCTGATGAAATGGAAACCGATGAAAACCGCGTTAAAATTTCCTCGGTTCGTTCAGATGTTTCTGCTGGTGAGCAACGTGCCTCTGCGAAAAGGTTTGATAACTATGTGCCAGACGCTATTGATTTTATTCGCAGATGTGACAATGAAAGGCAGGCTGAGGAAATCATTGATTATTTGGAGAATAGACGGGAAATCACGGGCGAGTATGCACAGAGGCTTAGGAAGCAGCTAAGAAGTAAGGGTGTTCGAAGCTTCGGTCCTAAGAAGCAGGATGACTATTATTCACGTGCAGAATAGTTTGGGCTCTGTGTTTTTAGTTGTCTATTATTCTCTGTTTGTGAGAAATTTTTTGTGTTGAGCTGGGGTTTTTCTGTTTGTGTTGTGGGTTTTGTTTTTGGTTTTGATTGTTGTTTCTGGTTGGGTTTGAGCTTGGTTTAGCGCACTTTCAATGTTGCCAAAAGTGACTCTCGAATGTTGTTGTGTTGGAAGAAAGAATTTCTGAAGAAGAATGGAACTAGCGCTTTATGCCTTCTTCTATTTCTGTGGCTGTGCGCGTGTTGGTGTTGAGTTTATGCTTCAAGAAAACTTAATTAATCGATGTTTTTATTATTCCAAACGGCGCTTTGACCCATTATGGACAGCCCTGGTAGTATAGTCCGATCTAATAACCCAGCGAGTTGCCCTTTTCATTGCGATCTCTCCTAGGTGTAGCTGAAAAGGCTTAAGTAGTGTAGCTATATCTATAAGTTAATCGTTCGGGCGAGCTACAGTATGAGAGTCAGACTTACCAAGGAAAAGCAAAGAGAATTAATTGAGAGGTCGAGAAGTAAGGCAGGGATATCTTGGTCTAAATTTGGAGCGCTACTCAACTTTAACGCCCACTACCTTAGCCATGAACTAAGGGATGGTTTGAGAACTCTTCCCATTCCAATATACAAGCAATTATGTGCCATTGCTGACGAAAATTACGATGATCACATAGTTGAAATACTTCCTTCAAACTGGGGTCAAAAAGAGGGCGGCAAAAGAAGCGGGGGAGGAAAGCCAAAAAGAGCTAAAATCCTATCTGAGAAATCAGAGAATCTGGCGGAGATTATTGGCGTGGTTCTCGGTGATGGTCATCTTGAAGAGTCTCACAAGTTAGGACATTATGCCGTCAAGATATCAGGAGGCTTGGATGATTTAGAGTATCTTGCAGATTTTGTTGCTCCATTATTTCGGAAGTTGTTTGGAAAACAAATGAAAAGTCTGAGATTCAAGAAAGCAAAGGGAGTTATGTTTTACATTTACGACAAGAACATAGTATGTACGATGGAACACTATGGACTTAAGCCGGGCAATAAAAAGAACAACAACGCTCGCATACCTGAATGGATCTTAAGCAAAGATGAGTATCTAAGGGCATGTTTGAGAGGATTATTTGATACTGATGGAACCGTTTTTCCGAAATCTGCCAATTCCAAAATACCTCAATTAGAGTTGACCTCCAAAATAGAAGGGGTACAAGAGACCTTTAGACGGGGTCTACTACAATTAGGGTTTATGCCGAGCAAGTGGTCGAAGTCCGTCTCGCCCAAATGCGGCCTATACGCAAGAGAACAAGTCATGGCATTCCGAAGAAGAATAGGCTTTCATAATCCTAAACATGAAAGACGTTTTGAAAAAATACTGAGCAAAAAGTAGATTTATATGAATGAATTACATGAGTTCTGGAAAAGCCCTGGTAGTATAGTCCGGTCACATCGATGTATCCTCGTCAGTGCCGGAATAGTATAAGCGGCTGTCGCCCGCTGGACCCGGGTTCAAATCCCGGCCAGGGCGCCAACATTATCTACGCAGCGCAAGTTTTTTAGGCATTGTTTGTATAAGAATTGATTGAATTACAAGTTATCGAGATGATGCAATTGGGAATACAAGAAGAAATCTTCGATGATTTTTTCAGGAAATTAAAAGACGCCGGGTTACCCGAAGACTTGATCAATGAACTTAGAATGCTCTTAGAGAAAAGCGAGATAGGAACAAAAGAAAAGATCCTAGAAGCGGTCAAACGAGGGGAGAAAGATGCAGACGAACATTGAAAGCATTAGCATTCATGCATTCCGAGGAATTCCTGATCTTGATTTACCTCTTGAAGGAAAGAGTCTGTTAATTAGAGGAGAGAATGGAACCGGAAAAAGCTCAATTGTCGAAGCGTTTGAATACTTTTTCACAGGCAAACTGTCGATATTTGAGGGTGAAGGAACTCAAAGTTTATCCTTGCAGAAGCATGCGCCTCACAACAATTTCAAAAAGGAAGACATAACGATCAAAGTTACTTTCAACCCAGGCAGTGCAACACTTGAACGCACATTTTCAGATCAGCCAGAACCTACGCCACAGCTTAAAGACTATTTTGAAGCAGCAGGTAAAGGTACATTTATTCTACGAAGGTCACAGATTTTGAAATTCATTGCGAGTGCAGCGTCTGACCGTTTTAGAGCAATTGCAAGCATACTCGGAATCGAACAGTTAGACAATGTTGAGCTGGCAATGAAACGTGCATATGAAGAGTTAGATGTCGGCGTTAACTCTAAACGCCAAAGAATCAAAGAAGTGCTAGTTCAGATTTCTCAGCTTCTAGGTGAAAGCATAGCTGAAGTAAGAGAAGCCATACCTTCCCTTAACAAGAAACTTGCAGAAGCTGGTTTGAGGACAATCAAGTGCTTCGACGAAGTTGATAAAGTAACACAGGAAATGTTGAAGACATTCAAGAAAACAACAGACATAGAAAATGTGACGAGACTGAGTGAAATCTCAGAAAAACTCAAAACACTTAGAATGGACGAAGAGGTTGACAAGAATCTACAAGACTTGAATAGACGGTTAGCGCCTTTTTTTGAAGCGAAGACCAAAAGAGAGCTTTCAGTAAGCGAATTTTTAATGAAAGGACAACAAGCTGTGAAGGAAGATGATAGAAGTATTTGCCCTCTTTGCGGACAAGTAGTCGATAGAGAGAAATTACTGACACAAATCAAAGAGAGGCTACAGACGCTAAGCCAGTTAACAGATGAAGCCTCAGAAATTAGACGCATCTCCATCAATTTAGAGAAAAAGCTGAATTCATTCATTGTTGAACTTGAGAAAGTGGGTCTAGAACTCGAACCCTTTAAACAACTCAATAATGCTCGGCTAAAGCTTCTTCAGGTGACGAGTCTTTTCAAGGAAATTGTGAGCAAAGTGACGTCTGCGAAAGAATTTGCTCAGGCCATTCCTGTCAAGGAATTTCAAGTAAACAGCAAGAAGCTCAAAAAGCTGATAAAATATCTGTCCATTAAATGCCAGTCCATGTTAGAGAGGATTGGAGTCCCAGAAGACTGGAAAAATAAGGTTGCCGTAATAACGATAGCCAGTCAAGTTAAGGTCTTAGTCAATGAAGCCGACAAAATCGAGAGCGACTTAAGAGTTGAGGAACAGCAGTTAGAGTATATGAAAAAGATCTATGATGCATTTTCAGAGATAAAGAAGAACAAAATAAGTGATATATACAAAGCTATCGTCGGAAACGTGAATGCCTTCTACTCCACACTGCACCCTAGTGATCCTCACAAAAATATAGAACTGAAAATTGCCACTGGCAGAAGAGCAAGTGCGGAACTAAAAATTGAATCTTTTGACAAGGCAAGAGAGGATCCAAGAGCTTTTACAAGTGAAGCACACCAAGACTCGCTGGGATTGTGTATTTTTCTTGCGTTCGTTAAGAGATTTAATGAAGGATGCAATTTCATTGTGCTTGACGACGTAGTCACCACCATTGATGCACAGCACAGAGAGCTTATCTGCCGATTACTGCTAGAACAATTCCGAGATTATCAACTCGTGGTCACGACGCACGATGCGATATGGTACGAACAGTTACGTTCGCATCAACGCGCCTTTAGAATGCATGGGAATTGGAAGAATCTGGAGATAATAAGATGGACCCTCAAAACAGGGCCTATTATTGAACCTTTCAAACCTCGCTGGAACAAGATTAAAGCCAAAATTGAATCCGGTGACAAGCAAGGCGCAGCAGGCGAAGGAAGAAATTATGTTGAATGGTTGCTCAAAGAAATCTGCAGAGTCACTTTGGCAAGACTAGTCATAAAGGAAAGGTACACTGTTGCGGATCTTTTATCACCGGCAAGGGAACGCATTGATGAGCTTACCAGAGGGGACGCATTTCAAGAGAAAGCATCAAAAGCGTTTCAGGAACTAGAAGCAACAGCTATTATGGGAAATCTCCTGTTACACGACAATCCAGAGGCTGAAAATGTTTCCATTGAGGAAGTGAAAAGATTTTGCGAGGCGATCCATGACTTGCACACCTTGTTTACTTGCCCGGGATGTGGCAGCTTTTTGAAATACTATCAAGATATGAAGAAGCTAAGATGCCCAGATTCACACTGTCAAAAAACAATGGAGATAGCTTGCCACTAGAGCATCATCAGACCAACCGTCATTAGAGAGGGTGGATTCTTGAGCTTGAACTTCATATTCAATTTTTGTCTATCTTTATCAACTTCAGTATTTTATTCTATTACTAATCGGACTACTAACTCACTAAGGTGATAAAATAGAATGGAATTAAATGAAGCAATGCAGAAAAGGCTGGTTTATGTTAAGGCACTTTACGTACATGGGCAAGAACACGCAAGGTCCGAAGCCGAATTCGACAGAATGATAGCATTGCACCATTTTGACAATGCTGTTGAATTACTGTTAAAATGCGTGGCTACAAATGAAAATGTCCACTTCGGAAAGCTCCCCAACGTCACGTTCACTGATCTATGGAGTAAGGTGGAAAGCAAGCTTAGCGAAAGAGGCATTTCTCTGCCAAAAAGAACTGAGATGCAGCAACTACATGAACTGAGAGGTAACATACAACATTGGGGTGTAGCGAGTCTTTCCCTAGACGCTGTCAACAGATTTCAGTTATATTCGGGCGATTTCATTCAGTTGACCTTGAAAGAAGTTTTCAGTATTGAGTTCGAAAAGTTGTCTTTGTCTTTGCTCATAAGAGACGGCAAAATCAGAGACCTACTTGCAAGAGCTGAACTTGCTTTGGCAAAGGATCTAAAGGAATCAATGAAGTATTCGTCTGCAGCGCTTTCTTTAGCTGAGGAGAAAGAACTCGCGCGGATAAACCTACAATTTCCGATTCTCTCATTCGCGCTGACTCCTGATGATAAAACCAAGATACAGCTTATGGATCCCAACATAGCCAAGGCCTCAGAGATTCTTGGTCAAAGTTGGGAAAAGGAGATAAAAGAAAGTCTAGACAGATTTGAAGAAGTAGCCAGATTGCTTGTTCTTGGCATCAATATCTCTGATTACATCAAATTCAAAAAAGTCGCTCCTGTTGTAGCTTGGTTCGAAGGTCGCATAGGATGCTATCAAAATCTATTTGGCGAGGAGATAGGAGACTTCACGAATGAAAACGCGTTCTTTTGTTTCCATTTTGTGCTCAAACAAGTTTTTCGTTGGCAAGAGAAATGGTAGTTGGCATTCGGGTTCAAATCACGACCTGAGTGCCTTTTTCCTTTTGTGCGATGTTGGGCTTTATGATTGAATTGTAAGAAGGTTTATATATCGATAGTGAATTCGTTCAACTATTGAGGCTTCGTGATGGGTGTTGTTACGCTTTCTTCTAAGTATCAGATTGTTATTCCTCAGGATGTTAGGGAGAAGATGAATTTGAAGCCTGGTCAGAGAGTTGTTGTTATCGAGAAAGACGGGGTGGTTCATCTGATACCTGAGAAGCCAATGAAGGAATTGAGAGGATTCGTTAAAGGAGTAACCACAGATAAGTTGAGGCATGAAGAGGACCGCTTTTGATTCTCATCGACTCCTACGGTTGGATAGAATATTTCGGAGAAGGCTCACTAGCGGACAGCTATGCGGCTTTCATTGAGAAAGCAGATGAGAAGGGAACGGTGACTCCAACCATCGTCATCTACGAGGTCTACAGGAAAATCAAAGGCGTTAGAAGTGAGGAGAAGGCATTGGAAGCCTATGCACAGATGTCGCGGACAAAGGTCGTTGACTTAACAAGCTCGCTTTGCCTAGAAGCCGCTGACATCAGCATGAGCTTAAACCTTGGAATGGCAGACTCCATAATTGTAGCCACGGCAAAAGCTTACAACGCTCAAATCGTAACCAGCGACGAACACCTGAAAAAGGTGGACAGAGTCAAATTCATCAGCAAGTAAGATAAGTAACACCTCGTCACATGGGAAGACTGGAGATAAATCCCTGCAATGGTGCCATTTTTTGAGGGGGTCAACGAGTCTCATTATTTAAAGCTCTAGTTGCCTATATTTTTGTAGAGGCAACGCCCATTGGAGGTCGTTCTTCGTAGTCTTTCTGAGGATAACATTGACGATGCGTTGTTAGCTTGTACACCTGAAAATATGCTGTGTGATCCATATTGTAGGAAAGGACTTGATGTTAGGAAGGAGTGGATGCTTAGGCTTCACAAAACTGTTGGACCATGCTGCAAAATCGCTTACGTCAAGGATGTTCCTGTAGGCATGATTCAGTTTAATCCCATGCACAGAATTCCTTACTTTGTCGCAAAGCGGAGAGACGCTCTCTACATCCATTGTATCTTCGTGAAAAAAGTGTTTCGAGGGAATGGAATAGGATACAGGCTTCTGCAAAGCTTGATTGATGATATGAAGAAGCCAAACCCATATTTTGAGGAACAGCCTTGTCGAGTTCTCGTGACCACAGCGCGACAACGCCAAGCTTTTCGTCAACCCAGTTATTTTAGGCTAAAAGGTTTTTCTCAAACTAGTGGAAACATCGACGCTGGCTTAGTCTACTGGTTATCTCAAGAAAAGCCCAGTGAAAGCGTCGAAGTAGAGAGTTCTTGTCCACTCCAAGTTGAAGAAAAAGGAGTCAAAATCTTTTACGATCCGTGCTGTCAATGGTGCGTCTACATCAATGAGGGCATAAAGAAACGGGTCAACGAAATCAGACCAGACACACTAATTGAGGAGTTTGATATTTGGAAAGATTCGAAAGAGGCTTTGAAGCGTGGTGTTACAAGCCGCACAACATACGTAAATGGAAAACCCATTCATTTCAAGGATTCTGAACAATTCAGAGAAGACTTGAGAAAAGCCCTTCTCCCAGAAAATTCATCCAAGATGAACGAGAAGCTTGGATGACAGAGACCTGTTGAATTTTCTTTTGGCTTTTTCTATTGTTTCTCCGAGCACTGTTATCTCGTCTAACCTGCATGTTCCGAGCCCTTTCTTCTCTGCTAAAAGTAAGTGTTTTACATCGCTTGGTGATATGCCCATTACTGCAGCGCCTACAGCGTCAACCGCCACCGGGTCTGTTCCAACGATGACTAGGTTCATTTCCACTGCTTTCCCGCTGTTTTCGTGTCCTTCACCAGCGATTATGCCGTCGACAACTGAAAGGCTGGGTTTTAGAACCGACGCTAAATCTGCAATGTTCTCGTTTAAGCTCATTCTTCTATGCATCACGCCCTTGGAAGCCAATGCGCCCATCATGTTCTTCAAACTCAACGTCACAGTGGCTATTCGGTGAAGCTTAAGCTTCGGAACGCTGATAATCGTGCTTTCCAAGGCCGTTTTGGCAACCTTAACTTTTTTAAGCGACAACGGATTGGGCGGATTAACTTCAACAAACTCGTCCTCGTTAAGGTCGACGAGTTTCACGTTCCAACGTTCAGCAACCTTATCTACGCCCGCAACCTTGAAGGCTTCAAAAGTGTCGGCGAACCCGCTGCCCTCACCTATGATGATGTCGTTTATTTTGCGTTCTTTAAGAAACTTCACTACTCCTTCAATAACCCTGCTGTCTGTTGTAACGCCAGTTGACGGATGCTTCGAGTTCAGGTAGTTGGGCTTGATTAAAACAGGCTTTTTCACAGAGAGAACGCTTTCTACGTCAGTCTGTATTGTTTCAAGGGCTTTGACAGTTGACTCGACTTGGTTTGTTCCCTTTATGATGGCAACTCTGCTCATCGAGACGACACTTTACACATCAAACGTCAAAGCATCATTTGAACCTATCTTCTCATCCATCGTTCACCGTTGAATCAAACACTCCAAAACATAAAACTCCTCAGCAAACACGATTCAAAATAATGTTTTGAATTTCATAACTCCTAAAACACTGCACGATAAAGTTAAACCCAGAGCAAAGATGTCTTCTGACGCCGAAGCCATAAAGAAGCGGTTGGACGCTGAACGAGTCACTTGGCTAGCCCAAGGCTTCCTGAACCGAATGGGATACAAACGAGCCATGCTGCGCCCAAAAAAGGCTTCGTTAGAGGGCGAAAGATACTTGGTCGAAGTGGAAGTGCAAAAACGAACAGCCACAGTGCAGGTGGACTTAGCCACAGGCGAAATAAAGGGATTCCAGATTGAAGAATCAGCAGAATCATCAGGAGGGTTCGCCCTGTCTAGAGGAACCATGCTCCTAATCGGCGGTCTCGGGGGCATCATCGTCGCCGTCATAATTGCCTTAAGGCTGATAGGCATCTTCTAAACAGCACCCTATTTTGAAGGATAACCGAAATAAATTGCATTCACCCTTCATAAAGAGTCATGAGACTGTTCCTCAGCTGCACCGAGCTAGGGTTAGGACATGTCAACCGAATCATCCCATTAGGCAAAAAACTAGCACAGAGAGGGCATGAACTATTCTTCTTCTCTGGAGGAACAGCCTATCAACTATTAAAAAAAGAGTTCAAGAACGTTTATCCCTGCACACCAGTGGCGTGGTATGAGACAGCACACGGCGTGATCGCCTCAGCCTCACTCCTAAACATCTTGATTCCCCTTCCCTATTTTAATCATAAAGAGAACAGGTTTGAAACCAAAAGCTCAAGCGCCTCAGAAACCATTCACCGATACTACGACCTAAGACGGCACATCAGAAAAATCAGACCAGACGTAATCATCTCCGACGGGGATATGCATGCCCTACGACTCGCACACAGATGGAAAATCCCATCAGTATACATAACCAACATAATCCGACCCAGCTACGGATTCTCACCATTGTTCACTCCAGGCGAACGATTCACAGAACGCTACGTAAGAAAATGCACAAAAATAATCGTGCCCGACAATCCACTTCCTTACACAATCTGCGAACACAACCTTGGCGACTTGGACAAAATGCAGCTTAAGGACAAAATTGAATTTGTTGGTAGTTTCATCGACATGACACCTGTAGAGGGGAAAGAAGACCATGTTTTCGCACCGCTAAGCGGACCCTACGGAACAAGAGCCAAACTAACGCAGATGATAATTCCAGTTTTAAAAGAGCTTGAAACAAAGAGCATAATAAGCCTAGGAGAACCAGGCAAGAGAGCAACTAAAAAAATCAACAACTGCAAGATACACACATGGCTGTTGCCTGAAGAACGAGAAGAATACATGAGAAACTCCAAACTAATATTGTTCAGCGGCGGGCACGTAACATGCTTCGAAACCATAAAACACACAAAACCCAGCGTCTGCTTTCCAACCCAGCCCGAGCAGAAAGGAAACGCCAAGAAAATGCATGAACTGAAGTGCTCGCTGACCGTAGAAAACAAGAAACAACTGAAACAAGAAGTTCAACAAATAGAAGATGACATGCAATACTTCAAGGGCAATGTTAAGACGTTGAACGAATATTCGCGTAGGTTTAGAGGGGTAGACCAAGCCACAGCCATAATAGAGGACATCAAAACAAATTAGCGTACAATCGAATGTGGATTCTGAATTCATAATCTTATTATCTTTATAACCTTGCTGCTCTTTGCGAGTAGTGAAATCATGCAGAAGAAAATATTGTTTGGTGCATTGGTACTGCTGACTCTATCCTTAACCACGATAATAAAGCTGCCTTCAGCAGCAGCCGATTCGTTGAAACCCGACGACTTCAAACTGGAAAACTTCAGCAAAGTCATTGACTTCTTTGATTTCGCCCGCACCCACGCTGCAAGCGCGGGTAAACCGGTGCCACCAGCCAACTGGCATGCGTACCTCTATCAGACTTACATCAACTTAAGTGGATTCCAACTTTACTACAGCGGCTTGATTAATATCACAGCTGGACCCGAAGGAGCGCTAACAATTCCAGTGCAGAGCTTCATCGAGCATTATAAAACGCCTCAGGGAAAAGATGTGCTCACCAGCTCGTCCTTCATTATGCTATTAGCCTTTAATGAAACCCTCGCCTCGAAATATGCGAATTCTCCTGACGTCAACGATAAATTGTATGCTTCATTCTCACTTGGCTGGGACATAACTAACATGACTGGTATCAGCAGAAAACCTGACTTGGACAGCAAGGCAACAATTATACCTTTGACATCATCACCCGATAAGTTAGAATGGAACTGGGGAATGCGCTACACCAACTTGACGGCTATCTGGTGGCTTATGGACATCGACCCAATTAATCCAGATTATGAAAGGAACTTCCCGGTGGCTGTCACAACTTACGATGAATTAACTTTCATGTACAAGTTGACCATCAACCCGGCAGACAACACCGCCAAGGTGACAGCAAGTTATGTCATCGGAAGAATGACCAATCTCTGGGTGGTCTACAAATGGGTCTGGTTGTTATTCATACCTGTACCTGTATTTGCTCATCTTAACAGCACGGGAACCTACTACGCTCTGAACGGAACAAGAATCTCCAATGAAACTATCTATCAATTCTTAGAGAGACAGAACATCAAGATGAGCATTGTGCTGTTCCAGAACTCGCTTGTCCTCAACTATGCAACTGAGAGCACGTTTAACAATCAAAACGTCACTGATGCCGAAGTCAATGTGAGCAGTGGTGCAATATCAACCGAAGCAGGCAACGAAAGAATATTTGAAGCAGACTTCGGAACAAAGAAACAATATAAGCTCTACAATTACACGGCGGATACTGACGAAGCGACGTTTGACACTTATGACTCAGTGACTAAAACCGCAGCCAGACATGGATACGCAAAGAATCCTTTGTTCAGCATGCACGTCGCCCTGTTGAGGTACATACCATTAATAGTCAAGCATATTGCTCCATCCTTGTATCAGCAGGCGAAAGACCGCATGTTAAACATGACTTACGCCGACTACTTCTACCTAATCTCGTACCCAACTTACAGCGGATTCAAAATTGAACACGACCCCACCTACACAGCGTACATTGATGTCCCAGCTTCAGGCACAGTAGACTCGTCTAAACTGTTCGGACTCATATTGACAGGCGGCATAATCGCAGCAGTTGTCATCGGAGCAATGTTTGTCCGCAAAAGACGCGGCTCGAAAATCCAATCAGTTCAGCCTACGCAACCAGAATCAACTCCAACAACCCCAACTCCTTAAAACTCTTCCTCGTTTTCTTTAACCTCCAGCCCATGCCTAGCTTCGCAATTTCCTTTCTATTCCAGCACTGTATGCAATGTTTGATTCAGATAAAGCGATGAATTCATTGAATTCATTCTCCATAAGAACAAAATGCTAAAATCTCTATTCAAGAATACTTAGAGTTGTTGGACGGTGATGTTGTTTGAAACTTAGGCTCCCGTCTGAACCAGCTATGGTCGGTAGGGAGCAACAAGTTGAACAGCTTACACAACACCTGAACTTTGCTCTGAATGGACAGGGAAACACGGTTTTTATTGGCGGAGAAGCTGGCGTTGGAAAAACAAGGCTGGTCACAGAGTTTTTGAGCATTGCAAAGAAGAAAGGGACAAAAATTCTCTCGGGCTGGTGCCTAACTGAAGCAGCTATCCCTTATTTTCCATTCGCTGAAGCCTTCAACACCTACATATCAACCGTAAGTGATGATAAAACAAAAACAGCCATGACAAAGCAGTTGGGAATCACAGGATGGTTGAAGGGACCAGAATTTACACGTGAGTCGAGGACGCGTGAACTCTTCTCAACTCCTGAAATCGAAAGGGATAGAACTTTTGAAGCGGTGGCAAGAGTTCTCCTTCAGCTATCCAGAAAAGAACCCTTTATCCTGTTTCTAGACGACCTCCACAGGGCTGACCACCTGAGCTTAGCCCTGCTTCATTACTTGTCAAGAAAATGCAAAAACTCTCGGCTTCTCATCATAGGAACGTACAGGTCAGAAGAGCTTTTTCGAACCAGAGAAGAGAAACTTCATCCCCTCGAAGAAACCATGTTCTCAATGAGCCGAGAAGACCTGCTGACTAAAATGGAGCTGAACCGTTTAAAGCGAAACGATTTCCCAAATCTGTTAGAGTCAATTTTCCACTGTTCTTTTGATGAAGAATTCGTTGAAAAGCTTTACAGA
>Ga0315314_1001043_pt1 | contig 26382 bp, 28 predicted proteins | sample TDP9_MG_FD_203631 | JGI IMG/M metagenome (GOLD analysis project Ga0315314, IMG submission 203631) | Freshwater sediment microbial communities from Lake Towuti, South Sulawesi, Indonesia - TDP9 | ecosystem: Environmental > Aquatic > Freshwater > Lake > Sediment | place: Indonesia: South Sulawesi... | reverse complement strand
AGGTGGATGACATCCAGTTCGTGCCCGCGAGCGGCTACAAGGGAGACAACGTCGCGAAGGCGTCCACGAACATGCCCTGGTACAAGGGCCCGACCCTGCTCCAGGCGTTGGATTCGCTCAAGGAGCCTTCGAAGGCGACGGACAAACCCCTGAGGATCCCGGTCCAGGACGTCTACACGATCACGGGCGTCGGCACCGTCCCAGTAGGACGTGTCGAGACTGGCGTCCTGAAGCCGGACACCAAGATCATCTTCATGCCCGCCAACAAGGTCGGCGAGGTGAAGTCGATCGAGATGCACCATGAGACCCTCCCGCAGGCCGTGCCCGGGGACAACGTGGGCTTCAACGTCAGGGGCATCGCCAAGACCGACGTCAAGAGGGGCGATGTCGCGGGCCCGGTGGACAACCCACCGACGGTCGCGAAGGCCTTCACCGCGCAGATCATGGTCCTGAACCACCCGAGCGTGATCACTGCAGGCTACACGCCGGTGTTCCACTGCCACACGGCGCAGGTCGCGTGCACGTTCACGGAGCTGCAGAAGAAGCTCGACCCGAAGACCGGCACGGTCAAGGAAGAGAACCCGCAGTTCCTGAAGACCGGCGACGCGGCCATCGTTAAGGTGGTCCCCTCGAAGCCCTTGGCGCTCGAGAAGGCGAAGGACTTCCCGCAACTGGGAAGGTTCGCCGTCAGGGACATGGGCCAGACCGTCGCGGCCGGGATGGTCATCGACATCGAGAAGAAGGAGATGTAAACCCCTCAAACCCCTTCGATTTTCTGTGATGTGTGTGATGAGGTCCTGAGATGGCGCAACGGGCAAGGATTTCGCTGAGCGGCACCGACCCGATGAAGGTCGACAACGTCTGCAAGCAGATCAAGACCATCAGCGAGAAGACCGGCGTCAGCATGGCGGGGCCGATCCCGCTTCCGACGAAACGCCTGGTCGTGCCGTGCAGGAAGGGCCCGGACGGCGGGGGCTCGAGCACAGTGGACCGCTGGGAAATGCGCGTGCACAAGAGGCTCATAGACCTCGACGCGGACGAGCGCGCACTCAGGCAGCTCATGCGCATACAGGTGCCGGACGGCGTGAACATCGAGATCGTCCTGCGGTCCTGAGCGATTGGTCTGATTCGGGGCCGTTATTTCGGTTATTTGCGATACCTTGGTTTAAAAAGGGCATGTCGGCTCTCCGGCACGCCTACGCCCATTTCTGTGCCTTGAGCGGCATCTCTGTTGCGGCGCATGTGTTAAGTACCATGGAGCTTTAACGGCGTTAACAGAACCAAAGGAGGTTGATTCTCGTGCAAGAAGACAACACGAAGAGGCTGGGCTTTGAAACCCTGGCGCTCCACGCGGGCCAGTCAGCGGACCCCGCAACGAACGCGAGGGCCGTGCCGATCTACCAGACGACGTCGTACGTTTTCAACGACGCTGAGCACGCTGCGAACCTGTTCGCGCTCAGAGAATTTGGAAACATCTACACGAGGATCATGAACCCGACCACAGACGTCTTCGAGAAGCGGATGGCGGCGCTCGAGGGAGGCGTCGGCGCCCTTGGGGTCTCCTCAGGCCAGGCAGCCATCACGCTCTCGCTCCTGAACCTCGTGCATCCAGGGGAGGAGATCGTGTCCTCGCTGAGCCTCTATGGCGGCACATACAACCTGTTCACGGTCACCTTCCCCAAGATGGGCATCGGCGTGAAGTACGTCGACTCCACGAATCCGGAGAACTTCAGGAAGGCGATCACGCCAAAGACACGCGCCCTCTACGCTGAGAGCGTCGGAAACCCGAGGTTGGACACCCTCGATTTCTGTGCCGTCGCTGACATCGCCCACGAGAACGGCATCCCGCTGGTGATCGACAACACCCTGCCGACCCCATACCTGCTGAGGCCGTTCGACCATGGTACGGACGTGATCATCCATTCCGCGACCAAGTTCATCGGAGGACACGGCACGAGCATCGGCGGTGTCATCGTCGACTCTGGTAAGTTCAAGTGGGACTCCGGGAAGTTCCCTGATATGAACGCTCCCGACCCGAGCTACCACGGCATCAAGTACACTGAGGCGTTCGGCGAGCTCGGATACATCATCAAGACGAGGGTCCAGCTGTTGCGAGACCTCGGGCCAGCGCTGAGCCCGTTCAACGCGTTCCTGTTCCTGCAGGGCCTCGAGACGTTGCACCTCCGGATGGAGAGGCACAGCCTCAACGCCAAGAAGGTCGCGGAACATCTCGAGGGGCACAGCGATGTCGTCTGGGTCACCTATCCGGGCCTGAAGTCGCACCCCCAATACCATCTCGCCCGCAAATACCACCACCGCGGGCTGTACGGGGCGATACTCGGGTTCGGGATCAGAGGCGGGAGAGACGCGGGCCGGAAGTTCATCGAGAACCTGAAGCTGCACTCGCACCTCGCGAACGTCGGCGACGCGAAGTCCTTGGCAATTCACCCAGCGACGACCACGCACTCCCAGCTCACGCCGGACGAGCAGCTCGCGACGGGCGTCACGGACGATTTCGTCAGGCTGTCTGTGGGTCTGGAGTCGGTCGACGACATCATCGAGGACATCGACCAGGCCCTCGCGAAGTCCACCAAGGGGTGATTGAGCTACCGCATGATGTCATACCAGGGGGTGGACCGCGTTGAGAGAGGCCACGGTCGGCATCGTGAAACCGAAGAGGTTCACGTTCGCGCATCCCCCTCAAGAGCTCGTGATGGAGTCCGGGCAGAAGCTAGGTCCCGTCACGCTGACCTATGAGACCTACGGCAAGCTGAACAACGATAAGTCCAACGCCATCCTGATATTCCACGCGCTCTCGGGAGATGCGCACGCCGCTGGATACCATTCCCCGGATGACGAGAAGCCCGGATGGTGGGACCAGATGATCGGCCCGGGCAAGGGGTTCGACACAACACGCTACTTCGTCATATGCGCGAATGTCATAGGTGGGTGCAGGGGCTCGACAGGGCCGAGCTCCGAGGACCCGAAGACAGGGAAGCCATACGGTCCCAGGTTCCCGTGGCTGACGATCAAGGACATGGTCGACGCGCAGGTGGCTCTGCTGGACCATCTTGGCATCGAGCAGGTTCTCGCAGCATCGGGAGGGTCGATGGGGGGCTTCCAGGTGCTGCAGTTTGCTGTGTCGTACCCGGACAGGTGCAAGCTCGCGATACCCATCGCGACCGCTGGCAGGCAGTCCGCCCAGAACATCGCGTTCAACGAGATAGGCCGACAGGCGATCGTGTCCGATCCGCGGTGGAGCAAGGGCAATTACTACGACAAGGAGTTGCCGGTGGACGGATTGTCGATCGCTCGGATGGTCGGGCACGTGACGTATCTCAGCGACGACACGCTGAAGCAGAAGTTCGGAAGGCGGACGAAGGGTGCGACCTGCGCCAACGGAGGGCTATTCTTCACCGAGCCGTACTTCGAGGTCGAGAGCTATCTGAGGTACAAGGGCAACGCGTTCACGAAGCGGTTCGACGCGAACTCGTACCTGTACATCACAAGGGCCATCGACCTTTTCGACCTCGCGCCTGGCTGCGAGTCGCTCGAGTCCGGATTCAGGAACTGCCGTTCCAGGTTCCTGGTCCTGTCGTTCACATCTGATTGGTTGTACCCGCCGAAGCAGTCGGAGGAGCTCGTGGCGGCAATCAGAGCGAACGGCCTCTCAGCGGAGTACCACATGATCGAGTCCACCTATGGCCACGACGCATTCCTGCTCGAGGCGGACAAGATCGAGGATATCGTTTCGAGATTCCTCATCTATGAGGGGAAGAAGAGCTACAACGAGGTCGAGCAGGAGTACCCGACATCCTGATCAGAAGCGCTGACTTGTCGGCCGTCCCCAAAGCTATTTAATCGCCACGCCCAATCAGCCACATCTCCGGTCAAACCTGGGCCGATAGATCAGTGGAAGATCGCCTGCTTTGCAAGCAGGAGGTCAGGGGTTCAAATCCCCTTCGGTCCATTCTCATATTTTTATATAAATATTCGAATTCTTTCTGTGCGCTCGCGGCTCGTATGAGAAAAAACCAAAGCGGAGGAAAGGCGATTCCCTTTCGGGTGGTCGTATCACAAGCTTCACTAACGCTCAGGGAAAGAGTGTGAGAGAAGGCAATGTGGAGGTCGAGGGAGGACGAGTCTTCTACAGAATGGTGGGCGCCCACAAGAAAGGAGTCCCTCTGCTAGTATTGAACGGAGGACCAGGTGGTGCTCATGAATACCTTGAACCATTGGAGTCACTGGCCGATGAGCGTCCAGTGGTCTTCTTTGATCCGCTAGGATGTGGCAACTCTGACAGGCCCAGAAGGAAGTCCCTGTGGACTCTTGGCCGCTTCGTTGATGAAATCACTCAGGTTCGAAGCGCGCTTGGACTCAGGCATGTCCACATTCTTGGACATTCGTATGGCACCACGCTCGGCTTGGAGTACATGCTTGAAGGAGAGCCTAGAGGAGTCGTGAGCCTCACTCTGTCAAGTCCAATCCTTAGCGTGAAGCGCTTTTTGTCGGATGCGAAGAGGAACATCTCACGGATGCCGATGAGAGAAAGAAAGCTTCTCCTGGATAGTATGGCAGCTGGCAGATTGACCAACAGCAAGGCAAAGAAGGCATATGACGTCTACGAAGAGAGATATGTTGTCGGCCATAATCCGTTGCCAGATTGTTTCAAGAGAGCGATGAAGAAGTTCGGAGCAAATGTATACAAACACATGTGGGGTGACGAGGAGATTCTTGTCACTGGGACTCTGAAGGACTTCGAGCGGGAGTCCAGGCTGAAGGAAATTAGAGTCCCCGTCCTATTCACAGCTGGCGAACACGATGAGTGTTCTCCCGGAACCACGGCACATTTCAAGAGTCTGACTCCGAGGTCAGAGATTCTTATCCTTGGCAATGCGACACATCTACACATTCTTGAGAAGCCAGAAGAGTACCTAAGGGCAGTCCGGACATTCTTGAAGCGTGCCGAAGGAAGGAGGTGAAGGAGCTTCCCCAGGAGAGACGGTACTCCAATTGTGAAAGGTGGGATACCCTATACTACATTCAGCGTTTCGTAGGATCAGCAAGTGGGAGAGAAAAGGGAAGAGGTTTGGCTCCTGCCTCAATACTCCGCTGATTGAATTCGAGATGTGACTAGCTGGCTCTTCAGGGGTCCAACTCCCCTTCGGTCCACTCAATATTTCTGGAAAAGACCTTTTCTCCTGACGAGGGGATGACTTGGCGAGGAATTGGAATGAAGAAATTGAGAGTGAATATCCTCTGCTTGATTGGGGCGTTTGCTGGCTTAATTGCTTCAATGGTGCCTTGGTATAGCGGATATTTCTCCGACCAAAGCCCCCCTGTTTCTCGCCCCCCTCCCCTCTATACTAACTTCATATACCCTCCGATTACCGCCCCCCTGGGGGCTCATAGCAACGCTCATTAACCCCGCTTGGGATACTCGCCCGGGTTTGAAGGATGAAGGCGGTACAGCTCGGATGCGGAATAACTGGATTGGTATGTGCGGAGCAACTTGCGAAGAACAAGAAGGTCTCGGAGCTCGTGTTGGCGGACCTCAACACGGCTCCCGCTCAAGCCTTGGCAGAGAGGCTGAAAAGCGATAAGATCGCCGTGACGAAGATGGACGCGACGGACGAGAGAAGCCTGAGGAAACTGATGAAGGGGGTCGACGTTCTTGTCAGCTCGGTCTCGTGGATGGTGAATGAGAAAGTCATAGGGGTGGCGGCGAAGACGGACACGAACTTCATCGAATTCTCTATGACTTTTTCCGAGGATGACTTCATCGATAATCCAAAGAAATACGTCGGCGAGACGAACGCGACGATCCTTTCCTGCATGGGATCGGATCCCGGCATATCCGATGTCTTCGCCAGACATTCCGCCAACAAGCTGGACCAGGTCGAAAGGATACGGGTCATGGACGGCGATAGCGGCTCGGTTGAGGGAGTCAAGTTTTTCTCCCTCTGGTCTCCACAGGACCTGATGGACGAAGTCTCCATGCCCGCGGCGATATTCAAGGACGGGGAGATGACAACGGTTCCCCCTCTCTCCAGCAGCGACGTATACGAATTCCCCCAGCCGATTGGGAAGCTCAAGGTGTTCAATACGCACCACGAGGAGACCTATCTCATGTCCAAGCTAATCAAGGGGGTCAGGGATGTCGATTTCAGGATCGCCATCGACGACGACTTCGCCAACGTCGCGAGGGCGCTGCGGCTAGTGGGCATGCACAGAAGGGACGAAATCGACGTCCGAGGCGCGAAGGTCAGACCGATAGACCTCCTGAGCGCTCTGATGCCGAAACCCACCGACCTCATCGGCAAGGTCAAGGGCTATGCCGCGGTCGTCGTCGAGACCACCGGCATGAAGAACGGAAAGAAGACCATGATCAAGATGTCAATGCCGCTGTCGCACGAGGAGGCCTTTGAGCTGGGCAATTCGAATGCAAGTGGATACATTGTCGGCATCGGAGGCGCGATAGGTGCGGAGATGCTGCTGGACGGCAAGATCAAGCAAAAGGGCGCCGTGTTCCCGGAGCAGATCGACTCGGAGGAGTTCCTCGAGAGGCTTCGCGGGAAGGGACTGAAGGTGACCGAGCTGACGATTGCTCTTTAGATGGCACGAGAAATCCATTGTCCTGATCTGCATCAGGATTAGGAATTATTCTAAAATCCGAGTATCGCAGGGGCATCCAGGTCCGCTCGTTTTGCAGAAAGCAATCAGAAAAGCCCTATGTTCTATTCAAAGAGAATGCTGCAACGGCGACCGCCGTGCCCAACACCTTTTCACTTCTTTCCGATTATCCTCTTCTCATACTTCCTGATGAGCTCGTCGCCTTCCTTGACGATCGATTTGTCAATCTCAGGCACTGTATGCTCTCTCAACAGCTTCTTCGCAATTTCCTTTGCTTCAGGCACCATTCTATCAGATTGCGTCGCCCACCAATGGTCGCGCTTCTTGTTGAAGAAGAATAGCTCTTTCCTGAAGTTCATTGCGGTATGGGGGTGCGTCAGGAAGCTGTTGCCGTGACCCACTTGTTTCACAATGTCAAGTGCCATGGTCTTCTCGTCAATCGAAAAGCGTCTAATGAAGCCGCGGACTTCTTCCCATAGATATGAATCAATGACCATCTGCTCCAGCCCTGAGCCTTTCGCATCGTCAAGTCCTCCGATCCCAGTGGCTAGGTCTGCTCCTGTCAAGACTGTCAGCATAGTGGGCAATATCTCGACGAGCGAATTCGTCATTCCGGGCGTTTTTCCACCGACGCCCCAGCCGCCAACCAAATTCGGCCTGCCGTATCTCATTGCCAACTGGCCGATTGCTGCGCTGATGAATGGCAATTCAGGCGCGGAATAGTTCATACTCCCTGTTGCCATGTCAATGGGCGAAGACTCAGAACTAGAGATGTGTGGCGCTCCAGGAGAGGCGAATTGCGTGATCACGAGGCTCGCGAGATTTTCTGTGTTCGCATTTAATATTGTCCCAGCAACCGTGACGGGGCAGGACAACCCGGAAAGCGACATCGACATCGCGACTATTGGTATGCCCGCCTTCGCGAACTCCACTTGGGCCTCGACCGCCCCCTTCTCGAAGGACAGGGGAGCTATCGGGCAGCTGACCACGGAGAAGATTGGCCTTTTCTTCAGCTCCTCCCCCCCACCGACTATTAGAGAAGCAAGCTTGATTTGCTGGATTGCATCATCGGCACTGGTAGAATCTCCTTGGACATGCATCGTGCAGTTCTGCAGCGAAGTCCATTGCTCGTGAACGAAATGACTCTCCGGCGGCGCATCAGACGCCGTCACTATCGGCCAGAAGAAATCGACGCCGTCGAGCGCGTCCGCGAGCTTCGCGAAATCTGCGAGATCCTTCTTCGTGGCGTTCCTTTTTTTTCCTGTCTCGAGATCGCGCATGTAGACGGTCAGGCCGTCGGTCGAAACGAACGGTGCGCCGTCCACTGGTATCTTCAGATCGTTCTTTGGATCCCTCGCACAGAGCGTGAACTCCTTCGGTGCTTTCTGCAGCGCCTCTTCTACCATGCTCTCCGGAATCTTCGCAACGCCCTTTTTGTCCACTTCGGCACCGTTATTGGCTAGCATCTTCGCGACTGACTCGCTCCTCACCAGAACGCCGATTGTCTCGAGGCTCCTGATGCTACTGGCGTGAATGAGATCCTCTTCGCTTTTAGTCAGAAATTTCATGTTCATAATTGCCATGGTGACATTCTCCAAGCTCTTTCGGAGAGACTCTCCGGCTCCGTTCGACTATCGGAATAGAATCGACATTGATATTGTTTCCTGGACCTCATCCGGTCTCGAAATGCTTAAATAGAATCTATCCTGAAGAATTCCTGATGGCCATGCATTGTTCACATTGTGAGAAACGTATTGAGGGGCACGCCTTCTATGGAGCATTGCGGAGCGAAGCTTGAGTGAAGGAATAGCCTTGAAAGGGGTTTGGCTCCGACCTCAATTCCTGCTGATTGACAAGGCTTCACGATCTACTGGCTATCGAGGGGTTCAAATCCCCTTCGGTCCACCTCCGGACTCCAACAGAACAATCTGAAACTATGCGGTGACATATCCCATTCTGGCCCAGGTAAAGGCTATAGAGATGAATGGCGATGCTGTGGAGAAGGAATTGGCACGCTAGGAGACTCCAAGCTAACCAAGTTGGTTCCAACGTCCGCTCATTCAGATGTGCATGATGTTCATGGGCGTAGGACTCATCTGGCAAGGAGGAAGAGCCGAACCGGCTGTATGCTTGTGGTCTCAGGAGTGGTGCTTTCACTGCTCGTGATCTGTTTGTTACCAGGTAAAGGCACAACGAACGCAGGTGGAGCCCTAGCGGATAAGATCATCTACGGCTATGTCTTTGACTTCGGCGGTCAGCCTGTCAGCGGAGCGGAAGTGCTAGTCGAGATATGGGGAGGGTATTGGCCATATCCGGAATCCTTCCGCATTTCCCAGGAAACTGTGGCAGATTCCTCTGGCTACTATGAAGTGCTAATCGATGCTAACTACTGGGATCCACACAACACGATCTGGGTCTTTGCAGCTAGTGGTCCTTACGAAGAAGATGTCAAGGCCGAGGCCGATGCGGAACCTGATCAGAGAGTGGATGTTGCCCTAGCTCAGGTTATTCCGGAATTCAGCAGCCCGATGGCGATTGTCTCAGTTTGTGTTCTATTGGCCCTCGTCTTCTGCAGAGGAGCGGCGAGAAATCGGGATGGACCGTAGAGAGGAAAGGCGAGCGGATATGGGTCGGCTTCTCCGTTGCCGCCTGAGAGGCGATTCTGTGCTCAGATTGTACCTTCTCGGGTCAATCCAGCGAAGAAGACGGGTCGAAATCCCTTTCGGTTTATCATGATACTGAGGAAAGAACATTTGGGGGAAGGGCGATGTCGGGCTGGAGGGATATGGTTGGGCGAGTCCACAGCCGGTCCGAAGGGCGCACACAAGAAGCAACACTTGGCTGAGATCCTTGGAGTATCTGGAAGTCCTGTCAAGAACAGCAACACAGACCGCCTGATCAGGCTCGTTATGGATTCAGCTGGATTGAGGTCAGAGTTCGTCAAACTCTCGGACTGCAGGATTGGGCCGTGCAGAGCTTGCATGGTCGCCGATTTCATGGATGAGCTGGCCGGGACCGAGAACAGGATCGCCGTGGAGAGGATGCGGTACAACGAAGAGGTCAGGGACTACAACACGAAGGTCAAGAAGTTCCCGAGCAACGTAGTTGCCGGGCTGTTCGGGTTTGATGAGAAGGATTACTACGACCCGCTCCCGGGCGAGGCCTGAAGTCATCATCGCAGGGTGATTGTCTGAGGAGGCAGATGGCCAGGGTGTCGCTTGTTGCCCTTGCCGTCTTAGTGCTCTCCTCCTCCGTGGTCGCCCAGGAAGTTCCCACCATCTACCTGTACGTGAACGACTTCGTCGGAGTGCTCACGTATGATGAGATATCCACCCTCGACCAGATCTGCTACGAGCTGGACAGCTACAACACGGACGAGGTCGCCATCGTCATCGTGAATGACACCCACCCGCTCGGAATCGACATGTACGCCCTCGAGCTCTTTGAGACCAACGGGATAGGCAAGGAGGACAAGGACAACGGGGTCCTGCTGTTCATCTCGGTCGGAGAAAGCCTCTGGAGGATCGAGGTGGGCTACGGCCTCGAGGGAGTCCTGAACGACGCCAAGGTGGGCAGCATCGGCCGTGAGAGCCTCGAACCTTACCTCGCGACAGGGGAGTACTATGCAGGCATCTTCTACACAGTGGCCGCATTGGTGGAGGCTCTGACTGAGGAGCCAAGCAGAGATTCGGGCGGGATACCCCTGTTCGGATATCATGTAGACACCTGGAAGCTCACAGTCGCGATCGTGGTCCTTGTCGCGGTGGCGGTAATCACACGCGGAAGGATATTCCTCTGGCTGGGCAACATACTCACGCGGGGGAGGTTCGGGGGCGGAAGGTCCGGTGGGGGCGGCGCGCGAGGAAGGTTCTGAGGCCCGTTGTCCCGTCCGCGGTACGGTCCAAATCCCAAATAGTGAGCAGTAGCTATCTCCTTCGGATGGCGTCTGCGAGGAAGATCATGAGAGCGCAGAGGAGCAGGCCAACCCTGGAGGGTGCAGGAGTCCGCCTGAAGCGAGCGATAGGCCCGTACGAGGCCCCGCTGGTCGACCCGTTCCTCCTGCTTGACGACTTTCATTCGACCGACCCTGCGGACTACACCGCGGGCTTCCCGTGGCATCCGCACAGAGGCATCGAGACCGTCACATACATGATCCGGGGAACGGTGCGCCACGGTGACAGCATCGGCAACAGCGGCGCAATAAACGACGGGGATGTCCAGTGGATGACCGCCGGAGGCGGCATACTCCACCAGGAGATGCCCGCTCCCTACGACGGCGTGTTCCAGGGGTTCCAGCTCTGGGTGAACCTGCCGGCATCGGACAAAATGATGGCTCCGCGATACAGAGACGTCCTGATGCAGCACATTCCCACGGTCTCCTTGCCGGGAGGTATCAAGGTCAAGCTCATCGCGGGGGAGCTGGACGGAAACAGGGGCCCTGTGAGAGACCTCGTAGTGCCCTGCGAGTACATGGACGTGAAGGTCCCAGCTGGCGGCAAGTTCTCACACGGCACGAGGAAGGACTGGTCGGCGTTCGCCTACGTGTTCGAGGGCTCTGCTGATTTCGGCTTGGGCGACGAGAGAATTGCGGGGCCCGAGGAGCTTCTCATTTTCGGGGCAGGGGACAAGGTTGAAACGACAGCTGGTGAAGGGGGCGCGAGGTTCCTTTTCGCATCGGGCAGGCCGCTCCGCGAACCCGTCGCCTGGGGTGGACCAATCGTGATGAACACCAAGGAAGAGCTCGACCTGGCCTTTGAGGAGCTCAGGCGAGGGACGTTCATTAAGACGAAATAGTGGCGCCGCCTTCTTAGCAGTCCCCCGCCCAAAGAGAGAAGACCGCAGCGGATATTCCCTGAAGCATGGACGAATGGACCTATCTCGGATTCATCGCAGGTGCGCTCACTTCGACGGGCTACCTCCCGCAGATAGTCAAGGGCTTCCGGACCAAGAGGTTGCACGACGTGTCGACGCTCATGCCCGCTGTGCTCGGGCTCGGGATGTTCCTGTGGCTCATATACGGTCTGGCAAGGGAGGACATGGCAATCGTGGCTGCTAACATCGTCGGATCGTCACTCACTGCAATCCTGGTGGCGATGAAGTACCACTATGACCATGTGGCAAGGGACAGCAGGGCATGACGAGGTGTTTCTCATGACTGGACGGAGAACGAAGCGCTCAGGTAGCAGGTCGAAGAGGACGAGCGAGGACATTGTGCGGCAGTTGCGTGGACTCGCGAACCCCAAGAACGCCGAGGGGATGGCGAGATTCGGAATAAACCCAAGGAACACCCTGGGCGTGTCAGTCACCACGCTCAGGAAGATGGCCAAGGGAATGGGCAGAGATCATGAGCTCGCGCAAGAGCTCTGGTCGACGGACATCCATGAGTCAAGGATGCTCGCGTGTCTGATTGATGATCCGGATGTCGTGACGGAGCGGCAGATGGACAGGTGGGTGAAGGACTTCGATTCATGGGACATATGTGACATCTGCTGCAACTCGTTGTTCGGGGAGACGAGGTTCGCGTGGAAGAAGGCCCTCGAGTGGTCCGGGAAGAACGAGGAGTTCGTCAAGCGTGCGGGGTTCGTTATGATGGCCGTATTGGCGGTACACGACAAGGAGGCCGACGACAAGCGGTTTGTGAACCTGCTGCCAATCATCGCCCGTGCCTCGGACGACGAGAGGAACTTCGTCAGGAAGGCCGTCAACTGGTCCTTGCGGCAGATCGGCAAGCGCAACCTCGTCCTCAACGAGAAGGCCATCCGGGCAGCGGAATCCATCAGGTCGAGGGGTTCTCGAAGCTCCAGGTGGATTGCCACGGACGCCCTGCGGGAGCTCACTAGCGACGCAGCAAGAGAAAGGCTCAGCGCGAAAGCAAGAAAGAAGGTCTAGGGGGTTTCTGTCAAGCCGCGTGCAGGCAGTGCTTCCTGAACCTCGTTCCTCGATCTGATCTTGGGCTTCCTGACTGCCGCAACTGCCAGGACCGCCAGCGCTATCGCGAATGTGCTCAGGACCACGGAAGGGACCAGCCAGAGCAGGTTCGACGGTTCGTAGTACACCCAGTCGACCAGCCTCTGGGGAGCGGCATCGCCACCAGTGTAGTTGCCCTCTGCTGGAGACAGCTTGGGGCTGCTGTCGAAGGCGTTGTCCGTGAGGCCCAGGGATCCGCCGAGAATGACCAGGGAAATGACCATCAGGCAGAGGATCCAAGAGGACGAGATCATGATGACAATCCTTGTGTTCTCGTCCGGCGAGAGCAGGTCCCTCGCCTTCCAAGAGAGCCCGTAGTACACGAACCCGTGGTCCTCGTACCTCTTCACCAGTCCGCCCTCCTCCATCTTCTTCAGGTGCCTGTGCACGGCGGCCTTGTCGATGCCCAGCGACTCGGAGAGCTGGGTCACCGTCCTCCGCATCGGCTGCAGGGACCGCAGGATCTCGATCCTCGTGTCAGACGCGAGCGCGAACAGGGACTTCTTGTCCAGCTCGACCCTCATGTCGTTGGCACCGAGGTGGAATAGGCTGTTCTCGAACATTAATCCCGCTCCTGCTAGGCCCCTGCAGAGACCGTCCCGTCCTCCGCCCCGTAGTTCAGCCACCAAGGCGAGGAGAACCAGAGGAAGCCGACGGCGGACAGGTCATCAAGGCTCGAGACCTTGACCGAGTAGTAGGACACCGTGTACAGGAATTCCCCGATGTACAGCGACCGCTGCACATCGCCGTACCAGTTGTTCTCCTTCTCCTCGTGTTCTATGATCCCCCTGAGGCTGATGCCGTCGGTGACGGATACTCTGAAGACATATGCTCCTGATTTGTACCAGTATGTCCAGTTGGTGTCTTCATAGCCGTAGCTCGATGCAGGAACAACAAGAAGCTCCTTCTCCCTGTCGAACAGGATCGCTTTGTGATCGTACAGGGCCAACGACCAAGTGTAATCGTCGGAGATGTACGTGCTCATCTCAGATGGGTTGCTTGGGTCCGACACGTCGAACAACGATATCTTCATCGAGCCATTCTCGCTCCCGATGCCCAGGACATGGTCTTCGTCCACCGGGTGGAGATACGATGAGAACCCAGGTATCTTGAGCTCCCCGACGACTCTGGGCTGCTGCGGCACGCTGAGGTCGATCACGAACAGCGGGTCGATCTGCCTGAACGTCACCAGATAGAGCGTGTCCCCAATGAACCTCGCTGCGAAGATCCTTTCGGTAGGCGCAAGGCCCTTGAGGGCGCCAACAATGGACAAGTCTGGACCAAGTACGTACACATCGTTCTCAGGCTCCGACCAGCTTGTGGTAGTCGCAACCCTGAGATACGGTTCCCTCTCGTCGATGGAGAACTGGTTCAGGAGCCAGCCCCTGACATCTCCTCGCGCGGTGGCGATCATGTCGAGTCCGTCGATTGATATCCTGTAGATCGAAGTCGTCGTCGAATCCTCCTCCTCCGCGACCTCGCCGTCTTCAGCCAGGATAAGGCCGCCTTCCCACTTCGCTACCGTGAAGTACAGCGCCGATTGTGACATGTAGATCGTCGACGCATACCCTGCCACTACGGACAGGTAGCTGTGGTCACCGGATGTGATATCCACAGCGAGCAAGTTCACGAACGACTCGGCCTGGGTCGTGTCTGGGTCGTAGTATATGCTGTCGATCCGGAAATCATGTGACACTCCATCAACCCAGATCTCAGGCACCGCGAGTTCTTCGTCCACGATCCATGCATACGACTGGGCGACCAGGTAGACATGATCGCCGATCATTCTGGAAGTCAGCTCGTTCCCGGTTACCCCGACTGTATACAGCAGCTCCGGGCTTTGGATGTCCTCCAGGTCGAACACGGCGACGATGGTCCTCGGAGGCTCCCAGTCAAATTCCACCACAGAATCCAACAGGGTGCGCTCGTACCACCAAGTGTAGAACGTGTACAGCTCGGCAACCACCACAAGCCTGTCCGTGCCGAGGAACAGGCCGTGTATCCCGAGACTGATGTTCTCCGCCTCGAATCCGAGCAGATCCTTCGCATAGATCACGCTCACATTGGCTAGTTCCGCTGGCGGGTATGCCTTGATGATCGAGACCTTGTCCCAGGACGAGATGAACAGGTAGGTGCCGTCGGTCTTGACTATGTCCTCCTCGTCGACTCCGGCCACCTGTATGTTGGTCGTCGAGTGCGGGACTCCATCTTGTCCCTCGGCGTCCCCTCCCGTGGGGGCCAGAGATGCGTTGCGCCAGGACATGTAGCCTGGCTCCCGGGAGGCATCTTGGACGAAATCCTCGAGGGCATCCCTGTCAGTGAAGCTCGACAAGTAGCTCATCCGGCCGTCCGCACCAGACATGACCACGTAGGTCAGCATTCCGGCTGCAATCATTGCCAATGTCGCGAACAGGGCCGCGAACATCTTTGTGTACGGGTTCATAGGCATCGGAGGTTCTACGGTTCCTGCGCTATTTCAAGCTCCGCTGGGCGTTGACTGGGAAGTCAATGAAAAGGACGGTTCTCGTATGTTGCTGGGCAGCACATCTGCTCAACGATGGCCAAGGAAACGGGGAGAAAAGGTTTCCAGTGAGGTGAAGAGCTTGTCACTTCTGCTTCCTTCTCGCGGCTCGCGCTGCCAGTAGAACGGCGCCGACAACCCCAGCGATGGGGACCAGCATCGTCGAGAACTCAGGAATTGCTGTGTATGAGTATGTCTTCAGACCCACCGGCTCTTTGGACCCACCCGCGTCATCCCCCGCCACCGCCCAGACGGTTATCGTCACGGGGTCTCCCGTTGCTGGCGCAGTCCAGGTCAATGTCCACGAAGTTGCAGTCATCGGACTCACTGCATCGTTGGCCGAGGCCTCTTCAGTGGCGGAGTTGATTTCGACATTTGGATCCGAGGTGCTGAGCGTGCCCAAGGGCCCAGTGCCTGACAGTATCAAGTCGAAGTTGTTCTCTCCAATAGCTCCATTCGGGTCCACGATTGTCACTGTCAATGCATAGTCCTGTCCCGGGACATAGTTGCCCACAGGAAGCCCGGTGACGGTAACAATCGAATCGTCGATGCCTCCGTCGTGACAATCGTCGCAGTTTCCTCCCTCTCGAGTGGGGAATCCCTGGGTTCCCGCTGGAGGTACCATGAGTATTGCCACCACCGAAATGGTCGCAATGGCCAGAACAGCAGTCGCTGCGCGCTTTCGCGCAGAGACAAAGTGCTCTCTTGGCTTGACATGTCTGCTCCTCAAGATCCTTGACCGTCCTACCCTTCCTTCTCTTGAGAACATCCCATGGTCTGATGACTTCACCATACCACCTACCCTGATACCCGGTCGCGCATGATGTCTGGCTGGAAGTCGTTCCTGCATCTGACCGTTCCTCGTCGGTGATGTCTCTCATACTATATAACAGTGTTACTTGCAGGTGTGTCTCGGCAGATTCCGCGTCCAAAGACAGGCGGATGGCTGCATGCGGGACTTTCACGCCATCCATGTCTTCGAAAGCCAGTCTGTGACCGTGAGCGGGGCGTGATTTTCTATCCTTTCGACAGGACGGTGCGTATTCGGTCTGCAACGCCGCGAGTAGCATCGTCGATGGGAACGATCTCGATCTTCTCTGGCCCCGAAGCGCCCAGACCGAGTTCCGCGGCGCGCCGAATCTGGTCAAGCTTGAAGATTGGCCTATCCTGCAGCTTCGAAGTCGTTCCGTGGAGCTTGAGTGCCGCCACCCCAACGGCGTCGAGGGCGACTCTGTCCCTAGATGCGAACGTGAGGTTCGCCCTCCAGCGAGTGCCTGACATCGGGCCGCCCGTCGTGAACGCCTCAACACCGTCCATCACTACGAACGCTGGCTTGTAGGCGTAGTTCATCTCCGCGATCATGTTCCTCTGGTTGATCACCGATGTGTGGAGCTCGGTCATGTTGCTCCTGTGCACCAAGCCCGTCGCCAGCTTCAAAGACATCGTGAAGTGCCCTCCGTACTGGTGCGTCTTCAGGCAGCACAGTCCTATGACCGCATCCGCCTCCAATGCGGGCTTGGCGAACAGGAACCCTTTCCTCCAATGGCTGCCAGGCGGGTCGATCCTGATCCACCGGTCCTTCGGAAGGTCGTCTATGATCAGACAATCGAAGCCGAGTCTCTCGGACAAGTCGAACACGCCCTTCTCTTGGAAGACCTTGGTGGTCTTCGCGGGCCCGCTCCGGTCTCCGACAGTGATCTTCGCGGGCGTCTGCGCCCTCACGAGTTCGACCGTTGTTGCGAGCGTGTCGATGTGGGTCGATCCAGGGGCGGGGTCTGCCGTGTTGAAGTTGGGCTTGATGAACACCATCTTGTTCTTCAGGTCCGGCATTCCGAGCGCGGAGACGACCTTTCTCGTCCCGCTTGTTCGGTCCGAATCCAGAGCGACGAAAACCTTCGAAGTTGGCATGCCCCCTCGCACCTGCCAAGAGCACGCGGTCGTGTTACATTACTCTTTTGACGAAATCAGTTCCAGGGCGATCGAGACGGCCTCTTTGGGGCTATGCGCCTCGATGAGGTTCGGGATCGGCCTGTCGTGCGCCTTCTCGAGCTTCCACGTCCTGAGCCCGATCACCTTCTTGCCGATGTTCAGGGCGTGGGCGATCTCAGAGAGAGTGCCGAACTCCCCTCCCACGGCGATCAATACGTCTGCGGTCTTCACGAGCATGACGTTCCTTCCCATGCCCATGCCCGTGACGATCGGTATCTGGACGAACTGATTCGCGTCGTCCTTGTTGTCCGAGGGGATGATACCAATCGTGAGGCCACCCTCTCTTCGTGCGCCTCTGCATGCCGCCTCCATTACGCCCGTAAGCCCGCCGCACACGACGGCAGCACCGCGTCTAGCTATCTCCGAGCCGACCTCCTCCGCGAGCCTGAGCACATCCGTCTCGGCCCTGCTGGAACCTATCACGCCGATGATTCTGAACGGCACGTTCCAGTCGTAAGGCGAAACGTGCTCATAAAGTAGTTCCAGTGTTCCTGTCGAAAACGAGGTTTTCCAGCGACATGTTTATTAAGCCACCTTGGCGATATTAGTCGCCAGACGACGGAGGTTTCCCCCCGATGCCAGACCTAAGAGAGAGAGTAGAGGAAGACAGGGGTATACTCAAGAAGATACAGACTTTCATCCCGGGGTTCCGCGGGTACAGGCGGAAAGAGGACCTCAGGGACGCGGACCGCATGCTCAGGTCCCAGCTCGCGGAGAAGTTATCGCTCCAGAGGCGGGGCCTCGAGGAGTGCAGAGGAATGCTGATGCAGAGCTACGGCTCCAAGGAGCTCGACATCCTCGGCGGCCTCATCAACCAGTTCAAGAAGATCGAGGGACAGGTCACCCATGCGGAGATGGGCTACTCGGGCATCGCTGCTGACATACAGATCAAGGAGACGGAGCTCGACAGGGTCTACGAGTTCGACGCGGCGATGATCGACCACATCGCGTCCATCGGCGCGAGCATCGACTCGCTCAAGAACGCGCTGATGGCCGCCGACGAGGCCGCCAGCCACAGGGACCTCATGAACGTCAAGGCCAGGATAACCGACTTCGAGGACCAGTTCCACAGGAGGAGCAAGGTCATGGGCGGAACGGAGGTGTGATAGATGAGCCTCATAGGTGCGGAGACATTCAAGTGGGAGGACATCGACAAGCGCCAGAACATAATGTTCCGGATGCCGAGGAACATCAAATTCAACGACAACATAGTTGTTCGCGAGGACGAGATAGCCGTCTTCTTCAGAGATGGCAAGGCGCTCGCCTACCTCGACAGGCCGGACAGGTACGCGCTCACGTCCCTGAACGCGCCCATCGTGGGCAAGATAGTGAAGTTCCTATCGGGCGTGCAGCAGCAGGCCGAGGTGATCTACCTCCAGAAGAGGGCCTTCGACGGCAAGTTCGGCTCGAAGCAGCCGTACCAGTTCCGCGACAAGGACTTCGGGATGGTCAACCTGCGCGTGTTCGGCGAGTTCAGGTACAAGATCGCGGCGCCCGAGAACTTCGTGAACCAGTTCGTCGGCACGTTCAACTTCGCGACGAGCGCGGAGGTCGAGGAGAGGATCAAGGAGCAGGTCGTCATACTCATCTACGACTCCCTGGGCGACATGAAGAACGAGGGCATGGGCGTGGCGGACATCGCCTCCACCCTCACGAACATCGAACAGGTCGTCCTGGGGAGGGCGAAGGACCACTTCGAGCTCTACGGCATCACGGTGGACAAGCTCTCCGGGCTCTACATCTCGTTGCCTGAGGAAGTGCAGAAGGCCGTCGACCAGAGGGCCTCGATGCAGATCCTGGGCACGAACTACATGCAGTACCAGACCGGGCAGGCAATGAGGGAGGCGGCGAGCAACCCGTCAGGTGCCGGAGGTGCTGCCGGGATCGGCGTAGGCCTCGGCGCGGGGATAGGCATGGGCTATCAGATGATAGGAGCGATGCAGCCCCAGCAACAGGCCCAGGCGGCCGCAGCGCCAACCGTGCTCTGCCCGAAGTGCAACACCCCCAACCCGCAGACAAACAAGTTCTGCGCGTCGTGCGGTGGCCAGCTGGGCGCGAAGACGATCCCGTGCCCGAGCTGCAAGGCGGACGTGCCTGAAGGCACCAAGTTCTGCCCCGAGTGCGGCAAGCCCGTCGCCGCGACGAAGAAGTGCAAGGAGTGCGGCGCGGAGGGTCCTGCGACATCCAAGTTCTGCCCGTCATGTGGGAAACCTCTCTGACGGGAGGACATCTATCAGCCCCCGAATACTAGGGAAGAGTGAACCAGCTTGGCAACTGTCAAGTGTCCCAAGTGCGCAGCCCCGGTGCCATTCGACACCGGGGTGAAGTTCGTCAAATGCCCGTACTGTAGCTCGCAGGTGTTCATCGACCGCACTGGAGCGGCCTTCTACTACTACCTGCCCTACATGGTGAAGGAGAACGATGCGGTCGGCATGTTCAAGCGTTGGGCCGCAGGCTCCACGAAGGCAAAGGACCTGGACAAGCTCGCGCAGCTGGCCGGCGTGAAAAGACGCTATTTCCCAGTGTACATGTTCAAGAGGGACGTGAACAACAAGGAGCAGGTCTACATCCAGCCCGCCGGATCGACCACTCTTCCAGGGCTGCACAACCTCAAGGTGCCCGCGGGTGACCTCAAGATGATCGACGCCACCTTCGACGGCGGCGGAGCCGAGCTGATTAAGCCGGACATCGAGATGATGTCCTACATGAACAACCTGCCCGGCAAGCCAAAGGAGCAGGCGCTCGTGTACTTCCCCATCTGGAAGCTCGACTACGTGTTCAACCAGAAACGGTACGAAGTAGTCATCGACGGCTCTTCGGGGGAGGTGTTCTCGGCGGAGTTCCCGGTCAGGAGCTCGTCCGCATACATCGCGGTCGCGGTGGTGGGCTTCTTCGCGTTCGTCGGCGAGGGACTTCTGGCAATCGCGCAACCGCTGGTCGCAGGCGGCCTGATGGCCGTGACCGTGATCGGCGTGTTCATGGCCGCGCTCTATGTTGCGAGGAGGATGTGAAGATGCCTGACCTGTCTGTTGGAGTGAGCTGTCCAGCGTGCGGAGGCGCGTTGACCGTCGCGGAGGGCCAGAACACGGTCCTGTGCAGCTACTGCAACTCCACACTCTTCATAGAGGGCGACCAGGGCGTCGACACGATCGCGTTCAAGAACAAGGTCGGGCACGACGGGGTCATGGCGTCCACGCAGTCCTGGTGGAGGCGGGGCCTCAAGGCGCGCGACCTCAAGTCGGTCGGCAAGGTCGTCGAGACATATCCGATCTACCTGCCCTTCTGGAAGACCACGACGAGGGTCGCTGGGTGGATATGCGGGTACGAGGAGCGGAGACATACGGACAGCAAGGGGAACGTCAGGACCGAGAGGATACCCAAGGAGGTCATGGTCCTCCAGGACTATGTCTTCTCGGAGATATCGTGCGACCCCGGAGACCTCGGCATCAGGACCATGAAGAATTTCGCAGGCGAGACGAGCTTCGCGGACTTCGAGATGATCCCGACGTTCGAGGCGACCACCAGCAAGGATGATGCTGTCGCGCATGCGAAGAGCGACGCTCTCGCCCGTGCCCGGTCCAGCGCGAAGGTGCCGCATGTCACGTTCGAGAGGCTGCACATCTTCCCCAAGAGGCTCTCGATGATATACTATCCTGTCTGGGTCGTCAGGTACAACTACCGGGACAGGATGTACATGGACACAGTCGACGGCGTGACGGGCAGAGTGCTGTCCGGCCGCGCGCCGGGCGACCCGTTGTTCCAGAGCCTCGCTGTGACAGGCGGCAGCGCGGGCGGCGGGCTCATAGCAGCTGTGGGCATGTTGCTGGGAGCCGAAGATCCGAGGATCGCCCTCGGCGGCCTCGCGGCAGGGCTCGTCATACTGTTCATCGCGTACAGGTTCTTCAGGCACGGTTCTGAGCGCGTCGAGGGCGAGTTCAAGCACAAGCCCGCGTCGACCGCGGAGACACTGAAACAGGTTCAACAGTTCGCGAAGGGCCTGGAGGGATTGAGATGAACGTGATACAGGTCAAGTGCCCGTCTTGCAACAGCCCGATATACATGAAGCAGGTCGACCGGATGTTCTACTGCGACAGGTGCAACGTCCTGCACTCTCGGGACAAGGGCGTCGAGAAGATCGATTTCGAGATCGGCGAGTTCGCCCCGAGCGCTCAGGGAGAGAAGTTCTTCATGCCGTTCTGGAGGGTGTACGCGTCCTTCGTGGTCCGGTCGAAGCGGTCCGAGGGCGGCACGATGTTCAAGCTGTTCAGCTGGCTCAAGGGAGGCAGCGACAGCGGGAACATGTTCATCTACATCCCCGCGGCGGAGATGGACACCGCATCGTTCAGGCGGCTGGCGACGCAGTTCACCTCGTCCTCGCCAAGGTACGCGACGAGGCTCAACTTCGGCGGGATGCAGAGAATGCCCGTGGCCATCACCAAGGAGGAGGCGTCAGAGCTCGCGGACTTCGTCGTCGTGACGATGGAGGCGGAGCAGCCGGGCGTCTTGCAGACGCTGGATTACTCCCTCACCGTCAACGATACGAAGATGGTGTACCTTCCCTTCGTGAGGACGGGCCAGGGCATGATGCCTGCGCTCTGAGAGAGCCCCTCGAAACCCCTTATTAGCCTTTTCCTCTCCTTCTCGTCATGAAGTCCTGGATTATCTTTCCGTGGTCGAACGCGAACTTCGGAAGCTTGCTCAACGGGATCCACTCGGCAGCTTCCGCATCGTCCCCCGCCTTCAGGAACCCGCCCACGGGCTCGAGATGGTATGCGGCAGTCACGAAGTGGCCCCTCGGGTCCCTGTCAGGGGCGGAATAGACACCGACGAGGCCGACTATCTTCGTCTTCAGTCCAGTCTCCTCGAAGACCTCGCGGACCACACAGCCCTCCAGGGTCTCTCCGTAGTTCAGGAACCCGCCTGGGAGAGCATACGACCCCTTGAACGGTTCCTTTCCACGCCTTACCAGAAGGATGTCGTCTCCCTTGACGACGATGCCGTCTGCAGTCACCGATGGCTTCCTCCAACCGCTCTCGAACTGGCTCTGTAGCGACGCAACCTTGCTCTCGTACTCTCGGAGTATCTCCTCGCCGAAGGGCGTGAGTCGGGTTATTCCTCCCTCCTTTCCCCCACGCACGGATTCGACGACCCGTCCGCCCGCGCCCTGGGCGATCCTGTGGACTATCCCCCACGCGTGCCGATAGGACATCCCCATCTCTTTGGCCGCCTTCGACAACGAACCGGAGTCCTTGATCTTCCTCAGCAGTCTCGCACGTCCAGCGCTCACGACGAACTTGCCCTCGTGTTCCAGCCAGATCCTGAGCTTGAGGTCGTACATCTCGCACCGTTTGCGTGCCATATCACGCTCGGCTCAAGAAATACTTTCGCAGCGCGGGCCTACACTGTACGGAGCTCCTGCTCGATCGCATGGAAGCAGTACGGGTTGTTGTGGAGCTTGCCCGTCAATGTGTACGACACTGAACCGCACCCGCCCCTGCAGCTCTGGCCATGCTTGCAGCTGGCGCAGTTCTCTCCAAGGTCTTTGGCCGTGAAATGCCTGTTGTACGCGAATGCTCTCTGGTCCTGCCAGATATCCTTCAGAGGGCGGTCCCTGACATTGCCCTCGATGAACCTGTCGTTCCCCATCGACAGGCACCCAACTATCCCGCCGTTGCTCGTGATGCCCATGATTGACGTCCCCGCCTGGCATCCAGTCCACCGGCATCCGGGGAGCACTTCCGAGTGATAGCCGTAGCAGTGCGCCCCAATGACAGGCATATCCTCGAACCTGTTGACTATCCTCTGCTTCGCGATGAACAGAGCGCTCGCGTAGAACTCCTCCTTGGAGAGCATCTGCGACCTGTCGAAGTTTCCGAACGGCATGGCCACCTGTATCTGCCAGTTGATGCCCTTTCCTTGGATGAGGTCCTTCATCCTTGGCAGGTCCTTGAAGTTGATCTTGCTCACGGTCGTTATCACGGTGGTCTGGATGTCCCTGCCCCGAAGAAGCTCGATGGCGCCGAGTGTCTTGTCCCAGGTCCCCTTCCCGCGGATCGTCTCGTGGCTCTCCCTCATCCCGTCCAGGCTTACGCCCACGACCTTCGGCTCGAGCCTCTCGAGCGTGTCGATGTGCTTCTCGAGCAGGGTCCCGTTCGTGACGACGTTGAGGTTCATCCCGAGGTCCTTGATGCAGTTCCCGACCGTTGGGAAATCGTCCCTCAGGAGCGGCTCGCCGCCCATCAGGGCCACATCCCTGCATCCTATCCCCGCGAGGCCTTCGCACGTCGCGTAGCACTCCTTCGTTGTCAGCTCGTCATGCCTGGCTGTGCCGGCCGAGGAGCCGCAGTGAGAGCATCTGAGGTTGCACTTGAGGGTGAACTCCCATACCGCGCAAATCGGCCTGTATTCCAAGTTCAGGCAACTCCTCTCTACCTGCGGTAGGCGCTGTACATTATGGCAAGGCCGTAGTTCTCTACCATACAGTACGTGATGAATGTGGAGATTGCGTAGGAGATCGTTCCGAATAGCCATCCGAGCGGTCCTGGCGCAAGAACCTGCTCACCCGTCGGAGGGGCCGGCTGCCACTCGAAGTCCGAATATGGATAACCTGCCGACGCTCTGCACGCGGATGCGACGACCGCGATGCCCGCAGCAGTCGCCGCGATCGGGATGAGGCGGGCCCGGACGCGAATGAGCATCGACTCCTTCCGATAGGCCTTCGCGCAGAGGTCCAAGTCAGACTCGTCGAGACAAAGGGATTGAGCGTGGGACATCACTGTGGCTCGATCTGCGTTTCTCTTGTCCATCTCCACCCTCTCACCTGGCCCTGCTCCCGGGTCCAGTATCGAATACTGAGTACTTGGCCGAGATGCCGTATGTGGGGTTCGATAGGTCTCCCAGGAGATATCCTAGAACGAGTCCGACAGGCACCAACAGCAATGTGACAGCCACTGAATGGGTCCCCCTGGTGCTGGCAGTCCCCACGCTCACGAGGCTCCCCGCGTAGTACGGGTAGGCAGATTCGACTGCCGTCTGCTCGATGCCTGCGAGAAACCCGACAACGAATGAGACAACGGGGGCCACCGGGAGAAGAGCCTTCCCGACGAGCCTGCGGATCCGCCCTCGTCTCTCGATGTCCTTGATGTCGTCCGTCCCGACCTCCAACGCACCCGCGTTCGCAAGGACCTGCGTGTCTGAGATCATATGGCCGTCCTCGTTGGCACTCGTGCGATGCCCGGGTTGTGCCTGAGATCCTCCACAGCTACCACACCGTACATCGCCCCCTGCGGGAGCGTCAGCGGAGTGTACATCGCACCTCCGACAAGGGAGCCAATGATGAATGCGAATGCGAAGGCGCCAACGGAAGCTAGCCCTCTCCTGCCGGAGGTCGCCAGGGCCGACGCGGGGATGCTGACGGAGTTCCACGGATATCCAGGGTTCACTGCGCGGTCGAGGGCATATCCGAAGATGAACCCTAAAAGGGCTGTTACGCCGAGGAGTATCAGCGTCGTGAAGGAAAATAGTGCCCGCGATTTGAGCGCGTTCTTTCTGATATCCCGCACATCCGACGAGGAGACTCCGAGGGTCATGCAGGCAGTCTGAACAGGGATAGATCTCCATGCGGACAGTTCGAGTTGGGGGCGTGCGCTTTGGCGGGCGTTCATCGCCGATTCTCTCCTTTCCTCCGCGGATGGCAGGTCCACCAATCGTTGCCTAACTATATTAACAATTGACTAGTGGTGACTTCCGTGTCAACGGCCTCTCTCTCTTGCCTGATGTCGCAGACGCGGTGTCACAAATCGGCGAGGTCGTGTTCTGATATTGGCTCCACATGCGCTCGCTCTGCCACTGACGATGCGAGTTCAGATTCCTTCTTGATCTTCTCGCGGAGCCGTGCGTTGGGCGCGAGCCTCGCTGCCTTGGTGTAGAATTCGATCGACTCGGAACGGTCCCTGCCAAGCGCTATGCCCAGCCTTGCCAAGTTCCAGTACGCAAGAACTATGTCCGGGTTGATGGCCAGCGCGGACAGCATTGCGTCCCTGGCCTCTCGATGTCTGCCTTCGTGGAAGTCCCTCACGCCTCTGTTCAACGCCTTCTTCCCTTCCATGAGTACCAAGTCGATATCAAGGAGAGGGATGTCCGTCGCTTCAAGTGACATGATGTAGTCGAGGTTCGCCGGCTTCTTCCGAGGGTTCTTCAGGGCTTCAAGCAGTGCCCGCTCCAGCCTGTCGGAGAACGCTTCGAATTCCTTCGTGACGTTCCCGTTCTTCTTGCTCTTCGCCCAGAGCGTGAAAGCCCTTTTGTGAAGCTCGGCTGCAACGAGTCCCGTCAGCAGTCTGAGCCTCGGCCCAAGGTCGTTGGGAGCGGTGTCGCCTCTGGACGCAAGTTCTTCGAGGAGCGCCACTCCGAGCGCTGGATGGCACGCGGAGCTTCTGGCGATCATATGGTCAGCCAACTCCGCGTTCACTCTGCCGTCTCGCGGAATCATCATCCTCAGGTCCTCGAGGTGCTTTTCAAGAGGCACCATCACATAGGAGTCATCGATTGCGAGCTCCTGGATGAGCTTTCCCCGGAGACCGATCATGAACAGGCTGCGAGCAGCACTCTGCGGTCTGCGGCACTCGATTCTCAGTCCAGGCTCGTACAGATGCGTCTTCGGCCGTCTGTTCCGGATTCCCTCATAGCCGACCTCTTTCAGGACATGCGAGATCAGCTCGTCAGTGAACGCCGTCTTGTGCTGGAAGCCCGGGCTATCGATTCCGAACATCCACTGAAGGGTTGTCCGTTGAGCATGAGGTTTCCTGGAGGCGAGCTTCTTCGCGGACTTCCTCAGATCCGGCGTCTCCACTGTCAAACTGCCTTCTGGTCTCAGTACCCTGAACCACTCACTCAGAACGTACCTGCAGTGGACGAGGTCGAAGTGCTCGAGCAAATGGTAGGCCTCGATGGTGTCGGCGCTCTCAGAGAGGAATGGCAGACGCGAGGCAGTCGCGATGATGTCAGCATTGCTGTTCCTGGAAGAATCCACATTGACATACCCGGGCTTGTAGACGCTTCCACATCCGAGATGAAGTCTCAGTCCGTCCAACGGTGACCACCCTGACTTGCACTTGCTGAGTTCCTCATTTGATCATGGGTATGTTGACGTTCTTGCGCCTGGCGACCCTGATTGCCTCGGGGTATCCGGCGTCTGCGTGCCTGATGATGCCCATCCCCGGATCTGTCGTGAGCACCCTCCGGATCTTCTCCTCGGCCTCCTTCGTTCCATCCGC